>ERZ791641.82-NODE-82-length-111997-cov-24.765888_pt1 | contig 111997 bp, 95 predicted proteins | sample MGYA00510055_ERZ791641 | MGnify/ENA primary metagenome ERZ791641 (study PRJEB30046, sample SAMN00715226) | human gut metagenome | study: EMG produced TPA metagenomics assembly of the A metagenome-wide association study of gut microbiota in type 2... | reverse complement strand
ATCTTCAACCACGAGTATACCTGGCATAGCATATGCACCTCTCTTTATTAACTATTCATCTTAAAATGCTTCAATGCCTCCACAATTGCGCTCTCTTTATCTCATCATATGTTGCCTTAGTCTCTGCAGATGTTATATCCACATTATCAAGTTCAATCGTGACATTAATATAATCATCCGGCTTTTATTTCAGTTGGGACAAAAGAACAACCGTCTCCACATGCCCCGTATTAGGAAACATATCCACGCAGCAGCACTTCTCCACCTTATACCCTCTCTCCTGCAAAGTAATAAGGTCTCTTGCAAGTGAAGTAGGCTTGCAGGAAATGTACACCATTCTGTCAACACCGTAATCAATAATCTTTTCAAGTGCCTTAGGGTGAATTCCGTCACGAGGTGGGTCAAGTACGATAAAATCTGGCTTAATCTCAATATTATCAAGTGCCTTTAAGACATCATCTGCAATGAATTCACAGTTAGTAAGACCGTTCTGGGCTGCATTCTTCTTGGCAGCCTCAACAGCTTCCGCAACAATCTCAACACCGATGACCTTGCTTGCAACTGGAGATAACATCTGCGCAATCGTACCCGTACCTGTATACAGGTCATATATAACCGGCTTGCTGCCAGCCACATCTCCAAATCCGCCAGAAAGCACATACTCACGTGCCTTAGAGTAAAGCACTTCCGCTCCAAGAGAATTAGTCTGGAAGAATGAGAACGGAGTTATCTTGAAACGTAAGCCCAGAAGTTCCTCCTCAATATAATCCTGACCATACAGAAGCTCAGTTTTCTCGTTAATTACTGCATCTGCAAGGCTGTCGTTAAATGTATGGAGAACACCTGTAAGAGTGCCCTTATATTCAATTGATGTCAGGCGGTTTACAAGCTCTGTGAAATCATGCTCAATCTGAGTCGTTGTTACGATATCAACAAGAATCTGTCCTGTCTTTACTGACTTTCTTACAAGAAGATGACGCAGATACCCCTCGTGGCTTAACTTATGCTGGAAAGGAAGCTCCTTCTCTATTGCATAATCCTGAACGCATGTGAGAATCTTTCTGTAATCCTCATCAATAATCTTACATTCTGTAACTGGAACAATATCATACATGCTGTTTCGTTTGTGAAGTCCGAGTGCAAGAGGTCCGTCCTTGTACTCATCGCCAAATGAAAATTCCATCTTATTACGGTATTCTTCTGTAACCGGACTTCCGATTATCCCCTCAAATGGAAGTCCACCCGAAACAACTTCGCTAAGAAGCTTTTCCACCTGTGCGCTCTTAATCTTTAACTGTTCCTCGTAAGCTACTGTCTGGTAAGTGCAGCCACCACATTTGCCAAAATGTGTACATGCCGGGTTGGTTTCAAGCGGACTCTTCTCAACAACTTCCATAAGTCTGCCTTCGCAGTGTCCTTTTCTTTTCTTATTCACACAGAATCTGACAGTCTGTCCAGGAATTGCATTCTTGACGATTGCCTTCTCCTTCTGTCCGTCCTCATCTGTCACCCACACTGTCGCCTTGTTAGGGAAATCAACCTTTTCAACTTTACCTTCGTATACGCTTCCTTTTTTCAATCTATACTCCATTCCGCACATGAATTGTGCCTGTTATTAACATATTAATAGTTTCTGGCAGCACTTATTCACATAACGGCATACCTTACATAATTTTATCAGAAAAATGTGCTAAAGTATAGTAGTCACATTTACTCCACCACGCTGGCATTCTTTGCCTGCACTGCAGAATGTATTCTTTCAAGTACCTTGTCACACAGCCATGTATAAGCAGCCCCGGCAGCATTCATTCCTATACGTAATGCAACTGCATAAGGCATTCCAAAAAGTCCCGCCGCAATTGATAATGCGCCAAATGTATTAAAAGCTGTCTGCCATGCATAACCAGCGGAATATCCGACTCCGATACCACCTATCATGCCTATATACGGATACATTGATTCTGGCAGAACTATATACATCACTGCAAAAATCGCACATCCAACAACATTAAACAATGCCCTGTTTCCAATTCTCTTATCAACATCTTTAGAAAACGGCAGACACACTGACATGCACGCAATTCCAATCCACATTGCCCTAGGCAGTCCCATCAGTGAAACAATCAGCATAGCGCTTGATACGATAAATGTAAGCTTAATGTACCATCTTGTCCTTGCTGAATTAATATTAAATTCCTTAAACAAATCCCAAAATGTTCTTCTATATGGTCTGTTCCTCTGATTCTTATAGAAAATAATCATGCATACTAACATCCCGGCAAGCAGTCCCACAACTCTCATCATATATTCATGGCCTGTGACATCATATCCCTGTAGCAAAAGATACCCAAGAACAAATGTTGAATGATTATACATAATTACATTGTGACATCCCATTATCATAAGAAGCATAATACACACAATATTTATTACAAATGCAGCAACTGGCGGTACCATATTGGAAACCCTCGGTCCTGCTATCAATATCGCATATATTCCCATTATCGAAATCAATCCATGTGATGTCTTAATTCCAAAATCCGCCTGTCTTAATACCAGCACCGCAAGAAGCACTGTAACTCCGACAACGCTGTTATTATTCCCCAGCAGCTTACTGAATACTGTAACTACTGCGACGCAGAATATCATAACAAGATACACCTTAAAATTATATATAAGAATATGTCTTCTTTTCTCTTTAGAATCCTGTGTGTTCTTGATAAGCTGTTTTGAACCAGCCGAGCTTAACTGTAACTCCTGATAAAATGTCATAAATTCCTGCTTTCCTTTCCTCCCCTTAAATTTTGCTTTATAACAGGGTTGAGTAATATAACACTGATTACACCCCTATGTCAATTAAGAAATAATTAAATATTATGCAATAAAAAAGCCACAACCTCTGATATATCCTAATGGACATATCTTAGCCGGCTGTGGCTTTCAATCATATCGCACTTATTACATTACTTCTCGATGTCTTCATCCTCGAAATCATCGTCAAAATCTTCGTCTTCGAAATCTTCATCATCGAAGTCATCTAAATAATCTGGTGTAAAATATCTGTATACAGCATAAGCGATACCAGCAACTGCTGCAACTGCACCAACGATAGCAAGAACAGCTATGATAATTGTGCTGCACTTCTTGCAGCATTTCTTATCTTCATCTTCCTTCTTGCTAATAAGTTCTCCTAATTTAGTAGCTGCGATAAGCTCATCTAATTTTTCTTTACTCATAACAATATCTCCTTTCATACCACGGATTTAATAAATGTATTATAGCATAGCGTTAAACATTTGTCATTATAGTTTTTTAAGTCTGGCAAATCCTGCCAACATTTTCTTCTGTCCGTACTCTGCAAATTCAACTGTTACCATATAGTCTCTTGCCGAATCCTCTATAGCAAGTACCTTTCCTTCGCCGAATTTCACATGGCTCACCATATCACCAACACTGTAGCCAAGTCCGCCTGAAGATTTTGCACTTATATCTGCACCTCTTGCAGCACCTATTACATTTCTTGAAGATAAGCCGCTTCGTGTAGGCACTCCTGCATAAGCACTTCTTACAGAATCTGCCGGAGTCTTTCTCTTTTCTGGTTTCTTAAGGTCAAATAATTCCATAGGGTCTTTTCCAAATCCCGGATTAGAACCACCATTTATCTTAACCTTTCTTGAACTATATGTTCCTGCTGCCCTTCCACCTGGTGTGCCGCTTCCGTAGCTGCTAAGAATTGATCTGGCTGTTGCACGCATGTTAATGCCTGTTGTATCCGGCTCATCTGATGTCCCGCCATATGCAATCCTGCCTTTAGCATACCCACTGGAATTGTTTTCTATGTGCATATATTCCTTAGGAATTTCATTAATGAATCTTGAAACCTTATTCATCTGTGTTTCACCACGCACCATACGCGACTTGGCACTTGTAAGATTAAGTATTTTCTCTGCTCTTGTTATTCCAACATAACACAGTCTTCTCTCTTCCTCAATCTCAGTTGAATCATCTGACACGATTGTCATATAGCTTGGGAATAGTCCATCCTCCATTCCTGTCATATACACGATTGGGAATTCCAGACCTTTCGCACTATGCAGTGTCATCAGCATTACATGAGGCTCTGACTCATCCAGATTATCAATATCCGCTATTAATGCAACTTCTTCAAGCAGTCCTGAAAGTGTAGGCTCTTCACCTGCTTCCTTACATCCCTCCTCATAGCTTACAACCTTATTAATGAATTCATCCAGATTCTCGCGTCTTGCCTCAACCTCTTCCACTGTTTCATTCTGTGAAAGACTTTCGATATATCCTGTATCCTCAATTACAGCCTCAGCAAGTTCCTTTAATGACATGAATTCTTCCTTGGCACGCAGTCTTCCAATAAGGTCAACAAATGGCTCTAACTTGGAAAGTGCCGCATTCTTTATTGTGTCAATATCCTTTGCATTGACAAGTGCTTCCCAGAAAGTAATATCATTAAAATCTGCATATTCCTGCAATCTGTCAATCGTTGTATTACCAATTCCCCTCTTCGGAACATTTATAATTCGCTTAACCGCCTGACCATCAAGACCATTATCAATAGTTTTAAGATAAGCAAGAATATCCTTGATTTCCTTTCGCTGATAGAAATTCTGTCCGCCATATATCTTATATGGAATATTGTGAATCATCAGCTTTTCTTCGAGTGCTCTTGACTGTGCATTAGTTCTGTAAAGAATGGCAACATCATTATAATTCCAGCCATCCCTTACATACTCTGCAATACCACTCGCAACACCTTCTGCCTCATCATACCCATTCTCATACAGAGTATAATTAACCTTCTCGCCCTCTCCGTTATCTGTCCAGAGTGACTTGCTCTTTCTGCCGACATTATTACTTATCACAGCATTTGCAGCATTAAGAATAGTCTGCGTTGAACGGTAATTCTGCTCAAGCTTTATAACCTTAGCGCCTGTAAACACATTTTCAAAGTTAAGAATATTATAAATGTTTGCTCCACGGAACTTATATATAGACTGGTCATCATCACCAACCACACATATATTGCCATACTTTGCCGCAAGCATTGCAACCAGCTTAAACTGTGATGTATTAGTATCCTGATACTCATCTACCATTATATATCTGAATCTGTCCTGATAATGCTCAAGCACCTCTGCATCACTCTGGAACAGCTCAACCGTCTTGAATATCAGATCATCAAAATCAAGCGCATTATTAAGCTTAAGTGTCTTCTGATATTCTCTGTATACACCCGCAATTCTTCTAAGGTTATAGTCGTTGCCCGCCTCAAGCTCGAACTCATCAGGAGTCTTTAATTCATCTTTAGCAGATGAAATCTTACTCATAATAGCCCGCTCTTTAAGCATCTTCGTATCTATATTCATCTTCTTACATATATCCTTGATAACAGACTTCTGGTCGTCCGTATCATATATTGTAAAGTTATTATCATATCCAATTCTGTCTATGTATCTTCTTAAAATTCTCACGCATGTTGAGTGGAATGTACTTACCCATACAGCCCCTGCACCCTGTGCCACAGTAGTCTCAACTCGTTCTTTCATCTCTCTTGCAGCTTTATTAGTAAATGTAATTGCCATAATATTATATGGGTCTACTCCGCATTCTTCTATTAAATATGCAATTCTGTTCGTAAGCACACGCGTCTTTCCAGAGCCTGCCCCGGCAATAATAAGCAGCGCGCCATCTGTATATTTAACTGCCCTTTTCTGGCTGTCATTCAAATCTTCTAATCTCATATATCCACCTTCATGCAAATGTGAAATCTATATCCACCTTATTTCTGCCAACTACCACATTATACAAAAACAACGGGATGTTGCCAAGCCAATATGACAACATCCCTGATTGTTATTTATTAAATTCACATATTACTAATTGTCAGATTATGCAAGCTTTGTTCCACAGTTAGAACAGAACTTAGCACCATTAGTTGGTGTTCCACAGTTAGGACAGAACTTAGGTGCTGTGCCACCTGACACATTTGCATTATTATTCATTGCAGTATTCATGTTATTCATCATCTGCTGTCCAACCTGCATTCCCATCTGGAGCTGCATCATATCACTGGCAATATTCGAACCGCCTCTTGAATTGCCGATACTATCAGCCATAGCCATCTGTGTATATCTGTTCATATCTCCAACCATTGCCTGAGAAGCTGCCTTATTAGTCATCTTCTGTACTTCTTCCGGATAAGAAAAGCTTGAAATAGTAAAGCTTGTTATTGTGATTCCTAACTTGCTCATCTCCATATCAAGGTCTGTCTTAATACCCGCTGAGATATCATAAGCATTAGCCTGAAGATTAAACATATCCTTGCCTTCTTTAGAAATCCACTTCATAAGAAGCTGGTCAAGAACTGCTGATATTCTTTCCTTAACATCTGCAACAGTGTACATCTGCTTTACACCTGCTACCTTGTCTATAAGCGTAATGTAATCAGATACTGAAAATGAGAAGTTACCGAAAGCTCTTATTGGCATTCCACCTGGAAGTGCCTGTGTTGGAATAAGAATAGGATTCTTAGTTCCCCACTTTTCTGTGAATTCCTTAGTATTAACAAATAAAACTTCTGCTCTTACTCCACTGTTGAAGCCAAACTTAAAGCCTTTAAGTGTTGATAAGAATGGAATAATCTGTGATTCAATATCAAAGCTTCCCTCGTCCTTAAAAATGCCTTCAATCTTACCATTGTACATAAAGATTGCATCCTGGCCGGCGCGGATAATCAGCTTACTGCCTTTCTTGATTTCTCTGTTGGTCCATTTCCAGAAGATTATATCATCTCTGTACTCTTCCCATTCAACTACATTGGCAAACTGCCCTTTGAATAATCCCATGTTCCCTCTCCTTATCTATGTATTGCTTATCTTGTTATAAATATGCTTCTGAATTATAAGCCCATCTGAGCCTTAAGTGCTGCTAATTCATCATCAACTGCTGTGTTAGCCGGCTCTGCATCATACTTAGCTGCAAGACTGTCAACATCTGCCTCAAGCTGTGTCTGGTTAAGCTCTGCCATTGCATTAGCCTCGTCAAGCATCTTATTAGCCTTAGCCTCCATCTTACCGAATGCATCCATGCTTGTTCCAACACTGTTAACACTTGAACCAACCTTGTTGATTCTCTCCTGAGCCTTAGCTGCTGCAACCTTAGCCTTAACTGCATCTCTTCTCGCTTCAAGAGACTGGATATCCTTGCAGAGCTTATCATGCATCTGACGCATCTTAGCTGCATTGTCTGCTGCAATATTATATGTCTGCTGTAATGTAGCCTGCTTAGAAACTAACTGCTGCTTCTTCTCAAGGAATGTTCTTGCATCTGCCTCATTGCCAGCCTTAAGAGCCTTTTCTGCATATGACTGATACTTGGCAACATCTGCTGTGCATTCATCAAGCTCTCTTTTACATCTTGTCTCCTCAGCCATAACTGAAGCTGTCTCTGCCTTAACCTTTCCAAGGTCGCTCTCAAGATTTCTCATGTACTGGTCAATCATCTTCTCTGGATCTTCACACTTATCGAGAAGTGCATTGATGTTAGCGCTCATAATGTCCTTGAATCTTGTTAAAATACCCATAATAATCCTCCATTCCTGTGCCGCTTTCTGGCACATATCACCCTCTGGTGCATCCGAATTCTGTCTCCCAGAATTCTTAAAAAACCTTTTTCATTATAATATATCAGGAGCAAAATGTCACGAATATTTGCTCCTATGAAACATATTTTATATTGCTGTAATAAATATTAAAATATCATAATATGCACAATACACTATGCTAAAGTTCATTATATTATTCCTACTTGAAATGTGGTTTTAAAAACTATATAATATAGCTTAAGCATTAATATAAATGTATTCTCTCATGAATACGCATTTTTAAAGAAATGAGGAACATATGAACAACGATATTAAAGAGCTTATGAGCGGTATTCTTAAAGATATGTCCGCTCTTAACTATATAAAACCCGGAGATGTGCCTAACATCAATCTGTACATGGATCAGGTTACAACATTTATGTATGAACATCTTCACGATACAAAGCGTACCACTGATGATAAAGTACTAACCAAAACGATGATTAACAACTATGCCAAGAACAATCTGCTGCCATCACCAGTAAAGAAAAAGTACTCTAAGGAGCATATATATATCCTTACATTTATCTATTACTTTAAGAACATTCTCTCAATAAGTGATATACAGAAAATGCTCAATCCTCTCACTGAGAAATTCTTTGATGAAGGTTCCAAGCCGGATCTGGATTATATATATAAAGAGATTTTTTCAATGGAATCCTCTCTTGCAAGACCCTTATCTAAAGATATATTTGCAAAGTCTGAACAGGCAAGTAATGCATTTACAGATGTAAAGGATGATGATGACAGAGAATTCTTACAGTTCTTCAGTCTTGTATGTCTTTTAAGCTTTGATGTATACATGAAGAAGAACATGATTGAAAGTCTGATTGATGATTACTCTGCCAAGCATGCGCCAAAGCAGCCTGAGAAGTCTGATAAATCAGACAAAAAGAAATAATCCGTATAAATTAAGGGAACTGCCAGTACTGACAGTTCCCTTTTACATTGCTTCATATTGATTACTTATTGTCTTCTGACTCTTTCTCAAGCATGCCAAGTCTTTCAAATACTCTGTCATACCCGTCATTACCATAATTAAGCGAACGGTTTACCCTGCTGATTGTCGCAGTAGACGCACCTGTCTTCTCTGCAATATCAAGATATGTTCTGTGTTCTCTTAACATCTTGGCAACCTCAAATCTCTGGGATAAGGATAAAATCTCGTTAATTGTACATACATCCTCAAAGAAATCGTATGCTTCATCTAAATCCTTAAGACTTAATATTGCCTGAAAAAGCTGCTCAACAGCCTGTGTCTTTAACTTATTATTCATAATTGTCCACCCCGGTTTTCCAAAATAACATTGGCTTATTACTTTTAAATTTTAACACAGTGAAGTTTTAAAGTAAAGACATTATTCACTTCTTAATGCCACAACAGGGTCTTTTTTAGCTGCAAACTTTGCTGGAATAAGTCCGGCAATAAATGTAAGGAACATGCTTATTATTATAAGTATTACTCCTCCTGCAACCGGAAGCTGTGCAACATTGGAAATGTCTGTAAGGTGCTTAATCAACGCATTTGCAGGTATGCACAGCAATAAAGTTACAACAATGCCAAGTGCGCCTGAGACAAAACCTTCAATAAGTGTCTCTGCATTGAATATTCTTGAAACATCTTTCTTAGAAGCACCAATACTTCTTAATACACCAATTTCCTTAGTTCTTTCAAGTACTGATATGTATGTGATAATACCTATCATTATCGAAGAAACTATAAGTGATATTGCAACAAATGCTATTAAAACATATGAAATTGCATTAATAATTGTACTTACTGATGACATCATTATTCCAACATAATCTGTGTAGTTAATAACATTTTCTTCCTTGCCATCGTCCTGTTGCAGCTTATTGTAATCCTTGATAATATTCTGAACCTTCTCCTTAGAATCAAAATCAGTTGCATATATATCTATCTGTGAAGGTGTATCAAGGTCTGTAATTCCAAGCTTCGACTTATTGCTGTCTAATGTTGCATCTGTTGTTCTAGCCTTTAGTGACGCTGAGAAAAGCTGTAGTATCTGGTCATCGCTCATTCCACTTGTCATTGCCTGCATCTGAGCGCTTTCCTCTGGTGAAAGTGTTGCCATATATGCATTTACATCATCCATTGTAATCTCTGTATTCCTGTCATTGTCAAATGGAACTCCTGTAAATACATCAACGCTTGTATCAGCAAGCTGTGCCTTGGCAATCTCACTGTTTTTTACTTCTTCGATAATATATTCAGTAAGCTTTGCTGTATAACCGATTCCACTTGAAATTGAAGTGCTGACTGCGTCATCATTAGGTCTGATTATTCCACATACTTTAATGTCAGTTCCGTTATTTACAACATTTGTCATATACTTATCATCTTTGCTGTAATCGTCCCATGTACCGGTCACATCATTGTACTTATACATGTCCGTAGGCATAACAAGCTTAAACTCTGTATCAAGTATCTCGTCAAATGTATAGCTTATATCCTTTTCTGTTTCGTATGATTCACCAACCATCATTTTCTTAAAGAGTGTTCTTACTTCCTCAGGGTCTTTAAGTCCTAATGAGTAAAGTGTATAATCATCAACCTCGTTATTCTTATCTGTAACAAGCACAACCTCGTTGTAATTCTCTGGCCAGTGTCCTGCGAGGACATCATACTGCTCATCAAGAACCTGCTGGTTTCCTAAAAGCTGGTTCCACACACTGCTGTTAGAAAACATCCCCATACCCATGCCTGATGACATTGCAGAAGATGTGCTTGTTGCACCCTCGCCATATATCGAATCAAACATTGTACTTGGGTTTAACTGCTCTACACCGTTAGAAGTATCCTTCATATAAATGTTAAGAGGAACATCATATGAATACTGGATATCACTTACATATGACTTAATGCCAGAGCCGCCGTTTTCAATGTATTTCTTAAACTCTGAAAGGTTATTGCTTTTAACTTCCTTTACCATGGTATTAATCATGTCACCCATGATATCGTTAGAATATATTTTAGACTTATCCTCATGCTCTTCTGAATCCGAATTGCCTGTCATGCTTGTAACCATGCTGCTTATATCAATCGACTCTGCCTGAAGCGTTATAGGATAGCTTGAAAGCGTATCTCTCTGAACCCTGTCAATGTATAACTGGATACCATTTGAGATAGAAAGAATCATTGCAATACCGATAATTCCTATGCTTCCTGCAAATGCAGTAAGAATCGTTCTTGTTTTCTTAGTCATCAGGTTATTAAAGGAAAGCGAAAGTGCTGTAAAGAATGACATAGATGTTTTCTGCTTCTTTCCTGACTTTTTAATCTTCTTTTCTGATGTCTTAACCTTAGCAGCCTCTTTAGCCCTGATATCAGCTTCCATATCTTCTAACGTATATGGATCAGAGTCATCAGTTATCACACCATCTAATAATCTGACTATTCTTGTAGAATAATCCTTGGCAAGCTCCGGATTATGAGTCACCATAATTATAAGTCTGTCCTTTGATATCTCCTTTAAAAGCTCCATAATCTGGATACTTGTCTCTGTGTCAAGCGCTCCTGTAGGCTCGTCAGCAAGCAGGATATCAGGATTATTTACAAGTGCTCTTGCAATAGCAACCCTCTGCATCTGTCCACCTGACATCTGATTGGGCTTCTTGTGAATCTGCTCTCCAAGTCCAACCTTCTCAAGTGCCTCTATAGCTCTTTTCTTTCTCTCTGCCTTAGATACACCTGAAAGCGTAAGTGCAAGCTCTACATTAGATAAAACAGTCTGGTGCGGAATCAGATTGTAACTCTGGAATACAAAACCAATTGAATTATTTCTGTAAAAATCCCAGTCTCTGTCCTTATAATTCTTAGTTGACACTCCATTAATCTTAAGGTCGCCGCTCGTATACTTATCAAGTCCGCCTATAATGTTAAGCATGGTAGTCTTACCACATCCGGACTGTCCAAGAATCGACACGAACTCACAGTCCCTGAACCTAAGATTAATGCCCTTAAGTGCGCTCACAGTAGTAGAACCGGACACATAATCCTTTTTTATATCATTTAATTCAAGCATTTAAGTCTCCTTTTGTTTTATTGCGGGTTGCGGATTGGGAATTGGTCTGCGTCTTAAATGTTGTGTATATCAGTTGCGGTGTCTGACTATAGCATACGCTTGAAAAATCCGAGCTGTGTGTAACTTAATGTCGCTATATACATAAGGGCGGTGCGTCAAATCTCGTTCAAGCGAAGCGCGTTTGATTTGACGCACCGTAATAAACTCTGTAGATAGCGGCATTTAGTTACACTAAGCGCAGGATTCCTGAAAGCGTATGCTATAGTCAGATGCCACAACGTCATGTACGCAAGTCGAAGGATGCAGACAAGTTCCCAATCCGCAGTCCTCAATTAATATACACCATGGAAAGCTTGGCTTGCAATTTATTCCAGCACATTTTATACTAATATTGTTTTTTATTTATAAAAATATAATGATTATCAGGAGTCTATGTGAAATACTTTATCAGATTTAAATTACGGAATTTAACAGTCGCCGGTCTTGCTTTGATTATGGCAGCTACATCTGCTGTTCCATTTTTTGCTTATCCTGACCAGTTGATGGCTGATACACAGGATGACCTCGACGCTGTTAATAAACAGCTTGAAGAATTAAGGAATAAACAGAGCGAACTCAATGCATCTTACGGAGAACTTAACGAGAAGCTGTCTGCTTCCGGAGAGAAGCTTTCTTCTATTGAGGATGCAGTTAATGCGAAACAGTCCGAGATTGATGCTACCAATATCCAGGTTGCTGATATGCAGGCAGAGATTGACCAGCAGTATGCCGCCATGAAGCTCCGAATCCAGTTTATGTATGAGAATAATAATGCTACTATTCTGTCAACGCTTCTGTCAGCTGAAAGCCTTTCTGACCTTTTATCCAAGTCAGAATATATCCAGCAGATTTCTAATTATGACCACCAGAAGATGCAGGAATTAAGTGACCTCCTGGCTTCTCTTAAAGAAAATCAGGCAAAGCTTGAACAAGAAATGGCTGAACTTGTCACTCTTAAGGATGATGCCTCCCGCGAAGCTGATAATTTTGCTGCGCTTCTCTCACAGTGTCAGACAGAGCTTGACACTACAAGTGACAGCATTACTGATGCAGAAGCACTTGCACTCGAATACGAAAAACAGATTGAACAGGAAATGTTAGAGCGTCAGCGCCGTGAAATGGAAGCTCTTGAAGCTGCAAAAAAAGCACAGGAAGAGGCTGACAAAGTCAATAACGCCGGTAATACAGGCAATAATTCATCTTCCGGCTCTGCTATGGTTGACCAGAACGCTCTTAACAATGTTCTTAAGAATCACACTGCCGAAGATGTTGCAATGCTCGCAGCAATTATTGAATGTGAAGCCGGCAATCAGTCATACGAAGGCAAATGTGCTGTAGGAAGTGTTGTTATCAACAGAGTTGCAGACCCACGCTTTGCCAACAGCATAAGTGGCGTAATATATGCACCTTATCAGTTTTCACCTGTTGCCAGCGGCCGATTTGCAATAGTCCTTGCAAGAGGTGCAAATGCAGCCTGCACCCAGGCAGCCGTTGATGTGCTTAACGGTTATATCAATATTAACGCACTATATTTTCATGTATATGACAGTTCTGTCGATGTGGGCGGAACCGTTATCGGAGATCATGTATTTTACTAACTCATTAAATATACCAAGGGGAGAATTATTAACTATGAAGAAAGCAACTAAAGCATCTGATAACAAATATTATCAGGCAAGATTTTCTGCTGCACAGAAAAATACTGACTTTGAAAGCCGTGAAGCAGCTTCAGATGTCGTAGGTATAGACAGAACAAGACTTGCAAGAATTGAACTTGGCAATGTAACACCTTATGCAGACGAGGTTGTATCTATGTCAAAATGCTACAACGCTCCTGAACTCTGCTACAATTACTGCTCGAGCGAATGTCCGATTGGAAGGCTTACAATGAAGGAAGTCGAGATTAATTCATTTGACAGATTATCATTAAAAATGCTTGGTTCTTTGAATGATATTGAAAACCTGCGTGCTTCTATTATCAATATCTCTGCTGATGGACAGGTTGATATTGGAGAACAGGAGGAATTCAAGCAGATACTTGAATCCCTCGACCTTATTTCCAATAATGCGAAAGCCCTTGAATTGTGGGCTAAGAAAAACATTAAGAATATTTAACGGCTGTATCTTACATAATCTACCGTAACAAAGCCTTTGTTTTCACTATTAGCAGAATTATCATGTGATACATATACACCGCTCTTTACACCAACCCATCTTCCGGCTTTGGCAATAACGGAAACAGGGTTGGTGTATTCTTTTCCGTCTGTGCTTATCTCTATTGTTACTGTCTCAACAGGTGCTTCCTTAACAGGAAGTCCTCCCTCAACGTGGTCTTTAGTTCCTGTCTTTTTAACTGTGTATCTGAAATATATTTCCTTAAGATTATCGTATGAAGCAAGCAATTCTTTAGTCTCTTTAGTATAAGCCTGGTCACAGTCAAACTGCTGCACACCCTTTACTGCATACACTTCCATCTTACCGCCTTTAACAGTCACATCTGCTGCCAGATAATCCATTCCCATATGAATGAATCCGGCATTATCACCATCAGACATTCCACTGATATTCATCTTTGTAATACAGCTAAATTCCGGTGCCGGCCACTTCTGCAGGAGAAGATTTCTGTAATCGCCTATTGGTCTGTTTGATGCCCTGCCAACCGCATTAAGCTTTATATAAGAACCGTCATCAGACACATTTCCGCTTTCATCAATACCAAACTGTGCCCAGTCACTATCAGGATTGGCGTTCCACTGCCACTGCAGTCCCAAAGTATCTTCTGTGAATTCATCTGTAGTATCCGGCTCACATATCTCATAAACTGCACCGACATCAGGTTTTTCGTACTCCATCACAGGCTCGCCGTAATCATTGCCATCTTTCTTAACTCCAATTACAGGCCAGTCATTTTCCCAGCTCATTGGCTGCAAATGTGTTATTCTGCCCGCTGCGTACACATCCTGAAAATGTATAAACCAGTCCTGTCCTGTAACTGTGTCAACCCATGCACCCTGATGAGGTCCATTTACAGGAGAATCTCCTTGTCTCATAACCACTTTATACTCATATGGTCCAAACACATTTTTCGACCTTAACACTGTCTGCCAGCCTGTCTTAACACCGCCAGCCGGTGCAAATATATAATACCATCCGTTTCGCTTATACATCTTAGGACCTTCTATTGTAATTTGGTCATTTAAGTTACCATCAAATATAATCTTTTCCTCACCAATAAGCCCCATTCCATCTGGCTGCATCTCTACCATATGAAGCACACTCTTGTATCCGATACGGCTCTTGGCAACTCCTGCAACAAGATATGCCTTTCCATCCTCATCCCAGAATGGGCATGGATCAATCCAGCCTGCGCCCGGTCTTATATTCACTGGCTTACTCCACTCACCATAAGGGTCTGTTGCTGTAGTCATATATATTCCTTCATCCGGCATTGGGAAGCACACATAATATGTACCCTCATGATATCTTATTGCAGGTGCCCACACTCCGCATCCATGAATTGGATTTCTATATCTGAATTCTGGAATTTCAGCCAAAATGTAGTTAACAACCTTCCAGTTTACAAGGTCCTTGGAATGAAGCAACGGCATAGCCGGAGCATTAGAAAAGCTTGATGATATCATAAAATAATCATTACCGACACGGATTGCGTCCGGATCTGAATAATCAGCGTAAAGTATTGGATTCTTGTATCGTCCATTTCCTAAATCTGCTGTCCACATATATGACCTCTTTCTGCCAGTTTACGGCTCAATAATTTATTTCTGCTTATGCAGATATTTCTCTGCTATCATATTACAACAGTTAAATAAGAATTTCCAGTACTTTTATAAAGTTATTTTATAAAAGTTTTTTAATTGACATTTTATTATTAAGTATTCTGCGCTTAAACCGATATTATATATAACCGTGTTCATTGCTGAAGATGAAAGGCGGGTATACTTATGATAATTGCAGACAGCAACATGAGTATGTCTTCAAGAAGACACTACTCACAAAAGGTATCAAGCGGCATGGTCGCAGCAGGCAGCTCTGGTAACTCCTTTAGTTTTGGAATGAGCCAAGCAAGAAGCAGCTTAAGCCAGAAAGAATCATATTTTAGTAATTCTTCTGATTCTCCGGACAGAAAGTATAACGACATGTTTCTGATGATGCCACTCTACAATCGTTCTGGCAGACTTAATGTCCCGGACGATTCTTCTAAAACGGATTTGGCTGGTGAGGAATCACCAGAAGGCACGGAGGCTTTAACACCTGCTTACAACAAAGCCAGCTTAGTTTCTATGCGGCAGAATGTAAGCTTCAGTTACACAGAAATAACAAGAAAGGTTTATATGTCCCTGTTGGATTTTATTCAGTCTCTGTCTTTTCGTGGAATGTTTCATGATACTGACAGTTTATCCTGCAATTCAGTCTCTGACACATCTTCATCTGACAAAGCCTCAAAAACCCTTTCTATTACTAACCAGATTTCTCCTACTGTGTGGACTGTAAGAACCAGATATTCTTCAACCTATGAAGAAAAGGAAAGCACTTCATTTTCAACAATCGGAACTGTTAAAACAGCAGACGGCAGGAAACTTAATTTTAATCTTGATATGACCATGTCGCGCAGATACATGGAAGAACACAGCATTGAATTTGTTTCAAGCTTTGATACTGTACTGACAGATCCTCTTGTTATTAATCTTGGGAGCAATCCTGTTTCTGTTTCTGATAAGTCCTTTAGTTTTGACATTGATGGTGATGGTAAAGACGAGACTATTGCACAGATGAATCCTGAAAGTGGCTTTCTTGCTCTTGATAAGAACGGCGACGGAATTATCAATGACGGCAGTGAGCTGTTCGGAACCAAGACCGGTAATGGCTTTTCCGAGCTTGCAGAATATGATTCTGACGGCAACGGCTGGATTGATGAGAATGATGAAGTCTATGACCAGTTAAAGGTCTGGGTTAAAGATGAGAATGGCAAGGACAAGCTCTTATCACTTAAGGAAGCCAATGTCGGTGCAATCTGTCTTGGCAGCTCCAAAACAACATTTCATGTAACTGATGATGATAACAATCTTAAAGCTAAAGTACGAAGCAGCGGCATGTATCTTCATGAAGACGGCAGTGCCGGTTCTGTACAGCAGGTGGATTTTTAATTATTAAGGGCGGGTGAATCAATCACCCGCCCTGTTCATTCCTAGAAATTCAAATCAATATCTATTCCCTTAATATCCTCATTAAGCATCTTATTATCTTTCATTATTCTGACTATCTGCTTCTGAGCTTCAGTTACATGGTCGATATCATTGCCTTTGACACTAGCATTCATCTCTAACTTGTCAGCCTCTGCCTGTCCCTCAATAATCTCTTCCTGTTCTTTTCTTTCCTTGCGCTTTTCGTCAATCTTTTCCTGCTGTTCTTCCTGTTTCTTCTCTGCTTCGTCAGCTTTTTCCTTATTCTCTTCTACCTTGTCATCAATGTTGTCTTTACCTTCATTTACAAGCAGATTCTTAACCTCACCCTCAACAGCACCTATTATCTGGTCTGCTGAATCCTGTGCCTTTAGCATTTCCTGAGATTTATCCCTGTCGATTTCGGCAAGTGCAATTGAAGCTGTCGTGCATGCAATCTTAAGCTCCTTCTGACCAATTTCATCCTTAAAATGTATCTGTGATGAATTCAGCTTAAGCACCTTCTCCTGATACTCTGTAAGCGGAGTATTCTGTAGTTCCTTTAAGCGGTCAAGTTCTTCTTTTGAAAATGTGTCCTCAGCCGAACCATATCGGTTATTCTGGTATTTTTCAAGCAACTCAAGGTCTTTTTGTTCCTGTGAATTCATATCAACGCCATAATCTGCGCGGTAAGCCTCTTTTTCATTTTCCAAATCACTAACCTTATTCTTAAGTTCTGTGATTTCATCAAGCTTATTAAGCTTATCGAGCTTCATATCCTCAATATTCTTATCTCTCATATCAGAAGATTTCCATGCATCAGATATAAGCTTCATAGCCTGCTTTCTGGCTCTGAGCCTTTTAGCATCAATCTGGTTATCTTTGTATGGCTTCAGATTAAGCTCTGATGCATTAATTGTCTTTCTATTCCTAGGTTGCTTTGAATTATCAGTATTCTTATCTGTATTATCTATTCCCTGTGCAGCTGTCTGATTATTCATTGTGCTTCTTATCGTAAGTGACATATGCCCTCCTTGTCATAACCCTGTCCCAAACTCCTTTTCGGGAATCACATTAGTTTAACTATATATCGGCATATGTACCACCATTATTATAGTCAGTTCTTGTTTATAATGAATAAATATGATATAGTCTTACTATCAATTTATCATGAGGGGAGATTATGATGAAATTTGCAAAAGGAACTGATAAAGTGCTGACAATCATATACACTGTTTTCAGTGTTTTACTTATTGCCACATTTATATTATTACTTATATATGCAGGAAGTCTTATGAACAATGCCGGCGGCAGTATTATTAAAGCTGGCAGCTATTCACCTGATGATTACACAGCAGGATATAGATTTATGGGGCATTTATTTTATGGTGGACTTTCTTTCACAGCATCTGTTTTCTTATATATAATTGCTATATATGCAGCACTTTTTGCTTTACCACTTATAATAATTACAATATTTGCTTATGTTGGCATGGCATTATATAAGAAAACGCATAATCCAAAACACATAAAACGCAATCTTATTGTTAAAATCGTATATACCGCAATATGGACAATACTTGCACTTATAATGACAATCAATGATGTTGGATTTGTTGTTATGTTCGTAATACTGGCTCTTGTATTATCACTTCTTTTCGGTGCTTTGTACGGCATGACCAATCATGAATATTTTTCCGAATACTAAAATAATGGCAGGACACGATATTAATCCATGTCCTGCCATATTATATTTAATCTTACAGATGAAGCACTCTCTCTTTAATCTCCTGAGTTCTTCCCTGATTCCAGAACTGTGTCCCAATATATCCACAAGTACGTCTTGCAACATTCATCTTATCCTGATTACGGTTTCCGCAGTTAGGGCATTCCCATATAAGCTTTCCGTCATCATCAGTTATAATCTGAATCTGTCCTGTGTAACCACATTCCTGACAGTAATCACTCTTAGTATTAAGCTCCGCATACATAATATTATCATAAATGTACTGCATAACCTTAAGTACTGCAGGAATATTATTCTGCATATCAGGAACCTCAACATAGCTGATAGCTCCACCTGGTGATAATTCCTGGAACTGTGATTCAAATTTCAGCTTGTCAAATGCGTTGATATTCTCTGTTACATGAACATGATAACTGTTAGTTATATAATTCTTATCTGTTACGCCGGCAATCTTACCGAATCTCTTCTGTAAGCACTTCGCAAACTTATAAGTTGTTGATTCAAGTGGTGTACCATAAAGAGAGAAATCAATATTAGTCTCTGCCGCCCATCTCTTACATATATTGTTAAGATGTTTCATTACCTCAAGTGCAAACTCTGTACCTTCTGACTTAGTATGTGTAACACCCTTCATGTAATATGTACACTCGCAAAGTCCTGCATATCCAAGAGAAATTGTTGAATATCCGCCATAAAGAAGCTTATCAATTGTTTCACCCTTCTTAAGTCTTGCAAGTGCACCATTCTGCCAGAGAATTGGAGCAACATCTGAAGGTGTTCCTTTAAGTCTGTAATGTCTGCACATAAGTGCTCTCTTACAGAGTTCCAGTCTCTCATCAAGGATATTCCAGAATTTATCCATATCCTTTCCTGATGAGCAGGCAACATCAACAAGGTTAAGAGTTACAACTCCCTGATTAAATCTGCCATAATACTTTGGCTTTCCTGTTTCTGGATCAATATATGGTGTAAGGAAGCTTCTGCATCCCATACATGGGAAACACTGTCCATTGCCATTGGCATCAACCTTTAATTCCTTCATCTTCTTTTCAGATATATAATCAGGAACCATTCTCTTAGCTGTACATTCTGCTGCCAGCTTTGTAAGTTCCCAATACTTGCTGCCTTCTCTTATATTGTCCTCCTCAAGAACATATATAAGCTTAGGGAAAGCTGGTGTAATCCATACACCCTTCTCATTCTTAACACCCTGCATTCTCTGCTTAAGAACTTCCTCTGTAACAAGAGCTAAATCTTCTCTTGTTCTTCCTTCTGGAACTTCATCAAGGTACATAAATACAGTAACGAATGGAGCCTGACCATTAGTTGTCATAAGTGTGATAACCTGATACTGAATCATCTGGACGCCACGCTTAATCTCATCTCTTACACGAAGTTCAGCGACCTCTTTAATCTTCTCTTCTGATGCTTCTATTCCTGTTCTCTCAAATTCATCCCTTACCTGACCAATAAATTTCTCACGGCTCACCTGAACAAACGGAGCAAGATGTGCAAGTGATATACTCTGTCCGCCATACTGTGAACTTGCAATCTGTGCAATTGCCTGAGTTGCAATATTACATGCTGTAGAAAAGCTGTGTGGCTTCTCAATCATAGTCTCGCTTATTACAGTTCCATTCTGTAACATATCCTCAAGATTGACAAGACAGCAGTTATGCATATGCTGTGCAAAATAATCTGCATCATGGAAATGTATAAGTCCCTGCTCATGTGCATCAACAATATCTGCTGGGAGAAGAAGTCTTTTAGTAATGTCCTTACTTACCTCTCCTGCCATATAATCTCTCTGCACACTGTTAACAGTAGGATTCTTGTTAGAATTTTCCTGCTTTACTTCCTCATTATTACACTCAAGAAGGCTTAATATCTGCTCATCTGTTGAATTAGACTTACGCACAAGCGCTCTCTTATAACGATATGTAATATACTTTCTTGCAACTGCAAATGCTCTCAAATTCATAATCTGGTTTTCTACAAGATCCTGAATTTCCTCAACACTTAATGAACGGTTCATTTCTTTACAGATGCTCTCAACATTATTAGATATTGTTTCAATCTGTTCTTCTGACAGTCTTTCGCTATGGACAACTTCCATATTAGCTTTTGATACGGCGGCCATGATTTTACTTATATCAAATGTAACCTCCGACCCACTTCTTTTAATAATTTTCATACTTCAAACCCTCACATAAACACTTTCATGTCCCCATGAATAATCATTAATAACACCATGTGAAATCACACACATGAAAAAAATCTGCTGGGAACCCAATATCCATGCGGTTTCCCAAGCAGATTTGATTATACAACATATAGACTTGCAAGTCAATCGAAAACACAATATCTTGTAATAAAATATATTAATTAATTGTTTTCAGATTCAGCAATAATATTAATAAGAGAAGCTGCTACCACTGCCATTTCTATTTCATACTCAGCCCACTGTGATGATTCCTTACAACGGTCTATTGTAAATATTCCCTTAACATTGTTCTGCGTTCCCACTATGCAATGTATGGTAGAAAAAACTCTCTTTTCTCTCATTGCCATACCAAATTCCGGTGCAATATCTGTCTGTCTTCCAACAAATCCAATAGCAACATGATTCTTTCCGCCAAGGAGCTTCCTGAATTCTTCTGTATTAACATAGTCTGCACTCATTGGACCACCCAGTTCTACCCCGATATAATATGTCCTGTTAAGGTTAGGCCCCCAATAAAGATTAATACTGTCAAGCTTAAAAGAATCATACATATGATGAAGCAGTTCATCAACAGCTTTTCTTCCATCCTGTGCAAATTCTTCCATTATTCCTGACAGAAAACGAAGTTCTTTCATCTCTCTGCCATCATTAACATTCTTATCCTTTGTATTAAGCGAATTCTCATACGATTCCTTATGAAGATCATCTCTGAAAAATACATATCTGTCTCTCCCCTTTTCCTTAGCAACATACAGACAATAATCAGCTTTTTTGAAAAGCTCTTCGTATTCTGTGCCATTATTTGGACTATATGATGCTCCGATAGAACATGTTATCATCAGGTCTTCAAAATCATCAACAAATTCCCATTTAATCTGCGTTCTTATTGCTCTTAACATTCCTCGCAACGCATGCTCATCATTAATTCCATTAAACACAATGATAAATTCATCGCCACCTATTCTTCCGACGACTCCATCCTCACCGACTACTTCCTTAAGCTTTCGTCCTACTCTTGCAAGAATCTTATCTCCATACATATGGCCATACACATCATTGACCTTCTTAAAATGATCCACATCAAGAACAGCTATTGTGACCCTGTTATTCTTTTCTTCTTTAAGGCACTTTACAGCATAAGCAGTTATTGTTTTCTTATTATATACATGCGTAAGAGAATCAAACTGTAATTCTTCTATCATATCTGAAATCTGGTTATAACTACGGTTATCTGCCTCTGGAATAACCCTGCCAACAACAATCTTTCTTCCATCGCTCTTGGTCATAACAGTTCCGATGAATCTCAATGTTTCCATAACCTTGTTATATGTACGCATGCTGGTCTTAAACTTTGTTGAGAATGTCTGTGTATATGAACGCACCTCAGATATAAAATTAGTGAACATTTCCTTATCACTTTTCTCTATATATCCTTCTGTAAGCATCTGTCTCTTCCAGTCATCAATGTCAGCCTTGTATATAACATCTCTTGAATCAACATCATATCTGTACATACTGAAAATATTATTATCCCTATTATATGTAAACGTGTATTCACGGTCTAATCCAAGAAGCATCTTATGCTTTGATACATCATCCCTGAGACTCTTATTAGCTTCTTCTATTGATTCAACATCGACAATCTCAATATCTCTCATATGTCCATTACCAGCACCGCGCTGCTCATACACAAAAAGATGATTATACCTTTCCTCTCCCTGTGCATTAATAAACTTAAACATTCCACTCTTGGCGGTACCATCATAATTTTCTATGAAATCTATCAGCCTTTCTTTATCCTGTGGTGCTATCACTTCAAGAAGTGTATCTACAATGTGTCCGAAATATTCTTCAAATGCTTTATTAGAAACACTTACTACACAATATTTGTCAACTGATGCAATTCTCCTGCTCATCTTGTGTACAATTTCAAATCTTTCTTTTTCTGTCGCTTTATTATCCATGTTGGTACCTCATGCTATTTACTATTAATTCTTAATAACTAATTCCGAATTTTGATAATAAAATTATATTATATACATGACGATTTTACAAGTGTTCTAAAGTACATCCCTTAATTTTTTTGGTACTTTAGTACCAATACAAAATATTGTATTTTCTTTTGCATAACAACATGTTATAATACAATATATTGTTGGTTTTAGCTTGAAAGCATTATTATTAAATATGAGGAGGGTTTCTAATGGAACGAGTAAAGTACAACAAAGTTGAGGTCAGCCACGGAAATATTGCAAAAAAATTCCCTGTCTATGAAATTTATCTTGATGGCGTTATTGTGACTAAGGTATCATCTGAGAACGAAGCTTTAGAGATGGTATCCCGCTGGCAGGAAATTTACAAATAATTCTTAAAAGCAAAAGGCATGTACACCCTGCAATGTACATGCCTTTTTTATAACATTTTCTTCTTCCTTAATACCCACAAAACTATTATACATATCAGAAGTATTATTCCACTTATTATCTCAAATCCAAAAGGTGTCTTTGCAAATGGCATCCATTCTCCGCCAACATTCATTCCATATATGCCGGATATTATTGTTGGAATAGCCATCACAATTGTAATTGAAGTAAGATATTTCATTACATTGTTCAGTTTACTGTCAATTACTGATGACATCAGCTCCCTTGTACCATCAATGACATCCCTGTATATTGTTGTCATCTCTATGGCCTGCTGGTACTCAACCATTACATCCTCAAGAAGCTCCATATCTTCAGGATACTGTTCAAGTCTTTTATATCTTCTGAGTCTTTCTAACACAATACTGTTAGCTCGAAGAGATGTTGCAAAATAGACAAGCGTAGATTCCAACTCGTGAAGTTCGATAAGGTCTGTATCTGATGTGTCTCCATCAACTCTCTCCTCTATCTCAATTCTTTTCTTATCAATCAGACGAAGATTTGCCTGATACACAAATGCTGAACGGAAAAGCATCTGGTATATAAAACGCATTTTTTTCTTAGTGCTGAATTCTCTGACTTTATTCCTTATGAAATAATTAATAATAGGTGTATCTACTTTGCATACAGTTATTATTGCATCACTTTTAAGAATTATGCCAAGTGGAATTGTTGTATACATTTTCTTTTCATGTCTTACCTCTGGGGTTGGAATATCCACAAGTATTAATGTATATCCATCCTCAAGACTTATTCGCGAACTTTCTTCTTCATCAAGCGCAGATGCAATATCCTCCGGTTCTATTTCAAAACGCTCCGCTATCTGCTCAAGTTCTTTACTTGTAGGATCTACCATATTAATCCAGCATCCATCCTGAATATCATCCAGCGTGCTTAACACCTGCTGGTCCGTTCTATATATCTCTACCATAAGTCCGGCCTTTCATAATTATTATTTCATCAAAATCGTCCCTGATGCGTCTCATAATAAAATCTCTTAAAGGCTCATCGAAACTTCTATATATATTGCTTACGGCTTCACATTCTAGTGGATTGCGCGTAAGAAAATATCGTGTATTAAAACTATACATCGTATACATTATATGAAGCACTCTAACATCTGGCTTTGACAAGCCATTCTCCAATGCACAGTAGCTTCTATGAGACATTCCCAATATATGTGCCATATTGGTTTTATCCATATCCTGTATCCGTCTTATTTCTGTAAGAGTATATCCGGTCCGCACATTATCAGGCACATCTAGTTCCATTCCATTGACAATTTCAAGTATCATTCTGTGATAATATATCACTTCCCTTTCTTCTTTATACCCGAATTGCAGCATGCTGTCAAATAGACAAAGCAAATTTCTTATAAAAACTTTTTTCCTGAATTCAGGGCATTCCTTATACATCTGCATAAACGGGTTATCATTTCGTATTCCATGCAGTATGTAGTCAGAATTCCAATCCGTATATTTCTCCATTCTTTCTATCATTCTGTATGTAACAGGCTGCGTGCCAGTTTCTATACGTGCCAGATAATCAGGCGTGATATGAAGTATTTCTGCCACTTCTATTCTTGACAGTTCCTTACATATCCGATATTCTTTCAGTCTGTCCCCTATTTTGTACATTCATTCCTCCAAGCATCACATTTTTGACAATGCGACTATAATATACGATTAATGATGCACAATTAGTACGACAGCCTGTAATATTTATAATATTAATCTATAAAACATTATTTCTTGTCAGTTTTACAGCTTCTTAATCCACATGAGCCGCAATTACCATCACAGCCCTTCCCAAGACCGCTTTTTTCGTGCTTATATGAAACTGCAATATATATGGCAACAACCACAACTAACAATATTCCTGCTGATATAACCTGTCCCATTCTTTATCTCCTTATTAATTGCTCTTATAAGCTTTTCCAATCTCACCTGTAAGTGAAGCAAATATCTTAAGTATCATTGCACGTTCTGATTTGTCAAGTTCCCTGAAAGACTTAAGAACGGCATTAATATTCTTAAATCTGGCTGTACTTATCTCTGAAAGGTTCTTTGCACCACTTGCAGTTACCAGTGAGAATAATGTATCTACGAATTCTGCCCTCTGTTCTCTTGTAAGCCCGTCTATCCATGCGCTCAGTGCTGCATTTAACCTTTTACTCTTAGGACTTAACTCCTGCTCAGTCTCAAAATCTGGTCCTATAACCTGCCATGACATAGAATCATGCTGCATAAGACCTGACTGGCTGCTCTTTACAACCTCATAATCCCCATCATGATTAAGAAGCATTCCAACAACCGAGCCATAAGGAACAATACTCTTAATCCTAGGCAGAATTGCCAGATAATCCGGATGCTTTACAAAATCACTGTCAAATCCCGGACCATCATTATTATAAACAGTAATAATTCTTTTCTTCACTGATGGTCTTGCAAATACTGATGCATATACTGCCAGATTACCACCTTTGGAATGTCCGCCAAGAATCAGCTTTCCTTCTGAACGCTGCACGGTTGTGTCAATATATCTTACCGCATCCTTCTGCGATGGAACAGGGGATAAGAAGCTCATGTTAAAATCCTCTTTCCAGCCCACAAGTGTATCATCGGTTCCCCTGAAAGCAATATACGTAAGTCTGTTATCAATTCTTACATGAAATGCCGCAAACTGTTCTTCTTTACCGCCATCGACATAATCAACATAATTAGTAAGTATAAGTGAGCCAAATCTTTTTGTTGCTGCTGCCTCCCTTAAAAGATACGGGGCTTTTCCTATGAAAGATTTGCATTTCTTAATCTCCTTCTCATCATGGGTATCAAAAAATGTGTCTGCCGCTTCCGCAATTGTAATAGTCTCGATACTTCCAGGTGCCGGTACAATATCAGTAAAATCAACATATGCAATCTGCGCAAGTATTAAATTGTCCACGTCATTAAATGGTGCCTGGCTAAAATCAAGGTCACCTCTCCATTTCAAATAATCAGATACATTACTCATATTTAACCCCTTCTTATTCTACGCATTTTCCTTTCAGAAACCTTCTTAGTTACAAGATCCTTCCATACTGAAGGTGTGAACAGAATTATCAGTGGAAATAACTCCAGTCGTCCGGCAAGCATGTCAAACATCAGGACATATTTGCTGAAATCAGAATAACTTCCAAAATTCTGTGTCGGTCCGACAGCCGAAAGACCTGGACCTATATTATTAATAGTCGCTGCTACTGCTGTGAAATTCGTCACAATATCTTTGCCTTCAATAGATATAAGCAGGAAAGACGCTGTGAATATCATCATAAATGTTATGAAATATATACTCACCGACCTGCATGTTTCACTATCAACAGGCTTTCCTTCTGTCTTAATCACCTTTACACTCTTAGGATGAATATATGACTGAATCTCTCTGAATATTGTCTTTATCCCTATTATAAACCTGGAAACCTTAATTCCGCCACCTGTACTTCCGGCACATGCTCCCACAAACATCAGCACAACAAGCACCGACTTTGACAATGATGGCCACATATCGAAATCCACTGATGAAAATCCGGTTGTCGTTATAATAGATGCAACCTGAAACATTGACTGTCTCAGTGTAAGTTCAACAGTACCTACACTTCTGTATATATTAACAAATATAATTGCTGTTGCTGCAAGGATAATTCCAAAATAACATCTTACCTCTTCTACTTTAACAGCCTTCTTAAACTGTCTTAGAACAATAAGATAATATGCGTTGAAATTAACTCCAAACAATATCATAAATATGGTTACAACCCACTGGATATAAGGTGAAAAGCTTGTAAAGCTGTCATTTCTGATACCAAATCCACCTGTTCCGGCTGTTCCCATTGCTGTATTAAGTGCATCAAGGAATGTCATTCCTCCAAAAAGAAGAAGAATTGTCTGAAGTACAGTCATCCCAAAATATATAATATACAGTATTCTTGCTGTATATCTGATCTTAGGAACAAGTTTACCCACTGATGGTCCCGGACTCTCTGCTTTCATAAGATTGATATTGGAGCCACCTGTAAGAGGTATTACTGCAAGCAGAAATACCAGAACTCCCATACCACCAATCCAGTGAGTAAAGCATCTCCAGAACATAATGCTCTGTGACAGTCCTTCAACTTCACTTAATATACTTGCTCCTGTCGTTGTAAATCCTGATATTGTCTCAAAAAGCGCATCTGTGAATGAAGGTATTTCCCTGCTTATAAAAAAAGGCATACAGCCAAATATACTCATAAGAATCCAGCTGAGTGCAGTTGTAATGCAACCCTCCTTCAGATAAAAAACTGTATTGGCAGGCTTTTTAATTGTCATAAGAATCCCACATACAGCACATAGTGCAATTGTTATCAAGAATGCAGATATTGCCTTCTCCCTGTATATAACGCCAACAATCACAGGAATGACCATAAGAGCCGCTTCTATCTTTAAAACATGTCCAAGAATATATCTTACTATAGAACTGTTCATATCAATGTTCCCAGCCTTTCCTATCTAAGAATATCAGTTATAGCATCAAACCCTGTATGAGTTGTTACAATAACCACAGTATCTCCAACCATAAGGCTGTCAGTACCACTTGGAATAATAATCTTACCATTACGGTTAATAAGTGCTATAAGCAGATTATCCTTCAGCTTAAGTTCCATAAACTGCTTGCCTGTAACTCCTGATTCTTTATCAACATTAAACTCTATAGCTTCTGCCTTCTGGTCAAACAAATGATACAAGGTCTGTATGTTATTGCTTCCCATAGACTCCTTCTTAGCTCTTACATAAGCAATGATAGCTTCTGATGTTATATATCTTGGATAAATCACACTGCCAAGATCAAGGCTGTTAATAACACTGCTGAATCCCATTCTTGTTATTTTCGTAATACATTTGGCTTCAGATACTTTTCTTGCATACAGAGTAAGCATTACATTCTCTTCATCAATCCCTGTAAGAGGGACAAAGCTCTCCACATACTCAATCCCCTCTTCTCTTAAAAGGCTCTCGTCAGTACCATCACCATTGATAATAACAGCTCCCGGCAGCTCCTCGCTTAACTTTAACGCGCGTTCCTTGTCATTCTCAATAATCTTTACATCAATTCCCATGTTAAGGAGCTGTTTTGCAAGATAATATGCAACTCTTCCACCTCCGACAATCATGGTACTCTTGACCTGATGTGTCTGAAAACCTACACTTGCAAGAAATGTCCTTGCATTCTTTCTTGATGCAATGAAAGATAACTTATCATCTGCCCTTATAATAAAATGTCCCGATGGAATGAACACCTCACCATCCCTCTCAACTGCACATATAAGAACCTTAGATGATGAAGCCTTAGATATCTCCGCAAGGGTATGGTCACACATCTGGTTACCCTCAGGGACTTTTATCTTAATCATCTCTGCCTGTCCATGTGCAAATGTTCCAATCTCAAGTGCTGTAGGCATATAAAGCACACGTGCTATCTCACTTGCAGCCTCGAATTCCGGATTAATAATCATTGCCAGACCTAATCTGTCTCTTAAAAATGCAGCTTCCTGACTGTATTCAGGTGTTCTTACTCTTGCAATTGCCTCACATCTGCCAGCTCTCTTTGCAAGTGTACAGCATAAAAGATTCAACTCATCAGAATCTGTTACTGAAATAAGAAGGTCAGCTGAGTCAATACCTGCCTCCTTCTGAACTGCAAAACTGGCTCCATTGCCCTCAACTCCCATAACATCATATGCACCTGTTATGGCATCAAGCTTAACCCTGTTCTTATCAATAAGAGTAATGTCATGGTTCTCCCTGCTGAGTCTCTCAACAAGAGTGGCACCAACCTTACCGCCACCTACAACTATAATATTAAGTCCGTTCTTTCTGGACTTGACATTCCCAAACATTCCAATCCTCCTTTTGCCACATTGTTTTGCGAAGCAAACTATCTACCCATTTCTTTTAATTCTTCAAGCAGTTCCAAATCAGACTGCTGTACCTTTATATTAGATGTTATAGGTGCCTCTCCAGGATTGGTAACTGTAATTTCAATTATAGTTCCTTCCTTAAGTCCACCTGCAAAACATCTGTTAAGAAATGCCACGAACTTCGGATGATTCTTCTGAAACTTATTCTTGGCACTCATAAGCTTCATAATTGATGCTGGATTCATAATAATCTCCATTCTTTCTAATTCTGCTACTCAGCATGCAAAGTATACCATATTATCAAAAAAATAGAAATCCCTGACATCTCTTGCATATATTAATTTTTCTAAAATTTACTTTAAAATAAATTTAAAATAATTTTTCTAAAAAAGTATTGACAAATTATCATTTTCCCATTATTATCTTAATTGTGTTTGCGCGAGTGGCTCAGTGGTGGAGCACCTCCTTGCCAAGGAGGGGGTCGCGGGTTCGATCCCCGTCTCGCGCTCTTTTTTATTTTTAGAAGAAATCCTATTTAGCGACTTTTTTGCAAAAAGACATGGCACCGTCCGGTACCATGTCTTTATTTCTGTTTCACCGATAATGTGCTGTCATCTGTCACTTCACATAAACAGCTACTTTATCTGATACTTTTCCTAAATTGTCGCCACCACCGACTTCCTTAAATCCCACATCAACAATCTCTGTTGTTCCGTCTCCATATGTCACAGTTATACTTAATGTAAGTCCTTCATACATATTTTTAACCATCTCATTGTATACCTGACGTTCCTGATACAAAGATTCTTTTTCTAACTGCTTTGAAAACTTTACAATCTGTATGCCCTCGCTCTGACTGTTGCCGCTCTCCTCATACTCTTTCCCGATATCTTCAATAATGTAATAAGCATAGCCGTTCTCCGTCTGTTTTCTGAATTTTTCAGAAGATGTCTGATATTCAGGACTGTCCTTGTCAACCTCTTTCATTCTCGCTAGATTATATGTCACATCTGAATCATTTCCCGTTATAGAATACTTAATCTTTGAGATATCTTCGCCCATTACATTTATACCAGCCATAACCTGTCCCATCACAGATGAATCTCCAGCCTGGCTTGAAATTCCAGCCACAACTCCTGATACACCAGCATTTTTCTCATCATTAGAAAAAATACATTCCGATGTATCATCAAGCCCGGCTGCATACACATTCATTACATGAGCAATTTTAAATCCTGTCTGCTCTGATGCTGGCTGATTACTGCTCTGGTTTCCGTTTCCTGTCACAGAAGGCTTCAGTCCTCTGACTCCCAATACAGCAGCAACAGCCGCTGCTGCCACAAGACCTGCTGCAATTATCTTCTTTACATTATTGCTCTTTTTATACCTGATATCCACACTGGCAGTTTTCTTGTAATTTCCCGCTTCTTCAATCATTTTCGGACTAATTCCATTAAGTCCATCATATAAATCCATTGCCTCTGATTTTTTCATAGATATAAACCATCGCTTTCCATATATTTTCTTAATTCTTTCCTCATTCTGTGAAGAGTAACTTTCACTGCTGATTCGCTCATCTGCATCCTTTCCGAAATATCTTTAATTGAATCCGAGTACCAGTACCGCCTGAGAAATATAATTCTTTTATTTTTATCAACTGTTTCAAGAAAATGCGATAACATCTCTCCAATATCTTCCTTGTCCAGATGTGTCTGCAATCCGCACTCACCTATGCATTCTTCCAGCTCTTTTGTCAGCTCAACCACTTTTGCCTGCCTCTTACCCGCATTGTTTTTTCTTATCATATCAATCGCAATATTTCTTGCAGATGTTGCAAGAAATGCGAATAAATACTCTGGCCTTGCAGGCGGTATGCTGTTCCATGCCTTCATATACGTGTCATTGACACATTCCAGCCCATCTTCTCTTGATTGCAATATATTGGCTGCCAGTGCTTTTAACTTAGAACCATATTTTTCATCAACCACCTTAATTGCATCTTCATCTCTTTGAAAAAATAAATTGATTATCTGATTATCATCCATTACTGTAAATACTCCATGTTTTTTAAAAGTGTTAACCCTTTCATAATTAGAGACGGATTTTTTTGGTAATAGTTACATTTATATCATAAAAAAATTCTGGAAGACAATTACTCTTATCTTCCAGAATTTCTTTAACCATCACATTTTAAAACCACTTTTAGTTTTGTACAGTATAATACTCACCATTAATTTCAATGCTTTCAACATTTTCAATATCTACTATCCTGTTTAGTAAAAAGCATGTCTCACTGCCCATTCCACAAGCATAGAAATTGTTCTCCACAACCTCTCTTTTGGAAACTTCATATATGCTTCCATCTTTGTATATTACGCTTAATGATTTAATGCTATATGGATCTGTTGAACCATTTGTTACCTTTTCTGTATATGTTGAGATTGAAATTGGTGACATTCTTACATATGCCTCCCCGTCCTTTACTCCTTCTACGCTGGCAATCTCAGTCACACCATTTATTTCTTTAACATTGCTCACCTTACTTGGTCTGTTACTTTCCATAGAACCTTTGTAAGCGTCAAGTTCTATTGTATATGGTTCTGTACCATCAAGCGACATATATTCTGTCATATAAACACAGGTATCTGTACTTTTTTCTGTGTCCATATATTTTTTACCTGTTGTTCCCATAATGTACCAGTAGATAGACGACTTATACACATCAACACGATAGCCTTTTCCTACTACAAGATTGCTGTCATGCAGTGCAAAAATATCCACACCATCCGGATTCTCAATCTTATAATATGCAATTGCAATGCCTGAATCCTTTATTAAACTAAGCAATGTAAATGTGTAACCATTAGCCTCTAATACAACCGGCTCATCATAAACATGGTCATTCAGATATTTAGCAGCAACAACACCGTCATATTCATATACATCAGTTCTTGGAATATCTGCCTGATAAGTATTTCCTTCCTTTTCGTATGTCTCAGTATATCCCTCTTCTGCATGTGAATAATTACTGTTATACATTGAGGCTACATTTGCACTCGGATTATTGATGGCGTATGCTGTTCCCCCTGCCGCGCCAATAACACCAACACCACATGCTGCATAAATCAATGCTTTTTTCCACACATCTTTAATATTTCTTTTCATATTGCACCCCCTGAGTAATTTCTCCTTGCGGCTGCTATATTTTTCCGAAAAAATGTGTACTCTGTCATTGCTTTCAAATGCATCTTCAACTATTTTTTCAAATTCATCATTATCAACAATGCCCATAACAGACCTCCTTAATCTTTTTCCTTAAACGCTCTGTTCGCTTTCTTGCTGCGGATTCAGTAATATCATAATCTGAAGCTATTTCCTTATAGTTTTTCTCCTGAATAAATCTTAAATCAAATAATTTCTGCTCCTCCTGTGTAAAATCGCTGTTTATAATTTCTTTTACCTCAGATAACAATTCGCTTCCATTATTTACTTGTTTTTCAAAAGATAAACTCTCCTGTACTATTGCATCCGGTTCATAGTCCGAATCCGTATTCTGAAATCTTTCATCAAATGCAATAACTCTCTGATTTTCTTTACTATTTTTACGATACTGGTCTATCGCTGCATTTTTTATTATGGAAATAACATATCTTTTGGTCTTCTCCGATCTGGGATTACCTATTTTACTGATATTCACAATAATCTTTTCGAAAGAATCCGATACCGCATCCTCCGCCTGCCACTCATTTTTCAGAATAGCATACGCAATTCTGTACATAGGCTGTTCATAAATAGTATATAACTGTTCGATTTTTTTAATATTCTTCATAAATCAGCCTCTCTTAATAATATTTGTAATTATGATGCATCATTTAATCACAATAATAATAACGAATTTAAAACGCAAATGTGACATAATAAAAAAGGATACTGTATTTTTTGTACAGTACCCTCTTTTTCTACCACTGTTTAAGCAGATTTCCAAACACATTCAGTGCTTCCTGCACAACATCCGGTCTTGTCATATCTATTCCACACAGCTTAAGAAGCTCAATAGGGTGCATTGAAGAGCCGCCTGACAAGAACTTTCTGTAACCTGCTATAACCTGCTCATCACCTGCAAGTATCTTAGTTGATATTGCAATTGCAGCAGAATAGCCTGTTGCATACTGGTATACATAGAATGGTGTGTAAAAATGTGGTATCCTTGCCCACTCAAGTGCTATCTCATCATCAATAACCATATCCGGGCCGAAATACTTCTCATTCAGTTTCTTGTACATGGCACAAAGGCTCTCTGCTGATAAAACCTCACCCTGTTCAGCCTTTGCATGCGCTTCCATCTCAAACTCTGCAAACATAGTCTGTCTGTAAAGAGTTCCCTTAAACTGCTCAAAGAAATGATTGAGCAGATATCTTTTCTTCTTCTCATCATCAGTATTCTTTAACATATACTGCATAAGAATCGCTTCATTACAGGTTGACGCAACCTCCGCAACAAAGATCTTATATCCTGCATAAATATAAGGCTGGTTTGCATTAGAATAATAAGTGTGCATTGCATGTCCCATCTCATGAATAACCGTAAAAACATCATTGAGTGTATCTGAGTAATTAAGAAATACATATGGGTGTGTGCCATAAGCGCCCCATGAAAATGCTCCCGAACGCTTTCCGGTATTCTCATACACATCTACCCAGCCATTATTGAAGCCTTCTTTAATGTGTGAAACATACTCCTCACCCATTGGTGCAAGTGCCTTCACAACAATGTCCTTAGCCTCATCATAGCTTATCTTCCAGTCAATATCCTCTACCATCGGTGCATATATATCGTAAAAATGCAGCTCGTCAACACCAAGTGCCTTCTTTCTTATATCAACATAGCAGTACATTTTGTCAAGATTGTCATTGACAGTCTTAATAAGATTCTTATATACATTTTCCGGAATAAATGAACCATCAAGATACATGTTCAGTGTTGACTTGTAACCCCTTGCGTCTGCATAGAACATTGCCTGCTTGACATTGCCATAAAACGCTGCCGCAATCGTGTTGATATACGCCCCATACTGCTTATACAACGCCTCAAATGCCGCCTTTCTTACAGCTCTGTCCTGACTTTCCATAAATGTAGCAAAATTGCCGTTAGTCAGCTCATCTTCCTGTCCGTTCTCTCTTTTCACCTTGCCAAACTTAACATCAGCATTGTTAAACTTAGAGAACACCTCATCAGGCACAGTTGACATCTGTGATGCCTTTGCAAGCAGTGCTTCCTCCTTTTCAGAAAGCGTATGCTCTTTCCCTGCGAGGCAGTCATCAATAAAATGTTTATACATTCCAAGCCTTTCATCCTCGCTGATATATTTATCAAGCACATCAGCATCTATTGATATAAGCTCAGGCTCTAAAAATGCATATTTCTCTGACACCTTCATCGCAGCCATCTGGGCTTTCCCAGATATTTCCTGATACTTTGAATTGCCTGTATCCTCATAATATTTCATAAATGCATACACATACACTCTTTCAGTAATGTATTCTACCTGTTCATACTCCTTAAGCGCCTTGTAAAGCATGCCAGCAGACTCGCCCATCCTGCCCTTAAGCTCACTTGGCTGGTCAGTCAGTTCAAGTATACTGTTATAATCCTTCTCCCATGCTTCATCAGAACTGTATATATCATTCACAGCCCATTTAAACTTATCATCAATCTCATTTCTTGCTGGCATAATAATCCTCCATTCATATTATCTTGCGGAAATGTTTCATTTTCCGGAAATCCTTTGATTACCGTGAACATCCACATTTATAACAAAAGCCTGCAACAACTCATGCGCTGTCACAGGCTCATCATTCGTATTAATCAAGTTCTGGCAGATAAGCAGACGCTGCTATGGCAAGCGCACCATGTCCGATATGGCATGAAACCGAAAGTGAAAGCGGGTCCATGTGGAAATCAAACTGTGGGAATGTCTCTTTAACTAACGCAGCCCATTCCTCTGCCTCCTCAGGATTACCTGAATAGGCAACCTCCATATGCATCTTTCCATCCTTTGCAAACTCTGCAAATCTTGTATCTAAATCATCCTGCATTGCCTTAAGCATAATCTTCTTCGCAGAAGCCTTACCTCTTGCCTTGGCAAATGCATCTAACTTCTCACCCTGAATCTGAAGCACAGGATTAAGCTTTAACATAGTTCCAATAGCAGCTGCCGCAGGAGTTATTCTTCCGCCCTTCTTTAAGTACTTAAGAGTATCAAGTGTAATATATATGCTTGATTCCATCTTATGTTTCTCAAGAATCTCCTTAATCTCTGCCGCAGACTTACCTCTCTTAGCAAGCTCCTTCGCATCAAGAACAGACTGTCTCATGGTTACAGAAATTCTCTGGTTATTGACAACCTGAACCTTTCCATCATAATCATCAGCAACCATAGTAGCTGTCTGACATGTTCCGCTGAGCCCGCTTGACATAGGAATATATACAAGTTCATCATATTCCTTTAGAAGCTCATCAAATGCGTCCTGCATCTCACCAATAGAAGGCTGTGAAGTAGATATATCAGCATCCTGCTTTAACTTCTCGTAAAACTCTTCCTGTGTAAGATTAATATCTTCAAAATACTGTTCTCCATCTATAAAGAACGGCATTGGTATAACTTTAACTCCAAGCTCCTTAGACTGAGCCTGTGTAATTCCACTGTTACTGTCTGTAAGTATGGCAACTTTACCCATGTAAATCCTCCCAATAACCTATTGCTGATAAATCATATTTTTTGTTATACTTCCGTATATACCTTTATATAGTAAGGCATTTTGACACTTTTGTAAACAAATGTTTCTTATTTCAAAGTAATATTTTTATAAACTTTTATTGGAGAGCAACTATGAAATATATTGAGATTGACTATCTGGACAGCATTTTAATGAATGCTCTTGAAGAACTTATTAACAAATGTGACGGCTACGAGCCTTATTACTGCGATTCCCATAACGACAGTTTTATCCAGTGTGCGCTTGTTGATGAAAATGCGGATTCACCTGTAATGTATGGCTTTACCGGACTGCTTATCAATGATGAATGCGGGTATGTTGAAGTTTCAGCTCTTGTAGCGCCTGATTTTCGCCATAGAGGACATTTTCGCAACATGTTATCAATCTGTTGCAGAAAGCTTAAAAGCAGCTCTGCTGGCAATTTAGAGCTTATTGCGCCTATAAGTGGAAAACTTCTTAACTGTTCTTTATGTGGTGATGTATGTTTCTACGAATATCTGTACCGGCTTGATAAAGCACATTTTAACTTAAAATCAATACAGGCTGCAGAGCCTGACAATGCCGAATATTATCTTGAGGGTGAGGATTATCTTATGTATCTGCCGGAATATGAAGAACCTGTGGCGCTTCTTTATCTTGATACGCAGAACACATTTGTCAATGTATACGGCGTATTCGTTGATGAAAAGCTTCGCGGGAAAGGCATAGGCACATGCCTTATGAAGCATTTTCTTAAAGACTACTTCAACATTGCCTCACTTCCACTCGTACTTAATGTAACGAGCAATAACAAGGCAGCTGTGGCATTATATAAAAAATGCGGCTTCACCGAAGCAAGCCGCATTGAATATCATTATATTAACTGCCCTGAAAACTAGTTCTTAGCTGCAATAACATCTCTCATATCGTACATTCCAGCTGGCTTTCCTGCAAGGAACTTGGCAGCCTCAACTGCACCCTTTGCAAATACAGCCTTAGAATGTGCGGTATGCTTGAATTCTATAACCTCGTCTTCTCCAGCAAAGATTACTTCATGCTCTCCAACAATAGTTCCGCCTCTTACAGCACTGATTCCGATTTCCTTAGGATCACGCTTCTGTCTTAACTGGCTTCTGTCATATCTGTAGAAATAATCATCATCAAGCACTTCCTTCATTGAATCTGCAAGTGCAAGAGCTGTTCCACTTGGCGCATCAAGCTTCTGGTTGTGGTGCCTTTCAACTATTTCAATATCAAAGCCTGCTGACGCAAACACTTTGGCAGCATCCTGTAAAAGCTTGAATAATGTATTGATTCCAAGTGACATATTAGCTGAACGTAATATTGCAACACTCTTTGATGCTTCATTGATTGATGCAATCTGCTCATCACTTAATCCTGTTGTACATATTACAGCCGGAATCTTAGTTTTCTTAATATAGTCAACAAGTGTATCCTCTGCCTTAGCTGATGCGAAATCAATGATAACATCTGCTTCAACATCACATTCTTCTAATGAAGCAAATACCGGATATGAGTTATGTCCGTCATCACGAAGGTCAATTCCTGCCACTATCTGTGCATTAGCATCGTTAGCAACTATTCCTGTAATGACCTGTCCCATATGGCCGTTACAGCCATGCATAATTATTCTTGTCATGTTCATTCTCCTGTCAATTAAAGTATTCCGTAGTTAACCATTGCTTTCTTTAATCTCTCAAGGTTAGCCTCTTCCATCTCGCATAATGGGCTTCTGAGTGGTCCCATATCCCATCCCATAAGGTTAAGTGCATGCTTAACAGGAATTGGATTAACCTCACAGAATAATGCATCTACAAGCTCTAATGCCTTAAACTGTAACTGTGCAGCCTTAGCAACATCTCCAGCTGCAAATGTAGCGCAGATATCATGTGTCTGCTTAGGAGCAACATTAGATAATACTGAAATTACACCCTTTGCTCCAATTGACATAAGAGGAACAATAAGTCCGTCTTCACCTGAGTACATATCAAGTCTTCCCTCAGCTAATGCCATTGTCTTGCTCTCCTGTGCAAGATTACCTGTTGCAGCTTTAATAGCAACGATATTGTCAACATCCTTAGCAAGCTTAGCTGCTGTCTCTGGCTGGATATTGCAGCCTGTTCTTCCTGGAACATTATACATAATGATAGGAAGGTCTACTGACTTCGCAACTGCTGTATAGTGCTGGATAAGACCCTTCTGTGTTGCTTTATTATAATATGGTGTAACTACAAGACATCCATCAACTCCTGCCTTCTGTGCTTCCTGTGAAAGCCATACAGCTGTTTCTGTGCAGTTAGAACCTGTTCCTGCAATAACAGGAACTCTTTTCTTTACATAATCAGCAGCAAATCTGATTGTTTCTACATGCTCCTCATGTGTAAGTGTTGATGCCTCTCCTGTTGTTCCACAGATAATAATTGCATCTGTTGAGTTATTAATCTGGTAATCAAGGAATTCTCCAAGCTTATCATAATTAACTTCTCCATTAGCTTTCATTGGTGTAATAATCGCTACACCGGCTCCGGTAAATACTGACATACCATCCTTCTTTCCGCTGTTAACAGCTATTATTATGTACATGATTCCTGTCTATTCTCATCGCTACCTATGTGGGTAGCTCAATAACATAGAAGAGCCAATCTGCTCAAACAGACTGGCTCTTAAAGAAATCATAGTAATAGTCCTTTAAGTAGCTCTCCATCTATTCGATGACAGTCGTAAAACTATTAATCCTACGCCCAGTAAGACTGCTCCGGAAACAATCCTCTTCGGCACTTTCCCCTTTTACTATCCTTCATATGTCTTCCGGGACATCAGGATAATTACTCTTGAATCGTGCGACCTCTACCTGCTGCAGGGGAAACCCTTACAGTTAATGTGACTATATCACTCTGATAATGTTATGTCAATATAAATCCTTAAACTAAAGAACATAAATGTTGTCTTAATTATTCCTCATCTTCAACAAGGTCAATCTTGCTTACTGATACCTCATAAGCAACTCTTCTCTCAACCTCTTCTTCTCCTATTTTCTTAGTGTACTCTCTGCTCTGTACACGTCCGCTAACCTGAAGATGTGCACCTACTTCAAGACCTCCTGCAAATCTTGCATTTCTTCCCCATGCTATACATGGTATGTAATCCGACTTGCCATATGGTCTGTTTACAGCCACTAAGATATCTGCAATTTCTCTTCCTAATGGAGTTTTTCTATAAATAGGAGGCTTGCATACATATCCGTCAAGGAATATCTGGTTGGACTTAGACTGCTCTTCAGGCATCTCGTCATCTTCTAAGAATCTTAATTCTCTTACAAATATTGAGAGCACCAGCTTATTCTTAGTTCCTTCATGTCTATTATATGAACGGAACTGTCCTGCAACCTCAATCTTCATTCCTCTATAATCCTTAGTAACATCAATAAGTCTTTCAGATATCATAAGTGGTATGACATCCACCATATCACTTAATCTGTTCACTGATACATTAGCAATATAGAAGCCCTCTCCAAAGACCTCATGGCTGAAAGTGAACTCTGAGACAATCTCTCCAATGATACACACTCTGTTGTTTTCAATTACTTTATCAAGCATTCTGTATTTCTCCCTTCTTTGCCACCTTATTATTAATGTGTTGTGGCATGTGCTTTGTTTTCTCTAATATGTATATGTTGTCGTTTTCGCAAATATTACAAAAACTTTTTGAATAATCTGTGTTCAAAAAATGAAAAAATTTTTATATATTTAGTATTGTTTTTTAAGAATATTGTGATAGAATATAAAAGTTGCTAATCATAGAAGATATTTTGAGTTTAATTCAGGAAGGACATTATTAATGAAAACAAAGCGTGATGATATTCGTAATATTGCAATTATTGCCCACGTTGATCATGGTAAGACAACCCTTGTTGATGAGCTGTTGAAGCAGAGCGGAACTTTCAGAGCTAATCAGGAAGTCGCTGAACGAGTTATGGATTCCAATGATATCGAAAGAGAAAGAGGAATCACTATTCTTTCTAAGAATACAGCTATCACATATAAGGATACTAAGATTAACATTATTGATACTCCTGGCCATGCCGATTTTGGCGGTGAGGTTGAACGAGTACTTAAAATGGTTAACGGCGTTATTCTTGTTGTTGACGCATTCGAAGGTGTTATGCCTCAGACTAAGTTCGTATTACAGAAAGCCCTTGATATGAATCTTTCTGTTATAGTATGTATTAACAAGATAGACAGACCAGAAGCAAGACCAGAAGAAGTTATCGATGAGATCTTAGAGCTTTTCATTGACCTTGATGCTAATGAAGATCAGCTTGATTGTCCATTCATCTTTGCTTCAGCTAAGTCAGGCTATGCTATGGCTGACCTTAATGATGAAAAGAAAGACATGCAGCCACTCTTTGACTGTATCGTCAATAACATTCCTGCACCAGAGGGTGACCCTGATGCAGATACACAGATGCTTATCTCTACTATTGACTACAACGAATTCGTTGGTAGAATTGGTGTAGGTAAGATTGATAATGGAAGCCTTAAGGTTAATCAGGAGGTTATGATTGTTAACCACCATGATCCAAGCGTTAAGAAGCGTGTAAGAATTACTAAGCTTTATACATTTAACGGACTTAATAAGGTAGAAGTTAATGAAGCAGGAATCGGTGAAATTGTTGCTGTATCAGGTATTGCTGATATTCATATCGGTGATACAATCTGTTCACTTAACAACCCTGTTGCCATTCCTTTCCAGAAGATTTCAGAGCCTACTCTTTCTATGGACTTCATGGTTAATGACAGTCCTCTTGCAGGTAAAGAAGGTAAATTCGTTACTTCAAGACATTTAAGAGACAGACTTTTCAAGGAACTTAATACAGATGTTAGTTTAAGAGTTGAGGAAACACCTGGCGTTGAGAACTCATTTAAGGTTTCAGGACGTGGTGAGCTTCATCTTTCAGTTCTTATTGAGAATATGAGAAGAGAAGGTTATGAATTTGCAGTAAGTAAAGCCGAGGTACTCTACCACACAGATGAGAGAGGTAAGAAGCTTGAGCCTATGGAACTTGCTTATATCGATGTTCCAGATGACTGCACAGGATCTGTTATCCAGAAGTTAAGCCAGAGAAAAGGCGAACTCCTTGGTATGTCACCAATTAACGGCGGATACACAAGACTTCAGTTCTCTATTCCTTCAAGAGGTCTTATCGGATACAGAGGCGAATTCCTTACTGATACTAAGGGTAACGGTATTATCAATTCTTCTTTTGAAGGATATGAAGAATACAAAGGAGACATTTCTTACAGAAAGAATGGTTCTCTTATCGCTTACGAAAGCGGTGATGCTATCACTTATGGTCTTTTCAATGCGCAGGAAAGAGGTACTCTTTTCATTGGACCAGGTGAGAAAGTATATGCCGGAATGATCGTTGGCGAGAATCCTCGTACTGAGGATATTGAGGTTAATGTATGCAAGACAAAGCATCTTACCAACACTCGTTCTTCAAGTGCTGATGAGGCCCTCCGTCTTGTTCCGCCTAAGATTCTTAGCTTGGAGCAGGCATTGGATTATATTGACACAGACGAATTACTTGAAGTAACACCTAAGAGTCTTAGAATCCGTAAGAAGATTCTTGATCACACAGCTCGTTACAGAGCAAACAAAAAGTAATTATTTTAGGAGGTTTGAATTATGGATAGCGATTTAGGAGCTAAAGTTAAGAAGTTAAGAATTGCACACGGTCTTACACAGGAAGACGTTGCTAAGGCATTAGAGGTTACACCTGGTTACATAAGTAACGTTGAGAATGGCCGTAACCTTATGACATTAAGAATGCTTTCATATTATGCAGAGCTTACAGGAGTTTCTCTTGATTATCTTGCAGGAAGCGTTGACAAGTCATACCAGAATACAGCTCTTGACAATGAAATCATGCAGATTGTACAGAAGTTAGATGTTGATTCTAAGGAAAAGCTTATCTCTACACTCAGAATCTGGTTTGCTGAGAATAAGTAATTAAAACCGACAGGCATATAAATAAGGAGACGGGTTATATTCCCGCCTCCTTTTATTTTTTAGCTCTGTATTGATTTCATCTGATAGAATTCGCCTTTAAGTTCCATAAGCTCATCATATGTTCCATATTCAACGCAGTGACCATCTGCTATTACCGCTATTCTGTCTGCACCCTTTATAGTCGATAATCTGTGTGCAACTATAAATGTTGTCCTGTCTTTAGTAAGATTATTAAGTGCCTCCTGAATAAGCTTCTCAGATATACTGTCTAATGCTGATGTTGCCTCATCAAGAACTATTACTTCAGGATTTCTCATAAGTGCCCTTGCAATCGATACACGCTGCCTCTGTCCGCCTGAAAGCTTTCCACCATGCTCTCCCACAACTGTATCTAATCCATCCGGAAGTGAATCTATAAGATCTCTTAAATTAGCTGCATCAACAACTTTGTTAAGTGTATCTTCATCAACATCATCTATTCCATATGTTATATTATCTCTTATAGTACCTGAGAATAATATTGATGTCTGCGGTACAACCGCCAGATGCTTTCTATAACTTCTAAGATCAATATCTCTGATATCATGTCCATCAATTGTAACAACTCCGTCTGTGGCAAAATTAAAGCCTATAACAAGGTTAAGAATTGTAGATTTACCGGCTCCTGATTCTCCCACAAGTGCAATCGTCTGTCCCTTATCAACATGAAGATTAAGTTCATGAAGTACCGGTTTATCTGTATTATTATAGGCAAATCTGACATTTTTAAAATCAAACTCACCTTCTACACTATCAAGTGCTTCTTTTCCGTCATTACATTCAATATCTTCTTCAAGAAGTACTTCTCCAATAGAATTAACCGACTCAACGCCCTTGGCAATTACTGGTATAAGTGACATAAGTGATGATACCTGGCTTACTATTGTTGCAAAATAACTCTGGTAAAGTGTAATATCTCCAGGACCAACACTTCCCTTTAAAGCAAGAAATCCTGTGAATCCCAGACACACAACCTGAAAAATCTGGAATATTGCCCATCCAACCGAGCCAAATAATGCCTGTATAACATCAAGCTTATAGCCTTTCTCCGCAACTGCGAAAAGCTGTCCGCTCATCTTGGTTACTTCCTCCTCTTCAAGTGCATGTGCCCTTGTAACCGGAATAAGCTCAACCATCTCCATAACCCTTGCAGATGTCTCTTCCATCTCCTTACGGAACTCGGTATTTCTCTTCTTCATAATATTTCTGAAAAATACCATAGTTGCCGCTGCAAGAGGTGTAGTAAGAAGAAAGAATAAGAATACTATAAGACTCTTTGATACCGTAACAAAAAGTGCAACTCCAATATTAAGTGCAATATTTAATATACTTAAAAACATCTGTGTTGATAGTGTCTCAACCGCCTCCACATCTCGCATTATCTTTGATTGCAGTCTGCCTGACTGTGTCTCTTTGTGATACGAAATTGAAAGCTGTTGTAATTTTCTTACAAGTGCTTTTCTAAGTCCTGTTTCTGCATATCTCGTTGCTAATGATTTATATCTTGTATACAGATAATTCATTGGCACATTAAGAGCAACTAATGCAACCATAATTATTGCCTGAATAATAATATTCTGTATAGTATCTGGCGAACCGCTTGTAATATCATTGATAATATTAGCCGTTACAATTGGCAGAACCCACACAGGGGCATGCTTTATAAAGAAAAATAATACCGCAAGAAAGAACTTATTATAATTTCCCTTATAAAGCCCTATAAGTATCTTTAACGGATGCCCCTTATGTTTCCTATAGCACTCAATGAACCAATTCTCAACATCAATTCCCTTTGGTGCATGTAAATTCATGATTGTTCCTCATATTTCTATATATTTATACTAATCTCTTTCAATCTTATCAACATTATCTGCCACAATTGCTTCTCCATCACAGCCTTCAATATTGACATTCTTTAATATAAGTTTTTCTACATTACTTACAATAAGTCCCTGTCTGCTTGCTTCATCACAGCCAAGCATCATTGCTGCTACACCCGGCTTTGCATCTTTAGCATAGCTGAAGTTGATATTCTCAAATGTAAGCTTTTCCACCTTACTTTCTGGCAGACCGAATATATATGCACCTGCAACATGGCAGTTTTTCGCATTGATATCCTTAAATGTAAGACTCTTGATTGAAGGTGTTCTGTCATCAACAGGAAGTGGCTTTCTAGAACCAACATATTCTGTCTTTCCATCCGGATCACAGAAATAGAAGCTGTTAACAACAAATGGTGTCATAACGTTATCCATATCAATATTCTCAAATGAAATATCATCAAGTACAGATAATTTACCACGGCCTCTTCTTGTCTTAACTCTTAAACCTCTGTCTGTATTCATGAACATACAGTCTCTGATATGAACATCTTTAACTCCCGCAGCTATCTCGCTTCCTACTGTTACTGCACCATGTCCGTCTCTCATACAGCACTGGCGTACTGTCATATCCTCTGTAGGAGTCTTTTCCTTCTGAGCCATATATATCTTGCCTGACTTGATTGCTATACAGTCATCACCAACTGATATGTATGTTCCAAGTACAAGAACATCCTGACAGCTTTCCGGATCAAGACCATCTGTGTTGTGTGAATTAGCAGGATTGAGAATCTTAACATCTATAAACTTAAGATGTTTACTGAAATATGGGTGGATTGTCCATGATGGTGAATTCTGGACTGTAATTCCATGCATAGTAACATTATTACAGTTATTGATAAAGAATAATCTTGGTCTCCACGCAGTATTTCTTATCTTACAATTCTTCCACCAGTTATCATGAGTTGTACATCCATCAATAGTTCCTTCACCTGTAATTGTGACATTTGAACAGTTGATACCACATACAATTGCTGAAAACATATCCAGAGGATTGCCTTCCCATGTACCAAGGTTGTAATAATCTTTCTCATCGTATGTCTCAATCTGTCCCGGTAATATAGGGAACTTATCTCTTTCTGTAAATGCTGAAAGTACTGCTCCTTTAGCAAGCTCAAGATTAAGATTATCTTTTAAGAATATACTTGATATCTTATAAACACCCTCTGGAACTAATACTCTGGAATCCTTAGGAGCTGCCATAATTGCACACTGGATTGCATTAGTATCATCATGCTCTCCATCACCATACGCACCAAATTCTCTGACATTAAGTGTTACATATTCATAATCCGTCTTAAATTCAACAGGTCCGTATTCTTTTCCTGCATACACTGCTGTAATCTTATATTCTGTATCTGGCTTAAGACCATATATTGTTGTAACAACCTTTTCTGTCTTGCCATATTCTTCTCCATTAATCAGGAGTGTGTATTCTTCCTTAGAATAATACTTTCCACCGTCATCAAATTCTACTACAGCACTTCTTCCTGTCTTGATAACTAACTTTAACTCCATAATACACCTCCATTGCTGCGTCCGTAATCCTGATAATCCCTGTTTCTTATATACTCACTGTAAGCTGTTATATACGCCGCTGATACAGATATACTGTTCTTATCCGCAACATGCTTATCAGTAGCTTTTTCAAAGATTTCCTCAGCCTTGGATGCATATTTTTCTGTCTGTATAAGCTTCATACGGCAACCTTTCAATACTGCATATGCATACATAAGCTTTACAAACCATGAATCTGTATTATCAATTGTATCATCAAGAACTGAAACTGCTGCTTTATACATTTCTCTTATTCTTGCAAATATCTCATACAATGCCTGATCCATAACTTCAAGTGTATCAACTGCTCCTGCTGCAAATAAAGCAAGTGCTTTTACAGCCTTAGCATCACCATCATGTGCTGCCTCTCCTGCGTTCTTAAAGCATTCTGCATATATTGCATTATACTGCGCGATTATATCATTATAATGTTCTTTACCACCATCTTTTGTCTCATAATTCATATAGAAGCTTAAAGCCTTAAATGCAGTGCATAAGCATCTGCCACCTTCTGCGCCTGTAAAATAACCTGATTCTGTCCGTGGCTGTGTCTCTGTCTGCTTAGCAATATTAACAGCAATATCATTCTTTCCAACACTGTAACATGCATTACCATACATGTAATTAACAAGGTCATTCTCGCCCATGCTGATATTATCATTCTCTACAAGCTTCTCTAATTCACCTGTAATAACATCCTTATATTCATCACTATGCTCTGCTGCTTCAAATTTACCTAAAGCATTAAGAAGAAGTGCCTTATCAAATGCATCTGCTCCTTCAAGCCCGGTTTCTTTTAATACATTATTAATGTATCCTTTAATTTCAAAACTTTTATCCAAGCCTTTTTCCTCCTAACCAATATTTGTTTTATTGTATCATGTTAAACAGTATTATTCCACTATTTGACTGGTAATGACGAATAAAAATACAGTTTTATTGCTTTGTATATTCTCATCGCTACTCGCGCAAAAAGGCGGGTCCATATGGACTCGCCTTAAATAAATTCAAAATATTAACATTACTCCTTAACGGCACCTACGTTAACACCCTGTACGAAGTACTTCTGACAGAATGGATAGATAACCATGAAAGGAAGAATAGCAATGATTGTAGCTGCATTACCAATTGTTTCCTGATTAACCGCGTCATCAACCGGAATATCACTATCAATAACCATGTTTCTTAACTGAATCTGGAAGTTGAACAGCTTATTCTTAGTAATATATAACTTGAAGTTTGTATAATCATTCCAGAAACTAACTGCGAACATCAAACCAATTGATGCAAGAGCTGCCTTTGAAAGAGGAAGAACAATCTTAAAGAAAATTCCCATTGGAGAGCATCCATCAATCTGAGCTGCTTCAAAAAGAGACTCTGGGATACCTTCAAAGAAGTTTCTCATAAGAACTAAGTTATATACATTGATTGACATTGGTAAAATAACTGCCCAAAGTGTATTCATTAATCCCAACTGCTTGACAACAAGGTACTTAGGAATCATACCACCATCGAAAATCATTGTGAAGAGAAGCATATAAGCGAAGAAGTTTCTTCCTGGCATCTCCCACTGAATTAATACATAACCACCAAGTGTTACAACTAAAAGTCCAACAAATGTACCGATAACCGTTGTAACTACTGAAATCAAGAATGGTGTATATAAGCTTGATCTGGTTAATACTGCTGTATATCCACCCCATGTAAACTTAGATGGTAACCATACAAAGTTGTATGAAGTATTAGCATCAATAGAACTGATAATTACTCGATAAATTGGTATCATAATCAAGCATGCAACAATAATAAAGAATATTGCATTAACTATTGGGAATATTTTAAATTTTTTCTTTTTCTTTTTGTAAACTAATGTTGTACTATCACTCATTATTTATTCCCTCCTATACAATACCACGTCCACGTACTTTCTTACTTGCCCAGTTACAACCGAGAACTAAGATCATACCAACGAACGACTTAAATAAACCTACAGCAGTTGTATAACCATAATCTGAGTTACCACCACCGAATGTCTTAACATATACATATGTCTGTAATACCTGTGACTTAGTATAAGTAATAGGTGACTGTAATACGAATACTGACTCAAACAGGTTCATAACCTTGGCAAGGTTAAGAATAAATACTGTAATAATAGTATTAGCAAGAGCTGGTAATGTAATATATATCAGTCTCTTAAATCTATTAGCACCATCAATCTGTGCAGCCTCATAAAGGTCTGGGCTGATACCTGATAATGTAGCTAAGAATAAGATTGTTCCCCATCCTGTATCTTTCCAAACATTCATTACATAGAATGTTCCACGCCAGTACTGAGCAGAATTCATGAAATCAATAGGTGTATCAATAAGGCCCATGTTCATAAGAATTGAGTTTACTGGAGCGATATCATATGGTGCAAGCATCATCTTGAAAACTGAAGCAACAACTACCCATGACATGAAATGTGGAAGGTAAATAATTGTCTGTACTGTCTTCTTGAAAATCATATTTGTAATTTCGTTCAAAAGAAGTGAAATTATAACAGCTGCGCCTGTATTTAAGAACAACTTAATAATTGACAAAATTAATGTATTTCTAAATGCCTGCCAGAAATATACATCGTTAGTAAACATTGTTACAAAATGGTAAAGTCCCATATAATAAGGGTTACCAATGATATAACATGTAAATGCATAACGGCATCCAAGCATTGGCCAGTAGTTGAACAACATAATCATTACAAATACTGGTAAGAACATAAGGTAGAAACCTCTATAATAATAGATTTTATTAGAAAGGCTCTGATTTAATGAATTAGAAAGATACTTAGTATCAACATGAAGATCTTTCTTAAATGGCTTCATAATATCAATGAAGCAACCTGCAATTGCAATAACAACACCAATTGCAAGAACAATTAATCCACATCCGATATGATATGAATTACCATTATAACCATTGCTGAGAAGATCTGTAAGTGAATGAGGGACAAATTTAAGACCACCACCCATTACTTTTCCTTCAACACTGTTAAAGTCGAATGCAAGGAATGAAACAATTGTAATAACAACTGAAACTGCTACCGGAATAATAGACAGAATTTCTTTTCTTGCTACTACAAGAATAATTGCAACAACTATACATGCAATAAATAAATACCACATAACCGGCATACTGATATTCATGTAGCCGAAAGCATAAGCTTTAGGATATAATCCCAGTTTAATCTTCTCGCCTGACTGTACCATTGGTAAAAGACTTGCAATAAGCATTACAACAAATCCAATGATAGCCATTACTCTTAAGTTTCCCTTTGGTTTTCCTATTGCTGTACCACACTTAGGGCAAACCTTTGCTTTCTTAGGAAGCTCTGTGTTACAAGATGGACACTGCATTTTTTTACCTTCTTTCCTAATAATTTATCGTATGCCTACCAAATAAATACAAAAAATACAAATTTCATAAGCAAATCTTTTCTCAATATAAGCGGCGCGGATTTCTCTGCGCCGCCATATTGAACATCTGATGCATCCGCATCTTAAATTCTTAACATTTAAGTTAAATTACTTAATTGTCTCATTTAATGACTCGATAACAGCTGTAACCTTAGCACCAACCTGGCTGTTGTAATCAGCCATAGCTTCGTCATATGTCTTAGTTCCAAGAACTACCTGTGAAAGAACTTCTACTCTCTTAGTATTGATATCTGTGATATTGTTACTAAGTACGTCTGTTGTAGGAAGAACTTCAACCATTTCGCAGTTAGCATTGAACATCTTGTAGCATTCAGTAATAATTGGATCTTGAGCCTTGTGACCTGGATCTTCCTTATCTCCAAATCCAGCAATTGCAAGATCTGGATCAATATGGTTCTTAGTTGTAAGTGTTGATGGTGTTTCTGGAGATGGAAGATTATGGAATTCTCCTTCTGCTGCTGTATAAGTCTTACCTTCTTTTCCATCCTTACCAGCTACTGTATATGTCTCTGCCTTATCATCCCAGTGTGTTCCCTTAGCGCCGTATTCCCAAGCTACCTGGATATCTCCACCGTCAAGCATTGTATCGATGAAGTACTTAAAGATTCCCTCAGCCTTTCCATCCTCATATGCCTTATATGTAATAGCCCAAGCTGGAGCAAGACGCTCTACATACTTGCCAACTTCCTTGATAGGCTTGATAGCTACAAGGCTGTCTGTCTGATCTGGAAGTAATTTAGTAAGGTTCTTATCCCATGTACCAGCCCAGTATGTAAATACTGAAGATGCAAGGTTAGCGTCCTTATTAGTAAACTTGTTACGAGCTTCCTTTGTTGAAGCATTCTGTGTAGCTGGATCAAGAATCTTATCATCAATTGCTGTCTTAAGTCTGTCCATAGCCTTCTTCATTGCTTCTTCTGAGAATCCATCTACATACTTTCCATCCTTAAGATAGAATGTGAACTGAGCATCCTGATAGAATTCTGGAAGGTAGTTAGTATATGGAGCTTCTGGCTTGTTACCACCAGCAACAAAACCTGATGTAGAGATTACATAGTTCTTGTTAGATGATGCTGCCTGAATCTTCTTAAGCATATCATAGTACTGATCATATGTCATTGTCTCATTAGCAACCTTATCTGGCTCTAATCCAGCTGCCTTTAATGCAGAAGCCTTTACATATGTACAGCATCCGTTACCACGTGTTGGTGAGAATCCGTAAAGAGCCTTTGTTCCGTCTGGACCAGCAAGTACATTACCTGACATAACAGCATCAGCCATATCAGTAAGTCTTCCTGAATTCTTAGTAGCTGACTGCTCCCAAGCATCTGTCATATCCCAAAGATATCCGTTTGATGCGAAGTTTGCAAGATAATCTGAGTTAAGAAGAACTACATCTGGAAGATCACCTGATGCAAATGTGTTCTTTACAGAGTCAGCATAGCTTGAATGATCTGGACGAATCCACTCAATATCAAGTCCTGTAAGTTCCTTATAATACTTATAGAACTCAGCAGCTCCGTTAGTTTCCTTAACAACAGTTCCGTCTACCATAACTGTAAACTTACCTGGCTTTTCAACTGAAGCCCAGTCAACTGTTTCCTTTTTGTTGTCTGTAGTGTTGTTCTTAGAACCACAAGCAACAAGTCCTACTACTGATGTAAGTGTTAAACCTACAGCAGCAAACTTCTTTAATGTCTTTTTCATAAACCTTAAAACCCTCCTTATTTGGTTTTCGGGGCTTAACCCCCATTTCGTTTTTTAGACATTGATATATTATCATTTTTGTACTATTTTAACAAGACTAATTTTAATAAATATTGTATTTTTTTTGTGTTTTCTGTGAAACCCTAGTATTTATGCGGCTTACCATGTTCACATTTTTTTAATTTTTCTTAATTTATTGTCTGAATTATTTCGTAAGAATACTTTTTCTTTCAATAACTATCATATTTTTATGTAAAAAATGCACTAGCGAACTCGCATTTTTCATGTTTTTTTACATCACTTTTACATATTATTCTCTTAAATTCATAAAAGCTGACCATTGTATTGTTATTTTTTACTACTGTTAATTTTTTATTCATATTTTACAGACTCAATATTCCTCTGCCATCTCTGTACATTTTAACTTCCTTAATTTCTCTTAATCCTATCCTGCCGGATGACATTTCTGTCAGTGCTTTCTCAAACTTCTGCCGAACCTGCTTTTCCATCATCAATTCAAATATTACATTATCTGAATATTCTGTATTAACAACTGTAATGTCATCATGTATACATAAATGCTGTATTTTCCCTACATAATTATAATCAGCATCAAGATATGCATGTACTCCTTCAACAAGCTCACCTGTCAGACAATCATCCAGTGCCTCCTTTGATGCACTTGTATACGCCCTTATAAGTCCGCCTGTCCCAAGCAATACTCCTCCAAAATATCTTGTTACAATGCACAGGCAATTGCTGCATTCATTGCCCAATAATACTTCCAGTATTGGTTTTCCTGCTGTTCCAGACGGCTCTCCATCATCTGAAAACCTCTGTATCTCCCCTTTATTTCCAAGTATATAAGCATAACAGTTATGTCTGGCATCCCAGTATTTCTTTTTTACTTCTGCTATTATGGCTGCTGCCTGTTGTTCGCTTTCAACATTAAAAATATGCGCTATAAATTTTGATTTTTTCTCTATATATTCTCCCTGTCCGTTTTTAATTATTTTTTTCATATTTTTTCCTTTTCCAAATCACTCGGCACAACTCCAATTATTTGCCTGTGCCTTCTTTTTATGATATAATATCATGACTTTATTAAGGAGGACAATATATGAATTATGGTGATAAAGGCATAAAACAAAAGAAAAAGCTGCTCAATTCAGCTACTACCAAGCTTGGCACCAAATTAGGTATATTTTTTATAAAGCTGGCTCTGGTCGGAATAATAGCATTAGTTGTAGCAGGTTCATGCCTTGTATTCGGTTCATTTCAGGGAATTATAGAAAATGCTCCTGATATAGCTTCTATTAATGTTTCGCCCGAAGGATTTGCAACCAAAATATATGATGCTGATAATAATGAAATACAGACACTTTCATCTGCTGGAGCTAACAGGACTTATGTTACCATTGACCAGATTCCTTTAAATCTTCAGCATGCATTTATTGCTATTGAGGATGAACGTTTTTATGAGCATAACGGCATAGACATGAAAGGTATTTTAAGAGCTGCATCTATCACTCTTTCTTCAGGACACATGTCGCAGGGTGCCAGTACAATTACACAGCAGCTGATTAAGAATAATGTATTTAATGCCTACAACGAATCTGACATTGAGAAGATAAAACGAAAAGTACAGGAACAGTATCTTGCCATAAAGCTTGAAACTGTAATGTCAAAGAAATCAATACTTGAGAACTATCTTAATACTATTAATCTTGGAAACGGCTATTATGGTGTCCAGGCTGCTGCGAAAGGTTACTTTAATAAAGATGTATCTGAGCTTTCATTAAGCGAGTGCGCAGTTATTGCCTCTATCACTAAAAGTCCTACCGGTCTTAATCCAATAAGACACGCTGACAGAAACAGAGACAGACAAAGCCAGGTTCTTCTTAATATGAAAGATCAGGGATATATTTCACAGGCTGAATATGATGATGCTCTTACAGATGATGTATATGCAAGACTTGAAGGCATTGAGCTTGCCGGAACATCTACAACTACCTATTCATATTTTGTAGATGAACTTATTAACCAGCTTACCTCAGATCTTATGTCACAGAAGGGCTATACAGAATCTCAGGCAACAAGCCTTATATACCGCGGAGGACTTCAGGTTTATTCAACGCAGGATACAATGATGCAGCAGGTTGCTGATGATGTGATTAATGACCCTGATAATTACAATGATAATACACATTTTTCAATTAACTATGCTTTAACTGTCAAGCAGACAGATGGGACATTTTCGTATTATTCACATAACTCAATGGCTAACTGGTATACCAAAAAACTCGGTGACACAAGTTTCAGCCTCACATTGACTGATGAGGATGCTGCCAGAGCATATGTTGAAGCATATAAAGAGGAACTTCTTAAGGAAGGGGGAGAAGTTTATTCGGAAACACTTACCTTTACATTACAGCCGCAGATTTCATTTACGATAATGGATCAGACCAATGGTCAGGTTAAAGTAATGGTTGGTGGGCGCGGCGATAAAACTCTTAACCGAAGCTTAAACCGTGCTTCTAATGATATCGCAAGACAGCCGGGCTCAAGTATCAAACCACTTGTTGCATACGGTCCTGCTCTTGATACAGGAACATATACACTTGCCTCTGCCATTGATGATGCACCTTATTATTACTCTGGCACAGATGCCAGGCTTGTAACTAATTTCACAAAAGGAGAATATCGTGGTCTGATTACATTAAGACAGGCACTTACAATTTCGCAGAATGTACCTGCTGTTAAGATTCTTACAAAGCTGACTCCTCAGGTCGGATACAATTATCTTGAGAAATTCGGTATATCAACACTTGTTTCTCCTAAGAATGCAATTAACGGTGCACATGATGTTGTCCAGTCACTTGCACTTGGTGGTATGACCCGTGGTGTTTCCAATATCGATATGTGTGCTGCTTATGCTGCTATCGCTAACAAGGGAACTTATACAAAACCAGTTTATTACACAAAGGTACTTGATTCAGATGGCAATATTATCATTGATAATACCATTCCAGAAACGCATAAGGTTCTTAATGAGAACTCAGACTGGCTCCTTATACAGGGTCTCCGTTCAGTTGCAACTGATGGTACAGCACGTTCAGCAAACTTTTCAAGCCAGCCTGTAGCAGGTAAGACAGGTACAACACAGTATGACAGCGACAGATGGTTCTGTGGCTTCACTCCATATTATACAGCCACAATATGGGTTGGATATGATGACAATTCAAGAGAGCTTGGAAATGTTGTAAATCATAATATTATTTGGCGTTCAATTATGCAGACAATCCATGAAAACCTTAATCTTCCAACCGGAACATATGAACAGCCTTCTGGTATTGTAGAAGCATCTGTCTGCTCTAAATCAGGTCTTCTTCCTGTTGAAGGATTATGTGATCAGGATCCTGAAGGAAACTGCATAATAACTGAATATTTTACAGAAGACACAGTTCCAACAGAATACTGTACAACACATACCAAAGTAACTTTCTGTAATGCATCAGGAGATATTGCTACATCAGGTTGTCCAAGCACAACAACCAAAATTATGAGAAAGAAATCTTCTGCTGATAAGCTTGGTGATGATAAGGAAGGCTCGGAATTCAAGACATGGGATGCTGATATTTCAATAACAGACACTGAATTATCTAAGCTATGTACTCTTCACAGTGCCACAACAAAGCCAACCAAAGCAACAAATACTAATAAAAGTACTGAGGAAACTTCATCTGCAACACAGTCAGCAACCAAAACAGATAAAAGTACATCCTCATCGTCTTCATCAACCAAACGGCCATAATTAATTTAAAATCACAAAAAGAGATGTCAGATTATTTTTATCCTGGCATCTCTTTTCATATCTACTCTTTTTTCATCTTAGGCTCAAATATAAGCGATGCAATAAATCCGAAGATAAGTGCTGCTGACACTCCGACTGCACATGAGGTAAATCCACCTGTAAAAAGCCCCAAAAATCCCTGCTCATCTATTGCTTTCTTCATGCCCTTCCATAAGACATTGCCAAATCCCGTAAGAGGAACTGTTGCTCCTGCTCCTGCAAATTTAACAAACGGCTCGTATATTCCAACTGCTCCAAGTACAACTCCTGTTGTTACAAGAATGACCATTATCCTTCCCGGCATAAGCTTTGTCTTTTCCATAAGAATCTGTGTAAGAACACATATTAATCCGCCGCATACAAATGCTTTAACAAAATCCATGGCTTTAACTCTCCTTTCCTTCAAGAATTACACCATGGGCTATACCCGGCACACTTTTTCCTTCATTGTAACTTACAGTAGATAACAAAGCTCCTGTAGGGACAAAAAGCACTCTTTTATATTCTCCTCTTATAAGCCTGTCCATAATACAGCTTCCAAGAACAACTGCACTGCAGCCGCAGCCGCTTCCACCTGAACACTTAGTTTCCCCTTCGTATATAAGCATTCCACAGTCATACAGTTTGTCAGCAATATCAATGCCTTTCTCTTTTAGAAGCTCAGACAATATCCTGTTGCCAATCTCTCCTAAGTCGCCTGTAAATATTGCATCATAATAGTTCTTATCAACATCAAGGTCTTTGAAATTAGCTTCTATAAGCTCTGCTGCTGCTGGAGCCATACAGGCCCCCATATTCATTGAATCCTTGACACCGTAATCAACAATCTTTCCTGTTGTAATGCCCTTTATGAGAACACATTTTTTCTTATCCAGAGGTTTATCACCGACGATATACGCCCCTGCTCCTGTAACTGTCCATGTAGATGCAATTGGTCTCTGGTTTCCATACTCGAGCGGATAACGGAACTGCTTTTCCGCACTTGCAAAATGGCTTGACGCAATTGCAATTACATTTTGCGCATATCCGGCATTAACACACATTGCACCAAGTGATAACGCCTCGCCCATCGTTGAACATGCTCCGTACAGACCAAACATCGGTATTTCATATTTCATAAGTCCGAAAGATGTTGCTATAAGCTGTCCAAGAAGGTCTCCGGCATAGATATAATCTATGTCTGACGCAGCCATGCCGCTTTTAATAAGCAGCTTGTCAACCGCCATCTCCTGAATGTGGCTCTCAGCCTCCTCCCAGCTTTTCTTACCAAACATATCATCTTCTACTGCCACATCAAACATTTCACCAAGCGGACCAGCCGCCTCTTTCTTTCCAACCACTGTTGCAGCACATCTAACATATACATCTTTGTCAAATAACAGACTCTGTTTTCCAGTCATAATCCTCGTTTCCGCACATACTCACGTGCCATTAATCTTTATAAGTAGTCTGTCCAAAAATGTATTAATTATGTATTATTTTCGTATTATGTCAAGCGTATGTGCAGCAGCACCAAGCAGATCAGCTCTTTCACAGGTTGCAAGATGATACCTGTAAAACATCTCGTATTCCTCCTCGTCAAGCTGATTCACAAACTGTCTTATGTAATTAGCCGGTCCATCCGGTGTCACAATCTTCACACGTTCACATCCTGCTGCTTCATTAACTTTTGTAATATCTTCAAGTCGCACATAATCATACAGATCCTGCTCAGAAGATATCGTGTGGAAATCCTCTGTCAGCCTGCCCTGTTCCATACACTCCTTAATATGTCTTTCCTTAAATGCATATGTAATTACACCATACTCGTTCATAACATAAGCGACAAGAATAAAGCCACCTTTCCTTGTAATACGGGCCGCCTCCTTTAATGCCTTAACCTTATCCTCCTGTCCGAACAGATGATACATCGGCCCGAACAGCAGGGTTATGTCAAATGTTTCATCCTCGAAACGCTTTAACTTAAGTGCATTGCCCTGATAAGCCTTAACTGATGAATTCTTAGATTTCAATATTCCAAGATTGTGCTTTACCAGTTCAACTGCAGTTACATCAAAGCCTTCCTCAGCCAGTGCAACGCTGTATCTGCCTGTTCCGGCACCTATATCCATAATCTTTATATTCTCTCTGCCTTCTCTCTTTAATTCTTCAATACACTCATGTATATAATGAATCGATGTACGGAATTCAATCTGTCCGTGTCTTGAAGTCAGTCTTTTTTCTTCATTAAATTTATTATAATAATCTTCTAAAAAAGTTCCCATATTATCCTCGTATCCTGCGCATTTCTTTAAAACAGTTCCTATGATTCTACCATACAGATGTTTCTTAATCAAGAATCACAGTACATGTATAAGCTTTAAAGCCAGATATATAAGTCCTGCACACCAGCTAAAAAATATTCCATATAGAATAACAGGACCGGCAATCGTGAATATCTTGCAGCCAATACCGAACACCCGGCCCTCCTTCTTATACTCAATCGCAGGTGCAGCAACGCTGTTTGCAAATCCTGTAATCGGAACAAGACTTCCTGCTCCGCCAAATGTGGTTATAGACGGATAAATATTAAGTCCGGTAAGAATTACACTTAAAAATACCAGTATAAGTGTTGTATAAGATGCTGCATCCGTGTCAGGCACTTTCATCCACTTGCATACATTTAAAATAATCTGTCCTGCAACACATATACAGCCACCAACAATGAATGCCTTAAAGCATTTTGCCACACAGCTTCCTTTAGGCGTAACATTTTTTACATAAGCATTATAGCTTTCATTTCTTTTTTCAATATCAGCTTTGGTACCGCTTTCAGAATTAATATCGTGCATACATCCTCCCTTTTTGCAATGCATAATCAATACATATATAAGTAATATACAAGCTGTCCTAGTGCTTTGCCTGCCGCTGTCGCCGCCACAATAAAGCCAAGACCAGTGCCCGCCTTTGCCCTGTGAACGAATATAGGCAATGCTTTAACTGTCTCTGCAAGGCTTATTAAAAATGTGCCTATAAATATCCCGGATATCAGCCCGAATATAATACAGCCCGCTATTCCTATTCTAACCGTGATTCCAAGAACATATACAGCATTAGCTGCTGTCGCACCGATTATTATACATTCCTCATACCAAAATACATGTCCGCTCGTTCCGCTGACATCAGCATATCTGTTAATAACGCCAACACTGGTTATAAGTGCAAAAAGTCCTGCAGCAGTAAACACTCCCGACATAGCCCCTATAAGAATAATAACCGCTATCATTTCCCACCTTCCCTGTCAATAACAGATTCTGATATATCTTTGTCATATTTATCCATTTCAACCTCAAGCGGTGTTGGCGCTTTTGACAGCTTTTGTCCTGCAAAATGATCATAAAATATAACAATTCCAATAAACAATCCCACAGCATAGGCAATCTCCATTGCATTTGTTGCCTTATATGCAGAAGCTCCAAGAAGCTCGTACACCCGGTCAAATATATCCGTCGTACTTACGTCATTGTTGTACGCAATAATTCCATATCCGCTTCCAACCATTGTTATAAAACATATAACAGCTACCTTAATCCAATGCACTGTGCCTTCCTTCTCCGGTTTCTTGTACTCAACAACAAAATCACATTCCCCAAGACATTCAATATCTGCATCCGGATACTCCTTCTGAATAATCCCCACAACATCAAGTGCGTCAAACACCTTCCGGTCATACTTGCCCAGCGTAAACTCCACAAGCGTTATATGTCCGATTTTTTCAATCATATCCTTATCACTACAATAAACAGTCATCACATCCCCAATAGTGACCTTAGGCTTCTTAACATACCTTTTCTGGTCAATCTTCAAATAAATCTTCTCTGACATAACAAACCCTCCACACTCTAGTATTGTACATGCTAGGAGAATTATACATGAAGCTGCCCTGCCTTTTTATCTTTCGCATATTGTGTTCATTCAGCATAAACACTACGCCGCTGTGTCTGTCTATGGTATACGCCCGAATATTTCAAATCGTGTGGGAGTTAATGCCACTAGATGTAAAAGAGCGGTGCGGATAAACTCGTTCAAGCGAAGTGCGTTTGTTTATCCGCACCGTAATAAACTATACAGATAGCGGCATTTACTCCCACTAGATGAGAAGTACTGAGGGCGTATGCCATAGGCGGACACAGCGGCGAGGTCGTTAATATGTTAATGAACCTTATTACGCGAACAACCGCTTGCGCATACTGCTCAATATCTTCTTCTCCATCCGCGACACCTGCACCTGCGATATTCCGAACTCCTTAGCAACCTGCATCTGTGTATAATCATCATAATAACGCATCCTGATAAGCTCTTTTTCACGCTGAGAAAGCGTCTCCATAAGCTGTGCAAGTGCCACTTTACTTGATGCAGTTTCCCCAATGTCTGCCTTGTCTTCTAACTTGTCCATCAGCATGACCTCACTTCCATCCCCCTGATAGATTGTCTTATATATTGATTCAACCTCCATTGAGGCAGACATTGACAGTGTTATATCTTCAACTGACAGCTCGCAGGCAGCAGCTATCTGCTCTACTGTCGGCTCGCAGCCTAATGTATCGCGGAGCTGCTGCGCTGCCCTCATGCTTTTTACCGCATTTTCTTTAATGGAACGGCTGACCTTCACCATTCCATCATCACGCAGGAATCTTCTTATTTCACCTGTTATCATAGGAACTGCATATGTTGAAAATGCAACATCCATATCCAGATTAAAATTATCAATTGCTTTTATCAGACCTATGCAGCCTATCTGGAACAGATCCTCCTGTTCTATTCCTCTCCCCTTAAATCTTTTAATTATGTTCCATATAAGTCCGAGATTATCTGTCACCAGCTTCTCTCTGGCTTCTTTGTCATTATTGTGTGCTTTAGCGATCAATTCCCTGGTATAATCCTTAGTCTGATCCATAGCATCACATCCTATCAATTACTCCCCTATTTTCTTTCTCATAAGCACTGTTGTTCCTTTGCCCGGTGCTGACGCAACTCTTAAATCATCCATGAATGCCTCCATGAACGAAAATCCCATTCCTGAACGTTCCTGTTCAGGCTTGGTTGTATACAGAGGTTCCATTGCTTTTGCAACATTTTCCATGCCAAGACCATCATCATGTACTTCTATTATTACCTGATTCTGTATGCCTTTAAGTCTCATTCTCACCTTTCCTGGACCATTATCATAGCCGTGGACTATTGCATTGGTTACTGCCTCGGAAACTGCTGTTTTTATGTCCTGCAATTCTTCCATTGTAGGATCTAAGTATGTAACAAAGGCTGCCGCCACAACCCTTGCAAATGCTTCATTTTCTGATTTTGCTTCAAATAATAATTCAACATTGTTATTCTCTATCATGCTTATACCTCCTGTCCTTTAAGTTCATATATATTAACTATCTTATGAAGTCCTGATATAAGAAGTATCCTCTTAACACTTTCACGGACTCCAACGATTGTTATGTCACCTTTATCCATAACCTTCTTGTAACGCCCCATAATAAGTCCTATTCCTGCACTGTCCATGAAATCAACCTTTGTAAAATCAAACACTATATGCATTACGCCTCTCTTATCTATGACATCATCTATAACCTGACGCATCTCTTCTGCCAAATGGTGATCCAGCTCTGCATTCATTCGTATTATCAGCTTATCTCCATTAACCATGTATATATAATCCATATGTCTTGTCTCTTCCTCTTGTATTTCCTGTGATATATCAAAGTTTTTTTCTTCAGCTTCATTATAATTTTTCTTGATTTCCTGTCTTGACATACTAAACTCCTCTTTCCTCCGGTTCCTACAACTCCTTGTTTTACGGCAAAGCCCCCGGCAAAGAAATAATTCTTTGCCGGGGGCTTATCTTTTAGTACCTCATCAATGTGAATTAACATAATCGCTGGCTTCTTTATAATATCCGCTAGTCGAATAATCATCCACAATATACTTATAGTATTTCTTTGCATCATCAGTCTTTGCTAATGCTACATATGACTTAGCCGCATAATAAGCTGAATCTGCACTGTTATTACATTTGTATGCTTTGACAAGATTCTCTGCCGCAACTTCATAGTTGGACTTATAATACTCTGTCATTCCTGTGTTATAGAAATTCTGTGCTGCTGATGGAAGTGTAGCCGTAGCAATTGTATTATACAATGCCTTAGCCGAATCACTTGGAAGCGCACTGACATCTATATCAACAAGCTTGTCTGCAGCATCAGCAGGCTTGTTAGCAATGTAAGCACTCGCAGCCTCTATTACTGCTACCAGCAGCTTGTTGCTTCCTTCTGTTCCATTAACTACACCAAGCTGCTGCTCAAGAGCATCTCTTTGTGATTTTACATCTTCAAGCTCCTTCTGCATTGAATTAAGTTCAACATTGCCAGATGACAACTGCTCGCTATACTCCTGAAGGCTCTTCTTGTAATCCTGTGTAAGTCCCTTATTTCTTGCCGGGACAATAAGGAACCATATAAGTGCTGCACCAATAACAACACCAACAAGCACATTTATTATTGTAATTGCACCATTGCTTGGCTCTTTATAAGATGATCTTGGAAGAATAACATCATTACCACTAAGAGGCTTTTTATCGATGTCTTTTTCCTTTCTCTTTGGCAGAAATGCTGATGAACTCTCTGCTTTCTTTATTGCAATTTTCTCATCTATTTCCTTCTTATACAGCTGTGCAAGCGTATTGTTCTTATCTATTGCAAGAACCGCATTGAGAAGTTTTCTTGCTCTTGCCAGTTCATCCTGCTTGATATATATAAGTGCCAGTAACAAATGTGCTTTTATAAGCTGAGGATTATTAGCCACAACCTTTTTTAACTGTATAACAGCCATATCAAGATTGCCATCTTTTGCGTATTTCAAAGAAAGGTTATATTTCTTTATTGTGCCTGTTATCATCTCAAATCTGTTCTGGTTAGTCTGTATCTTCTTAATATATGCACCCGCAACATTATCCTCTGGTGCAAAATTCTTGCTCACAACCCACTGACTGAGTGCTTCTACAACATCTCCCATTTCACAGTAAACAAGACCTAAAAGATTTCTTGCATTTGTATTATATTTATTAACCATAAGACTTATTTTAAGGCTCTCTACAGCACCTGTTAAGTCTCTTACGCGTGCCTTATACAATCCTGAATTATAATATGCATCTGATACTCTTGCTGTCTTTTTATAGACTCTTACATCCTCACCACATTTAGGGCATGTATCATTCTCAGAAAGAAGGCTTCCACATTTAAAGCATCTCATAATGTCCACCCCTCACTATTTATCCGAATTCTTTCCACCAAGTATCTGCGATATCAAATCCGTAATATCCGGAACATCATTGTTATATATTGCATCCTCTGCGTCTTCTACTTCAAGACTTGGCTGAAACTTCTGTATCTCTTCATCAAAATTAATCATGATTATTTTCCTTTCTTTCTAATGCACGGACAACATCACCCACAAGATACAATGAACCTGTTGCAAACATAAGTCCATTATCCCATTCATGTATGACTCTGTCCACACTGTCAGATATTTCTATAGAAATCCCCGGTAAATACACTTCAAATGTCTGTTTTATAATCTCCGAAGAAAGCCTTCTCGCACCTCCTGTCATCGTAACATATATATGTTTGAAGTGTTTACATTCACACAATATCTTTATCATCTGTTCATAATTCTTATCACTTACCACTGAAAAAAGCAATGTGGCATCAGATAATTCTTCGCTTTCATAAAGGCTGTTCACAGAATCCACAAAGCTCCTTATCCCCTGCGGATTATGTGCCCCATCAACATACAAATTCTTCTTAACCGGTTCCATTCTTCCTGCCCAGTGAGTTTTGCCGACAGCTTCTTTTGTTAGTCTGTCATCCAGCTTCACACCTGAATCTTTAAGAACTGCACATACAGTAAGTGCAATACTTGCATTCTCAATCTGGTATAAGGCATTAGTAGCCAGTCTGAAGCAATCATTCTTATAATACTCATTATGAATTAAAAAATCAATATTACCATATGTATTTTGCTTAAGTTCATATGAATTCTCATCCAAAACAATGCATGCACTTCCATTATCAGATGCAATTTGTTTTATTACATTTGCAGCATACTTGTCCACACCGCTGCATACTACAGGTATTCCAGGCTTTATTATTCCTGCTTTCTCTGTTGCAATCTTTTCTATTGTATCTCCTAATATTGCAGTATGTTCAAGTGATATCGTTGATATAACAGATATAAGTGGGTGTTTTACTGCATTAGTGGCATCCAGTCTTCCTCCAAGTCCTGTTTCCATAACGACATAATCAACATTCTGCCTGTTATAATAATATACTGCCATTCCAAAAAGATAATCAAAATATGCCAGTTCCCCACTGTGATGCTCTTCAACATATTCATATGCTTCTACAAAATCTTCTTTAGAAATCATTTCATTGTTAATTCGTATTCTCTCTCGGACATCTACAAGATGAGGGGATGTAAAAAGACCTGTCTTATAACCGTTTTCCTGAAGAATCTGCGCTATATATGCACAAACAGACCCCTTTCCGTTAGTTCCTGCAACATGTATGATATTAAGCTTTTCTTCTGGATTATCCATATCCCTTAACAGTATTTCTGCGCGATGTACACCTGAAGATGAAGCGAACTGTCCTATACTATTAAGTCTGTCTATAATTTCATCATACATTGTTTCATCCTTCCTATGTGCAGTCTATGGCAGTAATTCTGTGTTCCTCATAGCTTATCACCGCTATCCTTCTGCCACCTGTATATGCTTTTATCTGCTCAGCATCTCCTACCGCAAGCATTGTATCCGAATCATGTGCTTCCTTAAGAATTTCTTCAATATTTCTTAATTCATCTCTGTTGAATTTCCTGACAGCAGTCTCAAACACAGCATCCTCAAATGTAAACTTAAAGAAAAAAGCACTCCATTTTAATTTAAGTGCTTGCGCTCTTCTTAGTGTCTGTTCTTTAACTATATTCTTAAAATCTGCTGTATTTTTGCGTTTTTCTTCAGTCCTTCTTTTTGATTCCTCATATTCTCTTTCTATATCACGCAGCTTCTTTTTCCTTTTTTCACAATCCGCCTGGTTTATGTCAAGCTCTCTCTTAGTTTCATTGACATCTGCGTAATACCGTCTGGACTCTTCCTCTGTCTTTCTGTTTTTTATATAATCATCCTTAACATCTTCAAGCTTCTGGAATTCACTCCGGATTTCATTATACTTTAGCATTGCAGTCTCGTATTTCTCTGTCATATCATTAAGTCTTGACAGTTTATTTTCTTCATCCCTGATGCATCTGTCCAGTTCTTTCTCTGCCTTGTCCATCTGCTGGCACATAAGCATATATTCTTTTTCAGTCTCATCTGACGCAGCTTTTTCATCTGCTGGGATATATGATGGCATCAGATCCACAGGTACATAAAATTTCTTATCATTTGATTTGCTTATCTTCCACACATATCTGACAGCCTGCATTTTGGAAATTCTGGTCATACTCTTTAGTGCCTGATAAAATGTTTTTATCTCTGCTTCTGGCGTTTTAAAAGCCTCAAAACCAAGAAGCTTTATAACTGCCTCTAACTTAGCTGTGCTTCTCTGTTTTTTTAGTGTATCAATAATACCCTCACCATTGAATTTCTCTGGCATAAGGGTTTTCTGAACCTGTCTCTTGACATCCATAGATGCCATACCAAGCCTTCTCCCTATCTGCTCCGCATACTCCTTTTTCTGTAATGCATCAAGATTCTTTAACTGACTCATGATATTACTTAAAAAGGCATTGTTATATCTTATGCTTATTTCCTCTATTTTATGAGCCGGTGACATATATTTGTTAATCATATACACAGATGCCGCCTCATCAATTATTGACTTTGACACTATTTCAAATGTACTTTTCTGATTATCTTCATCCTTAGGTATAGCGGGAGTCATAAGGCACAGCCTGTCCCATAACATTTTTTTTAGCTGTGTCCTGTCTACGGCCTTATATTTTAATATATCGTCTCTTACAATGTCAGAAACTTTCTTTATCTCATAATCTATAGAATTCTTTATTCCTATACTCTCCGTAAATGCATTGGCAACATCAGCAAGCACATTTATAAGTCTGTGCCCCGTCTCTTTAACTGCGTTAGGTATGTTGACATTATCAATAAGTGCTATCTGCATACGAATTTCATCATCCGTCATATTGTCAATTTCTGAGATTATATCTGCCATACATTTCTCCTTACCATACCAGTTTCGTTACATAAGCCAGCAGTCAGAATTATACCACAGGAATAAAAGATAAATTTCTATTATCACAAGTATGCCTGTAATCACCCATCTTACAACTTTATTGCATCTTGAAAGAATATCATACATACCGACATATACCACATATGTCCCAAATGTAAACCTGCATGTACTCATAACATGTGATGTAAGCGGAACAAGTAATGAGATTATCCCAAATACTGCCATCGCATAATATTTTCTAAAGAACATATACCCATACAAAATAAGTATTGCCACACAAAACCATCCCATATATGTATATCTTGGTTCTATCTGCCCTGTACACGCTTTCCAAAGCACTCCCACAATAGGAAAATACTCATCATCTCTCCATGCAATCTGCACATTTTTATAAGCCCATGCGTCTCCGCAGAAGAAATTAAGGAATGTCATATAGCTGAATGCCCCAAATGGACATATAAGTACCGCAAATATTTTACCAGGATTCTTAAACATGGTTACAACAAAATCTTTTATATAGCCCAGACTTATCTTATTGCCCTCAATATCTATATACAACTGTACAACCAGTGCAAATACCAGTATACATCCCACTATTCTTGTTGCACTTGAACACGCTGCCATTACTCCTGCCAGAATATATTTCTTTTCTGACAGAAAGTAGAAAAACAGCACTATAAACATTATAAACATAGCTTCTGTATATACAGAAGCACCATAAAATGTATATGGTGTCATAAACATAAGCACCGGCATAAGAAGCTCATATCCATCTTTAATATCCGTCTGCTTCTTAAGTCCCTTTACTGCAAAAAATGCAGCTATAATACTACACACATTTGAAACAATCATTCCAATAACATATGTGTTAATCAATCCACCTGTTATTGTCTTAAATAACATGCATACAATCACATATAATGGAAAAAATGCCCAGTTTGCCTGAGGGTCCGTATCAGTAGGATAGGTATATCCATTATTGATAATATATGCGTATTTCTTGGCATCCCATTCATTCATAAGAAAGATAAATGACCTGTTTGTACCCATTATGCCATTATATACAGGCACCATCACTAACATTATCAGTCGAGATATCGCAAATATTATTAATATCTTAAGCAACAGCTTAAAATTATCATTATCCTTTAATCTGCTCATTTAATGCCTCATTTCACTATTATGTGGTAAATAGCAGATGGAATAGTTGTTACTGCCGGAACAGCAAACATTGCAACTACTATTACTGCAAATAAACCAATATATATATATTCCGCACACTTCTCAGCCCATACCGGAACATTTATTTTTCTGAAACGATTAATTACAAGGCAGGCAATTATTATTATAAGAGTGAACATTGTAATCATCATTCCAGTATTCTTTCCCTTTGGAACAAATGTAAATACAACCGTATTCTCTCCTGTCTGAAGCTGCACTCCCGTAAATAATCCGGCAACCTCTTTTGTCTTTACTGTCCTGCCGTTTACTGTAACTTTCCAGTTATCACTGTGAATTACAGGAATAAGGGCATAATTATTAGTTCCATCTCCATTTATATTAACCGTCAGTGTATTATCAGTATATGAAACCTCTGTCTGCTTATCCGGCTCTGAAAATTCTGAACAAAGGCTTTCCATTTTATTCATATTAAGACATCCAACTGTTATCCGGCTCTGCTTCATATATTTCGTCTTGTCATACTCTACCTTTATCTCAACTTCTTCATTTTCAAATATGCCAAGATATAAAAGATTGTTATTATAATCTGTAAAATATGCTGTGTTTTTAACATCTCCAAGTGTTGGTACAAGTACAGCTTCTCCATTCACATAAACATGCATGCTGCTGTCTAACGCTGATGCATTAGCATCTGCGTTTGGCTTTTTAATATCAGCTATACTCATATACAATGCACTTCGTTCACCAACAGAAATTGTCATTGCCTTAACATTATCCGTATTGGTACTCTCTGGATATATCCTTGTAACAAGGGATTCTCTATCGCCAGTCATTGCTTTATAAAATCTGTTATGATAAGTTATCCAGTCAACATTAGTCATATCCAGCTTGCTGAAGCTGTCATCAATGCAGAATCCAAATGGCAGGGTATAGTTATTACTATACAAGCTGTAATCGCCTTCCTTTTTTTCCAGTGTAAAAAGGTTACTGTCAAGCTCATTAATATTGACTGCCTCTGTCACATGCAGGATAGAATTAGTAAACACTGTTCCACCCGAATCTAACAGCCAGAGAAAATACTTTGAATATCCCCATTTTTTAGCATAGCTCTGTGTGTCATTCTGGAGAGCAGCTGTAAAGCTTGATAATGCCCCCCTTCTTAATATAAGCGGATAATTAGCATTAAGACTTATATCAGGATTTACAATTCTGTCAGTTGCAGACTCATCTATATCAAGACTGTCTGATACATTATTGGCATACTGCACATAATCTCCAATCTGATAATCTTCATATGTATAAAATTTCGGAGGTCCTATAAGGGCATAAGCACCAATAAAAAGTTCTACAATCATTATTGATATTACGGACTTGGGATTAAATTTATTTTTCTTTCCTGTAATCATTAACATATAAATAATGAACATAGCCGCAAATACTATTGTAAAAAAAGCAAGTGCCTTCATCTCATTATTAACCGGAAGAATATTATATATCATCACATATACAGCACATGCAATAGCTACAAATATTCCCTGTCTGATATAAGCAGTCATTTTCATTGATTCATTAATAAACATTCTTTCAGAATATCCTGCTGCAATGCATATGAGTGTAAATGCTATTATAAATCCATTTCTTAATGTATATCCGTTATATGAACCAAAATGCCACATAAGATTAGCAGCTTCCATAATAACAGGTCCCAACGCTACAACAAGCATTGCCACAACATATATTAATTCTTTCCTGTCTTTTCTGTATTTTCTGATTCCTATTACTATAACAGCAATTACAAATGCCAGTCCATATAACATCATCCATCTCTGAAGTGCCGCCATTGCTCCATCTGACACTACCGAGCTTGTCACCCACCCAATATACTGTGACAAAATGCCTTTCCCGGCACCACCTCTTTGCGATGATGACAGTTGTACAAATACAGGCACTAACACAAAAGCTGACAGACCTATTCCGCCAAATGTTCCTATCCCCGCATTCCATGCAGTTTCCTTCCATCTGTTCTTTTCCTGCATAAGAATCATTCTGATGCCACATATAAGGAAAATATATATAACAGCCATCGCACTTAAGTAATAATTAATTATAAAACTTAACGCAATCATACATATATAAAACATTTTTTTGCCTGTTTCAACCATGTGGTCATATGCCATTATAACAATTGGAAATATTGCAACTATATCCATCCACGGTGTAAAACATGAGCCATATAATATTACATATCCGCAGAATGCATACATACATGAATATGCAACCTTTAAACCATATATAAGATTATTATATTTCTTATTAATCAGAGAATACATGGCAACTGACATAAACACCATTTTTACTATTGTAAGTATGGATATACTCTCTAATATGTAATTTCTTGGAATAACATATAATAACAGATTAAATGGAGTCAGCATACTGAATGCAGATATACTCATTGACACATTTGTTCCAAGTCCTGTATACCAGTCAAACCACAACGATGCTTTTCCATGCATCCAGTCCCATAAATGTGCATATAAAGGTGCAACCTGCTGCATATTGTCAAAATAATCTATACGTTCACTTCCAAACGGCCATATACCTTTAAGAATAAGTATAACAACCATAACTAGACATGTAATAATCCCTGGCATGGCATATGGTTTGATTTTTCCTAAAATTGTTTTAAATCTTGACTTCTTCATACAAAATCTGCCTTTCCTCATTTTAATAAAATCTGTCATTTCCAGATTACTCTTCATCCAGACTTATGCTATAAAGTGTGTATGTCATGTTATCTGACTTAAACTTTACTGTTAAAAGTTCACCACCATCAACATGGCCTATCTTAAGTTCTGTCTTTCCTGCTTTATCTATACTTCCTATCAGCATATCATTCACATATACCTTAATATCTTCTGCGGCATCATCAGCCTTATTATACTCAGTAATATCACATACCAGTTTCACACTATCAGAAGATTTCTTTGGTATATAGTACAGATATGAATCATTTGCTGTGTTTTTCGTTCCATCATATCTCTTACTTTTCTGCCAGCCCTGTCCCTTACGGCTGCATACATTACTTAATTCATTTCCATTACGGTCTTTATGTTCCGTACAGTATTCTGTTGTACCATAATTATACGATAAATTTCCATATCCTGGCCAGTCTGTAAGTTCATGTGTCAAATAATACATCCTGTATTCTGTTCCAACCTTTGGATTCTTTCCCCACCATAACACTGTAATATAAAAAACAACAAGCACTACACATACCATGTACAGTAAAACTCCTGCTATATTCTTTTTCATACTGACCTCCGTATTTTATAGTTCTTCAAAAATATAATATAAATCATTTTTTGCAATCTGCCAAGTAGAAAAAGGTTCTGCAGACATATTATTACCTGCAGAACCTTTTTTAACTTATAATTATTTTGTTATATTTTAAGATTAGCAAACTCCCTGAGCAAGCATAGCGTCAACAACCTTCTCAAATCCGGCAATGTTAGCACCAGCAACATAGTCTGTCTTTCCACCAACTGTCATGTCATATCTCTTAGCAGCATCTGAAATGTTAGCGTAGATTGTTTCCATAATTCCCTTAAGCTTTCCATCAACTTCTTCGAATGTCCATGAAAGTCTCTCTGAGTTCTGGCTCATCTCAAGAGCAGATGTAGCAACACCACCAGCGTTAGCAGCCTTACCACCTACGAAGAGAACACCATTCTCCTGGAGATACTTAGTAGCTTCTAATGTTGTAGGCATGTTAGCACCCTCTGTTACAGATACAACACCGTTAGCAACAAGCATCTTAGCATCCTCAATGTCTAACTCATTCTGTGTAGCACATGGAAGAGCAAGATCTACCTTGTACTGCCATACTCCGTGCTCACCATTCTGCTTAGCAAAGTACTGAGCTGATGGCTTAGCAGCAGCATATTCTGTAAGACGTGCTCTCTTAACTTCCTTAACTTCCTTAAGAAGTGCAACATCAATTCCTTCTGGATCATAAATCCAGCCTGTTGAGTCTGAGCATGTAACAACCTTAACACCTAACTGCTGTGCCTTCTCGATAGCATAGATAGCAACATTACCTGAACCAGATACAGCTGCTGTCTTGCCCTCAAGTGACATTCCATTATCTTTCCATAAAGCATTAGTAAGGTATAATAAACCATATCCTGTAGCTTGTGTTCTTGCAAGTGATCCACCATATGTAAGTCCTTTACCTGTAAGTACACCTTCAAATGTACCGCGGATTCTCTTGTACTGACCAAACATGAATCCGATTTCTCTTGCACCTGTTCCGATATCACCAGCTGGAACATCGACATCAGCACCAATATATTTGTAAAGTTCTGTCATAAAGCTCTGGCAGAATGCCATGATTTCTCTGTCTGACTTGCCCTTAGGATCAAAATCAGAACCACCCTTACCACCACCGATTGGAAGAGTTGTAAGTGAGTTCTTGAATACCTGTTCGAAACCTAAGAACTTGATGATGCCTAAGTTTACTGAAGGATGTAATCTTAAACCACCCTTGTATGGTCCAATAGCGTTATTGAACTGTACACGGAAACCTCTGTTTACCTGTACCTGTCCCTTGTCATCTACCCAAGGAACTCTGAACATAATCTGACGATCTGGCTCTGTAATTCTTTCAAGAATAGCGTTCTTTCTGTAAACTTCCTCGTTAGCCTCAACGACTGGTCTTAAAGACTCAAGAACCTCTGTTACTGCCTGTAAAAATTCAGGCTGATCTGCATTCTTCTTAGACACGATGTCTAATACTTCATCAACATACCCCATAACCTTAAAACACTCCTTTAAATTATTATTTAAGATTGTACATTACTGCACATCAATTCTAGCGTTATTATATCTGTTTGGGTTAATTTCCGCAAGTTTTTTATAGCATTTACCTATTAACTTTAAGTTATTTGTAATAATATTAATTTAAATAAGCCTATATCTAAGGTATGTTGTTTTTCTTGCTTAAGATAATTAAGTTTTACTTTTTGATTAAATCATGGTATGATATATTCATTATTTTTTATATGTTAATGTAATCAAGGAGTGGATTATGTCTAATTTTTTTACCAGAAGCAAAGATGATATGAAGTATCTTTTCAAGAAAAAAGATACACTCTCAAAAAAAGAAAGGCGACGAAAAAGAAGAGGCTGGGCAACGCTTATCGGACTTATAATTGTTCTGATACAGCTTGTTGTTACTTCACTTTTAATTTTTAATATATTAAAGCTAGATATTCTTCCTATGAAATATCTTATAGCTGTTAATGCATTTTTAATCCTGATATTTCTATATAATTTCACCTCACAGTTTACGAAGGCTCATATAATAGGTAAGATTCTTTCCGTTATGTTATCAGGTATAATTTTGTTCATATATCTGGTATCTGCTAAGTTAGATTCCGTTCTTTCCAAGCTGAATCTTCCTGAAATCAATACTGATATCGTTGATATTTGTGTGTTGGCTGATGATAAAGCATCCTCATTAAATGATTTGTCAGGCTACAAGTTTGGATACAACTCTGTTTCAAGCAACGATAATGTAACAGCAGCCTTTAATTCTGTAAAATCAGAAATCGGTAAAGACAACCTTACAATGGCTGAATATAAATCATGGGATGAGCTTATAACTGCATTTTATGCCAACACTGATGTTCAGGCACTTGTAATGAACGACTCTATGATTAAAGTTGTTTCTACACAATATGAAGATTTTGAAAGCAAAATTAAAATTATAAAACAATATGAATTCAAAAAGCTTGTTACTGTACAGAAATCTAATGTAAATGTAAAGAAAGATCCTTTTATCATATATGTTTCTGGTATTTCCAGTGAAGATGGTGCAGATTCTGCGTTGAGTAATAACTCCCTCAGTGATGTTAATATTCTTGCAGTTGTCAACCCTGAAACAAAACAGATTCTTCTTGTTACTACACCAAGAGATTCATATGTTAAAATTACAGGTCCTAACGGAAAAAAGGGATATGATAAACTTACTCATGCCGGTAATTATGGCGTAGAGGCTTCCATAAGCACACTTCAGGATCTTTATGGTGTTAACATTGATTATTATGTAAAGATTAATTTCTCTGGATGTGTTTCAGTAGTTGATGCCCTAGGAGGCATTACAATTGATTCAGAGGTTGAATTCACATGTGGCGATGATGCTTCACCTATTCCATACCACTTTGTTAAGGGTGAAAACGAATGTGATGGTGAAATGGCTGTAGCATTTTCAAGAGAGCGTCGGGCATTTGTTAATGGAGACTTCCAGCGCGGAAGAAACCAGACTGCTGCTATTAAAGGTATTTTACAGAAGGCAACTTCCCCGGCAATACTTACAAAATATTCTGCAGTACTTGATGCTGTAGGCGATATGTTCCTTACTAATATACCTACAAACACCATATCTGATCTTGTCAAGCTTCAGTTAAATGACGGTACTCCTTGGAATATACAGACATACAGTATTGATGGAACAACACAGACTCCTACCGGACAGTCTGCTGCATACCTTGAAATCACAGGACTTCGTGGTGCATCTGTTGTTTATCCTTATGCTGATAGCATTAACACGGCAATCCAGCTGATGAGTATGATTCAGAATGATGAAATAATAGATGTAGATGAATATGTTGACAGTCTCAATAACAATTCTAATTAATCAATAAAACATACCCCCGGCAGCCAATGAAAACGCCGGGGGTATATTTTTTAATCCATTATTATAATATATAATTATCTATAACATATGCCACACCGCAGTCATCATTAGATGGCGCATTGACATCTGCATATTTCTTAACTTCAGGATATGCATTCTCCATAACCGCTGCAAGACCTGCATACTTTAACATTGGAATATCATTCATTCCATCGCCGCATGCAACGAGTTCTTCACTTGTTATATCAAGCATTGTAAGCAGCTTATCTAAAGATACATCCTTTGCAACTCCCGCAGGTACTACCTCCAAGAAATAGCTCTCTGAAAAAAATGCATTGATTACTCCCTCATGCTTATCTAGCAAGGCTTTCTGCACAGGAAGAAGCTTTTCATGCTCTCCTACAACCAGAAATTTCTCTACAGGATAATCCACAAATTTTCGCAAATCATCTACTTTCTTGATTGTAGTGCTATTGCATATTGCTTCTTTCTTTACATATTCATCAGAATCACTCTCAGCAGCTATCTGCGTGCCAGCATATGTCAGAGCATACACGCCGTTGGCTCTTGCGAGACTGCATATATCTGCTATACAGTCCTGTGGCATTATTGTCGCAGACATCTGTTTTCCTGTCTTACAGTCAACTATACATCCTCCGTTATACGCCAGTATATAACCGCCTTTCTTGTCAAGCTCAAGCTCTCTGGCTATTGGTGTTATTCCAAAAAGTGGTCTTCCTGATGCAAGAATAACCTTAACACCTGCATCTATTGCTTTCGCAATCGCTTCTTTATTGCCTGCTGGCACTTTCTTCTCTCTATCAGTTAATGTTCCATCCAAATCCAGTGCCAATGCCTTATATTTCATACTTTTCTATCTCCTCTTTTCGTCATGTATGAACAATTTAGCATATAACACCAGTGATTTCAACCTAAGATATTCTCATCATGTTAAATGTTGTATATATATTCAGTTTTCCATAACCGGATACAGGGTTAGGATATACCATATATTCTGAGCGGACTGCGCCTCTTATAAGCTGTGCTTTAATATCGTTATGATTAATCATCTGTGTATTCTTTACATTTACCTGATATGAATATAAAAGTGCAACACAGCCCCCGGCATAAGCCGCTGCATAGCTTGTTCCAGTAACCTTAACACCTCCAGACGGAGCAATTCCATACACACCCGCGCCCGGTGCAACAAAATCAGGTTTAATCCTGCCGTCAGCACTATATCCACGCCCACTTTCATAATAAGCAGCCCCTGTATAATGATTATATGCCCCTACACTTATAACACCGTCAGCTGCCGCTGGAACTGTAAGTGTTGTATCCGGGTCAGATTTTAAAAAATATATATCTAGTCCGGAAAACTGCTTTAATGGAAGCCATGCATTATAACTTCCTTTTATATTAGTAAGACTATATATATAGAATTTCCATGTACCCTCAATCGGTGTTTTAAGTCTTATGAATATAACCTCCATTCCAGCCACATTTTCAGTTATCTGATAATCTACCGTAACCGTACTTCCCTCATAAAGAAATGTATACTCCATGCTTGCGCCCATTCTTGCAGGTATTCTTGGAACATATTCCCCTGACGGTGATTCAATCGATACTGATAGTATATCAAGACTCTCCGCCCATATTTCCATCGTAAAGCCCTTTCCTGTTCCATCAACATTAACTTCCATAACATCAGGTACCAGGGCTGACATTACTGTCCCTTTATAATGACATTTATTATTGGCTTCATTTCCCATACATGTTATAACTGATATATTGGGTTTTTTAGTAAGACTCTCCATCATTTCCGCCAGAGGTGACGCGCCTGTTCTTGAACCATTAGCACTTCCCAGACCAAATATTATTATCAAAGGTTTTTCAAGACGTATAGCGTAATCTTCAAGAAATCTTAAAGCCAGCATAATATCACTTTCCTCAAAAGCTGGAACGTCATCCTTTATCAGAAAAAAATCTCTCAGATACTGTTTACTTTGTTTTAATTTAACCACTAAAAGTTCTGCTCCTGGTGCAACACCAACATATCCGTCAGCATATGAACCTGCTGATATTGAAGCCATCAGCGTTCCATGTCCTGACGTATCTTTTTGTGCAACATAAGAATATGGATTTTCTCCATTATTATCAGCCTCTATTGCCCTGTCTATTTCATCCTTTTCATATACTCTGCCAAAATGTGCATATGTTTTTGCAGCATCAGCACCCGTTTTATCTGTCTGATCCCATATAGCCTGAATCCTTGTATTTCCAAGTCTGTCCTTGAAAACATCATTAAGATAATCTATTCCGGTATCCACATACCCTATAAGAACATTACTCCCGTCTGCCTTCAGATTATCCTGTCCAAGTACCCGTAAAGCTCCTATTTCATCAAGCGCACTTATATCTGCATCGCCTTCCATAAGCCCATATAACTTTGGGATAGTAAAATACCCCAGAGAGCTTATATTAAGCTGGCGGTTATCAGGCAGTTCTCCATGAGCTATAATCCATTGCGAATCAGCTCTCTGCGAACATATCCCTGATAATGCCTTAATAGCTTCATCAGCCCCTGGGGTATCTTCTATTATGTAATCATATATATTCTCTTTAGTTATATCAAAATCACACGCCATAACATCTCCTTAACATAAAACAATCACTGTACATGCTATATGTATTCAGAAATGTATTGTATTATTCTGCTATAACTATTATGCTCTCATAGTTATTACCGGAGCACCTTTCTTTTCAACAACATCTTCTGTAATTGTAACTGAACCTATATTGCTGTCTTTAGGTATCTCATACATTATATCAAGCATAAAATCCTCAATAATAGAACGGAGTGCTCTTGCACCTGTATCTTTTTCCATTGCCTTTCTTGCTATGCTTCTTAATGCATCATCTGTAAATTCAAGCTTCACCTCATCAAGCTCTAACAGCTTCTGATACTGCTTAAGAATTGCATTCTTAGGCTCTTTCAGAATATTGACAAGCATATCCTCATCCAGTCTGTCAAGTGAATATATGATAGGCAGTCTTCCTAAAAATTCTGGAATCATTCCGTATTCCCTAAGATCATCAACTGTCACATAAGACATTATGTTCTTCTCATCATCATATTTATCTTTAAGGTCAGCATTAAATCCCATTGAAGATGACTTATTAAGCCTTGTCTTGATAATATCCTCAAGATCCGGAAATGCACCACCACATATAAACAGAATATCCTTCGTGTTAACCGTTACCTGTGGAACCATTGCATTCTTACTTGTCGCGCCAACAGGAACTTCAATCTCACTGCCTTCTAACAGCTTTAACATTCCCTGCTGTACAGACTCGCCACTTACATCTCTGCTTCTGGTCTCTTTCTTCTTGGCAATCTTGTCTATCTCATCAATAAATATAATTCCGTGTTCAGCTTTCTCTACATCATTGTCTGCTGCAAGTAAAAGCTTAGAAACAACTGACTCTATATCATCTCCGATATATCCTGCTTCTGTAAGTGTTGTTGCATCTGTAATAGCAAGTGGCACCTGTAATATTCTTGCAAGTGTCTTAACAAGATATGTCTTACCGCTTCCTGTAGGTCCAATCATGAGCATATTAGACTTCTCAATCTCAACATCACCCAGAATCTTGGCATCTGCTGAAACTCTTTTATAATGATTATATACAGCCACCGACATTACCTTCTTAGCATAGTCCTGACCTATAACATACTCATCTAACTTTCTCTTAATCTCATGTGGTGCAGGCAGCTTAGAAACATCAAGAGCAGGTAACTCCTTCTTATCTTCTTTCTTTTTCTTAAGCTTCTGCTTTTCTGGAACCGGGTCTGAATCCATAACGCCAAAATTGCCAAACATGCCCATTCCAGGCATGTTTGACATCTTCATCATATCTTCATAATTAATTCCGCTGCTGTTAATTGAATCGAATGTTCTTTGCATACAATCCTGACATATATATATGTTGTTAGGCATAACAATCATCTTACCAGCTCTTGATTCTGGCCTTCTGCACACAAAACATATCTTCTCATAATCATCAGAATTCCCATTGTTATTCTTGTTAATATCCTTATCCTCTGTCATATTCTCATTGGTATTATCCATAAATATTTACTTGGAATATATCCTTAAGATGCCTTCTTAGAGCCAAGCGTTACCTCTGTGCTCTTAAGAACATACTCGCTTCCTTCCATATGATAATAATCTATAGTTACCTTCTCACCAGCCTCATAATACTGAAGCATGTTAGTAAGTCCTGACATAGTAGTAACTGTCTGGTCATCAAATCCGACAATTATGTCGTATGTCTCTAATCCTGCCTTGTCTGCTGCTGAATCATCAGCTACAGTTCTTATAAGAATACCTACAGGATATCCATAATATGATGCATAATTACTTGTAATATCTACTGCTGCAATTCCAAGGTATGCTGCCTTATCTGATGAAACCTTGTTTCTTGTCTGCTTAGTCATTAATGAATCAATAATATCCTTAACATTAGAAACAGGGATTGAATAAGCCATACCTTCTACACCATCACTGCTGGTCTTTGCAAAGTTAATAGCAATAACCTTTCCTTCTGAATTAAGAAGAGCTCCACCACTGTTACCAGAGTTAATCGCTGCATCTGTCATAAGAAGTCCTGTAAATGTTACATTGTTGACTGTAATTGAACGGTCCTTTGCACTAATTATACCAGTTGTAACTGACTGGCCTTCGCCTAATGCATTACCAATGGCAACAACCTGCTGTCCAACTTTAATATCTGATGAATCTTCAAGTTCTGCAATTGCAATATTAGACGCTGTATCAGATGAAATATCACTTAATGATACTGCTGCTACTGCAATATCCTGATCTGACTTAGAACCCTTAACAGAACAGCTTGCACTTGTGCCATCAGAGAATACACATTTAAGATTATCAATATTATCAACAACATGTGCATTAGTTACAATAAGTAATTCAGTATCACTCTTGCCTACAATAATACCTGTACCACTTGATGTTGCCTCATAACTCTGTCCATATCCAAAATAACTTGAACTTTTAACTGTTGTTGTACCATTAAGCTGAACCATTGCAGGAAGGGCTGCTGTAGCAACTGCCTCTGCATCCATCTTATCTGATGCTGAAAGATTAGTATCTTCTGTAAGCGAAGAATCTGTCTTAGCGACATTAGAAATATTATTACTTACTGTTGGTATATTAACACCTGTAGCATCAGACTTATTACTGCCAGCAATCTTTCCGCCTGCATAATTAACACCAAACATAACCGAACCGGCTATTGCGCCAAAAAGTACTGCTGAAAGAACAAAGCATGCTGCTTTCTTTGCAAATCCTCTTTTGTGTTTCTTGTGCTTCTTAGCTTCATAAGGTGCACTTGAAAATGCTGTGTTATTATTAGATGTACTGCCATTGTTAGTATTGTTATATGGTATATCACTGCCACTGTAACGGTACTGTGAATCATTCTCATTATTGTCGTTATACATAATCATTCTCTCCTTTTACCATTGTATTATGACAATGAAGATTCCATACATAACAAATGAACACATCTCACTGTCAATACATGTAATATAACAACGAAATGTGTTCATATTGTGTTTTAGTTGTTAATTAAATTTGAACTGATTATAAACCAACAATTTCAGAAACTGCATCAGTAAGTTCTTCTAACTTCTTATCAGCATCCTCAAGACCTGTTCCCTTAACACCCATATAGAACTTAATCTTAGGCTCTGTTCCTGAAGGTCTTGCACAGCACCATGCATGGTCATTAAGTTCAAAATAAAGTACGTTAGATTCAGGAAGTCCTGTAGGCTTCTTCTCGCCTGTAGCAATAACTGTACACTCATCCTTCTTATAATCTCTGAACTCAACAACATTCCATGCCCCGAACTTCTTAGGTGGATTATTTCTTAAATCATCCATCATCTTAGCAATCTGGACAGCACCTTCTGCACCCTTCATAGTTACAGCCTTCTGTCCTTCCTTGAAGTAGCCGTACTTATCAAAGATATTAATCATCTGATCCCATAAAGTAATGCCTTTAGACTTATAGTAAGCTGCTGCTTCACATAATGCCATAACAGCCACGATGGCATCCTTGTCTCTTGCATGAGTTCCAACCAAGCAGCCGTAACTCTCTTCAAAACCGAATTCATATTCGTATGTATTATTCTGCTCAAAGAACTTAATCTGCTCACCAATATACTTAAATCCTGTAAGAACCTCAATAAGCTTTAAGTTATATTCTTTAGCAATAAGATCTGCTAAATTAGTAGATACTATAGTCTTTACAAATGCTCCATTCTCATGAAGAAGTCCCTTTTCTTTTCTCTGTGAAAGAAGGTATTCAGCAATAAGCATACCAGACATATTACCTGTGAATGACTTATATTCACCAGACTTAGTATCCTTAGAATATACACCAAGTCTGTCTGCATCAGGATCAGTTGCAAGAATAATATCTGCATCAACTTCCTTAGCAAGTCTTAATGCATATGTGAATGCCTTAGGGTCTTCAGGATTAGGGTACTCGAGTGTTGTAAAGTTAGGATCTGGTTTTTCCTGTTCTGGAACAACATATACATTCTTGAAACCTAACTCTCTTAAAATTCTTCTTACAGGAACATTACCTGTACCATTGAATGGAGAGTATACAATCTTAATATCATCAGCAACCTGCTTAATGATATCTCCGTTAAGGCTCTGCTTCTTTAATGCTGCAATAAATGCATCATCCATATCATATCCAATAATGTTATACAGGCCTCTTACTCTAGCCTCTTCTTCATCAATAGTCTTAACATCATTAAAATCAGTAACAGCCTTAACTTCATTGATAATCTGTGTATCCTTAGGTGCTGTTATCTGGCATCCGTCATCCCAGTATACCTTATATCCATTGTATTCTGGAGGATTGTGGCTTGCCGTAACCATAATACCTGCTGTACAGTGAAGTTCTCTTACTGCAAATGAAAGTTCTGGTGTTGGTCTTAATGAAGGGAATATGTATACCTTAATGCCATTAGCCGCAAGACAAAGAGCTGCTTCCTCTGCAAATTCTCTTGACATTCTTCTGTTATCATGGGAGATTGCAACACCCTTATCCTGTGTTCCTTCCTTGATAATGAAATTAGCTAACCCTTGTGTTGCCTTTCTTACAATGTATACATTCATTCTGTTAGTACCATTGCCTATGACACCTCTAAGTCCGCCTGTTCCAAACTCAAGATCCTTATAGAATCTATCCTCAATCTCCTTCTCATCTCCTGCGATTGATTTGAGTTCTGCACGTGTGTCTTCATCAAAATATTCATTCTCACACCATGCTTTGTAAGTTTCCATATAACCCATACCCTTTACCTCTTTTCTTGATTTATATTAGTCCTGTAAAGCTTTTCTAAAACTCTCAGAAACTGCTTTCAATGCCTCTTCTTCATCCGGTCCTTCTGCTATAAGAGTTATCTCATCGCCACAGCCAACGCCTGATGCAAGAATGGATATAACACTCTTTGCATTAACAACCTTATTCTTAAATGTGAATGTAATGTGTGAATCAAATTTAACAGCTGTATCACACATTGCTCCTGCAGGACGAAGATGTATTCCTAATGCACTTCCAACTAGTATCTTCTCACTTACCATATGAATCACCTCTCTGTTGTATTAGTTATTCCCGCTTTTGTAGCAGTCTCCTCTGCCTTTGTTTCGGAATTATTACTTTTTAACTCAGCTTTAGCTGTTAAATCCTTGCTCTTCAATGTATAGCCTTCTGGCAGTTTAACATCAAGCTTGACATTGACTTCTCCTGGTGTTGTATAACCAGACAGACTTGCACTGACTGTTATTCTGGACGCATCCAGTGCTGCTGTATTATCAGAATTTCTTTCAACATCAATATTAATTGTCTTATCTATAAAATTATAACTCATACCTGTGTTCAAACCAACAACTTTAATGTCTGATGTATTAAAAACTATCTTGTCTGAACTAACCGGTGCAATCTTCACTGTTATTTCAATCCTTGAATTATTCAATATATGAAGTGACTTATCAATGAAATTATCAAGTAAAAACTTAAACACTCTGTCCTCTGACAAATCTTCCACATTAATATTGCTGGCAGGAATGACTATTTTCTCCAGATTATTCAATGCATTTTCATCACCATATACCTGTACCTGATTCTGATTATAGGTTATTGAATTTACTCTATATCCATCCTTTGGTGTTCCGGATGTCTGTGCCTCTATAGATACATTTTTAAATCTGACAACCTGAGCTGTATAACTTACAGATGTCTGTGACATATCTATTGATTCATCCTTGATTTCATTAGCATCATCATCATACAAATGAATATCTGCATCACCATGAATATCCCCCGTTGCTCCTGTAACATCATAAGAAATTCCTGCATATGATATTGTATCAATAACAGATGATGGTCCGGTCACTTTAATTGATGCTGGATTCAGTGACTCCTTTACAACCGCATGTCCATCTGCCGGTTTTCCCGTTACATTAGTAACAACATTGACGGTTTTAGTATCTCTGTTCTCTATACTCAGCTTTACAGCTGATGTCTTGGGTGTTGCTTCTACACTATTAAGCACCTGACCATTCTGTACGACAGATACATGAATATCAACATAATCTGCAAAAGCACTTATTTTACTAAGATCAGCAGTTGCTACAATATCACTTGCCTTAATATTTGTTACAACACTCTTTGGACCACTTACATATACGGAAATCTTTCCTCCATCCACAACCTCATAACTGTAATTCTTATCAGTAAGGCTTTCGGTATTAATTAACTGAACCGTAACATTACTGAATGTATAGCTTGTGGTAGGGTCATATATATTAACGATAATAGTCCAGAGAACAACTGCAAATACAGCAGACAATATTTTCAGACTAAGATTTTTAAATATCTTTTCCTTCATGCTTCAGCCTTCCTCTCCATATTCTGAACGACTTCACATCTATGGTCCTTCTGCGAAGATATTCTAATTTATTTCTAAGAGAATCTGCATCAATATCATGAATAAGCTCTCCGCCGACAGCAACTGAAACCTTGCCTGTTTCTTCTGATACAATTATCGTCATACTGTCTGTAACTTCACTTATTCCTACCCCTGCACGATGTCTTGTTCCCAAAGATTTATTAAGATTACCATTGTCAGAAAGTGGAAGATAACAAGTTGCAGCAACAACCCTGTCTCCTCTTATGATAACTGCTCCATCATGCAACGGAGTGTTATGCTCAAATATATTAACAAGAAGCTGGCTTGTAACAATACCATCCACCGCAATTCCCGTCTTTTCATATTCTTCAAGAATCATATCCTGTTCAATAACGATAAGTGCTCCTGTGTAAGCAGCACCCATGTCATAACATGCTCTTACAATCTCTTCAGCAGTCTTACTACTGAACCGTTCACCTTTATCCCTTCCATCACTAAACCTGAACAATCCAAAAACGATTTTTTTACGTCCAAGCTGTTCCAAGGCTCTTCTTAATTCAGGCTGAAAAATAATAACAAGTGCAATAATTCCAACACTTATTGTCTTACCAGCAATCCATAAAATAGTCTTAAGATTAAGAATATAAGCAAATATTGCAAATAAAGCAACAACTATAATTCCTCTTAGCAAAACCCATGCCTTAGTTTTCTTAATCCAAACCATTACATTATATAAAACAAAGGCAATTATAATTATTTCTATAATATCAGTCCATGTAATATGCGGAATATATAATTTAACCAGATAATCCTGTATGAAATTATTCAATATTATCTCGCCTCCATTTTATAATCTGTACAGCAATATATTGCCATTTATTATTTATCATCATTATCATAGAAAAGAATATCATCCTCTTCTTCAGCTGATGCTGCCTGATATCCTGATTCTGCCCTATGTGAAGAAGTTTTCTCCATATCTCTTATATCTGAAGTTTTCTTTGTTTTCTTTGCATTTATGTGTTTAATTCTTACATCCTCACTTGCAACATTAAGTTTAGGTACAGCCTTAACATAGTAATAATATTCATCATCTTCATACTGTACATATTCCGTTCTCTTATAATCCAGAGCAAAGAACACAACATTGCATACATAGGCTACAGCAGCACCAAGTACAACACCAAGTATCATAAGAATAATACTAAAATCAGACTTAAATGCTATCTGCAACACAACAAGCATAAGAAATTCTGTAACGCTGCCAGCAACGATTGCAATTTCCCATGCATGATTAATCTTCTGTCTTCTTATGATGTAAACAACAAGAATTGTTATTACAGCTGCTATTACCATTACCAGCATCTGCCTGTTCTTAAGAAGACTTTCAACAAGATAAGTTATCTGCTTCATACTTTCTGTTATTGACTGATTAGATATAGCTGCCTCATAATCACTTGCAGTTCTTATAATATAATAAATAATTATTCCAAAACCTACCGGTATAACTGAAAGTGCTGTTGTGCATAATCCAATAACAACTGGTATTGCAAATGGAATTTTCATCCAGCATAAAATAGCTGTTATAATAAGTATATATGCTGTCTTTGGTGTAAATCTGAAATACAGCAGATACATAAGCAATACTATACATAATGTAAGCAATGCAAACTCCGCTGAGATAGCATATAAATGAAACAACATAAACATTGAAAGTATTACAAGAGTAAACCCTCCTGGCAAAAATGCACATACAACAGAAAGTAATATTGCAAATATAGGATTTTTTAATTTATCCATATATCCAATACTTGCATTAATCATCAAAAATGATATAAGTGCAATAATAAACCTTGCTGCTGGTACAATATATGTATTATATCTGTTATAAAATGTTTTAAATCTTTCCTTGAATTCTAATAAAAATGCCATTGGAGCCTCCTACTAATTATTTCTTTTTCTGTCCTGTATAAAATCTTTCCAGCTTATTAAGCCTTGAAAAATATCTCTTAAGTCCCTTTCTTGTATGTTCATATCTGTAATAATACACAATACCAGAAATGATACTGAATACTATAAGCATAAGCACATAATATAATGATATCTTCTTGGCAAGGCCTACATAATCCAGATTATTTATCTGCTGTATCATTCCTTCTGCATTACACAGGAAATACATTGTCAGAAGTATTATAGCCGCAAATGTTGTTGCAATAACAGTCTTAAGAATTCCAAAAGCAATATAGTCGCCCTTGAAATATCTGGCTGTCTTTAACATACTTTTTCCTTCATTCTTTTCATATATTGCCATTTTGGTCATCATCTTAATTTTATTCTCATTAAGCAATTGTTTCACCTCGCAAGTTTAATGTTTTTAATTACATATGGTTAAATATAACATATTTTCTCTTAATTGTATATTACAATTTGAGAGTGTCCCCCACCTGTTGCAACAACAATACGTACCATTCTGTTATCTACAGTAAACGTTCTGTCTGTTGATGCAGATACATAACTATTCCATACATAAGAAGAATTTCCTGGTAATAAATTCTCAATTACACTTTGAATTCTGTTATCAAACGCAGCACTTCTCTGCTTTATATATATAATGGTTACATTACTCTGTGTAACAATCTCACCATAGTAAATTCCATCCTGTCTGCATACATACACATTTGATACAGTCTGCTCAAATCCATTACCAGAAAGCATACTTCCTATATCATCAGAACTATTTCCACCTTTCTGGCTGTTATCAGTATTGCCCGGAACTGACTGGTTATTTTCTGATGTAACACCACCTGTCTGACTATTTTCTGATGAAGAACTGCCTGTCTGTCCGTTTTCTGATGAAGAACTGCCTGTCTGTCCGTTTTCCTGCTGTCCATTACCTAAACCTGTACCGATACCTACCTGTTGTCCATGTTCACCTGAACTATCATATGTATTACCTTTTCCATTATTATTATTTCCTGTATACACAACAAATCCATTAGAAGAACCTTGCGACACTTTTGTGATTCCTTCTACAACCACGGCGTCAGATACACTTCCCACTGTAGCAGTAAGAGTTGCTGTTCCAACTCCGTTAATTGTTATTACACCATCCTTATCCACAGAAAACACCTGTTCATTACTGCTTGTCCATATAAGTGATTTCTCATTATCATCAGGAGATACTATTGCTGTAACCTTAAGGCTTGTTCCTACAGGAATAGCTGTATTTTCAAAAAGAATATCAATCTGTGTTACTTCTTTAACTTCATATTCATCCTGAGCCTGTGATGGTTTAAGATTAATTTTACTTACATTAACATCTGCCTGCTGTTCATTTCCATCTGATTTATTAAATGATATTATTATAACAACAGCCAGTACTGCCGCAAGAATTATTCCCATTAATATAATAACTGTTGTACGCTTTATTTTTATATTTCTCATAATTTTCCTCGTAAAAACATTATATTCAATACACATTTATAATATAACAATTCATTCCACTTGTAAAAGAAAAAATGGATGATATACAATTTAATAATCTGTATATCATCCGTATTATGTCAGAATTCAACCCGTATTACAGTTCCCTTATTAATTTCACTGTCAAGATAAATTCTTGCATCATGAAGTTCAACAATATGCTTTACAATAGCAAGACCGAGTCCTGTTCCACCAGTTTCCTTTGATCGGCTCTTGTCAACTCTGTAAAATCTTTCAAACACCCTGTCCTGCTGATCCTTAGGAATTCCTATTCCATCATCAGTTACCTCTAGCCTTGGCTTCCCATCTACCATTCCTGCAAACACTTCCACATGTCCACCTTCTTTATTGTATCTTATTGCATTCTGTACAAGATTATCAATAAGCTCTCTTATCATATCCTTATTGCCGCGGATCATGCAGGCTGAACCTCTATATGAAAAATATATTCCTTGTTTCTGTGCATTAACCTGCAGAGACTCTGCACAATCCTTAACAAACTCATACAAATCAAAATTCTCATACTGTCTTGGCATTTCGCTGTGGTCTAATTCTGAAAGCCTTATAATATCATTAATTAATGATAATAATCTTTCTGAATTACGCTTAATCTCATGTGCAAAATGTATCCCCTGTTCATGACTTACCATCTCATTCTCAATAAGCTCTGCATAGCCTGAGATTGCGGTAAGAGGAGTCTTTAATTCATGTGATACATTTGCAGTAAAATCCTGTCGGCTTCTTGCAGCAGCAAGAATATTCTCATGCTGTGTCCTGATTTTCTCTGCAAAAGGTGCTATTTCTTTATATACAGGCTTCTCCTGTACGGAATCCATATTCTTAGCCATTCTCTCAATAGGCTCAATAAGCGTCCTTGTAAGTAATCGTGAAAGAACAATACACACTACTATAATTACTGCAAGTATTCCTGTTACAGCCGGAAATACATTACCGAACACACTTAACAAACTGCTTGCATCACAGGATACTCTTATAACAGTCCCATCCTTCTGTTTTAGAGCATAATAAAAAGTATTCATATCCATCGTGTCAGAATTTCTTACACACTGGCCATGTCCGGTACGAAATGCATCCTGTACCTCAGGTCTGTCTTTGTGATTAGGCATTACATTAATATCATTATCATTATCAAAAAGCACAACGCCATCTGAATCTATCCAAGTAACCCTGAGATTATTAATTGGAAGCTTTACATCTGCATATTGCGCTGACTTTTCGAAAACTCCCGTTTCCATGAGTACTTCTGCATTAGTTCTCAATCCAGCCTGGACCTGTTTCTTAAACAACCCATAATATATAAAAGTTATTCCGATAGCTGTAGCAAGAACTGCTATAACTGCTATTCCAATAAGCCTTAAATTAATCTTCTGCTTCATATATCCACCCTGTTCTGTCTGTTAATTATATCAGGCTACTCTATAACATATCCTACATTACGCACGGTTCTTATACGCGAACCCGCATCACCTAACTTCTGTCTTAAAGTCTTAATATGCATATCCACAGTTCTTGACTCGCCTTCAAATTCTGTTCCCCACACCTTAAGTACAATTGAGTCTCTTGAAAGCACTATATTTTTGTTAGCCATAAGATATCTTAACAATTCATATTCTTTAAATGTAAGTTCAACCTGCTTTCCCGAAACCGTAACCGCATGCCTTTCATGATTAAGTTCAATCTCTCCTACATCCAGCACGCCTGCCTCGTCTGTTTCTGTTCTTCTAAGAAGTGCTTTAACTCTTGTAATAAGCTCCATTACAGAAAACGGCTTCTTAATATAATCGTCAGCACCATCCTCAAGTCCCTTTATCATATCAAGCTCTGTAGACTTTGCCGTCACCATAATAACCGGCAGTCTCTTAGTTGCAGAATTCAGTCTTAACTTCTTAATGATATCATAACCACTTTCATCAGGGAGCATAACATCAAGCAACACAAGGTCCGGAAGAATCTCATCAAGCTTCTTAAAAAACTCTTTGGAACTTCCAAATGCACCTACCATATGTCCACTGTTCTTAAGTGCAATTGTCTCTATTTCCCTTATGCTTTCATCATCCTCAACTATGTATATAAGAGCCATATTCTCATCTCCTGTTCTAGTCAGCTTTCTTTAATTCCGGAAGCTGATACTGTTTATAATACTGTCTGCATTCTTTTGCAAACTGAGGATTATCCTCATTAGTAAGATGCTCCAGATATCCATGTGTTTCAAAACCATTATCTCTTACTTCAATCATACATACAGCAATATTAGAGCAATGGTCTGATACTCTCTCAAAATTCGTCATAATATCTTCGAGTATAAGTCCTGTCTCAATTGTACATCTGCCTTTTCTTAATCTGTTGATATGACGCTGCTTAATCTCTAAGTTCAGACCGTCAATAACCTGTTCTAACGGCTCAATATGCTTTGCTGCCTCAATATCCTGATTTTCAAAAACCTGTACTGTGTTACTAACTATATCATGTACCGCTTTTGCAAATGTTTCAAGTTCTTTTCTTGCATTCTGTGAAAAAGATGACTCCTTGCTGTTCATCCCTTTTGCAGATTTTGCAATATTAATCGCATGGTCAGATATTCTCTCAAAATCACTCATGCAGTGAAGAAGTATTGAAAATGTATGATTATCATGCCTTGATAAATCGCAGTTACCAACCTTTACAAGATATGAACCCAGCTTATCCTCATACTTATCGACATCTTCTTCCATTGCCACAACCTCATCATATGCAGCATCTGAATAATTATTAATAATGTCAAGTGCCTTATTTAACGCTTTCTGTGACAGATGTGCCATCTTCACAGCCGTATTTCTGCATAACTCCATCGCAACTGCCGGTGTCTCTAAGAATCTTTCATCAAGTGCTGCAAGATCTGCTGCCACACCTGTCTGAATAACTTCCTCATGTTTTCCATCAGGAATAGAAAGAGTTGCAAGCTTCACAAGCAGATTAGAAAATGGGAAAAGTATAATTACACATCCAATATTAAAGAGACTGTGAATCACTGCTATTCCTGCTGCATTTGCCGGTGTTGATAAGAATTCAAAATGAACAAACATATTCAGGCTATAAAATATAACCATAAATATAACTGTACCAATCATGTTAAAATAAAGGTGTATCATTGATGCTCTCTTGGCATTCTTCTTTGCACCTACAGAAGATATAAGTGCTGTTACACATGTACCTATATTCTGTCCCATAATAATAGGAATTGCTGTTGCATAGTTAACCGCACCTGTTACACATAATGCCTGCAGTATACCAACCGACGCAGATGATGACTGTATAACTGCTGTAAGCACTGTACCTGCAAGAAGTCCGAATAACGGATTAGAAAACAGTGTAAGCATACCCGTAAACTTCTCATTGTCAGCCAGCGGTGCAACTGCGCCACTCATAGTTTCCATACCGAACATAAGAATTGCAAATCCAAGAAGAATATTACCTATATCCTTTTTCTTAGAATTATCCTTACAGGTCATAGTCATAATTATACCAATAACAGCAAGCACCGGTGAGAAGGATGATGGCTTTAAAAGATTAATCCATCCTGCTCCGCTTATACCTGTAAGTGATAACATCCATGAAGTCACTGTTGTACCAATATTGGCACCCATAATAATACCTACAGCCTGTGAAAGCTGCATAATACCTGAATTAACAAAGCCTACAACCATTACCGTAGTTGCAGATGATGACTGTATAACTGCTGTTACAGCCATACCAAGCAATACTGCCATAATTCTTTTAGAAGTAAGCTTTTCAAGTATCTGTTCTAATTTACCGCCAGAAAGCTTCGCTAGGGAATCGCCCATGACATTCATTCCATACAGGAATAAAGCTAGACCTCCGACCATCGTTAACACACCAAAAATATCCATTTTACATAAGCTCCTTTTTCATTCGACTTTTTCACACATCATGTGTATTCTAAATGAGCATTGTAAAATGTATTATGTAAGTTATGTAAAATCTATGTAAAATTTGCAGCCACATTTCTTATGCGTTCTGCATCAACAGGTTTTGATATATGTGCATTCATTCCAGAATCAAAAGCTGCCTTTACATCATTTGAAAATGCATCTGCTGTCATTGCAACAATCGGTATATCCTTTGCATCAGGATGCTTGAGCTGTCTTATGGCTTTTGTTGCCTCATATCCATCCATATTAGGCATCTGGACATCCATAAATATCAAGTCATACTGACCTTTTACCGAATGACTAAATGCATTCACAGCTGCCATTCCATCCTTTGCACAGTCACATAATGCCCCCTCTGAATTTAAAAATTCTCTCATCATCTCCGCATTAATAACATTGTCCTCTGCCACAAGAAATTTCTTTCCCTCAAGCACCCTGCTCTGTTTAATATCTCCATGTGTCATATTAGCTGTATACCCTATACCACTCTGAAGATTTGTTTTCTTATCAGGAAGCATGAATTCCATTGTAACTTCAAATGTACTTCCTTCACCTTTCTTACTTTTAACCTTGATAGTTCCTCCCATAAGGTCAATAAGATTCTTTGTTATAGCCATTCCAAGTCCTGTTCCCTGCACATTATCAGTCACATTATTATCTTCCCTTGTAAAAGGTTTAAATATCTCTTTAATATAACCATCGCTCATTCCTATTCCGTTATCAGATATTTTAAACTTATACTTTGCAAACTGACTTCCTATATGATTCATCCCTCTTATTTCAAATGTTATCATCCCATACTCTGGCGTATATTTTACGGCATTTGATAAGATATTTAGGAGTATCTGGTTTAAACGCAGTTTATCTGTTTTAATCCAGCCATATTCTACATTATCTGAGCTGATTATAAGTGTCTGCTTTTTCTGCTTTGCCTGTGGTCTTATAATGTTATCTATTTCCTGAACAATATCAGCAATATTTACATCACTTAAATTAAGAGTAGTCTTCCCTGATTCTATTTTACTCATATCGAGAACATCATTTATAAGGTTTAACAAGTGCTGGCTTGATATCACTATCTTCTCAGCATATTTTTTTACTTTATCAGGGTTCTTTTCATGTCTTAATAATAACTGCGAAAATCCCACAATGGCATTCATTGGTGTCCTTATATCATGGCTCATGTTAGCAAGAAACTGGCTTTTAGCAAAATTTGCAGCTTCTGCTGTATGAAGTGCATCCTCCATATGTCCTCTTATCTGCTGCTCATAGGTCCTATCAGAAATAATTACGACAAGGACATCATCCCCATCCTTATCCATATGATAACAGCCCTGTTTAAATAATCTGTACTCATTTGAATCAGCTGGCTTTATCCAGTATTCATTGACTACAGATTCTCCTATATCTAGTCCGGTAATATCATTCCAATCCGGGATTTCCCCCTTCTTATCAAGTTTCTTAAACTCATCTGTAAGTTCTGAATATTCATCATTTTTTAATCCCAGAACTCTCTCAATATTTCTGCTGACATAAAGTTTACGCCAATCGCCCCATGAAAGCATAATATATACATCATCAAGATTTTTTGCCATAATAGAAAATAAAATATCCCGCCTTGATATTTCGTGATTCTTTTCACTGATATATCTTCTGTAGTATGTATACAATACAACAACAGCCACTATAAAAAACAATCCACCTATCTGCATAGCCATCCACACTGTTCTCTGTTGTACTGCAACAATGCTTGAATTTGCAATTCTTATAGGAACCATTGATATAAGTCCCCAGTTATCAAAACCAACAGGAACATACACAAGGTAATACTGGCGGTTATCCAATGTAAATTCCATCTCACCAGACTCGCCAGCCTTAACACCCTGCATGAATCCTTCAAGCGACTTTCCGTAAAAATCCGCATTTTTCAAATGATAAAATATATTCCCCCCTGTATCCATGCTTCCTTCTGACTTCAAAACTATATCGCCATTAGCATATACTATGTAACTACTTGTATCCTTATCAAATGCCTTGATTCCCAATTCTCTGTTAATACTGTCTGTATTGTACGAAACAGCTATTGAACTATAAGAAAAACCATTAATATATGCCGGATCTACAGGTATGGCAAAAAACATAACTTCATCACTGCCAGGATTTGAGCCATCAACTATAACACTCTCCCTGTTTATAACAAGGCTCTTCCATGTATTTCCAAGCTCAAGATATCCCCTCCTGCCTGCCGATGATAAATAGTTACAGTCATCATCTACAAAATAAAATTCTGTATAATGCCACTCATTTTTCCATTCATTCAGAAAAGATCTGATATCTTCTTCATTTCCATCAGCCTCATTTATAAAATCGCCTGTCATTCCCAGCAGCTTCCATTGCTGCCCTGTTATCTGAAGGAATTTCTCACTCACCTGTTTATATACTTCATTAAGATTTCTCGAACTTGTCTCATATAATTCCTTTTTCACATTAACTGAGTAATTAAATAATATAATACCGACACACATAAATACAGCTATTACCACTCCGACTGCTGCAAAAAAATATATTCCATTCTCATTTTTCTTCATCTGGCTTGTTTCCTTTCCTTTGGTCAATCAGCATATCCGCACCACATATTCCCCGCAGAATATTAACTCTTACTGAAAATGTCTCACTCCCTGTATCCGTAGATTTCCATGTATATTCTCTGTCAAATGTGGTTACAGTATTTCCTTTTTCTTTAACATAATTACCCTTTTCATTATATCCTCCAAAATGTTCTAATCCTATGTTGTTTAATAATACTCTTTATTTTTGTCAAAATATGTCGAATATAGTTATAACTATTATTACATCCAAACTATTACTTTAAAAAAATATATCAACCACACTTATACACATCATCTTAAAATAATTTATTTTGTCATAATTGCCCACAGGATATAATTAGTGTATTATTTTATAAAAAGATATCAGAATATTATTATAACTTAAAAAATACAGGAGGGCTTATGTGTACAGCAGCTACTTATAAAACTAAAGATTTCTATATGGGAAGAACACTTGATTATGAATTTTCTTATGGTGATGATGTGACTGTCACACCTAGAAATTATCCTATTAATTTCAGATTTATGGGTGTAAGGAATAACCACTTTGCGATGATTGGAATGGCACATGTGGCTGACGATTATCCTTTATATTATGAAGCATTTAACGAAAAAGGGCTTGGCATGGCCGGTCTTAACTTTGTTGGCAATGCAGCTTACAGCGAACCGGACCTAAGAGGTCTTAACGGAGAGAGTAATATTGAAAATGTTGCCGTATTCGAATTCATTCCGTGGATATTATCGCAGTGTGCGACAATTGATGAAGCTAAAGAAAGACTTAAATTTATTAATCTTACCAACACTCAGTTTAATGAAATGTTTCCATGTGCTAATCTTCACTGGATTATCGCTGACAAGGAAAGCTGCATAACTGTTGAATCCATGTCAGACGGACTTCATATATACGATAACCCTGTAGGTGTGCTTACTAATAATCCGCCATTTAACATACAGATGTTTAATCTTAACAATTACATGGGATTATCTGCAAAACAGCCTGAGAGCAATTTCTCGGACAGACTAGAATTCAACAGATACAGCCGTGGTATGGGTGCACTCGGACTTCCTGGGGATCTGTCATCTCTGTCAAGATTCGTAAAAGTAGCTTTTACTAAGATGAATTCTGTTTCAGGTGACGATGAGAAATCAAGCGTAAGCCAGTTCTTTCATATATTAGGCAGCGTAGACCAGCAGCGTGGCTGCTGCCAGCTGGACGATGACAAATACGAGATAACAATATATACCTGCTGCTGCAATACAACTAAAGGCATATATTATTACACATCATATGACAACCATCAGATATGTGCTGTTGATATGCATAAGGAGAACCTTGACGGTGATAAGCTTGTTCGATATCCACTTATTACTGATGGCGAGATAAGGGCTGTTAATTAAGTAAATATTTGTAATTAAACATTCAATCCTCTCCTTGCCAACTTCCCAGAATATGTTATTATATGATAGATTATTACAAGTGTTTAAAGCACAGAAAGAGGAATATATGTTAGTTTATGATGCTAATGCCAATTCTGGCAGCACTGCCGGTTTTGAGTGTACCTATACAACTTTTAAATCAGACAATTCTACAGCTTCCCCAGAGAACCCAATCCTTATTCTGGATAATTCTGAAAAGCAGTGGGATGAGACATCTTATGGTTTATTCACTAACCCTTATAAAAAGACTGCATTTGATTTCCAGATTAACGGTGAATCTTTTACAAGCAATATCTTAAAGATTGATTCAAGATTTACAAGCCTTATCAAATGGCTTGGTGAGAACAGAGTTAAAGTAAAACTCACAGGTGCTAACACATCCGAAGGATACAATGTATACAAGATTCAGGAAGTTGCATTTGGCAATGGTAACAAGTTATCCGCTGAAGACGGTTTCCTTCAGTTTATGATTGAAAGATTATTAGAGAGCAGTGCCCTTGCAGAAGACAATAGTGAAGAACCTGATGAATCTGCTGATGATATGAAGCTTACAAGCCTTACAAGCATATCAGATTTTCTTAACTGTGCAGGAAGCACACTTCCTGAGAATATCCGTTTATGGGCAAGACGCAATCTTGTTGTTGCCCGTTCAAGTGAGGTAACTCCTGAGGAGAAAAGACATGCACAGAGAGCACTTTCTATCATGCTTAATATTAAGTGGAAGAGCAATTACTTCGAATCAATTGACCCTGTGGAAGCAAGAAGAATTCTTGACGAAGAGCTTTTTGGTATGGAAAGTGTTAAACAAAGAATCATTGAGACAGTTATTCAGATTAACAGAACACACACTCTTCCTGCATACGGTATCCTTCTTGTAGGTCCTGCCGGAACAGGTAAATCACAGATTGCCTACCTTGTTGCCAAGATTCTTAAAATGCCTTGGACAACGCTTGATATGAGTTCTATTAATGACGCAGAACAGCTTACAGGAAGTTCAAGAATATACTCCAATGCAAAGCCTGGTATTATCATGGAAGCATTCAACATGGCTGGTGAATCTAACCTTGTGTTCATTATCAATGAGCTTGATAAGGCTACTTCAAGCAATGGTAATGCCAACCCTGCGGATGTACTCCTTACACTCCTTGATAATCTTGGATTCACTGATAATTATATGGAGTGTCTTATCCCAACTTCAGGCGTATATCCTATCGCCACAGCTAATGATAAGGATAAGATAAGTGCACCACTTCTTTCTAGATTTGCAGTAATTGATATTCCTGATTACACAAGAGAAGAGAAAAAGACAATATTCCTTAAATATTCACTTCCTAAGGTTCTTAAAAGAATCGGACTTCACGAAGATGAGTGCCTGGTGCTTAATGACGGACTTGACGCTGTTCTTGATTACTGTAAGGACACTACAGGTATCAGAGACCTTGAACAGGCAGCAGAACATCTAGCAGCACATGCGCTTTATATGATTGAGGTTGAGCATGCCACAAGCGTTTCATACACAGCAGACATGGTAAATGAACTCTTTTAATTAAATTATCCGGGTCTGATAACAAATACATGATATACAATAAGGAGCTGATATCACTACGATAACAGCTCCTTAAATAATCTTTACATATGTAATTATCAGTCATTTCTTAACTTGAACTGTGCAACCATCTCACTAAGAGTTGTAGCCTGTGCTGTAAGCTCTTCACTTGTAGCTGATGTCTCCTGTGATGTTGCTGAATTAGCCTGTACAACTTCTGCAATTCTTGCAATTGCAACATCCGCCTGCTCCATACCTGCAGCCTGACTTGTAGATACATCTCTCATCTTCTTGGCACTCTCTGCGATAGACTGAACACCATCAACAACTTCCTTAAGTGAATCAGATGCCTTAGTAGCAATCTTATTCCCCTCTCCAACCTCGTAGATAGAAGCTTCTATAAGATTTCTTGAATCTACCGCTGACTTAGCACTCTGCTCTGCAAGTGTACGAATCTGGTCAGCAACTACTGCAAATCCTCTGCCTGCATCACCTGCTCTTGCAGCCTCAATGGAAGCATTAAGTGAAAGAAGGTTAGTCTGGCTTGCAATACTTTCAATCTCTGAAATGATGTTGCCAATCTTCTCAGAAGCCTCACTAATACGAGCCATAGCTCCCATAAGAGCTTCCATGCTTTCTCTGCTGTTTTCTGCTGTATTAGCATGTCTCTCTGCCTCTTTATATGAACTTTCAAGCTGTTCTGCTGTCTTCTGTATACCTTCATTAAGATCATTAATGGTTGCCTGCATCTCTTCGACTGTTGCAGCCTGATCTGTTGCACCTTCTGCAAGCGACTGTGCAGCATCTGAAAGATTAGCAGAACCTTCTGCCACCTGTTTAGAAGCATCTTCAACACCCTTTAATGTTGAATTCATCTGACGGTTCATGTTACGAATTCCAAGTAACAATGCATTGAATGCACCTGTATACTGATCTTCATGTTCGGTTGCGATAGCGAAATTACCATCTGCCATCTCTCCCATAAGTTTTCCGGCATCACTGATAATATTATGTAATCTTTCTGCCATAGCATGTGCACTATCTATGAGATCGGATATCTCATCTTTAGTCTCAACTTCAGGGAATGGTGAATCCAGATCTCCCTGTGCAAATGTCTCGAATCTGGCCATCATTCCATCTAACGGCTCTTCTATACTCTTTGCAATCGCATGTGCTGCTTTAGAAGCAACAACAACTACCGCAGCTATAATTCCAATTGCAGCAACAATCGCTATTATAAGAAATATTTCAAGCTTTAATTTTTCTGCATCACCTTTAGCAACATTAGTGTCCATAAGTTCATTAAGTGCATTATCAAGTGCCTCATACTTAGGTGCCATCTCTTTCTGCATCATCGACTGAGCCTTCAGTGACTGATTAGAATCTGTCGTAGCTCCCAGCTTTATAACTTTCTCATCAATTTCCTTATATTCAGCCCACGCCTTATCAATCTTATCCATACATTCCTTGCCAGCCTTACTAGACATTATAGGTCTTATCTGTTCAAGCTTGGCTTCAAATGCTTCGACATGCTCATCATGCTGCTTTTTCATTGAGCTGATAAGACTTACTGAATCATATCCTACAACTCCCCTTGAAGCTCCTCTTATCTCTGCTGCCTCAGACATAGCTGTAGCAATATCTCCCTGAGGGAATGCGTAACGCTTCAGCACCCTGCGGTAATCCATAGACATATAAATCATCATTGCACTTATAACAACTGCAACTACGGAGAACGCTATGATTATCAGTCTAAATACATAATTCAAACGCCCCTTTATATTCATATTATTCATTTTCTTTAACATCTTATAACTACCTGCCTTTCCATATGCATCATTTGTACAATGTATTTAATTGTTCCCTATTTCATTCAATTAACATATTATTCCTAATTTTAATTTTTTTCAAGGTATTTTCACAAAATACTCATATGTAATTGTCTGAGCCCGTCTATCTCATCGCACAATTCCCTGCTTGAACAAGTAGAACAATCCATCGTAAGACCGTTAAATATATTGTTTAACGAGTCTGTTATCTGCTCACATCTGTGTGCTTCACTTTTTAAAAATGTGTAATCAATATCCTGCCCAGTAACAAAATATATGCTTACAGCCTCAACCTCAGGACGCTTCCTATAGGCATTGATAAGCCCCTGTCCTACCGCTGCAAAGTTAATCCCATGCGAAACTGCTTCCTTACTCACTCTCACAGGCTCTCTTTCCCTGACTGCTGATATTCTCATCATATATCCTCTAGGAAATGCATGGTATCTTACATAATCAGTTGCCCTCATTGAAGCATACAGTGCATTATCATCATGATTCTTAATATATTCACTATCCAGCCTGATTACAGTAATTCTTGCATATGAGATATCATTCCTGATATTACACAGATCATCTCCAACAAGATACACAGCATCTTCCGGCACAAGTTTCTCATCCTGTGTAAATGCAATGGCACTCACTGCCTGATTGCTTCCACCGCCAAGCTCATAAGCCATCTCACTTTTAAGGATAAGATTCTCTTTCCCAGTCATCTCCCATTCTTTCTGCAATGGCAGTTTCTTAGCACCGTGGCTTTCAAGCATGGATATAAGCTTCCTTATCTCTCCATCATATAAATCCATTGGATGTTTCTACCCTTCCTGTTATTCTTTCTGTGTATCCTGTTCTTTCTTTTTCTTTACCTCACGCCTGTTCTTTGACCAGTTATAATATGCAGTAAGCGGCTTGATTAAAACTGCCGCAAATTTCATATCAAGATTAAAGAAATATATAACAAGAGTCAGAAGAAACAATGCAACTAACACGATTGCTATAATAGCCAGCACTTTTAATACTATCATACGTTACTTCCCTTCTGTCTTGCATATTCTGCAGCACCTAATGCTCCCATAAGCTGTGGGTCTGTCGGAAGGTCCACTACATTAATCTTAAGCACCTTTTCTATTGCTTTCTTCAAGCCTTCATTCTTGGCACATCCGCCTGTAAGTGTAACGCTGTCAGCCGCACCGGCTTTCTTAGCCATAACAAAACACCTCTTGGCAACCGATAACTGTATTCCTGCTGCAATCTCTTCCATAGGCTTACCCTCGCCCACTAATGAGATAACTTCACTCTCTGCAAATACCGCGCACTGTGCTGTTATTGGAATCACGTTCTTCGCTGTAAGAGACAGATTAGAGAATTCATCTAAAGACATCTCAAATGCTCTTGCCATAGATTCAAAGAATCTTCCCGTTCCTGCTGCACATTTGTCATTCATCGCAAAATTAAGCACGGTTCCATCAGTGTCAATCGCAATTTCCTTAACATCCTGACCGCCGATATCAATAATTGCCTTAACCGAAGGGTCAGTTACATGTACGCCCATGGCATGACAGCTTATCTCTGATATATTCTCATCTGCAAACGGTACTTTGTTTCTTCCGTAACCCGTACCAATCAGATATGTAAGCTCCTCTGCGCTGTTTAAACCGTCAACCTGGCTTACAGCCTCGTCAAGCGCATCCTTCGCACTAAGCACAGGGTTAATCCTGCTTCTCTTAGTAACCGCAGCTGCGATTTTTCCATTCTCATCTATAATTACGCATTTGGTATATGTACTTCCTGCGTCACAACCACCGAAATATTTCATTCTGCTATCCTTTCCTGCCACGTATGCAGCATACACACTTCTTACCAGCTCTTAGAATCGTCAAAATCCTCAAGTGACGGGTCAAGCGGCTCTTCCCTGAAAACAGTTCTCATGTATCTGTTAATCTCCGTTCTCATGTCTCTTCTTGTTCCATCCTCAGGACACATAAGATTGTGCGTTACCCATATTAAATGAATTCCATGTTTTCTCGCTTCTTCCTCAAATAGACCATGATATCCTGACATTGATTTGCAGCCCATATGAACATACATGATTACTATATCAATATTAAACATTTCGCAGAAACGCCAGAGTGCCTCTACGCCTGTCTCATAACCGCCGTTAGAGCGGTTTCTCATAATCATGTTCTCATACAGATATGCAAGGTCTAACATTGCCTGGTGCTTATCCTCTGTGTTGACCATCTCTGTAGACACCATACTTAACATATCTGCAATAGTTACAACACCCCAACAGTTAAGAAGCCAGATTGGGAGTGCCGTATAATATGCAGCCTGAACGCCCCATGTCATAGCTCTGTGGCGGTACTCCTTCGCCGCCATCTCTTTACTCTTATATGCATCAAGTGCCATCTTTGTAAGCTTTTTATCCATATCAAGAAATGCCTGATTTCTTCCACCTGCAGCCTGATATACACCATATCTGTAGAGTGCAAGCGTTACGCCCATAACCTGCGGATAATCTGTCTTGGAAATCTCCATCCACTCTAAGAATTCCTCTGTCTCTGCATTAAACCGCTTCATACTCTTAAAGAATGCATCCCAGTCGAACTTCTCTCCAGTCTGTTCCTCTATGAAATGGATTGCATTGACAACCTCTTCTGCCGCATACTCCTGTACGCTTTCCTGCCTGTGTCTTATTGGCACAGCAAGCTGAAATGTAGGAATCTTAAATGACCTTGCTTCAATCCCGTTACCCATAAGGCTTCCGTCACATGTCGTATTACACTGCACGGCACAGCAGCCTATAAGCGGGAAATCCTCAGCCAGTGCAACACCAAGCTCAGCCGCCGGCATAGGACAGACATCTGATGGCACACCATACTGGTGTGTAACGTCAACATAATAGCTTACTCCGTCCTGTGACATCATCGAGCTTGTATACACAGCAGGAACTTCCACTGACAACCATGTAAGGTTAGGAAAACCTCCCATCAGGGTACTCATCATATTTTCATCAAAAAGGACAATCTTGCTGTTTAGCTTCTTATCATTGCCGATAGCCGGGTCTGCCTTAAATATCTGTCCAAGCATCCCGCATATATCAGTAACGATAAGTCCCAATGCCTGATGCGCCATTCTAAGCTGAGTTCCTCTCATGCCCTCGGTATGCCTGTCCATGAAATCAGGCAATGCAAGATAATTAATCATCCAGCGGTATCTGAAGAAGCCCTTCATGTTATTAGGTTTTATTATAAATGTGATTAAAGTCTTCCAGTATCCAAGCCACCTTACATAGTCGTACCATGTATCTTTCAATCCGCGCCATTCTCTTCTTCTCTTCGGCTTTTTGCCTGTATAGAATCTGCCGAGTGGCTCGCTTCCTATATTCTTAGACATATTTATAATTTCCTTCCTGCATTGATACGCTTAATCTCAAGGCTCTCAACAAATGCCTGTATTCTTGTTCTTAACTGTCCAGAAGTTCCGACAGCATAAGGTCTGTCAATTGAAAGAACAGGATAGCCGTATTTTTCTTTCATGACATGGAATGCCGAAGCCCTCTCATAGCCCCAGTAATCACAGAATTTAATCTGCTGATATATAAGGCCATCCGCCTTATACTCCTTAGCTATTGCGTCAACATACTCCTGTCTCTCGATAATCTTTTCTGTATTCATGAATCTTGGACACTGTCCCCACTTCATATACTGTCTGCATATCTGTGTAAGAACATCCTCTGTATCGTTAAGAATAATCTCATCTCTTCCCGGAAGTGAACCAAAACAGAATCTGTCAGCCACAACCAGTGCGCCTGCTTCCTCCGCAAGCTTTATAAGCTCAGGGTTATCAATCTCTGAACCAACCATTACTACCCTTGCCCTGTAATTACATCTTTTATCAGGTTCACGCGTCTTAAGCTCCTCAAGTGTTTCTTCGAGCTTTTCTATAAGTGCCTCTTTCGGGCAGCAGTAGGTTGCAAGACACAGCACTGCAAATTCATACCCGGTAATTCTTGGATTATCTTCTTTTCTGTAATCACCGATACTTCTTATAAGCCTGCTTATCTTATTCTGCAATTCTACTGACTTTCTAAGTGCATCATCTGATATATCTATTCCATATGTATTATTAAGCGGTTCAAGCACATGCAGCTTCATCTGCTTAACAAAATGTCTTAATGCCGTCTCGTCATTCTTCATCGGGACATCTGAATATTCCACAAAGAATTTCTCTTTCCCGATAAGGTGCTGTCTCTCAATATTCTCTACGCACCTGTTCATCTGCGCACATGCATCCGGCGCAATTATACAGTCAAGAAAGTTAAATCCACCCTCAATTGCTCTCTCTAATATCGCACGACATCCCTCGCATAGCATACTGCTCATGTAATATGTACCCATCTCAATAGAACCTGTACGTGGTGCACGCAGTCTTACCGAAAAGCTGCCCGGAAGATTAATAAGCGGCTCCGGTATCTGGAAACAGACTGCACCGATTGCAATATCACCTTTTGCCTGCGCCTGCCTTACAAGGTCGTTATTAACTTCCTCCAACAGCTTCTCAAAATAATAAAGATTAGCTAAATCCTTCACATTTACCTCCTCTTACAATATTCCCATATTAACAAGTGCTTTCTTTGCACCCTCGACAATAATCGCATCATCAGGGAGATTGAATACATTTTCACCAAGAACATCTGCCTGCGCAAGCTTTGAATCGCTCTGTATTACTGAAAGCAGCTCAAGGCCGCCGATATCCATAAGCTTCGCAACCTCCATATCTGGTATTCTGTTAGCGATAACTCCGATTCTGTCATACATTACAAGCTCATCTGCAACTTTCTTGATTGTCTGCACAACCTGGCATCCCTTCTTGCTCGCGTCAGTAACAAGCAGCAGATGTGTTACCTTCTCCATAACTCTTCTGTTAATCTGCTCTATTCCTGCTTCTCCATCAATTACAACATAATCAAACTTATCTGAAAGCATTGTGATAACTTCTTTAAGATATGAATTAATCTTGCAGTAACAGCCTGCTGTCTCAGGTCTTCCTATTGCGATAAATGCATATCCATCCTGTTCAACAACTGCATCCATTATCTCGTATTTGGCTTCTCCAAGTAACTCCACAGCAGTCTTGGTATCTCCGTCTTCAACATTCTTGATTACTTCTTTTCTTATATCATCTATAGTCTTTTCCACTTCAACATTAAGCACTGTAGAAAGTCCGACCGCCGGATCAGCGTCAATCGCAAGTATCTTCTTATCTGGGTGTGCCTCAACAAGAAGCTTTACAATAACTCCCGCTAAAGAAGTCTTACCAACGCCGCCTTTTCCTGCAACTGCTATAATCTGTGTTTTCTTATCCATTATTGTTCTCCTTAAAATATTTCGAATTTAATTCTTAATTATCAGTATCCAAAAAATGCACCAACGCCATTCACAAGTCCATTGGCAAGCATTTCTAATGTTTCATCACTATGGTCTGAGCTTGCATTCCCAAGTTCCATATCAACTGACGGAACTGTACTGTATGATGTCTGTGTCAGATCTATCGCCATGCTTCCAGAACCATGAATCTTTGCACCTTGTCCACGAAGTCCGTCAACAAGTGATGCCCCAAGTGAATCATGCTGCTGCCAGTGGTCTGCCACAGGACTCATATTCTTAATTGCATCGGGAACTGCTATATAAAAGCATCCCTTATCGTATGAAAGTCCATCACCATCCCAGTGCAATGATATATGACAGTCTGCAACATTGTTACATATTACAGTTCTTGCCACATTATCAAGCTGTACATCTGATGAATCCCTTATCATCAGCACATCATATCCTTCTGACAGAAGTTTATCTCTTAAAATCTCTGCCATCTTAAGTGTTACTTCGCTCTCTAGTGTCCCGTCATAAAATGTCATTCCGCCTGACACCGCCGTTGCTGTCGCAGCGCCAGCCGCCGTACTGCCTCCTGTACTCTTAAGAGAACCATCCGGATGGCACAATGTTCTGACCGCCGAACCTCCTGCCGTTCCATGCCCGGCATTAACTCCGACAACAATGTTCTTTCTCTGACCTGACGCTTTATAAAGAACAGCATAGCCATCACTTATAGCAGAATGGTCCGCATATTCCCATGTTGTATTCATATAAATGCGTTCCAGATTCTCATATATAGGGACTCCGGTATATGGTTCTTTCTGTCTTATATATGGATTCTGTATCTCCTCCTGCCCTGCATCTGTTTCAATCTGTTCTGTATTCTCTTCAAAATCGCTTTCTGTCTGCTCTGTGCTTTCTGTTTCTGCTGTCTCCTCAGCAGACTGACTGCCTACATCTGAATCCTCGATTCCGCTTCCAGTCATATCCTGACTTGTTTCTTCAATGTCCGATTTATTCAATTCTGATGAAACATCAGTATTATTCTTTTTACAGTCTGACACCATCGTCACAGTAACTATCAGCGATATTATAATAGCTGCATATTTAGCAGCATTTGTCAATCTATTCATCTGTATCCTCCGGCCACACTGAACCTTCATCAAGTCCGTTATCAGTAAGCCATTTATCTTCTACTGTAATATATTTCTTAGCGCCAGCTTCATCAACAAGCATAACAGAAACCCTGGGTGTCTGCCCTTCTGCAAGTTCTTCACACCCATAATCTCCGTCAAATATCTGTTTTATCTTCCACATAACAATCTCCGTTTCAAATACTTAATGTTTTTATTATAAAACATTTTTACAAAATATGCTATAATATATCCATTATGAAAGTACGGCGGACATGATGGTGTAAGCTATGGTGTTGTATGTAACCGGGACGAGACATGTGGTGGATAAGTCCTGTCACTGGCGTAAAAAGTCACATTGGCAAATGCTCCGCCGATTCATTCACTGCTAAGAAATTCGCTAAAGTTGAGGGTGATGATACCGACAGGGTGCTGGTGATAAAGTAATAATAAAATGGACTTTCCCACGGATTTACCGTGCAGAAAGTCCATTTTGCTTTTATTTCAGTTTATCTTACCCCCAGATAAGCTTCTCCCAGAATTCCTTATCCCTGGCATACTTTAATATATCCTCTTCTTTTTCGTTATCGAGGTAATCCATAACCTTGTTGTAATCTGTCGGATTTTTAAAATCAATCTGCCACAAAAGTGTGCCTACTCCGTCCTTAAATTCCTTACATATAATTCCCTGCTCGGTATATGCAGTAACTGTCCACACTTTCTCTCCTGATTCATCATCACATGATGCACTTTCTGTTGCACCTTCTGTCTTGCTTACACCTTCTGTTGTGTCTCCTGTAAGCATAAGCTCCTGAGATTTGCTAAAGCTGTCCTGTGCTTTTTCATTGGCAATAGCTGCTTTATGAAGAATTGTCTGATTCTCTGTTTTCATGTCATATGTCCAACTGTTTTCTTCTATCCATTCTTCATCCTCAGTCTTTACATCAGATGCAAATCCATTGGCTGCTGCACTCTGCGCTGCGCTTGAAGCCGCATTTGCCTTCTGCCCGGCTGGTGCATCTGCAGCAGCCTTAGATGCGGCCTCATCCTGAATTTCTTTTAACTTTCTCATCTTCTCTTTAACAGCTTCAATATTCTTATCAAAACTGCCAAGCAGCTTCTCCCACTCCTTATCAGACATCTCACGCCAGTCCTTGTCCTCTAAATCATCTGCCGTAAGTTCATACTGTGTTCTCAGCATTTCAATAAGATCCTCAGCAGAATATTTTTCTCCTGTTGACATCTTCTCAAGGACAATATCCGAACCAGCCAGAGCCATATTCCAGTTTTTCTTTTCAGTCAAAGCTTCATCCAGTGAATTATAAGCTGGGCGTCCATCATCCGATGCTGTTAAATGTTTCAGTGCATTCCAGCTTCCCCACTTATATGAACTTTCACTGGCAGAATCCATATACTGGCAGTAAGCAAACATTTCAACAGCAGTCGCCTTAGTTGTATCCAGCTTGGAGAGATTCACATCATATGTTTTAAACTCATTCCCTCCCAATGCAATACTCACTCTTACAATCGTATCATCACTATCAGGATTAACAATCTGTGTTGCCCTCATCCCATAGCCCATATCTCCAGCCATCAGAAAGCCAATTCCTAATGACTTGTACTGAATGTTATTATCCGTCTGCAGAGACTCCTGAAAATCTGTTTCACCAGTTCTTGTCTTTGTTGCCTTGGAACTGTAATCTGAATAAGTTCCATACTTCATTTGTGTGTTAATATTCATGTATTCTCCTTTCTGCAGCCGCTCAGTCAGTCGCAGCCGCGCCACTTTCCAGAAAGGTCCAAGTGGCATATTCTCATCGCTGCTCGCGCAAAAAAACGCATTCATCCAACAGCTTCAATCCATTGAATAAATGCGCCTTCCATGTCTAATATATATCGGCATTATTTCATATATCATTATAGTAATTCAGAATTTCATTCCATATTTATTAAGGTCAACCCGTCCGTTAACAACCTCTATTCCGTCTGCCATAAGAAGTGCCGCCTGCTTTCCCGCTCCGCCAAATGCGAACTCTCCTGCAAGCTCTCCCTTTGAATTAACCACTCTGTAGCACGGAATATGTAATGGATCCGGATTCTTATGAAGTGCATTGCCAACTGCACGCGCCATCTTTCTGTCGCCTGCAAGCTCTGCAATCTGTCCATATGTTGCAACCTGTCCTCTAGGAATCTTCTTAACAGCTTCATATATCCTCTTGGTCGGGCTGTAAGATACAAGGTCATAGCTTTCCGCAATCATGCGTCTGATATCTTCATCAGGAACAGTTCCATCAAGAATAATAGTATTCCAGTGTTCCTTATTCTGATGCCAGCCCGCAATTACAGAAGAATATGTACTCCTCCACAAATCCCGCCATTCAGGTGAAACTTTCACATTAAGATTAATATATCCGTCACGCTCGTATGTCCATAAAAATGCTTTCTTGCATCCTTTAACTCTTACCAGCTGCCAGTTCTGATCATGAAACGGTGCTTCCTGATAAGTATCTGGAAAAGAAAGTCCATATTCGAGTGCTTCTTCCCTTGTCGTCATATCATCAGTCCTTAATTATATTTGTAAAAGCCTTCGCCAGAAGACATTCCAAGCTTGCCCTCATCAATATATTTCTTAAGGATTGCTTCCATCTTCTTGAAATTATATGGCATCATCATCTTCTTAAGAAGTGGTGAGAAAATTCCCGGAACGCTCTGGTACTGGTGAACAATATTGTAGGCAGTATTAAGTCCTACTGTATCAAATATCTGGAAAGGGCCTTTAGGTGCACCTGTTCCTCTTGTCCATGCAATATCAATGCTTTCAGGATCAGACACTCCTGCAGCATACAGATCAAGTCCGCTAAGAAGGAATGGAACCAGCATAGAATTAAGCAGATATCCACTCTTTTCCTTTCTTACAGGAAGTCCAATCATTCGTATATCGTTAGCAAACTGCATAACTTCGTTAAAATACTTCTCATCAGTCTGAGCCTGTGTCATAATTTCTGCAGTATTATTCTTCCATATAGAATTAGCAAAATGTAATGACAAATATTTGTCTGGTCTGCCTGTATATTTAGCAAACATTGAAGGAAGAAGTGTTGATGAATTAGTTACAACAACAGTCTTGTCCGGAAGAAGCGGTGCAAGCTTTTCATAGAAAGCAATCTTGTCCTTCTCATTCTCAGCCATTGACTCAATCACGAGGTCTGCATCTGCCACAGCCTTAGCCATATCAAGTTCAAGCTTGAGATTAGCATACGCATTTTCAACCTTCTTAAGGCACTCTTCCTTGTCAAATGTATCTTCATCCGCAAGTCCTGCACACCACGCATTCTTATCCTCTGCCATCTTCTCAATAGCTTCAATATAAGTCTGCTTAAGATGGTCAATCTTAGGCTGTGTTCTTCCAATAGACCCCTCGCTTCTTAACCAGATAGTTACATTAAATCCACAATATGCTGCCTGAAAAGCAATCTGGCTTCCAAGCACTCCGCCTCCGGCAACAACAACATTTGAATATTTCATACTTATCCCCTTTCTCATGAATACTCACTACGCCATAAGACTTCTAAATGTATCAAGCACATCATTTCGTCCAATCATTATGTCATAATCAGGCTTTTCTGGTTCTCTTCTCAATGCCGGTTCCGGTGGAATAACCGGTTCTTTAGGCATTATCGGTTCTTTAGGCAATGCCAGCCGTGATAATTCAATCCTTACATTCATTATTTCCTTATCCTTCTTGGCTGCTTTTGCCCCAGCCATAAAACCTTCTATAAATCCTTTATCTTCCTGAAGTCTCTTTAACTCATATTCAAGTTTCTGCTTGTTGTCATTATATTCTTTCTTCTTGGCATTCCATTCTTCAATAGCTGTACCATTTACAGCCAGCCACTCATCATGTTCCTTCTGCTTCTCTTCAACATCCTTAACCCACTGCTGTCTGGCTTCCTCAAGATTATCTCTCTCATACTCCCACGAATCATGGTCTTTCTGGTATTCTGCTTCACTGTTGGAAAGATTAGCATTTGCCATATCGTCTGCCTTCTTAAATGCATCCTCAAGCTTTGAAAAATATGCTGTTTCCTGCTGTCTGGCTGCCTCTATCTCTTGTTGTTCCTGTTCTGTTACATTCTTTAATATCTCGTCAAGATGCCTGTTTACATTAGCAACAAATTCTTCTATTCCGGCTGCCACCTCAGCATCGGCATTCTGCTTTGCCCTCTTGAAAAGCTCATTATCACTTAATATGTAATGCTCATTATTAGCTGCAATGGCACTCTTTGTATTCTCAACACCTGACTGATAGTTAAAATGTACATCAAACAGATTCGCATACTCTTCTTCTGAGAACAGATTAGCAACAGGATACTTGTCCTTTATCTCCTGACGCCTGTCTCTGATTTCCAGTTCATATGTATTATCTGATGTATTTCCAATTACCTGAAGATACAAATTATCTGCCATTTCTCTTGCATTAGTGCATTCCTGCTGCACAAGAAGCTGTCCCCAGTATGCCTTTGAATTATCAGGTTCTTCATCAAGGACCTGAAAGAAAAGCTTATTGGCTTTTTTCCAGTTCTTATCTGAAATTGCAGAAAATCCTTCATCAAGCAGCTTATTGATATTCACTGGTTCGATGATTTCTATTTCTTCAAGTTCAATCTCTTCCGCTGGTTCAGCCTTTTCTGGTTCTGGTGCTGGCTGGTTAACTGATTCCTGCTTCACCACATTTGCAATCTCAGCCATTATATTATTAAATGTATCATCGTTTCCAAGCTGGCACACCTTCAGACCTGCAAATTCTTTAGGAATATCATATTCATCAACATCTTTATAACATGGAATAAGACATTTGTTCTTATTCTTTTCTGCTATCTCAAGATATCTGTTCCATTCATTCTTAACCCAGACATCGTTATAATCATCATATGATGTACCAAGTGCAAGCATAACATTTGCTGAATTAAGAGCTGAATATATGTATGGTTCACATTCTGATCGCTTTTTTCCTTTAAGTGCGGCTTCTGATAAAAATACCCTGTATCCGGCTGATGTCAGCTTGTTATATAAATATCCTGCTATTTCACTAACAGCCGTCTTATCTCCATTATCATCTTTTGCCCTGTAGCTTATATATATATCGTATGGCTGTTCACTTTCAGCAATCTGAATATATTTCTTACGGTTTTCCTCTATTATCTTAGCTTCTTCCCTGAATATTGCTCTTGACTCTGAATCTGAATTCTCCATAACAAGTTCAAAATCTTCATCATCCATTACACTATCGTAAGAAATTCTGTGACAAACAGGTACTTTTTCCCCGCTCGCATCATCCGCATATTCAATACCATATTTGCAAAGGATTAATCCCCAGTATCCTTCTGCTTCCTCTGGGTAACTGTCAGTTATTGTATTATATATTCCTGCAGCCTTATCAAAATCGCAGTTAAAACGCAGTCTCCCGGCACGCTCAAACAACTTAAGTTCTTTATCGTCCTCTATATCCGGAACTGTCTGACTTGTTCCACATTTTTCGCATTTACAGACAGTAATCGAATCCTCTATCTCCAGATTACTTCCGCACATTTTGCACTTTAAGGCCCCCATTTGCATTCTCCTTATCATTACCGTATTTCACTTAATCGCGCATATAATACAATACTATTAAAGCCGTATAGAATATTATAATATTTAGTTATTGGGGTGTCAATTTCGGATTTCATTTCCGGCAGCCATGTGAATTCATCAACTCCTAGTACATCGTTTTCGAAATAACTACTCCATCCTCTGACTAAAGTGCTGTGTAAGTTTATTATTAATTTTCTCAGTCAGACAAAAAAGTTTATTAAATCTCATTATGGTTCAATCGACTTTTTAACTCCAAAATATTATGCTTTATTTGTTCAATGACTATCTTAAATTCCTCATCGCTTTTCCCAGTTGGATCTTCAAGTCCCCAATTATCATCAAATGGTCTGCCTGTAAATGGACACCCTACATTACATCCCATTGATATTGCAATATCCGGTTCTGGAATATCACTAACCAGCTTACTGAACTGTCCTTCTGCTTCCATATCTATATTATATAATTCCTTCATAATACGGACAGCATCCTGATTAATCCGTGGTTTTGTTTCTGTCCCCGCCGAATAACTTTGAAACACCTCTGATGCCATATGTCTTCCAAAAGCCTCAGCAATCTGACTTCGGCAGGAATTATGGACACAAATAAAAGCTACTTTTATCTTACTCATAAAATGGACACCTCTCCTTTATACATTGCTCATTAAAATCTGTGAATCCGCATTGCATTTGTTCGTATTGCAATGTTACTCCATAATGAGCATTTACATAATCTATACCATTCTTAAATGCTATCATTGCATCTCTCTTGCAGCATCTTGGTCCGTTTATGGTTCCTAATTCTCCAATTGCTTTCGAGGTAAACTGCATATGATTTCCCCATGTTCCATCGGTTGAAAGCGGACCTGTTCCGTCGATGATTGCCAGTGCAGCACCTATAGATGTGCTTGCTCCGCATATTCCCCATAAACCGCACATTGCCCCCGGCATCCTAAGGCCCTCTGCCATCAGCCTGTCCAACGCCTGTTCTAAGTCTATCTCTCCACCTGCGTTTTTGTAGGCTACAAGCAAACTTGCACCATCTAATATATGGTGTTCCGGTCCATGAATACTGACATTGAAACGGATGAATAAAAGACCAATTTTTTAGGCAGGATAAGACACCGCAGACACATTTAATGTCTGCGGCGGAAGTAATTCAATATGTTTAGCGGATTACAGTTTGTAATCAACATCAGGGTTTATGGTGAGTGCAACACCGGTTTCAAATGTACCGTTACCATTTTCGGCAAAAAGTGAAAATAATGTTCCTGTAAAAGTCATTGTACGTGTACCCTCCGTGCTGAGTCCGGCATTAAGTCCTGAACCGATTTCATGGCAGGCAATTTTTGCATCAAGATTCGTTGTATCAGCAAGGGCATAAGAAAAAGTATATTTTTCACGGTCAGTATCTATTTTTACAAGAAGATTGAGATTTTCATCTTCTTTAGATATAGGAATATGTGCAAGTTCTGCACCCATGTCGTGTATATGTTTATAAAATCCGACATATTTTCCGCTTTCATCGCTGCCAACATATATTTCATAGTGATAATCGTTGTTATAATAGGCAGCAACACCAAATCGTTTTGCTGTACTGTCTTTTATTTTTAATACAGCTTTAAGTGATGTTGTAAATTCCGGCTGCTTAAATGAAAGAACAGTCGGGGATTTACCTGGTTCATTCAATGTGATATCAGTACCTCTAAGCGTGAGACATCCGTTTTTACTGTCATAAATATAATGAGACATATCAGGATTTCTTGTGAACTGCAGGCGTTTGTCAATGGCATCGCGGTGGAAGTCAATATTGACGCTATGGTCTGCATGTAAAAATGGCCTGCCTGTTGCATCGTCTATTATTGTATTAGCAATTGTCTCCGGCTCGTTCATGCCCGGAAGAGGTGCATCCATTATAAGTTCAATAGTCCCATTTCCGTTGTATCCGACAACAGGCCATCCGTCTTCATTCCATGTGACAGGTGCAAGAAAGGTTTCACGACCGAGATTGTGAAGAAGTGCATGGCTGAAGCGTCTTATTCCGAGGAATACAAGCCACCAGTTTCCGTTTGCATCTTCAACAAGGTCAGCATGTCCCGTAGCCTGAATTTCGGATTTTTTATACTCTTTATGAGAAATAATAGGATTGTGTGGACATGGTGTATAAGGACCGTATACATTTTTTGAACGCTGTATTGTTTCGCGGTGAGCATATTCTGTTCCGCCTTCCGCAATCATCAGGTAATACCAGCCGTCTTTTTTGTAGATATGTGGACCTTCTGCACATTGACCGCCGCAGCCAGTGCTTATAAGGTGTTTGTCGGAAAGAATTTCGCCTGTCATTGGATTAATTTTAAATGCAACAATACCTCTTACACCGTCAAGATTACCGGTTGAACAGTAATAACAGCAGTCATCATCATCCCAGAAAAGTGATGGGTCTATACCACCTTGGTCAATCCATGCAGGGTCGGACCATTCTTTGTTTATATTGTCTGTATGGACAACAAAGTTTCCTTTATCGGTAACATTAGTTGTTATCATATAAAACATTCCTTTGTGGTGCCTTATTGTAGGTGCATATATACCACCGGAATTTCGGCAGCCTTCAAGTTCAAGCTGCGAACGTCTGTTAAGGCAGTATCCGGTAAGTTCCCAGTTTACAAGATTGCGGCTGTGATATATTGGTACACCGGGGAAGAATTCAAATGTAGAATTAACAAGATAAAAATCTTCGCCAACGCGGCAGATGCTTGGGTCGGGATTGTATCCCGGAATAACAGGGTTTTTAAAAAGCATAATCTTATCACCTCAGAAAAAATATTGCATATAAAATAAAAATTAAAGTGCAATTATATAAAATTCATTTAATAATTTATCTATAGAATATATTTATTGAAAGATAAATTCAAGGTAAAAGTGTGTCACAAATTATTTAATTTACAGAAAAACTTTTGACAAATCTGACACATAAATTTTGTATGTAACGTATATGGCGCTTGTTTTTAATCAGAAATAATTTAATATATGAAGTGCATGGCGGCAAAGTAGTTTACTTGAAATATGCCTCCTTCTTCCATGAGATTACAGCAAATGTAGTAGTAACGTCTATCAAAAGACTTTTACATATTAGATAAAAGCATGTAAAATTTCTTTTACATAGCTTAATTGCTGTCTATTTAGCTTGTTTCTTGATTACTCAGGAAAAATATTTCTACCCTCGCCCCACCTGTATTTTCAGAATTTGAAAG
>ERZ791641.80-NODE-80-length-112181-cov-26.789960_pt1 | contig 112181 bp, 81 predicted proteins | sample MGYA00510055_ERZ791641 | MGnify/ENA primary metagenome ERZ791641 (study PRJEB30046, sample SAMN00715226) | human gut metagenome | study: EMG produced TPA metagenomics assembly of the A metagenome-wide association study of gut microbiota in type 2... | reverse complement strand
AGCAACAGCAACAGCAACAGCAACAGCAACAGCAACAGCAACAGCAACAGCAACAGCAACAGCAATAAGGTAGGAGGCATGAGTATGTTAAAGAATATTCTGGTAGGTCAGTCAGGCGGACCAACAGCGGTTATTAATTCATCATTATATGGAGTGATTGAGGAAGGACTTAGAAATAAGGAAAAGATTGGCACTGTGTATGGCATGGTGCATGGAATTGAGGGATTTCTGGCAGGCAATTTTATTAATCTTTCTGAAGTGGCAGATAATGAGCCGATTGATAGATTAAAGATAACACCAGCTTCTTTTCTTGGAAGCTGCAGGTATATGCTTCCAGAAGATTTAGGGGATAAGGTGTATGATAAATTGTTTGATACATTTGCACAGATGAACATTGGATATGTGTTCTATATTGGTGGCAATGATTCAATGGATACAGTGTCAAAATTATCAAGAGTGGCATTATTGAAGAAGCCGGACATCAGATTTATAGGTGTACCTAAGACAATTGATAATGATCTTGTTATGACAGATCATACGCCAGGGTATGGCTCAACTGCAAAATATGTTGCTTCAACATTAAGAGAAATTATACTTGACGCAACATGTTATGCACACCCGTCTGTGACAATTGTTGAGCTTATGGGAAGGCATGCAGGCTGGGTTACAGCGGCATCAGTACTTGCAAGAACAGAGTATAGCAGAAATCCTTATCTTATATATATGCCAGAGCATGCATTTGATATGGAAGAATTCAAGAAGTCACTTAAGATGGCACTTGAACAGGAAACAGCAGTTGTTGTGTGCGTATCAGAAGGAATTGCGGACAAAGACGGCAGATTCATATGTGAATATGCAGATGCGGCATCGGTTGATGGCTTTGGACATAAGATGCTTACAGGCTGTGGAAAGTATCTTGAGAACTATGTTAAAGCAGAATTTGGAATCAAATGTAGAAGTATTGAACTTAATCTTCCACAGAGATGCTCATCACTTCTTGCTTCAGCAACAGATATTGATGAAGCTGAAAAAGCAGGAAAGGCAGCGGTTGTAGCAGCTCTTGACGGTGAAACTGGAAAAATGATTACATTTGAAAGAGATGATACTAACGGATATGAGATTAATTACGGACTTGCAGATGTGAACGATATATGCAACAAGGAAAAGAAGTTCCCAGCAGAGTGGATAACCGCAGAGGGAACAGATATTTCTGATGAGTATATTAAGTATGTAAGGCCACTTATTCAGGGAACTAATATTGCTGAATACTCAGATGGTGTTCCGGTTCATCTGAAGCCTGCTTATTACAGATAAGATTAAATATTAAATAAAAATAAAAATAAAAATAAAAATAACAGCACGCTATTGACAGCGTGCTGTTATTTTTGTAATATAGCAAAGCTACTTAAGAATTATATTAAAAGAATGGCAGGTTCGTATGCCGTTTTGTTACGAAGGGAGCAGATATGCAGCGAGAGTCACTCCATTGTGGAGAACTTATAAAGCGTCTTAATGATATTCTTGGAAGATGTGCCAATGAGGAGTTAAGAGCAGATGACATGACATCTTCACAGGTTAAGATGCTTATGATAATTAATGAAACTAAAGATGAATGTATTACGCTTAAGGAGCTAGAGAAGCACTTTGGCGTAGCCCAGGCGACAATAGCGGGAACAGCAGCAAGGCTTGAAAAGAAGGGGATGATAGAAAGCTTCTATGACCCTTCAGATAAGAGAGTCAAGCATGTGAGAATAACAGACAAGGGCAGAGCCATGTGCGTTCATGCAGGCAAGGCAATGCATGACAAAGAAAAATGGTTTCTTTCAGCGCTTTCTGCTGATGAAAAAGAAGAATTACACCGTCTGTTACAAAAAGTATACGATGATGTGAATAACTGTGAAAGGAAGTGTAAGAAATGTTAAAAACTTTATCGGCATATATTGGTGAGTATAAAAGAGTCTCGATAAAGACGCCAATATATATAATTGTTGAAGTTCTTATGGAGATACTTATTCCGTTTGTTACGGCAAGTATTATCGATAAGGGTATTCAGGCGGGAGACATGAGCAAGGTGTTAATGTATGGCGGACTTATGCTTGTGCTTGCATTTATAAGTCTGTTTGCTGGAATTCAGGCAGGAAAATATGCGGCTTTGGCCTCTACCGGATTTGCATGTAACTTAAGAGAGGGAATCTATTCGAATATCCAGAACTTCGCATTTTCTAATATAGACAAATACAGCACAGCAGGTCTTATTACCCGTATGACTACTGATGTTACAAATGTGCAGAATGCATATCAGATGATTTTAAGAATTGCAGTAAGAGCACCACTTATGATGATATGTAGTATGGTTATGTGTTTTGTTATCAATCCTACATTAAGTCTTATATTCTTAGGTGCGCTTATTCTTCTTGGGTTTGTACTCTTCTTTATTATATATAAGGTGACTCCAATATTCACAGAAGGTTTTGCTAAATATGATGATTTAAATGCGAGTGTTCAGGAGAATGTCACAGGAATCAGAGTTGTCAAAGCATTTGTAAGAGAAGACCATGAGAATAAGAAATTCAGTAAGGCTGCCGGGAATCTTTATAAGATATTTGTTAAGGCTGAATCATGGCTTGCATTCAACAATCCTATTATGATGTTTGTTATATACGGAAGTATTATTGCACTTTCGTGGTTTGCGGCACATTTTATTACAGATGGAACTATGACAACGGGTAATCTGACATCAATGTTTAGTTATGTAATGAGCATGATGATGGCACTTATGATGCTTTCTATGATATTTGTTATGGTATCAATGAGTGCAGCGAGTGCAAGACGAATTGCTGAGGTTCTTAACGAGAAGGCAGATATAACTAATCCTGAGAATCCGGTGATGGAAGTACCTGATGGAAGAATTGATTTCAACCATGTGAACTTCACATACAAGAAGGACAGCGACAAGGATGCCCTTGAAGATATAGATATCCATATAAATGCGGGTGAAACAATCGGTATTATCGGCGGAACTGGTTGTGGTAAATCAAGCTTCGTTAATCTGATAAGTCGTCTGTATGATGTTAAGGACGGTTCCGTATGTGTAGGCGGAATTGATGTAAGAGACTATGACATTGAAACCCTTCGTAATGAGGTTTCAGTTGTTCTTCAGAAAAATGTGCTTTTCTCAGGAACTATTCTTGATAATTTGAGATGGGGCGATGAAAATGCGTCTGAGGAGGATTGCATAGAAGCCTGCCGTCAGGCCTGTGCAGATGAATTCATTGAGAGAATGCCTGATAAATACAATACATGGATTGAGCAGGGGGGAAGCAATGTTTCCGGTGGACAGAGACAGAGACTCTGTATTGCAAGAGCACTGCTTAAGCATCCTAAGGTTCTTATTCTAGATGATTCAACAAGTGCTGTTGATACAGCCACAGATGCTAAGATTAAGAAAGCATTTGCAACAAAGATACCAGGAACTACTAAGATTATCGTATCGCAGAGAATTTCAAGTATTCAGGACGCAGACAGAATACTAGTGCTTGAGAATGGCTGTGTGAGTGGTTTTGATACTCATGAAAAGCTTGTAGAGAACAATAAGGTTTACCGAGAAATCTACGAGGTCCAGACACAGGGCGGCGGTGATTTTGATGAGGCAGGAGAATAGGAGGCAAAGTATGGATAAGAATACTGATATGAAGAATAAGAAGAATAAAGAAAATCCACTTCCTCTTATGAAGAGGCTGCTTGGATATATTTTAAGGAATTACAGGTTTTCGTGTATAGCAGTGCTTGTATGCATACTCGTTTCAGCGCTTACAACACTGACAGCAACATTGTTTATCCAGAAGCTTATTGACAGTTATATTATTCCGCTGACACAGTCAGCAACACATGATTATGCACCGCTTGCAGGCGCACTTATCAAGCTTGCCGCGGTTCTTATGGTCGGAGTTTTCTGTTCTTACGCATACAACAGAATTATGGTAAATGTTGGTCAGGGAACTTTAAAGAAGTTGAGATTAGAGCTGTTTACTAACATGGAATCACTTCCTATTAAGTATTTTGATACTCATGCACACGGCGATATCATGTCAGTATATACTAACGATATCGACACATTAAGACAGCTTATAAGCCAGAGTATTCCTCAGGTTATTAATTCATGCATAACACTTGTATCTACATTTGTAAGTATGATTGTGCTTGATATTCCACTTACAATCGTATCGGTTGTGATGGTTGTTATTATGCTTTATGTAACTTCTAAGCTGAGTGCACTTTCCGGAAAATATTTCGTTGAGCAGCAGAAGGATATCGGTAAGGTTAATGCTTATATCGAGGAAATGATGGAAGGACAGAAGGTTGTCAAGGTGTTCTGCCACGAGGATAAAAGTATTGAGCAGTTTAAGGAGATTAACAACAGGCTTCGTGAGAGTGCAAACAATGCGAACAAGGTTGCTAATATCACAATGCCTGTTAATGGTAATATAGGTAATATCAGCTATGTTTTATGTGCAATAGTTGGTGGTATTCTTGCTCTGAGTGATTTTTCAGGACTTACTATTGGTACACTTGTTGCTTTCTTAAGTTTAAATAAGAGCTTTACACAGCCTGTAACCCAGATAAGCCAGCAGGTGAGCAGTATCGTTATGGCGATGGCTGGTGCTGGAAGAGTGTTTGAGTTATGTGACGAGAAGCCGGAGGTTGACGAAGGTTTCGTTGAGCTTGTAAATGTAAGATACAACAAGAACAATGAGCTTATTGAGACTAAAGAAAATACTGAGATGTGGGCTTGGAAGAAGCCTGCAAAGGATGGTAACAGTGCAGAGTACACAAGACTTGCTGGTGATGTAACATTTGACAGAGTTGACTTTGGCTATAATCCGGACAAAATGGTACTTCACGATATTAAAATGTATGCTACACCGGGACAGAAGATTGCATTTGTCGGAAGTACCGGAGCAGGAAAAACTACAATTACTAATCTTATCAACAGGTTCTATGATATTCAGGATGGTAAGATCAGATATGATGGAATTAACATCAACAATATTAAGAAAAATGATTTAAGACGAAGCCTTGGTATCGTTCTTCAGGATACTAACCTATTTACGGGTACAATCATGGATAATATCAGATACGGAAGACTTGAGGCGAGTGATGAGGAATGCATCGCAGCAGCAAGACTTGCCAATGCTGACGGATTCATCAAGAGACTTCCTGATGGCTATAACACTGTGCTTCATGGCGGAGGTGCTAATTTAAGCCAGGGACAGAGACAGCTTCTTGCAATTGCAAGAGCAGCGGTAGCAGACCCTCCTGTACTTATTCTTGATGAAGCTACTTCATCTATTGATACAAGAACAGAGCGTCTTGTCCAGAAGGGTATGGATGCGCTTATGGCAGGAAGAACGTCATTTGTTATTGCACACAGACTTTCTACAGTCCGCAATGCAGACTGTATTATGGTTATGGAACAGGGAAGAATTATCGAGCGTGGAACGCACGACCAGCTCATGGAGGAGAAGGGCAGATATTATCAGTTGTATACTGGTAAGAGTATATCAGCGTAGAGACAGAAACAAAAAAGCAGGTTAGGAAATTCCCTACCTGCTTTTTGTTATGTAATAATATTATGAATTAATATTAAGATGTCTTGGAAGACCGTCTACCATGATTGGTGAAAGCTCGGCCTGGATAAGTGGTCTGATGTAGTGGATGAGGTCGTCTGTTACGAAGTCATCATCTGTAATCCACTCAAGAGGAACTTTCTTCTCGATGTTAGCAATCTGGTGAACATCATTAGTCTCTGTGATGCACATATATGGATCATCAGAAACTCTCTTAAGAACAACAACCTTACCTGTCTCGCCTTCAAATGCAGCCTTAACAGCAGCACCACCAACGTTGTATGCTTCTGTGATATCTGTACGGCTTGTCATATGAGCTGCACAACGCTGAAGTGTTGAAAGCTCGATAGCACGAGTCTTGATGCCAAGTTCAGCACCAATCTTGTTAGCAAGGAATTTAGCTGAACCAGCAAGCTGCTTGTGGCCAAATGCATCTACGAACTCTACATGCTCTGAAAGCTCGAATACATATCTTCCGTCAGCAACCTTAATACCTTCTGAAACAGCGATAACCATTGAACGGCCCTTAGCTGCAATTTCTTTAACTCTTGCCATGAAATGGTCGATATCAAATACTTTCTCTGGAAGGTAGATAAGGTCTACACCTTCGCAGTCATCACTCTTTGCAAGAGCAGCAGCGGCTGTAAGCCATCCGGCATTACGTCCCATAATCTCTACAATAGTAACTGTAGGATAATCATATACAAGACCATCTCTGATGATTTCCTTCATAGTAGCTGCGATAAACTTAGCAGCAGAACCAAATCCTGGTGTGTGGTCTGTAACAGCTAAGTCATTATCAATAGTCTTAGGTACACCCATGAATTTAATATCGCTTCCGGTAACGATTGCGTAATCAGATAACTTCTTGATAGTATCCATTGAGTCGTTACCACCAATATAGAAGAAATATTTGATATCAAGATCATCAAGAATCTTGAAAATCTTATCAAATGTTTCTCTGTCTTCGCTTATCTCAGGGAGCTTGTACCTGCATGAACCAAGATAAGATGAAGGTGTTCTCTTTAATAAATCGATATCCATTGTAGAGTTAATCTTCTCTGAAAGGTCAACATACTGACCATCAAGAAGTCCCTTAATACCGTGGAGCATACCATAAACTTTCTTAGCTCCTCTGTCTATGGCTGTCTTATATACCCCAGCAAGACTTGAGTTGATAACAGAAGTAGGTCCTCCTGACTGTCCAACTATAACATTACCATCCATATTATATTCTCCTCCGAATCATATTTCTGCATAAAAATGCAAGTGATTATGTGCATAGTTTAGCACAATTTCTATAATCATACAACTTAAATGTTGAATATATTAATAATTATATTTATGCAAATGTACAGGCATTTATGATATAATTCTTTCTGGGTATTTTTAATTTCGTATACACAAGTTTGCGTGCCTGTGTGGGCAGGCAGGAATGGAGAACTATATGTCAGTTAAGATTAATTCTTACAAAGGAAGAAGCATTAGACCGGTATACAAGGCGAGAATTAAGAAAGATGAATATTCTAATGCAATAGACAGAATATGTAATAGATATAAGTTAGGACACATTAAGCAGAATGAGTCTGGCAGGGAATATAGGAACAGGATGAATAAGCTGTTTTCAGATGATGTGATACAGAGTATGAAGAAATATTCGCATCATGGACGTACAAGCCTTTTCGGGCACAGCGTACATGTTTCTTATTATAATTATCTTGTGTGCAAGAAATTACATCTTGATGAGAAGGCAGGAGCTAAGGCAGGACTTTTACATGACCTGTTTCTGTACGACTGGCACAAGTATTCGCCTGGGAAGGGTGAGAGACTTCATGGTTTTGAGCATCCTACAAAGGCACTTAAGAATGCAGGAAAGTATTTTGATATAACAGAAAAAGAGGGAGACATGATTGCAAAGCATATGTTTCCATTGACAGTTACACCACCCAAATATAAAGAAACATTTGTTATTGTACTTGTAGATAAATTCTGTAGCTTTAATGAGGTGCTGGATGATTTCATACACAGGAAGTTCTGTGGAGCAAAGGATACAAGAATTAAATGGTTTGGTGCAGGTAAGGGAGAGAAACGATGAAATATTTAAGTGAAGAGCAGAATAAATGTTTTGTGGGAACGGGAGAACTTAATAAAGCTGGTGATAGTCTGGCTGTTTTCCTTGACAAATACGACCCTGATAAATATCAGAATCCATGCAACACTGTGGATACGCTTGTATTTACAAAGGAAGATTCACAGGTTAAGAGGATTCTTCTTATAAAAAGAGGAAATCATCCATGTATTGGATTGTGGGCGTGTCCGGGAGGCTTTGTTGAGTTTAAAGAGAATCTATATGATGCGGCTTTAAGAGAGCTTCAGGAGGAAACTGGTCTGCATGATATTGAAGCAGAACAGCTTAAATCATATGGCGATTATGACCGTGACCCAAGAACAAGGATTATTACAACAGCATTTGTTGCATTGATAGATGAAGGCAGCCAGAAGGCTCAGGCTGGTGATGATGCAAGAGAGGCCGGATGGTTTGATATATCAGATGAGCTGGTTAATAAGACAGAGGATAAGTCACTTGTTAAGGAAGAATGGCTGTGCAGGCTGTCCAATGCAGATAAGAATATTAATATCTGTGCAAGAGTGGAAATTACCTATAGAAAAGGTATCCTTAAGAACCGCACATATAAGGTTGTTGACGGCGATGGGCTGGCAGCAGATCATGCGGCTATTATACTGGAAGGATACCATCATGTTAAGGAGGCACTTAACGCATGAGTGAGAAGATAAAGAAGAACGAGAAAGCTAAGAAGCAGACATGGAGGGCTGGCAATATGCTCTATCCTGTGCCTGCTGTTATGGTAAGCTGTGCAAGAAAAGGAGAGAAGCCTAATATTATTACGGTTGCATGGGCAGGAACTGTATGCTCTGATCCGGCGATGGTTTCGATATCTGTAAGAAAAGAGCGCTACAGCCATGACATTATTAAGGAAACGGGAGAATTCGTTATTAATCTTACAACAAGAAAGCTTGCGAGAGCCACTGATTATTGTGGAGTAAAATCTGGCAGGGACATTGACAAATTTGCAGATATGCATCTTACAGCAGCACCGTCAGTTAAGATTGAAGCTCCAGCAATTGCAGAAAGCCCTGTTAATATCGAATGTAAGGTTAAGCAGGTGTTAGAGCTTGGAAGCCACGATATGTTTATAGCAGAGGTTATGGCTGTAAATGTAGATGAAAGCCTGTTAGATGAGAAGGGAACACTGCATTTGTCAGACGCAGACCTTATTGCATATTCGCATGGAAGATATTATGGACTTGGTGATTTCATAGGTAAGTTCGGATATTCCGTACAGAAGCCTTCTAAGCCAAAATCTTCCAGAAAGAAAAAATAGGGTTTACAAACAAAATATCCTGTGTTAGTATAAATGTTACGAAATTGTTACAAAGATATTACAAGAAGATAACTATATATTAACATAGTATTTGGAGGAACTCATGGAACGCTTGTCAAGATATGGCAGACGAATGAAACTCACAATGATTAACACAATGACAGTTGCGAGCCTTGTCTGTATTATAGCAATTCCATTTTTGACTAAAAATTTATTAAAAACGGAAGCTGATTATTATAGTATAACAATTAATGGCATGAAGGTTGGTGCAGCCAACACTGAAGAAGAGGTTATTATTGCTCTTGCTTCAGCAAGACAGGAATTAAGTGCACAGTATAGTGATGTTGTGTATATGGATCCTGACATTGAGATTAATAAAGAAAGCAGGACTGTTGCACAAAGAATGAGTGTGAATCAGTTGTCAGGCGCTATTTACAGTTATATGTTCGATAATGTTATGGATGTTGATTTCCATATGTATTATACAGTAAGGCTTGGAGATTTCGTTGTTACATTGGAGTCTAAGGAAGATGTAATAAAGTTATTTGAGAAGCTGATACAGAAGTATGATCCGAACAATGCATTTACAGTGTCTCTTGATACACTTGATGCTGCTACAGGAACTTATACTGTTTCAGTTAATGAGAAGGCTAAAGAAAGTACAGCAGCAGAGATTGTTTCATCAGCTATCAGTGGTACAGCGGTATCACAGGATGGGCAGACTGTTGCTGACGGAGACGGGCTTACAGGTATTGGTTTCAGTAATGATGTGGTTGTTGTTGAAGTACCGGCAGATAATGCTGTAACAACTTCAGTTACAGATGCCTATGAAAATATAACTAAGGAGCATGCTGAAAAGACAGTATATACTGTTCAGGCAGGAGATGTTTTATCAGTTATTGCCCAGAATAACGGACTTACAATATCAGAGTTATTAAGTCTTAATTCTAATCTGACAGAGAATAGTGTTATTGCACCAGGAGACTCAATAATTATTACTGTTCCAAAGTCAGAGATATCAGTTATAACAACTTATCAGATGAGTTATGAGGAGGATTACGAAGCAGAGCCTAATTATGAGGATGATAATACTAATTACAGAGGAACCAATACTGTTATATCTGAAGGCACTGTAGGACACAGAGCAGTAATAGCAGAGGTTACTTATACTAATGGTAATGAGACTGGAAGAACATATGTAAAGGAAGATATTATTAAGGAATCTGTTCCTAAGACTATTGCGGTTGGAACACTTACCCCTCCAACATATTTAAAGCCGGTAGCTGGAGGTTCGTTCTCGTCAGGATATGGCTACAGATGGGGAAGTCTTCATAAAGGTGTTGACTGGTCTGTAACACAGGGAACAACAGTTACAGCAGCAGCAGCAGGAACTGTAACAAGAGCAGGATGGTTTGCTGATTATGGATATTGCGTAGATATAACGCACAGTAACGGAACAATGACAAGATATGGCCATCTTAGTTCTATAAATGTAAGCGTTGGACAGAGCGTATCACAGGGACAGGCTATTGCCGCATCAGGTAATACAGGCTACAGTACAGGCCCGCATCTTCATTTTGAAATATGGGTTGGAGGTTCTCCTGTTAATCCGCTTAACTATGTTAATAAGTACTAGAGTGATAAAATTACCGGATATTTTTATAAGGCTGCCCTGATAAAGGACAGCCTTTGTTATGTGACAAATTGCAATTTTTTGCATATAATTATAACAAGGGTGAATTTGCCATATTTTTATAAATGTATTTGCAACGAAAATCTTTACAAATCAAAGTTCTGTGATATACTTTATAAGATGTGACTATTATGTTTAGAGGTGCTATATGGAACAATATGTTGTCAAGGGTGGAGTGCCACTCAGAGGAAAAGTTTCCATTGGTGGTGCAAAGAATGCGGCTTTAGGTATTCTTGCGGCAGCAATTATGACAGATGATACTGTAACAATTGAAAATGTACCTAATGTTAGAGACACAAGAGTTTTACTTCAGGCTATAGAAGGAATTGGTGCTAAGGTTAAGTATGTTTATAACAATTCCGTTCAGATAAATGGTGGTTCAATCTGTGATACCAATGTAGAATATGATTATATAAGAAAAATAAGAGCATCTTACTATCTGTTAGGTGCTTTACTTGGTAAGTACAATGAGGCTCATGTTGCACTCCCAGGAGGATGCAATATCGGAAGCCGTCCAATTGACCAGCATATCAAGGGCTTTAAGGCACTTGGTGCGGATGTTGATATAGATTGTGGAGTTGTACATGCAAAGGCAGAGAAGCTTACAGGAGCTCATGTTTATTTTGATGTTGTAACAGTTGGTGCAACAATTAATCTTATGATGGCTTCATGCATGGCAGAGGGAGACACTATTCTGGAAAATGCGGCTAAGGAACCGCATATAGTTGATGTAGCAAATTTTCTTAATTCTATGGGTGCTAACATTAAAGGTGCAGGAACTGATGTAATCCGTATCAAAGGCGTTAAGAGACTTCACGGATGTACTTATTCTATTATTCCGGATCAGATTGAGGCCGGAACATTTATGATGGCAGCAGCAGCTACACATGGTGATGTTGTTATTCAGGATATTATTCCTAAGCATATGGAATCAATATCTGCAAAGTTAATTGAGATGGGATGCAGGATTGAGGAAGGTGATGACAGCTTAAGAGTTATAGCAGAGGGCTGTACACTTAGGAGTACTAATGTTAAGACTTTGCCATATCCTGGATTTCCAACGGATATGCAGCCTCAGATTTCAGTTGTACTTGCACTTGCTGAAGGTTCAAGTATGGTAACTGAGAGCATATTTGAGAACAGATTCAAATATGTAGATGAGCTTGGAAGAATGGGTGCCAAGATTAAGGTTGAGGGTAACACAGCCTATATTGAAGGTGTTAAAAGTTTTTGTGGTGTGCAGCTTAATGCTCCGGATTTAAGAGCTGGTGCGGCACTTGTTATTGCTGCGCTCGCAGCAGATGGAATATCAGAGATTGATGATATTGAGTATATCCAGAGAGGTTATGAGGATTTTGAAGGAAAGATTACTAACCTTGGTGGAATTATTAAAAGAGTTGATTCAGAGAGAGAACTTCAGAAGTTCAGGCTCAAGATAGGTTAATTGCAGGCTGTAGCGGATATTCCGTTACAGCTGTTTTAATTTATATTTAATAAAATTAATACATTTGTAATGTTACAAATATCCCTGTATATGGTAGTATTGAGAGGAAAAGGGGTTAATTATGAAGCTAAAGAATAAGTTGTATATTTCTTTCTGTATTATGGTTATACTTCCTGTGCTTCTGAGTGGTCTTGCTCTGGGAGGTCTGTATTGTGTACAGAAGGAAAGCATTGAGAGAACATATAATGTAGATGATGGGGCAATTCTCGTTGGCGTATATTCACCTATAATACTTTTTGGAAAGATTACTGACAGCATATATAAGGATATGAAGACGGAGGTTGATACTTCGCCGGAGCAGTTTACTAATAAGGAATATCTTGATGAATTATCAGGAGAGCTGTCATCTAAGATGTCCTGTCTTGTTGTAAGAAGGAATGGAATTATTATATATAATTCAACAGAAGCACCAGACAGCGAAATTGTAAAGATTCTTCCTGATTATTCTGCTGATGAAGAGAATGTTTCTGATGTTGGAACTTACAAGGGTGGAGAGTACCAGAGTCTTATAAAACAGCTTAATTTTAAGGATTCAGAAGATAATTTTTACAGCGTGTCAATTGTTACTTCATTGAAACAGATTCTTCCACAGGTTAAGACATTTATAATGCAGGTTATATTTGTTATAATTATGGTACTTGTTATTACAAGTCTTGGACTTACTCTGTGGATATACAGTTCTATTGTTAAGCCACTTAATAAGCTGAAGCTTGCAACTGATAATATTAAAGAAGGCAATATGGATTTCGAGATGCCAAAGGTATCTAACAACGAAATCGGGGATGTATGCCGGGATTTTGAGGAGATGAGAGTTGTACTTAAGCAGAGTGCGGAGGATAAGATTAAGTCTGATGCCGAGGAAAAGGAGCTTATCAGAAATATATCACATGACTTAAAGACACCGCTTACGGCTATTAAAGGATATGTGGAAGGTTTGCGTGACGGAATTGCCAACACGCCTGAAAAGCAGGCTAAGTATATCCAGACTATTGCTAACAAGGTTAATGATATGGATAAGCTGATTGATGAGCTTACTATATATTCAAGGCTTGATACTAACAGGGTTCCATATACATTTGTCAGATGTAATGTAAGTGACTATTTTGGAGACTGTTGTGAAGAGATAGGCACTGAGCTTGAGGCAAGCCAGATTGAACTGGAATATAATGACCATCTTACTGAGCCGGCATATATGAATGTTGATCCGGAGCAGCTAAAGAGGGTTGTTAATAATATTATAAGTAACTCGGTTAAGTATATGGCTGAGGGACGACAGGGAAAGATTAAGATTGACCTGTATGATGAAGGCGACTACATTCATGCAATATTCTCAGATAACGGTATTGGCATTGCAGCTAAAGATGTTGAGAGAATATTTGAGCGTTTCTATAGAACTGATGAATCAAGAAACAGCAAGCATGGTGGAAGTGGTATAGGCCTTGCAATTGTTAAGAAGATTGTTGAGGACCACAAAGGAAAAATATGGGCAGAGAGTGTAGAGGGCGAAGGCACGACCATGCATCTTAATCTGCTTAAAGCAAAGGATGAAGAGAATCCTGAGAATGCATAATGAAACTACACGAAAGGGGACTGGCTATGAGCAAGATATTAATTGTAGAAGATGAAGAGAGTATTGCAGATATTGAGAAGGATTACCTTGAACTTAACGGATATGAGGTTGAGGTATGTAATGATGGAACAAGTGGCCTTGCGGCTGCACTGCATGAGGATATTGATATGTGTATCCTTGATATCATGCTTCCCGGAACTGATGGTTTCGAGATATGCAAGCAGGTAAGAGAAGTTAAGGATATTCCTATTATCATGGTATCTGCCAAGAAGGAAGATATTGATAAGATAAGAGGGCTTGGAGTTGGTGCGGATGATTACATGACCAAGCCATTCAGCCCTAGTGAGCTTGTTGCAAGAGTAAAGGCACATCTTGCAAGATATGACAGACTTGTAAGTAATTCTAAGAACAATAACAATATTATTGAAATCAGAGGAATCAAGATTGATAAGACAGCAAGAAGAGTATTTGTTAATGGTGAGGAGAAGCCATTTACAACAAAGGAATTCGACCTTCTTACGTTCCTTGCAGAGAATCCTAATCATGTCTTCACTAAGGAAGAACTTTTCAAGGAAATCTGGGATATGGATTCAATCGGTGACATCGCAACTGTAACTGTCCACATCAAGAAAATCAGAGAGAAGATTGAGCTTGATACAAGCAAGCCTCAGTATATTGAGACAATCTGGGGAGTAGGGTACAGATTTAAGATGTAAAATACTAAACTTATAGACTATGCCATGATGCAGGCTGAGTTTGAAAACATACAAATTGACCTACTAGTTATGAATAGAAAGCTTGTTCAATAGGTAATTGACCACATCCAGCAAAAGACCAGATGGTATCACCCAATCGAAAACTCAGGTGTAACTCTGAATGTTTCATTCTCAATTGTAAGTGAAACAGCGCACAGTGCAATCTGGTTTCTTTTAAGTGCCACTGCTTTAACGGCGTTATCCATGCCGCAATCAGCAGTGGCATATTTATAATCTCCAACAAGCGGGTGCCTGCGGCTTGCAAACTGTACTCTTATCTGGTGATGTCTGCCGGTAATCAGATGTATTCTTACATGTGTAACGTCTTTAACTTCATCATAAGATATCACTTCATATTCAAGCTTTGAAAGCTTTGCTTCTTTATCATTAGCGGCGGCGTCTGCTGGAACTATGGCTGATGTGTTCGTTCTTCCATCTTTCTTTAAATAATCAACAAAAGTTCCTTTTAGTTCGGATAGTTTTCCACATATTAAAGCTTCATATTGTTTATTAAATCCGCCCTCCTTCTGCATTAGTGTGGAATACTTTGCTGCTGCAGACTTATTCTTTGCAATAAGCACAAGTCCCGAAACCGGCCGGTCAAGGCGGTTGATTATTGCTGCATATGCAGGCTTTTCCTGTGAAGCGTTGTAAGTCATAACTTCGCTTACAAGGTCTAAATCAAATCCTTTCGCACCCTGGGATAGCTGTCCGGCTGGTTTATTCACTATAATAATGTCTTTAGTTTCGTGTATTATATTAAGCATGGTTGTGTCCTTTTAATGTTTTTATTAAGAATACATGCGTTTTAATAATTAATCAACAACATTCGGCGAATAAATGTCCCAGCCACGCACACACTAATTAAACGATAAATATTAGCAGGTGTGAGGTGGCATATGGGTGAAAATGTGTGGGATTTCAGGAAGCGGCTGACATTGCTTGTTGGCAGTGCCGTTATTATTGCGGTGGTTTTCTTTATATTTAAAATACTTTTCTATTATGTGTGGCCTTTCATGCTTGCATTCTGTTTTGCGGTGCTGCTTCAGAAGCCGATAGTGGGGCTGGCGAAACTTTTAAGGGAGAAAAAGACGCTTGCTGCGAGTATAGTTGTAACAATGGTGACGCTTATTATTCTTTCAGTGCTGTTGTATGTAGGTTATATGGCGTTTCGCGAACTTAAAGATTTCATAGCCAATTTTGATGAGAATATTAGCAGCCTTGATGGGCAGTTTAAGCTTGTATGCTGCCGTATTGATGGCTGGATTAAGTTGAAAGAAGGATGCAGTTACGCATTTTTTGAAAAATGTAAAGGGATAATTATAGATGGAGACGGACAGCAGATGTTCTTTACAATTATGAGAAAACATTCTGTTCCGGTTATAACATGGTGCGTTATGGCGGTTGCCGGACTTGTGGTGTGCTTTATTGGAACGATATATGCGGCGGCTGGAATTGAGAAGTACAGAAGCTGGCGGGAGAAAACTATATTTAAGGACGAAGTCGGGGCGGTGCATGAGGGACTTCGGACTTTGATAAATGTATATTTCAGGGTGCAGCTTATTATAATGTCGATAAATATTGTGGTGTGTTCAACAGCATTTTTAATGATAGGCAATCCTTATGCGATTCTTCTTGGTGTGCTGACTGGGATTATTGACGCACTTCCGATATTTGGTACGGGAACAGTACTGATACCATGGGCTGTGGGAAGCCTGCTTTTCGGACATGTGAAAAATGCGGTGATTCTTGTGGTGTTGTATATTGTCACATATTTTGTGAGGGAGATTATGGAGTCAAAATGTATGGGTGACAGAATGGGAATTGCACCATTTACAATGCTTGCGGTTATATATATCGGGATACTTGTGTATGGGGTTGTCGGATTTATTCTTGGACCAATATCATATTGTATAATAAAAGCACTTGTTCTTTACTTGAAAAGCATTTTAGAACATGATAAACTCTAGTGGTGCCGTCAATGGCAGGCGGACAATGCGAAGCAGCATTCGCATCAGGCTCCGTATGAAACGGGTCTGTAATGTCATAGAAAGAGGTTTATTATGGCAGAAGATAAGAAATTAGTAGAAGCGATTACATCCATGAAAGAGGATTTCGCTCAGTGGTACACAGATGTGTGTAAGAAGGCAGAGCTTATGTCTTACTCAAGCGTCAAGGGATGCATGATTTTTAAGCCGGCTGGATATGCAATCTGGGAGAATATTAAGAATGAGATGGACAGAAGATTCAAGGAAACAGGTGTTGAGAATGTTTATCTTCCAATGTTCATTCCAGAGAGCCTTCTTGAGGTTGAGAAGGATCATGTAGAAGGATTTGCACCAGAAGTTGCATGGGTAACTTATGGCGGACTTAATCCACTTCAGGAAAGAATGTGTGTAAGACCTACATCAGAGACACTTTTCTGTGATTTCTATAAAGATGAGATACAGTCATACAGAGATTTACCAAAGGTATATAACCAGTGGTGTTCAGTTGTAAGATGGGAGAAGGAGACAAGACCATTCCTTCGTTCAAGAGAGTTCTTATGGCAGGAAGGCCATACAGCACATGCTACAGCAGAAGAGGCTGAGGCACGTACACAGCAGATGCTTAACCTTTACGCTGACTTCTGTGAGGAAGTTCTTGCAATTCCTGTAATTAAGGGACGTAAGACTGATAAGGAGAAGTTTGCAGGAGCAGAGGCTACTTATACTATCGAGGCGCTTATGCATGATGGTAAGGCCCTCCAGTCAGGTACAAGCCATAACTTTGGTGATGGATTTGCCAAAGCATTTGGTATCCAGTACACAGATAAGGATAATAAGTTAAAATATGTTCACCAGACTTCATGGGGAACAACAACAAGACTTATCGGTGCTGTTATCATGACTCATGGTGATGATTCAGGACTTGTGCTTCCACCTAAGGTTGCACCTGTTCAGGTTGATGTTATTCCTATTATGCAGAAGAAGGCAGGCGTTCTTGACAAGGCTTATGAAGTTGGCCAGGCTCTTAAGGCAGCAGGACTTCGTGTTAAGGTTGATGATTCAGATAAGAATCCTGGCTGGAAGTTCTCTGAGCAGGAGATGCGTGGTATCCCTGTAAGAGTTGAGATGGGACCAAGAGATATTGAGGCTAATCAGGCTGTTATTGTTCGTCGTGATACAAGAGAGAAGATTACTGTATCCATCGATGAGCTTGCAGACAGAATTCCAGAAATTCTTGATACTATCCAGAAGGATATGCTTGAGAGAGCAAGAGCTCACAGAGAAGCTCATACATATACAGCTCTTAATTATGATGAATTCAAGGATACAGCAGCTAATAAGGCTGGATTCATCAAGGCTATGTGGTGTGGAGACCAGGCTTGTGAGGACAAGATTAAGGAAGATACTACATGTACATCAAGATGTATGCCATTTGCACAGGAGAAGTTAAGTGATGTGTGCGTATGCTGTGGTAAGCCGGCTAAGGCTATGGTTTACTGGGGTAAGGCATATTAATTCTAAGAAGTGTTAATTATAATAACCCTCATCGGATTTGCCAGAAGGCAGCCGGTGAGGGTTATTTTATGATTATATTATTTGATATGTTCAATCATTGCAATAAGAGTAGCTTTATCATTGAGCTTAGGGTTCTCTATAACGATATCAAGCAGGGATTTCAGTGTTTCACCGATTTCGTGTCCCTGAAGGCCATATTCAATAAGGTCATTTCCTGATATGTCGAGGGCTTTTATTGTAAAACAGTCACCGCGTGCAAGAATATCTGTCCCAAGACGCTTTAATGTGAGAAGATGCTTTACCTTCGCCGGATTACTTATTCCTGTGATGTCTTCAGATGCCTGGATTACAGCCATCATAAGCTCATGCCACAGAGGCAGGAAATCTCTGCCATACTGATTAAGGGCAGTACGAACGGCCGGCTCAGTTTCTTCTATATCAATCTTTGATAATTTAACAAGCTTAGATACTGTGTCAACAGTCTTGTTATCCAGTTTAAGTGCTCGAAGTGTCTTAGCTGCTTCGTCAGGTGTAGAAGTTATGAAAAGTGCAGCATAGCGTAAGTATATATTATCAGGTGTGTGTTGTAATGTTGCAAGTATTTTGCGCTTATAGCGGCTCTTTAGGGAATTGTCAATTACCGGAAGAATCGGCTCAAAAAGTCCTGCTTCTGAATATTGCGCAACATAATCGGGATGTGTAGACATAAGTGTTTTGCCAAGCTCTACATGCACACGCTCCATGCTTATTTTGCTGATTGATGGGGCAAGCTTTTTAATTGCATTCCATGTTGATTCATCAATGGTAAAGCCAAGCTGTGCAGAAAATCTTATGGCACGCATCATTCGCAGAGCGTCCTCTGTAAATCTTAATTCTGGTTCACCAACGCAGCGTATTATTTTTGCATCCAGATCATCAAGACCGTTAAATTCATCAACAAATCCATCAGTGTCGTTGTATGCCATGGCATTTATCGTAAAATCACGGCGGCACAGGTCATCAACAAGCCTGTCTGAAAATTCTACAGATTTCGGATGCCTGCCATCCTCGTATTCGCCATCAATTCTGTATGTTGTAACTTCGTATCCGGTTTTATCTATCATTATAGTGACGGTTCCGTGGGCGATTCCGGTATCAACAGTTCTTTTAAAGAAAGTTTTTATCTGTGATGGAACAGCAGAAGTGGTTATATCCCAGTCATCCGGGTTTCGACCAAGGATACTGTCTCGTATACAGCCGCCAACAGCATAGGCTTTGAAGCCGTGTTCTTCAATTGTATGTATAATGTTCCTGACAGCTTCCGGCATGTCAATATGAAAGTTTTCAGGCATAATTTTCCCCCGCAGTATTGTTTGATTTATATGTGGATTCAGATTCCATATTTGTCTATTATAAGAGAAAAATGCATTTTCATCAAGATAATGATTGTAGTAAATCGCAGGAATATAGAAGCATTTAATTTCATAAGATAAGGCAGACGCAGGCGTATGAGAATACAGTGTCTGTATTAAGTGCGGAAACGGGGGGCTTTATGAACGAAAAATCATTAGAATGTCTTAAATTTTATGATATGCAGATTAAAAAGATGGTTAAGGGAAGAGGTGGAGTAATTCTTTTTACAGACAGAGGATGCAGGCTGTTCCTTGAATGTACAAGAAATGACGGATTTTACTACAGGGATGATGCTGTTACAAATGCAGTTCGTGAGGCTGGATTTAACAGGGTTGATACCTATGTAAGAAACGACGACGGGGAATTGTTCACATCAGGAGAGGATGGGCGCAGATATGTTATGAAGAAATGGTTTAGTGGAAGAGAGTGCGATGTAAAGTCTGCAAATGATGTGACGGAGGCAGTCAGAACGCTTGCGCGGCTGCACATTTGTTTAAATGTAGTTTCTGCTAAAGGTGTAAAATATGTGTGTGACAATGGAAGCCAGAATATAAATAAACAGTGGGAGTGTATGGCGTTGTCAGAGTTGGAAGGTGAGAAACCGGAGGCAGAATTGAAAGCAAGTGAAAGCTGTGTGCAGAATGTTGTGCGGTTCGACAAAGGAAGCGGAATAAGACAGAATGTTGACAGGCATACAAGAGAGATTAAGAAGGCTGCTAATTATATGAGAGGCAAGAAAAAGAAAAATGAATTTGAGCAGATAGCGCTTGGAGCTATAGATCAATTTTACGATGAAGCAAGTGAAGCGGGGGCGTGTATAAAATCACAGCGGTTTGATGCGCGTTTTGAAAGAATGGAGCAGACAAATGAACTTGTACACGGAAGCTATAATTATCATAATGTTTTTCTGGATGCAGATGGCAGTGAAAATGCTGTTACTAATTTTGAAAAATGTCATAATGACTGTCAGGTTGCAGATTTGTACCAGTTTCTAAGGAAGGTCATGGAAAAGCATGACTGGGATATTAATATAGCATACAGGCTTGTTGATGAATATGATAAATTAAAGCCTCTTGATGATGATGACCTTGACATGCTGGCAGCAATGTTAAGCTTTCCAGAGAAATTCTGGAAGATTATCAACCAGTATTATAATGCTGGAAAAGCGTGGGTTCCTGCTAAGAATATTGAAAAGCTCAAAACAGTAATAGCGCAGAATATGCGTAGAAGAGAATTAATTGATAAAATGTGTGGTCTGTGATAAAATCGGAGGATACGAGGGGAAAAGTTATTTGTGAGGAATGCTTATGAAACGAATGTATAATTGGATACATATTTTGAGGCAGGCAGCAGTTATAGGGATGATGCTTGTGCTGTTTTTAAGTCAGACAGCATGTACAGCTTCTGGCAGTAAGAAAGGAAATGCAATGGTACCGGGAAGCAGTATAACGCCGGCACCAACAGTTAATAAAGATATAAAGGGAGATGGTGAGAATCCAACCTTTACAGGTGTGTTGAGTCTTCAGGATTTTAGCGGGTTTAAAATGCGCTTTGTTGATATAAACAGTGGAACAGAATATGAGGTGCCATATTCAGGTGGTACGGATATCCAGGATGCCTATGGTAAGGTAAAAGCGGCATCTACCATGGATGTGGGTGGCATATATGATGTATATGTTGATAAAAAAGGCAAGGCGGCGAAGATTTATGGAAGCAGTAATTCCTGGGTAAGATACGATGTTTCAGGAATAACTGTAGATGAAAGTTCAAGAAAAATAAGTATTGGTGCATCCAATATGGTATATGAAAGCTACACAGTGGTACTTTCAGGAGATGAAAGAATAAGTATTGCACAGCTTGTTGATCAGGATAAGATGGTCATAAGAGGCATAGGAGACAAAGTCTATTCTGTTGAAGTAACAGACGGACACGGATATCTTAAGGTTACCGGTACAGATGCACTTAATGGAGGCTATATAAGTATAGGAAACAGACAGCTTCTGGGTATTACCAGGGATATGCTGGTGACTGCACCTGTTGGTACATTTACGGTTAATGTCCGTAATGGTAGCCTGTCAGCAAGTAAGACTGTTACTATATCAAAGGATGCAACTACCACAGTTGATTTTTCAGAAGTCCAGACGGATCCTGTTAAAACAGGTGCGGTTAATTTCTCGGTTACTCCGTCCGGTGCAGTAATGAGTATAGATGGAACTGAGGTTGATTATTCATCCCCTGTTTCTTTGACTTATGGAACTCACAGAATTAAGCTGGTAGCCAACAATTATCAGGAATACTCTGAGATTATAAATGTTAACTCAGCTTATGTTACGAAGGTTATCGATATGACTTCATCCGGTACATCAACAAGTACAGCGGCTGATAATACAAGTGGATATAAGGTATCAATAACAGCACCTAAGGGAGCGGTACTTTATGTTAATAGTGAATACATAGGAACTGTTCCGTGTTCATTTGATAAATCATCTGGAAAGAAGACGATTACACTTTCGCAGAATGGATATAATACAGTTAGTTATACAATATCAATTGCTAATACAGCAGGAGACCTGACATATGCATTTCCAGAAATGATAAGTGGAGGTACCCAGGAGACTACAACACAGGTACAGGTTCCAACAGTCACTCCTGCAACAACAAAGTCATCTACAAAGCAGAGTACGAAAAGGAGATAAGAGTTATGAATATTTTATTTTCACCACCAGATATAACCGAGGAAGAGATTCAGGCAGTTTCTGAGGCTTTAAGGTCAGGATGGATTACAACAGGTCCAAGAACTAAAGAGTTTGAAAGAAATATTGCTCAGTTTACAGGCTGTAACAGGGCGGCATGTCTCAATTCAGCTACAGCATGTCTTGAGACTGCACTCCGTCTGTTAGGAATCGGTGAGGGCGATGAGGTTATTGTTCCTGCATACACTTATACAGCATCTGCAAGTGTCGTTGCGCATGTTAATGCAAAGCTTGTTCTTATTGATGTTGAAAAGGACACATATCACCTTGATTATGACGCGCTTGAAGCTGCAATTAATGAGAGTACCAAGGCTGTAATACCTGTAGATATAGGTGGTGTTATGGTTGACTATGACAGGATAAGAAAGATTGTCGAGAGTAAAAAGAATATATTTAAGGCTTCAACACCCCTTCAGGAGGCACTTGGCAGAGTTGCAATTGTTGCTGATTCTGCACATGGTTTCGGAGCAAGTGAGGGTGGTGTTATGAGTGGAATGAAGGCTGACTTTACAAGCTTTTCATTTCATGCAGTCAAGAACCTTACAACAGCAGAAGGCGGAGCTCTTACATGGAGAAGTATTCCGGGAGTTGATGATGAGGATATATATAAGCAGATAATGCTTTACTCACTTCACGGACAGTCTAAGGATGCGCTTGCAAAGACTAAGCTTGGTGCATGGGAATATGATATCAAAGGAACTTATTACAAATGTAACATGACTGATATTATGGCTTCTATTGGGATTGTACAGCTTAAGAGATATCCGGGACTTCTTAAGAGAAGAAGAGATATAATTGAGAGATATACACAAGGGATTGCAGCCGATGATGTGGATATTATGAAGCATTTTACAGATGAATATACTTCAAGTGGTCATCTGTATCTTGTAAGGCTTCTTGGAAAGGATGTTAAGGAGCGTAATGAACTGATTACAAGACTTGCTGAGGCAGGTGTTGCAACTAATGTACATTTTAAGCCGCTTCCAATGCATACGGCATATAAGAACATGGGATTTGATATTAAGGATTTTCCACATTCATATAATATGTATCGTAATGAGATTACACTGCCGCTTCATACATGTCTTACTGATGAACAGGTAGAATATGTAATAGAGCAGTTTAACAGAATGAAATAATCGGACATTAGTTATACAACAACAAAAAGGGGATTGATTACGATGGAGTTAAGACCATGGCAGCTTCTTCCTGATGAAATGAGAACTAAGGAAGTAAGAAAATACTATAATATACTTATGAAACACAGAATGTGGTTAGAGATGAAAAGAGTGCTTGATGTTATTGTTGCTGGTATTATGCTGGCAGTTTTAATTATTCCAATGGGAATAATTGCACTTGCAATCAGACTTGATTCACCGGGACCTGTTTTTTTCAGGCAGGCGAGAGTAACACAGTATGGAAGAATTTTTCGTATATACAAGTTCAGGACTATGGTTGACAATGCAAGTAAGCTAGGGGCAGCAGTGACTGTAGATAATGATTCAAGAATCACTAAGGTTGGAGCATTTTTACGAAAGTACAGAATGGACGAGTTTCCTCAGCTTTTTAATATACTTGCAGGGGATATGACTCTTGTCGGAACAAGACCGGAAGTTCCTAAGTATGTTAAGAAGTACACCAAGGAGATGTATGCGACACTTCTTCTTCCTGCCGGACTTACATCAAGGACAAGTATTGCTTATAAGGATGAGGACAAGCTTCTTGGTGAGGCTGTTGATGAAAAAAGTACAGATAATATATATCTGAATGAAGTATTACCGGCAAAAATGCGTTATAACCTTGAAAGTATGAAACATTTTGGCGTGAAAGCTGATGCGGCTGTATTGTGGGATACATTTACATCAGTAGTTGGAAGTGAAAGAATGACTGTTAAAAAGTAGGTAGAGTATGTTTATTACAATTGCTGTTATTGCATATAACGAGGAGAATACGATAAAGAATATTCTTGATGACATAAGCAGGCAGGATTATGATCATAGTCTTATGGAGGTTGTGCTTGTTGATTCTGCATCCACGGATGGAACAAAGGCTGTTATGCAGAAGTTTGCTGATGAGAATAAGATGGGAGCAAGACAGATAATCGTGCTTGACAATCCTAAGAAGACGCTTCCGTGTGGATGGAATGTGCTGCTTGATAATTATACAGGGGAAGCTGTTATAAGAGTTGATGCACATGCACATATTCCGGAAGATTTTGTTAGCAAGAATGTTAAGGTTTTAGAAGAAGGCGAGATGGTTGTTGGTGGTGTCCGACCTAATATAGTTGATGAAGAGACACCTTGGAAGGATACGCTGCTTCTTGCTGAGAGTTCGATGTTCGGCTCAAGCATAGCACCTTACCGTAATGGTGGGAATGGAACGGAAGAAAAGATATATATGAAATCGTTGTTCCATGCTGCATATAGAAGGGAAGTTTTTGAAAAAATCGGACATTATAATGAGGCTCTTGCAAGAACTGAGGATAATGAAATTCATTACCGTATGAGAAAAGCAGGGTTTAAATTAAGATTCTGTCCGGATATAATATCGTACCAGCATACAAGAAGTTCACTTCCTAAGATGCTTAAGCAGAAATATGCTAATGGATACTGGATTGGAAAGACAAGCAAGGTATGTCCAGGATGCCTTTCTATATATCATTTTGTTCCATGGGCTTTTGTCATGGCTATTATTGTTACAACAGTTGCAAGTGTGTCATGTAAGCTGCTTGCTGTGAAGTCGATTTTTTCGCGTATTGTATATGGACTTACAGGACTTATGTGGGGAGCATACTGGCTGTTGGCAGTAGTTATGTCGATTGTTGCAGTAATAGGAGCAAAGAAGGAGCGCAATAAAACATGTTTTGCATTGCCATTTTTGTTTTTTCTGTTGCATATTTCTTATGGAATTGGTACAGTATGTGGGTTAGCAGCTAAAAAGCCTGCTAAAGAAACGAGGAACTGATGATGGGTGAGACTAAAAAGGACAGAATACAGCTTCTGGTAAGAAGATTTTTCTTGTTTTTAACAGATACATTTTTATTGAATGCATGCGTATATCTGTCGCTTATTATGAGATTTGATGTAGGTATTGTATCTATAGAACCTCAGTATATTAGTAATTATGTAGAGAACGTGCTTCCGTACACGATAATGTCTCTGCTTATATTCTGGCTGTTCAGACTTTATCACAGTCTGTGGCAGTATGCGAGTATAGCTGAGGTGTACAGAATTGCTGAAGCGTGTATTATTGTAGAATTAGTGCATTTCTTAAGTAATAAGATTATGGGTAATATGCTTCCTAGAAGCTGCTATTTTAATGCGGCAATATACCTTATTATTGCAATATGTGCAAGTCGTTTTATGTACAGAATGATAAGAACTGTGCTTAACAAATACAGAAATATTAAGACTTCCAACAATGTAATGATTATAGGTGCAGGAGAGGCAACCAATGTCATTATGAGAGAAATACAGAGTTCAAGTTATCTTGCTAATTCTAATATTGCCTGTATTATTGATGACGACCGCCGCAAGGTAGGCAAATACATACGAGGCGTCAAGGTTATAGGAACAAGGGATAAGATTAAGGAAGCAGCAAAGCTGTATGATATTGATGAGATTATATTTGCAATCCCATCAGCATCTAATGAAGTTAAAAGGGATATATTGAACATTTGTAAAGAGACAGATTGTACTCTTAAGATTCTGCCAGGCGTATATCAGATGGTAGATGGAGAGGTTAATGTTGATTCTATTCGAAATGTAGATGTGCTTGATCTTCTTGGAAGAGATCCGATTGAAGTAGATATTGAATCTATCATGGGTTATGTTAAGGATAAGGTCATTATGGTAACAGGTGGTGGCGGTTCTATTGGTTCAGAGCTTTGCCGTCAGCTTGTAAGCCACAAGCCTAAGCAGCTCATTATATTTGATATATATGAGAATAATGCCTATGATATTCAGCAGGAATTAAAGATTAATTATCCTGATGCCAATGTTGTTACTCTTATTGGTTCGATAAGAAATGTTTCAAGACTTGAAAGCGTATTTGCACAGTATAAGCCAGATATTGTATATCATGCAGCAGCACATAAGCATGTACCGCTTATGGAAGTCAGTCCTGATGAGGCTGTTAAGAATAATGTTGTCGGTACATGGAATGTTGCAAGAATGGCTGATAAGTATGGGGTTAAGAAGTTTGTTATGATAAGTACAGATAAGGCTGTTAATCCAACTAATGTAATGGGAGCAACAAAGCGTATCTGTGAGATGATTGTTCAGACGTATAACGAGATATCCAAGACAGATTTCGTTGCTGTAAGATTCGGTAATGTACTTGGAAGTAACGGCTCAGTCATTCCTCTTTTTAAGAGACAGATTGAGGCTGGTGGACCAGTTACGGTTACAGATCCTAATATTATAAGATATTTCATGACTATACCCGAGGCGGTTTCACTTGTTCTTCAGGCAGGTGCATATGCCAAAGGTGGAGAGATATTCATTCTTGATATGGGCGAGCCTGTTAAGATTGATGATCTCGCAAAGAACCTTATCAGACTGTCAGGTTATACACTTGGCGTCAACATGGAAATTAAATACACAGGACTCCGTCCTGGCGAAAAGCTCTACGAAGAGCTTCTTATGAAAGAAGAAGGTCTTCAGGAGACAGATAACAAGCTTATCCACATTGGAAAACCAATTGAGTTTGATAAAGAGAATTTCTTTGATAACCTTGAGAAGCTTAAGGAAGAAGCTTATTCAGAAACAGGTAATATAAGAGAATCACTTAAGAAGGTGGTTGTTACTTACCATCCGGATGAACATTAATTTTATCTGGCTATAGAATGTATTTATATGGGGGAGAAGGTATATGGGGATATATCAGAAGTTAAAGTTTTTTATTGGAAAGGTAACTGTGCTTATTATGGCAGTTATCTTTCCTTTTGCTGTTATTGTACAGAACAGAAAAGTATCGTCTTTTTTTTGTAATGTTTTTATAGTGATGGCGCTGCTGGTATTACTGTGTGCGGTTATTAATGAGTTGGTTAACAGTAAAGATGCTTTTAAGGATTTTATAGCTGCGGATGTAAAAAGCAGATATGTTGTGTCAGGCATTCTGATATTTTTGGCAATAATGTGGTGTTTTATATCACCAGCTATAGGCTGCGAATTTAGTGGAGCAGGAAGCAGAATTCAGGGAATGTTATTTTTTATAGGATGTGCATGTATATATATTGTTATATCTGAATGTTATTCGTATGAAGAAACAGATATGGCGATTATGATTTTTGCATCTGTAATTATAAATATAATTACAATATTGAGGTTCTTAATTTCTGCTAAAGGCTGTACAGATGAGTATTGTATGTATACGGTTATGATGTTTGCAGTTTGTGTATATTCATTCCTTTTATCAGATGATAATAAAAAAATATATTACCTGGCAGCGGCTTGTTTATGTGAAATGGGGCTTATATCTGCAACAGGTAATATGGCTGTTACGGGTATGGTAATAGTGCTTCTTGTTATGCTGCCAATAGCATTAAGAAAATATGAATGCTTTACGAGATATGAACTTATAGTGCTTATGATTTTTATTCTGGGAAGGCTGTTTGCATATATAAATGTATTTACAAATAAGGTTACTGCATTGCCTGTGTCATCAGCATTTCTTACATCATATAAGACAACGGCATTTATAATAGCCGGTTGTATAATATATATGATGCTTATAATATTTGATGATAGAGTTAAGGGATGTATAAAAAATATCAGAAAAGTTGTGTTAAACCGTATATATATGTGTATTACAGGATTGGATATAATTGGGATAATTACAATCGTTATGATTAATAACTATAGAAATAATTATACTTTTTATCTAATGATTTTTATAGGAATTATTCAGATATTGATGTCTGTTGCAGTGTTTATATTTACAACGCATAGTGTGTTGGAATCGATAGAGGACAGGACTAAACCAGAAAAAGATATTAGCAATAGCAATGATGATTATTTGCTGCAGGGATATGGAAGCAGATATATGATAACGGCAATAGGAATAGCGGCAATAGCATACATTCTGCAGGGAACAGGAAATCTTTTTGAATTTGAGGTCTTCCCGGTGTTTATATGTTTTGCAGCAATAATGAGTACATATAATAAAAACTGCGGTTCATAAGAGCCGCAGTTTTTATTATAATAACTAATCAAACTTAAATGTGTTCTCAAGTGTATCCCAAAGCTGATCCTTATCACTTAAGTTGAGCTTTGTTCCATCGCTTAAAGCATAGCCTTCGCCTGAAGCTGAGCCATTGTAAGTGCCTGTAAGCTCTGGCCATTCAATACCGATTGCAGGGTCATTCCATGCGAGACCACCCTCGTCGTTAGGATGATAGAAGTCATCGCACTTGTAGCAGAATTCCGCTGTATCAGTAAGAACGAGGAATCCATGTGCAAATCCCTTAGGGATAAGGAACTGCTTCTTATTCTCCTCTGTGAGAAGGATTCCGTACCACTTTCCATAAGTTTCAGAGTCTGTACGAAGGTCAACAGCTACATCAAAAACAGCTCCCTTGATAGCTCTTACAAGCTTTGTCTGTGGGAAATGCTTCTGGAAGTGAAGACCACGAAGAACACCCTTAGTACTCATAGACTGATTGTCCTGAACAAAGTTAATATTGATACCAGCTTCTTCCATATCACGCTGGCTGTATGTTTCCATAAAATAACCACGGTTATCGCCGTGAACAGCAGGAGTGATGACACAAAGTCCTTCGATACCTGCTACATTCTTTTCAATTGTAATCTGTCCCATGATAAAATCTCCTTTGAAATATTAAATCTCACCGATTTCCTTTAAGAATCTGTGAAGAGCATCCTGCCATGTTGGAAGCGGAGTGAATCCGTTAGCAGTAAGCTTGCTCTTATCTAAACGGCTGTTAAAAGGTCTTGCAGCTTTAGAAATGCCGTATTCAGCAGTAGTTACAGGTGTAACCTTAGTAGAAAGACCTGCCTGTGCATAGATTTCCTTAGTAAAGTCATACCATGAAATGTATCCACCTTCATTAGTTGCATGGTAATAACCGTATTTGTCAGTTTCAACCATATCAACAAGAAGTCTTGCAAGATCTAATGTGTAAGTTGGTGTACCAATCTGGTCGTTGACAACACGAACCTCGTCATGAGTCTTTCCTACATTAAGCATAGTCTTAATAAAGTTCTTTCCATTAACACCAAATACCCATGCAATACGCACGATAAAGTATTTATCAAGAGTGTTAGAAACAGCAAGTTCTCCGGCAAGCTTAGTCTCTCCATATACATTAAGAGGCTTGTAGTCCTTGCAGTCTGGTTCCCAAGGTGTTTCACCCTGACCATCAAATACATAATCAGTACTGATGTATACCATCTTGCAGTCAAGCTGTTTGCAGACATTGGCAATATTCTGAGTACCATCTGCATTGATAGCCTTAACCTTGGCTTTCTTATCATCATCTTCAGCAGCGTCAACGGCTGTCCATGCTGCGCAGTGAATTACAACATCAGGTGAAACCTTAGTGATAACTTCAGAAACCTGGGCAGCATCAGTTATATCCATAGGTACATATTCGGCTGTTGTGACAGCGCTTCCATCAGCAATTCCTGAATATTCAGGTGCGATGTCGCTGCCAACGCCTGTATGACCTCTGCCTATCAGTTCATTCATAACGTCGTGGCCAAGCTGACCGCCAACGCCGGTAACTAATATCTTCATGTCAAATCTCCTTACAGAATAAATGTGTTAATTAGCGGTTGCTATACATTTTCTCATAGTAGTTCTGATATTCGCCAGAAATGATTGTCTCCCACCATTCCTTATTATCAAGATACCACTGAATTGTCTTCTTGATACCATCTTCAAACTTAGTTTCTGGAAGCCATCCTAATTCATTGTGAATCTTAGTTGGGTCGATAGCGTAACGCATATCATGTCCCTTTCTGTCACCTACATGAACGATAAGTGATTCGGGCTTGCCAAGCTCCTTGCAGATAAGCTTAACGATATCAATATTTCTCTTCTCGTTGTGTCCACCAACGTTGTATACTTCACCAACACGTCCCTTGTGGATGATAAGGTCGATAGCCTTGCAGTGATCCTCAACATAGAGCCAGTCACGAACGTTAAGACCTTCGCCATAAACTGGAAGTGGCTTATCGTTAAGAGCATTAGCAATCATAAGAGGGATAAGCTTCTCTGGGAAGTGGTATGGTCCATAGTTATTAGAGCATCTTGAAATAGTAACAGGAAGTCCATAAGTTCTGTGGTAGGCAAGAACAAGTAAGTCTGCGCCAGCCTTTGATGAGCTGTATGGGCTTGATGTATGGATTGGTGTCTCTTCTGTGAAGAAAAGGTCAGGTCTGTCAAGTGGAAGATCGCCGTATACTTCATCAGTAGATACCTGATGGTATCTCTGAATACCGTACTTTCTGCAGGCATCCATAAGAACCTGTGTACCAAGAATATTAGTTATAAGGAAAACTTCCGGGTTCTCGATAGAACGGTCAACGTGTGATTCAGCAGCGAAGTTTACAACCATATCTGGATGCTCTTCTTCGAAAAGTTTGTAAACAGCTTCGCGGTCTGTGATGCTTTCCTTAACGAATCTGAAGTTAGGGTTAGACATAACAGGCTCAAGAGTTGAAAGATTACCTGCATATGTGAGGCAGTCAAGACAGATGATTCTGTAGTCTGGGTATTTGTTTAACATGTGAAATATAAAGTTACTTCCGATAAATCCGGCTCCACCGGTAACAATAATTGTCATAATTAATCTCCTTAATATTTAAAATGTGTTCTTATATGAAAAATGTTTTAACTAAATGTACTTAATTATTCATGAAGCTTGTCGACATATTTGCCGTCTAAGACATCCTTTAAGTACTGACCATACTGGTTCTTCTTTAATACTTCATATACCTTGAGGACGTCATCTTTGTTAATCCAGCCGTTTAAGTAAGCGATTTCTTCAAGACATGCAATCTTTCTGTGCTGATGAGTCTCAACAGTCTTAACAAAGTTAGTAGCTTCTACAAGACTTTCATGTGTTCCTGTATCAAGCCATGTAAATCCCTGACCGAGAAGCTCTACATTTAAAGTACCCTTCTCTAAGTAGATACGGTTAAGATCAGTAATCTCAAGCTCGCCTCTTGCAGATGGCTTTAAGTTCTTAGCGTATTCAACAACCTTGTTGTCGTAGAAGTAAAGACCTGTTACACAGTAGTTGCTCTTAGGCTGTGCTGGCTTTTCCTCGATAGATACGGCCTTTCCTTCATTATTAAATTCAACAATACCAAATCTTTCAGGATCATCAACATAGTAACCAAATACTGTTGCACCCTTTCCTGATTCAGCATTCTCAACAGCTGCCTTAAGTCTCTTCTTAAGACCGTGACCTGCAAATATATTATCACCAAGAACCATGGCAACAGTGTCATCACCGATGAATTCCTCACCGATAATAAATGCCTGTGCAAGTCCGTCCGGGCTTGGCTGTACAGCGTAAGTAAGGTTGACACCGAACTGGCTTCCGTCCTTTAAAAGCTCTTTGAATCTAGGAGTATCCTGTGGTGTAGAGATGATAAGAATATCTCTGATACCAGCACTCATAAGAACTGAGAGTGGATAATAAATCATTGGCTTATCATAGATTGGAAGAAGCTGTTTACTAGTTACCATTGTGAGTGGGTAAAGGCGTGTGCCAGAACCACCAGCTAAAATAATACCCTTCATAATTGAAGTTCCTCCTTGTTTGTTAAAATGTTATGTTAATTTTCAAGTAGACATTTTTTAAGTCATGTATATAATAAAAGGTGACGCAGCGTCACCTTCAAGTGTTTTTTGAAAAATTTTTACAAGGAGTAATATATGCATAAAGAGGGATATTATTCTTCGGGGGAATTCGCGAAGAAAGCAAATGTTTCAGTAAGGACTATAAGATATTATGACCAGCAGAACATATTAAAGCCATCACTTCTTACTGATGAGGGAGTGAGATTTTATACAGATTCAGATTTTACAAGGTTACAGCAGATACTATTGCTTAAATATCTTGGATTTACACTGGATGATATAAGAAATATGACAATTGGTGATTCAGATTATCATGTGCTTAAGAATTCGCTTGAACTTCAGAAGCGTATGATACAGGACAAGATTGCACAGATGCAGCTCGTGTGTAAAGCTATTGAAGAAACAGAAGACTCTATTAATGAGGGTAAAGGAGTTGACTGGAGTAATATGCTGGAGATTATCCATCTTACTAATATGGAAGACAGCATGAAGAATCAGTACATTAATGCTGGAAATATATCTGCAAGAATTAATCTTCATAACCGGTTTTCAGTTAATAAACAGGGATGGTTTCCGTGGGTATATGAGCAGTGTGGTATTGTTAAGGGGATGAGAATTCTTGAGATTGGGTGTGGGGATGGAACTTTGTGGGTTGACAATATAGGTCAGCTTGCCATGACAGGAAAGAGAAATGAATTTTCAGGGAAGAAAAAAAACATATATATAGAGCTTACAGATATATCAGAAGGCATGATAAGTGATGCGAGAAGAAATATAAAAAAAGCAACAGAGAGCTGGAAGGAAAGAGATATTGATGTGTCATTCAGGTTCAGAGTGGCTTCATGCGAAAAGACAGGGGCAAAAGATGAATCGTATGATCTGGTGATTGCTAATCATGTGCTGTTTTATTGTAAAAATGTCAATAAGGCACTTGATGAAATTGTGAGGGTGTTAAAGCCTGGGGGAGTGCTTGTGTGCAGTACATATGGCAGCAGGCATATGCAGGAGATAAGCCGCCTTGTGTCAGGATACGATAAGAGAATTGCACTTGAAGCAGATAAGCTTTTTGAAAAATTCGGACTTGATAATGGAGATAAGATATTAAAAAAACATTTTTCAGATGTTGAAAGAAGAGATTATAAAGATGCGCTTGTTGTTGATGAAGCAGAACCGCTGGTAGATTATATACTATCATGTCATGGCAATCAGAAAGAGTACCTTGTGGATAAGTATACAGATTTTAAAAAATATGTAGAGAAAAAGCTTGCGAAACCCATGACAATAACCAAAGAGGCTGGTGTGCTTGTATGCAGAAAATAATGTATAGCAATTATATCTATAATATGGTAAAATCAAAAGAAGCATGTTTTGGTACAGGGGTAGTTTGAACATGCATATTATGGAAATACTCTGATAGAATGAAAGATTATTTATTGGGGGCAGAGAATACAGTTATGAAGAAATTAAAAATTGCTGTTGATGCAAGAACTTTAGGCAGCAGACCAAGTGGTGTGGGCATGTATCTTAATGATTTCTTAGAACAGCTCATAACATATGATGAATTTGAATGGATTCTCTTTACAGATGTTAAAGAGAGTGAATATATTAAGAGATTTGAGGCTAGAGGAATCAAGGTTATTGAATGGGGAAAGCCTGTATATAAAAGTGTCGGAGTGTATGCATATTTTGCATTTGTTAAGAAGGAATTAAAGCAGGTGAAACCGGATATATTCTGGGAGGTTAATTCGATTATACCTATTAATCTTAGTGGAAGCTTTAAGACACTTATTACAATACACGATATGTTTCCTATTCAGTATGTAAGATACTTTGGAAAAATATACAGCTATTATTTTAAGTTTAATCTTGGTGTGACTTTAAGACATACAGATATGATTCTGTATAATTCGGAGCAGACTAAGGATGACACAGAGATATATTTTCCAAAGGCTAAGAAGATTCCAAGCTGCAATGCCTACATTATATCTAATCCGCTTACGAGATATGTACCGCCTAAGGATGAGAATTATTTCTTGTATGTAGGTAATATGGAGAAGCGTAAGGGCGTTGATATCCTTATTAAAGCGTACAGAAGATACAGGGAAGAAGGAGGAACAAGACCTCTTATTCTTGCCGGTAAGATGCAGGAGGATGATATTGAGCAGCTTCTTGAGACTGCACTTACAGAGGTTGAAGGTCTTACTTATCTTGGTTATGTATCACACACTACAAGATATGACCTGTATAACAACTGCTCATGCTTTGTGTTTCCTTCCATGGCAGAAGGCTTCGGAATGCCTATATTAGAGGTAATGAAGCATAATAAGCCAATACTTGCAAGTAATCTTAAAATATTTGACGAGGTAGTAGGTGACTGTGTGGAAAGATTCAGTCTTGCCGGTGATGATGATGATAAGGTTATAAGTCTTGCGAATGGAATGAAGAATATAGATAAGAAGATTAATTCTGGACTTGTTGATGAGAATGCATACAGACATGCGTTGGACAAGTATACACCGGAAAGACTTGGTGGTATGGTGAGAGACTTTATTAACAGCCAGATGAATAACAGATAGAATGTTGAGGTTTATATGGGTTTATCAAAATTTTTTCTTAATACGGGAGAAGCATTGAGACCGGTGCTGACAAAGATTATTCCTATGAAGCTTTTAAGTAAGATGAAAGCAGGGATAATTAATAATGCCACAGACAAGCTGTCGGCTGATTCTATTGAAAAATATGAGGCAGGAAGATACAAATGTGGTGCCAATATAATAGGTAATATTAAGGGAGATAACGGACTTGGACAAAGTGCAAGAATTATGTGCAGGCTGCTTGATGAGAATAAAGAACCTCATGTTATAAGGGATTTCTTTGTTCCACCAGGAGGTTCAAGAAGCAATGAGACGTATGATGACAGACTCACAGAGGAGCTTCCTTTTGATGTGAATATTATTCATGTTAATGCAAGTGAATTCATGGTAGCATATTTAAGCCTTGGAAAAGAAGTATGGGATTACAGATATAACATAGGATACTGGGCATGGGAGCTGGAGACATTTCCAGAAGAGTGGCTTCCGGCATTCAAGCTTGTTGATGAAGTCTGGACACCGTCTGATTTTGTTACGAATACTTTGAAGAAATATACAGACAAGCCTGTGATAACAGTCCCACACTGTGTTGCACCGCAGACGGATACTGTGAAGTTTGATAGAAAGCATTTTAATCTTCCGGAAGATAAGTTCTTATTCCTTGTAATGTATAACAGTGGAAGCGTTATGGAAAGAAAGAATCCGCTTGCCGCTATTAAAGCATTTAAAGAAGCATTCTGCAAAGATGAACAGATGAAAGAAAAATACAAGGATGTCGGACTTGTTATTAAGATAAGTGAGGCAGAATTATCTGCAGAAGATGAAAAGATTATTGGTTCTGTAATAGAGGACTGCGATAACATTTATTATATGTGTGGTCATATGGGAAGATGTGAGGTTAATACACTTCTTGCAGATGTGGATGTGTATGTTTCACTTCACCGTTCAGAAGGCTTCGGACTTGTTATGGCTGAGTCAATGTATGTTGGTACACCTGTTATTGCAACTGACTGGTCAGGCAATACAGAGTTCATGAACAGTGATACAGCATGCATGGTCGGTTACGACATGATAGAGCTTGATAAGGACTATGAGCCATTCAAGAAGGGCAATGTATGGGCTGATGCACATGTTGATGAGGCAGCAGACTATATGAGAAGGCTTTATGATGATAGGGATTTCTACGAAAGAATTGCTGGGAATGGTCAGAAATATGCTAAGGAACATCTGGCATATAAGCGTTCTGCGGATATTGTCAGCGAGAGGTTAAAGAAAATTCATGGAGAGAATTGATTGACAGGGAAATGAATGCGTAATATTATCAGTAATCGATATTTTGTAAAAAGATGATATATAGAAGGTAGTTATGAAAAAATTTAAACCAATAATAAGGTGCGTAATATTCTTAGCTGGACTTGCAGCTATAATGGGAGTGATTGATTTTGCCTGCGTACAGACAGGCTATGTTAATTACATTTTAAGAAATGTGTGTGCTAAGGATAATGGTACTGATTATGATACAGTTGTAATCGGAGCATCACATGCAAGGGCATCATCTGATCCGGAGCAGATTGATAAGAATGCGGGAACATATTCGATTAATATGGCAATTCCGGGAGAAACAGTAAAAGATTCGTATTATGTACTCGAAGAGACATGCAGAACTAATGATATTAAGACAGTTATTCTTGATATTGATTATCAGTATTATTTCAATCCTCCTAAAGAAGGATTCTATACTGAACAGTTTATCCAGTGCCAGATGAACTGGGGTTCATATGTAAAGTGGCAGTATATATATGATAACATGAATCGTATGGAAATAAGAAATGTTTTCACAAGAAGACAAGCATGTGATTTTACACTTACCAGTATGAAAGAAAATATCAAACAGAAATTATCAAAGGGTTACAAAGATGCAGATATTTATTCTCTTGATGTAGATGGTGGAACATATGCTGGAAGAGGCTATTTCTATATTAAGCCTGTTAGTGGAGAACTGGCAGGTAAAGAACTTATAAAAAGCTGGAGTGTAAGAAGCAGAGAGCAAATTACAGGTTATCCTCTGAAGTATATTAAGAAAATAATAAAATATTGCAGAGATAATGATATTGATCTTATCGCAGTAACATCTCCAATAACTCCAAGCAGTGTAGGTACTCTTCATATGGAGAATGTTCATAATACAATAAATAATCTGCTGGCAGAGAATGGAATCTTCTATTATGATTTCAACATGGCAAGACAGGATGTACTGCCAAGAACAGATTCGGACTTTGTTGATAAAGAAGGACATATGAATGGAGAATTTGCAAAAGAATATTCAGAATTTCTTGGCAAAGTTATTAAAGAACATAAACAGGGAACTAAAGATATTAATAGATATTTCTACAGTTCATATCAGGAAATGTATGATACTGATGCAGGGCTGTACGGGGTAGTGGAGAAATAAAATGTCATTTACAACAGCGTTATTTTGGTTTTTTATATTAATCGGAGTAGTTATATATTATGTACTTCCATCTAAAGTAAGATGGATGTGGTTACTTGTGTTAAGTTATCTGTATTATTTTTCATTTAATGTGAAGAATAGTCTTTTCATGGTTGCAGCATCGCTTGTTATATATCTCGCGGCGTTAGCAATGGAATACATACAGGATAAGTCAGATGCATATCTGAAAGAACACAAGGCAGAGATTGACAGGGAACAGAAGAAGAAACTTAAGAATTCTGTTAAGCATAAGAAGAGAATAATACTTGTAATAGCAATGCTTATTAATTTCGGAGTACTTGCAGTATTAAAATATGGTGGTTTTATCACAGGCAATATTACAGCAGTTCTTAATAAGATAGGAATTGATAAGACTGTGTATGCATTAAGCAATTATGTGATGCCACTTGGTTTATCATTCTTTACATTCCAGTCAATATCTTATGTTATTGATATATATCAGGGAAAATACAGAGCAGAAAGGAATCCATTCAGGATATGTCTTTTTGTATCGTTCTTCCCTCAGATTATGCAGGGACCTATTGGAAGATTTGATAAGCTGCAGAAAACACTTTTTGCAGGTAATGCATTTAATCTTCAGAATATACAGTTTGGTATTCAGAGAATATTCTGGGGACTGTTCAAGAAGATGATTCTTGCAGACAGGGCTGGAGTATTTGTGGCAATGATATTCAACAAGCCTGATGAATACGGTGGAGCAATGGCAATAATAGCGGTGCTTATGTATTCAATCCAGTTATATGCGGATTTTTCAGGTGGTATTGATATAGTAATCGGTGTTGCGCAGCTTTTTGGTGTAACTATGGATGAGAACTTCAGACAGCCATATTTTAGTAAATCAATCGGAGAGTTCTGGAGAAGATGGCATATTACACTAGGTACATGGATGAAGGATTATGTCTTCTATCCATTCTGCTTGTCAAAGGCTATGAACAAGTTCGGAAAGTGGGGCAAGAAGCATCTTGGTGAGCATGTTGGCAAGACGCTTCCTATATGTCTTTCTAATCTTCTGATATTTTTTATAGTTGGTATATGGCATGGAGCAGAATGGCGTTATATCATGTATGGTATGTATAATGGAGTAATAATAGCATTCAGTAACCTTGTAGAGCCACTTTATAAAAAATGCTTACATGCATGTCATATTAATCCACATAAGAAGTGGTGGCAGTGTGTGCAGATATTAAGAACGTTTATACTTGTTAATATCGGATGGGTATTCGATTGCAGTGCAGCAGGTATGGGTTCTGCAGTCAGAATGATAAAACGAATGATTACAGACTTAAGGTTTGACCAGCTTAACGCTGTAATGTTCAAGAGTATTGGTTTAAAGCCGGCCGATTACATAATTCTGGCAATCGGATGCATAGTTGTATTAATAATTAGTATCCTGAAGGAAAGAGGAGTACAGATAAGAGCTGCCGTAGAAGCAAAGCCAATAGCTGTAAGATGGCTTATTTATTATGGTCTTATAGTAGCAATATTTGTTCTGGGATATGCAAGTGATGCTGGAAGCGGATTCTTATATGCGAATTTCTGACAGCCATAATTAAATGGAGGATTTATGAAACATTTAAAGGAAATGTATGAATACAGAGAAATGATATTTTCTCTGGTAAAGAAAGATTTACGTGGAAGATATAAGGGCTCTGTGCTCGGATTTATGTGGACATTTATTAACCCATTGTTACAGCTTTTAGTGTTTACGTTGGTTTTCTCAATAATTATGAGAGCCAATTATGAACAGTATTATCTGTTCCTATTTGTAGCACTTGTACCATGGATGTTTTTCGGCTCAAGTGTTCAGGATGGCTCAACATGTATAATGCGTGAATCTAACATGGTTAAGAAAATATATTTTCCAAGAGAGGTTATTCCAATATCTACAGTAACAAGTGCATTCATTAATATGATTCTTACATTTGTTGTTGTGTTTATCGTTCTTCTTATCTCAGGAAGAGGAATTAATCTGGTTGCATTATTATATCTTCCTGTTGTAATGATTGTTGAATATATATTATGTCTTGGAATTGGACTTATAGTTTCTGCACTTACTGTTTATTTAAGAGATTTACAGTACATTCTTGGAATTGTAGTTATGGCATTACAGTATATGACACCAGTTATGTATGGCGCTGATATGGTAGAGAATGCTAATGTTCCACAGATATTAAAGACAATATTTAACTTAAATCCAATGACACCAATAATCAATATATACAGACAGATTCTTTACTATAAGGAAATTCCAGATTTGTCTACATTATTGGTTGCTATTATAACAGGCGTTGTTTTTGTTATTCTGGGAGCAATTATATTCAGAAGACTTCAGCGCGGATTCGCAGAAGAGTTTTAATGTTTAAGAAAGAGAGATAAGTATGCTTAACAACGAGAATTCAATCGAAGTAAGGAATGTATCCAAAAGCTTTAAAGTGTATTTTGATAAAGGTAATGAACTTAAAGAGAAAATGCTGTTCTGGAAGAGAAACAGATATGAAAACAGAGTTGTTCTTAATAATATAAGCTTTACAGTAAAGAAGGGCGAGGCAGTAGGTCTTATTGGAAGAAACGGCTGTGGTAAGAGTACAACACTTAAGCTGTTGACTAAGATTATATATCCTGACAGCGGTTCTATTGAAATGTGCGGAAGAGTTTCAAGTCTTCTTGAACTTGGAGCAGGATTCCACCCTGACATGAGTGGAAGAGAAAACATATACACTAATGCTGCGATATTTGGTCTTACTAAGAAAGAGATAGATGAAAGACTTGAGGATATTATCGAGTTTTCAGAATTACAACAGTTTATTGATAATCCTGTAAGAACATATTCATCAGGTATGTACATGAGACTTGCATTCTCAGTAGCTATTAATGTTAATGCAGATATCCTTCTTATTGATGAGATTCTTGCTGTAGGTGATGCGAATTTTCAGGCAAAATGTTTCAACAAGTTAAGAGAGATTAAGGCTAACGGAACAACTATTATTATCGTATCACATGCCCTTGGACAGATTGAAGAGATATGTGACAAGTCAATCTGGATTAAAGATGGACAGATTGAGCAGGAAGGTGATCCAAGAGAAGTTGACATTGCTTATCTTGATTATATGAATCAGGAAAGATTAAGCAAGGATGAGCAGGAAAGAGCCAGAATCTTAAGAATTGAAGCAGAGCAGAGAAGACTTAAGAAGGCTGAGGAAGAGAATAAAGAAGGTGGTAACGATAAGCGTTACGGAAGTTTCGAGGCAAGAATTAATGACGTTATCTTGTCTTGTGATGACGGCAAGAGGACAGAAACTCTTGAAACAGGAAGAAAAGCCGTGATAGAGATAGATTATTCTGTTGAGACTCCGGTAAAAGAAGTTCATGCAAGATATATGATTTACAGAATTGATGGTCAGTTATGCAGTGGAAGCAGTACTAAGATAGACAGACTTGATGCATTTGACCTTGAGAAAGATGGAAAGATTGTTATTGAGTTTGACAGTATGACACTTACAAGAAGCCAGTACTGGGTAGATATTGTGCTTGAAAAAGCAGATGGAACACCAATTGATTACTATAAAGAAGCAGTAAGATTTAATGTTGTATCAGGAATTGAAGATATGGGTGTTGCAAGAATTGAACATACATGGAAGAACTGTTAATTGAAAGGTAGTGGCTATGAAAAAGAGTGATAATGTAATTAACGTACAGCTTTCAGATAATCAGGGAAAACTTCATATCAGAATTGCAGGCTGGTATATTCCTAAGGATTTTAATGATTATTCATTTGAATTACTTATTAATGGCAAGAAGACAGAGTGTAGTATCGAGCATATAACAAGAGAAGACAAGCTGGACCTTCTTATAAGTAATAATCTTAAGAGAGACTGTAAGATAGGATTCATTATTAAAGCGGATGTTAATAAGAACGATGTTAAGCGTATTGAATTATATGTTGTTGATGTAGGGACAAGAAGTCAGATTGCAAGTGTTGATGAGAAGGATGTTGTATATACGGTACAGGATCAGATATTACAGTATAATATAGACAGAATATGGTCACAAAAGACTACTGATGGTAAGCAGGTTTACAGGGTAGCAGGATGGGTTGTTGCACAGGAAGGTGATGTTGTAATCAATATGACAGATACAAGCAATAATCCGCTTGAATTCAAGAACATGCGCTGTGAACGTCTGGATTTAATTGCTAATGGTTATACAGAAGATGAGAAGAAAGCCGTTGGGTTCACTATTACAATAGATGAAAAACCGGGATATGTATTACATTTTAAGTCAGATGTTAAGAATATCGACATTAATGTAGATGAAGAGATTAAGCGACAGAGAAGAATTTACAATATAGATAAGACCAAGAGAATGATTAAGGCTGTAACACCACATAATGTCGCACGCCTCTGTCATCATATAAGATTATATGGATTTAAAGATCTTAAAGAGTATGTATATGGCGGATTATATGGCGTTATGGATCAGGCTGAGATATATAAGAAGTGGTTTGCAATTCATAAAGCTACACAGGAAGAACTGGATAATCAGAAAAAGGTAAAGTTTGCTTATGAACCAAAGGTAAGTATTATTGTTCCAACATATAATACACCTATTAAGTATCTCGAAGAGATGATTCAGTCGGTGATTGAACAGTCATACAGTAACTGGCAGTTGTGTATAGCGGATGGAAGCTGCGGTAATGCAAAGCTTGAGAAGGTTCTTGAAGATTATCATAAGAAAGATTCAAGAATTGTATATAAGCTGTTAGACAGTAATAAGGGAATTGCAGGCAATACTAATGCTGCACTTGAACTGGCTGACGGTGAGATAACAGGGCTTCTTGATCATGATGACACATTAGAGCCAGATGCTTTATATGAAGTTGTAAAAGCATTTCAGGATAAGATGGTTGATGATGTATATACAGATGAAGATAAGATATTAGGACCGGACTGGATAAATGTTGATCCTAATTTTAAGACAGATTACAACATTGATTTGTTAAGATCTCATAACTATATAACACATTTCTTCTGTGTTAAGACAGAGCTTCTTAAGGAAATCGGTGGCTTTAAGGCTGATTATGATGGTGCACAGGATTATGATGTTATATTAAGATGTACTGAGAAAGCCCGTAAGACTGAGCATATTGCCAAGATATTATATCATTGGAGAATGCATGATAATTCTACAGCAGCCAATCCGGCAAGTAAGGCATACTGCCATGAAGCAGGAAGAAAGGCTGTTGAGGACCATCTTAAGAGACTTGGAATACCGGCTAAGGTTGAACTTAGTAAGTTATTCGGAGGGAGCAGGGTTATATATGAGACACCAGGAAATCCGCTTGTTTCGATTGTAATTCCTAATAAGGATCATATTGATGATCTTGATAAATGTGTACGTTCACTGTTTAATGTCAATACTTATAAGAATATAGAAGTTATTATTGTTGAAAATAACAGTACGCAGAAAGAAACATTTGAATATTATGACAGTATACAGAAGGAATATTCTAATGTTAAGGTGTTGGTGTGGAAGAGAGAATTTAATTATTCTGCAATTAATAATTTCGGTGTTAAGGAAGCAAAAGGTGATTATATCTTACTGCTCAACAATGATACTGAAATGATTGCACCGGATTCTATATCAGACATGCTTGGTTACTGTATGCGTCCGGATGTGGGAATTGTTGGTGCCAAGTTATTGTACCCGGATGGGACAATCCAGCATGCTGGTGTAATTATCGGACTTGGCGGAATTGCGGGACATGCATTCATAGGTCTTGATGCTAACCAGTACGGATATATGTCAAGAGCATATCTTTCAAGCGATTACTCTGCGGTTACAGCTGCATGCCTTATGATATCAAAGGAAATATACAACGAAGTAGGAGGTTTGTGTGAACAATATGCAGTTGCATTTAATGATGTTGATTTCTGCATGAAAGTCAGAAGCAAGGGATATCTTGTGGTATATGATGCATTTTCACAGTGGTATCATTATGAATCTAAGTCAAGAGGATATGAAGATACTGAAGAAAAGCAATTAAGATTCAAAGGCGAGATTGATACATTTAAGAGCAAATGGCAGAAAGAATTAGATGAAGGAGATCCTTTCTATAACAGGAATTTCCCTCTTAACACAGAATCATATACACTGGAATTAGAGTAATTATCAGAGGTAAAAATGTTTTTAACGAGAGCAGCGCAGATTATTGGAAAAGAAGGCTTTAAGACATTTGGGTATGCATTACAACAGAAGATGCATCAGAATATTACAGATGCGAAAGCCTATGGCAATTATCAGAAAAGAATTGCACCTAAGCAGCGTATTACTGATAATAAGGCAGATTGCATAGCAATATGTGGATATAGTGAAAGTTATGAAAGCATGTTTGAGGTAGTGTCTGGAATGGATGCGGAATATATAGCTGTATGTGGTGAAGGCTGTGAATTTGATAAAGAATTTACAGCGATTGTCTCGCATTATATAAGAATCCAGAAGAGAGCAGGACGCAGCCTTAGATATATATACACTGATTCAGAAAAGTACAATCAAGAAGCTGGATGTGGAATTCCTGATTGCAAGCCTGACTATTCATGGGATACACTGTTATCTTACAATTATATCGGAGATGCATTTGTTGTAAAGAAGGATATTCTTATCGATACGGTTAATGAATGTATTAAGAATCATGGTGCAAGTGATAAGGTTAATTATTATGAACAGTCTTTAATGATTCTTTCAGGATGTAAGAGGACAGCTGTTGGACATATCCATCAGGTACTTGTTAAGGATTTAAGAACTGATAATAAGTCAGACAGGATTGCTGATGCAAAAATTGCATATTTTAAGGAAATGCTTCTTAGTAAGTTGGAAATTAATGCGGATGTTATAGCAGATAAGCATGATTCAGCAGTTGAGCATGTGCATTACATTCCAAATGAACATGATCTGGTGAGTATAATTATTCCATCAAAGGATAATCCAGACATATTAAAATGCTGTTTACAGAGTATCAGTAGGTTCACGAAATATATTAATTACGAAATTGTTGTTGTTGATAACGGAAGTAATGACAGCAGCAGAAAAGAATATGAGAAGCTTGTAGATACATTTGAAGGACAGGCATCATATGTGTATGAAAAAGCAGATTTTAATTTCTCACATATGTGTAATATTGGAGCAGCTAAAACTAAAGGTAATCTGTTGCTGTTCCTTAATGATGACATTGAAATAATCGGACAGGATTATGAAGACACAGACTGGCTTTCAGTACTTGCCGGGCAGGCAAAGCAGGAAAGTACCGGCGCGGTTGGTGCAAAGCTTCTGTATCCGGACTCATCATATATCCAGCATGTGGGTGTGATTAATTATGAATCAAGCTGTTTTGCGCATCTGTATGCGAAGGCAGTAGATGATGAGAATATCAAGGCTCACAGAAATTACGCTGATTATGACTGCCTGTGTGTTACAGGAGCATGCTTTATGATTGAGAAGGCTAAATTCGATAAAGCTGGTGGATTTGATGAAGCATTTGAAGTGACACATAATGATGTTGATATATGCCTGACTCTGTATGAACAGGGATATTACAATGTTTTAAGAAATGATGTGGTTCTTTTCCATCATGAATCATTCTCAAGAGGTGATGATGAGGTTGATGAAGAGAAGAACAGACGTAATATGCATGCAAGGGATATGGTATATGAAAAACATCCCGAGCTTGAGAAATACGACCCTTTCTATAGTCCGCTTCTTACGCAGACAGAGAATAACTACAGATTCGGAGATGAGATATATTCCGTAATATACAGAAGACCTCAGAAGGCTGACAGATTAAAGCTGACTGCCGGATATATTGAGGTATCACCTACAGTTAAGGTAACAGAAACAGGATATCATGATGATATGCAGCTTAGGGGATTTGCATATAACGGAAATAAAGCGTATTATAATCCCGTAATTTTTCTGTGGAATGAACAGGATTGTTATAGGATTAAGGCACAGTCAGTATGTGACAGAGTATTTCATTTAAGAAAAGATGCAGACAGGAATATTAACTATGCACCGTTTTTTTGTGGAATAGATACAACAGATATGGAAAGCGGCACATACAGATGTGCTATCAGAGCTAATGGTAAATATTACGATGCACAGGCGTGTATCGTGATTAATGATGAAGATGAAGATAGTATTGCACAATAAGGAGGATTATATGAAGACTACAGCACTTATTATGGCAGGTGGTAAGGGAGAACGATTCTGGCCAAAGAGTCGTGTTAATATGCCAAAGCAGTTCCTTTCTCTTACAGATGACGGAAAGACTATGATACAGCTCACAGTTGAGCGAATCAGTCCATTGGTTGATATTAAGGATGTTTATGTTGCAACTAACAAGAACTACAGAGAACTTGTAAAGCAGCAGCTTCCTGGTATTCCAGAGGAGAATATCTTATGTGAGCCTATAGGAAGAAATACAGCACCATGTGTAGGTCTTGGAGCAGTTCATGTTGCAACCAAATATGATGATGCAGTTATGATTGTTCTTCCATCAGACCATCTTATTAAGAATAATGAAGTATTTGCAGATACATTTAAAGAAGCAGTTCAGATTGCAGAAGAGGGTGCTAACCTTGTAACAGTAGGTATTACTCCGAATTATCCGGAGACAGGCTATGGTTATATTAAGTATAATCAGGCAGATAAGAAGAATAATGCTTATTCAGTTGAGAAGTTTGTTGAGAAGCCAGACCTTGAGACAGCTAAATCATACCTTGCTGACGGAACATATCTGTGGAATAGTGGAATGTTCGTATGGAAGGTGTCCACAATATTAGACTGCTTTAAGAAATTCATGCCTGACACATATGAAGGATTATTAAAGATTAAGGCTGCAGTTGGAACAGCTGATGAAAATGCAGTGCTTGAAGCAGAGTTTCCTAATCTTGAGTCACAGTCAGTTGACTACGGTATTATGGAGAAGGCAGATTCTATCTACACACTTCCAGGCAACTTCGGTTGGGATGATGTAGGTTCATGGCTTGCAGTAGGAAGAATCAAGAAGAATGATGATAACAGCAATGTAATTAACGGCAATGTAGTTGCAGTTAATACTAGGGGCTGTGTAATAGAAGGTGGCGAAAAACTTATTGCCACAGTTGGTTTAAGAGATATCGTAGTTGTTGATACTAAAGATGCAACTCTTATTACAACTAAAGAGAATGCAGGCGAAATCAAGCAGGTGCTTGCAAAGCTTCGTGAAGAAGGAAAGAATGAGTATCTTTAATTAGAAAGAGGAATTTTATGGATAAAAGAGTACTGGTTATTATTCCAGCTTATAATGAGGAAGAGAATATTGTCAGAGTGGTTGATAATCTTATCAATAACTATGGACAGCTGGATTATGTTGTTATCAATGATGGCTCAAGAGATAACACTGCTAAATTATGCAGGGAACATGGATATAATCTGGTAGATCTTCCGGTTAATCTTGGACTGGCAGGTGCATTTCAGGCTGGTATGAAGTATGCACTGGCTAATGATTATGACTATGCAATCCAGTTTGACGGGGACGGTCAGCATAATCCACAGTTCATAGAAAGTATGGAGCAGATGGCTGAAAAGGACAATCTTGATATTGTCATAGGATCAAGATTTGCATCAGAGAAGAAGCCATTTACCGCAAGAATGCTGGGAAGCAGGCTTATTGAATTCTGTATACTTGTTACATGCCATAAGAGAATAAAGGATCCAACATCAGGAATGAGAATGTTTAACAGAAGAATGATTCATAAACTTGCTACAAGCATGAATTTTGGTCCGGAACCAGATACTGTGGCATATCTTACAAGATGTGGGGCTAAGGTTGGCGAATATCAGGTTGAGATGAATGAAAGAATCGCAGGAGAAAGCTATCTTAATCCAATAAACAGTATGAAGTATATGTTTAATATGACTACATCAATACTTTTTGTACAGTGGTTTAGAAAGAGAGGACTGTAAGTATGACATTAAGTTTAAAAGTTGTTTTAATAGTTATTTCGATACTTACATGCTTTTATATTGCAAGAAAGTTAAGAAAATCACAGATGAATATTAATGACACTGTTTTTTGGATATTCTTTGCACTTGTGCTGGTGTTATTAAGTGTGTTTCCGGGAATTGCAAGCTGGGGAGCAGATGTTTTAGGATTTCAGGCAGATGTTAATTTCGTATTTGTTGTTGTTATTTTTCTGTTGATATTAAGGGTTTTCGTTATGTCTATTAAGATATCAGTTCTTGAAGATAAATTAAGAAATCTTACAGAAGAAATAGCTGTCAGAAATAATATGTCAGAGAAAAAGTAAGCTAAGGAAGGAAATAGTTATGAATAAGGACATAAATACGAATCACACATTTGCAATATGTGCGTATAAAGAGAGTCCATACCTTGAAGAGTGTATACAATCTCTTATGAATCAGACTGTTAAGTCTGATATATTAATAGCTACAGCAACACCAAGTAAGTATATTGATGATATTGCAGCAAAATATAATCTAAAGGTATATGTCAATCATGGGGAACATGGAATTACACAGGACTGGAATTTTGCGTATTCTAAAGCTGAAACAGATTATGTGACTATTGCACACCAGGATGATAAGTATAATCCTTCATATGTGGAAAATCTTATGGCATATACAAAAAATGCGAAAAAACCATTAATTTTCTTTACAGATTATGCAGAAATTCGTGATGGAAAGATTGTTGAATCTAACAAATTATTGAGAATTAAGAGAATCATGTTATTCATATTGAGGCCTAAGTCAATGTGGGGAAGCAGATTTGCAAGAAGAAGAGTTCTTTCTATGGGATCTCCAATATGCTGTCCATCTATAACATACTATAAACCAAATCTTATGGAACCAGTGTTCTTAAATGGTTTCAGATCTAATGAAGACTGGGAGGCAGAGGAAAGAATATCACGATTAGATGGAGAGTTCATATTCTGTAACAAGATTCTGACATATCACAGGATACATGAAGACTCAGAAACATCTAAGATAATACATGATAGTAAAAGATCAGAAGAAGATTATGCAATGTATCGTAAGTTCTGGCCATCTGGTATAGCACGTATATTGACTAAGTTATATAGCAGCAGTGAAAAGTCAAATAATATCAAGTAAAAGGGAATAATTAACAATGAAGGAATACGATGAAGTAACTTTGAAAAAAGTACAGCAGACCGAATTGGGAATACTTAAGGATTTTATTAAGGTATGTGAAGAGAATAATCTTACATGGTTTGGCGATGCAGGTTCAGGAATTGGAGCATTAAGACATAAAGGGTTTATTCCATGGGATGATGATATTGATGTTGTCCTGCCAAGAAAAGATTTTAACAAGATGATAGAAGTCTTTAAAAGAGATTATAGTGATAAATATTCTATAGCTAATGTTGAGACTATGGAAAATTATCCGTTGATGACGACAAGACTTATGTTAAAGGGAACTAAATTTGTTGAAGAGCCATTGAAAAATCTGAAATGCGAATTAGGAATATTCCTTGACATATATCCATATGATAATATTCCGGACAGTGATGAGGAATTAAAGAAACAGGCAAAACGTGCCTGGTTCTGGAGTAAAGTACTTATATTAAGACATGTTGCATTTCCGGTGCTTCCGTATAAAGGTTTTAAGGCAAAGCTTACACATGCAGTTACCGGTCTTATCCATGCGGGAATGGTTGTGTTCAGAATATCTCATAAATGGATTGCAGGAAAATGTCTTGAGATAGCTAATATGTATAATGACAAAGAAACAAAGAGAATGGCATTTTTGTTTGATACTAATCCTTATTGGCATATAATGGTTAAAGAAGAGGCATTTCCGTTACAGATATATGATTTTGAGGATGTCAAGATGCCTTTGCCAGCATGCGAAGATAAAAAGTTGAGAAAAATGTATGGTAACTATATGGAACTTCCACCGGTGGAAAAGAGAAAAAATCACTATCCATATAAACTTGAATTCAATGATTAAGAGGTTTGAATGAATTTTATATACAAAATAATGGGTGTTGACAAAAAACCGGATGATAAATATAAATACATCTGGTTTACTATGGGAACAGCCTGTTTTGCTTTAGCAACACTGGTAATGACAATTGTAATAAGCCGTTTATTAGGAGAAACACAGGCTGGAATGTTTTCAGTGGGTTTATCAATTGCACAGTGGCTTGTTACAATTGCTTATTTTGAAATAAGAACATTTCAGGTTACAGATGTAAGAAATGAATATTCTTTTAAGTATTATCTGACATTAAGAATTTTAATGTGTATAATAACATTTCTGGCTAGTATTGTTTATGTTGTATTTAATAATTATGATATCCAGAAGGTGATTATTATATTGCTTGTCTGCTTATATAAGATATCGGATTCTATAGCAGATACATTTGAAGGAGAATTTCAGAAGGAAGACAGAATAGATATTTCAGGAAAGTCTGAATTTTACAGAGTGTTTTTCAGCATACTGGTTCTTGTTATAGCTGTTGCAGTAAGCAAAAATCTTATATTGTCACTTATTATTATGAATGTAGTTGCATATGGAATGATTGTGCTCCTTGATATCAGCATAGCAGTTAAACGTGTAAGTGTAAGAATGACAGGAGACAGGAAAAGATTGTGGGAACTTGTAAAAATGTGTATTCCACTAGCAGTCAGTACATTTCTTAGTACTTACATTATTAATTCATCAAAGCTGTCAGTTGACAGGGTTCTTGGTGATGAAGCACAATTATATTACACTGCAGTTTTTATGCCTAATATGGTGATTAATCTTTTTAGTGGAATAATATTTAAGCCAATGCAGACCGCTATGGCAGTTAATTATTATGAGAAGAAATATAAAAATTTCTGGCATATTATATGCAAAATGATTTTAATAATAACAGGATTTACATTTGTATGTGAGGTTGGAGCATATATATTAGGAATTCCGGTTTTATCATGGCTGTACGGAGTTAATCTTAAAAAATATAAAGTTACACTACTACTATTATTATTGTGTGGTGGAATTAATGCAATTAATATTATTTTTTATTACGTTCTTGCAATTATGCGTAAGCAAAAATATATGACAATTCTGTATATCATAGTATGTCTGGTATCATTTCTAATAATGGATACTATGACAGAAAAGATGGGACTTACGGGAGCATCATTAGGATATCTGATACTTGTATCATTGCTGGCAGCATTATTGTTAGTGTATATCATTATTCAGACCAGGAGGAATACAAAAAATGAATAGTAATAAACAGTATGACCCTAAAATACTTAGAAAATTACAGCTGTCAGAATTGTCAGTTTTTAAGGATTTTATAAAAATATGTGAAGAAAATAATCTGCAGTATTTCTTATTTGCCGGATGCGCTATTGGTGTAGAACGACATCAGGGGTTTATTCCATGGGATGATGATATTGATATAGGAATGCTAAGGGAAGATTATGACAAGATAATTAAGATAATAAGAGAAAAATATAGTGACAAATATAATGTATTAGACATAGATTCTTACAAAACATTTCCGTTTTATAATGCTGAAATTGCAAGAAAAGGAACAAAGAATATACCATTTGTTTTTAGAGATGCTAATGTTCCTATGGGAATAGATGTGGCAATTTATCCGTTTGATAATGTTCCTGATGATAAAGGGGCACGAAAAAGACAGACTATGTCAGTATTTTTCTGGAGTAAACTTCGAATTTTACGTGAGTTTGACAGACCGGTTCTTTTTCTAAAGGGATGGAAGAGAAAGCTTGTAAGTGCAATCTGTATAATAGCTAACAGAATTCTTAAGTGGACTCATTTTTCAAGAAATTTTATTAACAAAAGATATTTAAAGAGTGCAACAAAATATAATGGACAGAAGACAGAGTGGGTATCATGTTTCTTTGGAGAGATGCATCCGTTAAAACAGGCCATAAGATATGATGATTTATTTCCACTTGCAGAAGGTCCTTTTGAGGATATTGTTGTTAAGATACCAAAGAATAATGATGTGTATTTAAAGCGTATGTTTGGTGATTATATGGTGGTTCCACCTGAAAGCGAAAGAAAGAATCACCTATCAGAAATATTAGAATTCGGACCATTTGAAGAAGAAATAAATGTTGATTAGAATGTAATAACATCGGAGGATATAATGGCAGAGGTTAAAGTGATTAGTAAAAAGAAAAAACTGATAGTGACATTTATAATAATGTTGATATTAGTATTTTTATTTAACAGAGCTATGTACTGGACGGAATTCAGTACATGGAAAAACAAAGTTATGGTAGCAGTAATAAGCCTGACAGGTGTTATTGGAATGCCATTATTTCTTACATATGTTAAATCAGTATCTGATTATATCGATATGTTTATAAACAATAAGATAAATCAGATTGAAGCATTAAAGGATAACTGGAAAAAGGTGCTGTTATATACAGCACTTTTTGTGGTTATTATTATAGCAGCTGTTTTGTTAGAAAAGCTTATATTAAGCAGAGTATATGGAGGCTATTCATATCTTAGAATGTATTTCTGTATGAGTACTGGAATACTCATATTTGCACTTGTGCTGTGTGGAAAGATAGCATATAAGAGAGTTGAAGTTGTGTTTGCTGTAGCAGCACTTATAATGGGGCTTACATATATAATGGTTTCGCCAAGACATCTGCTTGTGACATGGGATGATGAGACACATTATCTGAGAAGTGTTTCTCTTGCAGATGTGTTTGATAATACTAAATTTAATGCAGAAGGTTCGTTTTATGATTCGCAGCCAGCTACTTATATGTATACTCAGGGCGATTTAACAAAAGAAGAATTTGATGCAATTCTGAGCAATGTTGAATATGAGTATAGTCAGAAGTATACGAATAATCGTTTTGCAAGCGAAGTTGGCAAAGAATTTGTTGCGTATATTCCGGCTGCTGTTGGAATAATTATGGGCAAAGCGCTGGGATTGTCATTCTTTCAGACGTTTTTGTTTTCAAAGATGGTAATATTATGTACATATGTGATGCTTATGTACTTTGCAATTAAAAAATTAAAAAATGGTAAAATTCTTTTAGCTGTAATAGGATTATCAACAACTACTATGTTTATGGCATCAACAATGTCATATGATTACTGGGTTATTGGATTCACAACACTAGGATATTCTTTCTTTATTTCTGAAATACAGGACAAGGATAAAAAATTAGAATATAGAAATATTATAATGATGAACGTATGCTTTTTACTTGGTATAGCTCCTAAAGCTATCTACTTTGTCATTATGTTTGTGCTTTTATTTATGCCTGTTAATAAATTTAAAGATAAAAAACAAAGAAAAATATATTATGCAATTATTATAGGAACTGCTATATTCCTTATGATGACATTTTTGCTTCCTATGTTAATCAACTCTCCAGGAACAGGGGATTCGCGAGGTGGATCAAATGTTAATTCAACAGAACAGATAAAATATATACTTTCTAATCCACTGGAATATTCAGATACATTACTGAACTTCTTAAAAGATTACCTGAATCTTGACTATGCTTCTGAATTTATCAGTTCTATGGCATACATGGGATACGGAAAAGGAACTGCCATAACATTGATGTTAATTGCAGCATTAATGTATATAGACAGAGGAGAAGAAAAGATGAGAGTGCCATATGTAAGAGCAGCCTATTTCTTTAGTGCAGCTGTATGTGTGGTTCTGGTTGCAACGGCACTATATATATCATTTACGGCGGTAGGTGCTGATTATGTTGCAGGTTGCCAGCCAAGATATTTACTTCCTATATTATTTCCAACTGCCTATTTTATAGGAGTTGATGGAATTAGTACTAAAATTAATAAAAATGTTATGACAATCGCAGCGATAGGAATTATGACATACATCTTTATGAGTAATATGTGGACTACATGTTTTTAATGTGATTAAGGTATGATAAAGGATTGTGGAAATGAAAGATAAGAAAGAAAAAAGAAGTATAAAAGATTTTGTACCGGCGTTATTGGTTTCACTGGCAGCAAGTTTTATGATTATGGTTTTTGCTCCAATAGAAATATATTATTCAAATCAGGATCAGTTCTGGTTTGAGATTAAACAGCTTATACCTGTTGTGATTTGTTTGTTTATGATATTTCTGGTTGTAAGCCTTGTTGTTCTGGGAGTGCTGTTTCTTATTAACCAAAAGGCTTATAATGTCGGAATTATTTTGTATCTTATAGCTTTTTTAAGTACATATATTCAGGGGAATTTTCTTGTTAAAAATCTTCCTGGATTAGATGGAACACAGCCGGTGTGGAAAGATTATATATCAGAAGATATTAAAACAATAATAGTATGGGGGGTAGTTTCAGCAATAGTTATTGCATTTGCAGTAAAATTTAAGTCTCAAAAGCTCAGAAGTGCAATAAGTATAGTATCAGTATGTATTTTCCTTATGATAGCTGTTACGCTGGTTACGGTTGTATTAACAACTAAAGTAACAGATAAAGATTATGAAATGGTTGTTACAGATAAAGATGAATTTGAAATGTCCTCAGATACGAATTTTATCATACTGCTGTTAGATGCAATGGAAGGTGGAACATATGATGAGGTAGCCCAGAATCATCCAGAATACGCCGAGATAATGAGAGACTTCACATATTATGACAATACAGTATGTGGTTATACTTTTACAAAGCAGTCTATTCCGTTTATTCTGTCTGGAATATGGTATGAAAATGAGAGACCATTTGTTGATTATGCAACTGATGCGTATACAAATTCTCCATTTTTGACTAAGTTATCCCAGAAGGGATATAAAATGTCTCTTTATGAACCGGAATTATATACATCAGATAAAGAATTGTACAAGTTTAGTAATATAATAAAGAATAAAACAGATATAAGTTCTTATATTACATTTATGAAGAGAGAAATACAGATAACAGGATATAAATATGCACCATTTATTCTGAAAAGATTCTGTATGGTAGGAACACAGGATTTTGAAGATTTTAGAACAAATCCTGATGATTGCGAAACATTTTCATATGATAATGAGGTGTTTTACAATGCAGTAAAGAATTCAGAAATGACAAAAACAGATGATAAAACTTTTAAGTTCATACATATATGGGGAGCACATGTTCCGTTTGTATTTGATAAAGATATGAACAGAATAGAAGATGGTACATATGCACAGAATGTTGAGGCATGCATGACTATGACAGATGCTTATCTTAAGAAACTTAAAGAAAATGGTGTGTATGATAATTCGGTTATTATAGTTATGGCTGATCATGGATATGGACTTTCTTATGGACCAAGAAACAGACAGCATCCTGTTCTTTTTATTAAAGGAAAAAATGAGAGCCATGATTATACAGTATCAGAAGCTCCTATTTCTTATGATGATTTACAGGAAGCATATTCAAGATTGCTTGATGGTGCTACAGGGGAAGATGTGTTTGACTATAAAGAAGGCGATGAAAGACAACGAAGATATCTTTACTTTGAGTATGAACATGAAGAGATTCTTGAAGAATATTTCCAGGAAGGATATGCAGGAGATTTGGATACATTAAAGGAGTCAGGCAGAAAATTTATATATGAGGAATAATTATGCTTAGTAAATTAAAAGAGATAATATCACCTGTTATATTTCTTATTGTGACATTCTGTATATTTATGCCATCATCTTTATTTCTTGGCAATCTTGATGAATTTGCAGTGGGATTCACAGCACTTATACCGCTTCTTATGGCAGCGTCGTTAATTACGGCAGCAGTTGTTATACTGATAGGTCTGATTGTGCCAAAGAAGATATGTAACATATACGCAGCGGTCATATTTGGCGGTGCACTTGCTGCTTATGTGCAGGGAAATTTCCTTAATCCGGATTTTGGTGTCCTTAATGGAAGGCAGATTCAGTGGAGTCAGTTCAGGGTTAATGGAATAATAAGTACAGTTGTATGGATAGTACTTATAGTTGTTCCGGCAGTTATTGTATGCTTTAAGAAAGATATAATGACAAATATAATAAAGTGGGGCAGCCTGTTTCTTTCAAGCATACAGGTTGTGACACTTGTGGTCCTTATTATATCTTCAAAAAGAACTGTTGATTATTCATATGTAGTTACTAAGAATGATGAGTTTGCGTTATCTTCGCAGGGCAATGTGGTGGTATTCATTGTGGATACACTGGATAATGAAGACGCACAGAATTATGTTATCGACAGATACTGTGAAGAATTAAAAGATTTTACTTATTTTGATAATATGATAGGCGGAGGTGCACCAACAGCTCTAGGAGTTCCACTTATGCTTACAGGTTATCAGTATGATACAACACAGTCTCTGGCTGATTACAGAAAGAAAGCATATGAAGAAGGTACTCTTATTCAGGATATGTCAGATAACGGATATGATGTTAAGTTGTATACTTTAAGTGAGTATCTTAATGGAGTTAATCAGGAGGCAGTAGCCAATACTGCGGGTGGACAGAAATACAGAATATCAGACAAAGTTCAGTTCTTTAAGAATATTTATAAAATGTCGGCATTCTATGCATTTCCACAGATTATAAAACAGTATTTCTGGTTTTATGGTGATGATTTTGCAGCATGTCAGGCTCCAGAGAATAACAATATTATTCAATATGAACTGGATGATTCACAGTTGTATGCTGATTTTAAGAATAATGGCGGTATAACAGTTGATGCTGGAAATAAAACATTTACACTGTATCATATGGTAGGGGCACATGCACCTTATGAGATGAATGAACAGTGTGTAGATGTGGGAGAAACAGAGACTTCTCTTGATAAGCAGATACAGGGTGTGTTCAGATATATTAATGAATATATGCAGCAGATGAAGGATAAAGGTGTGTATGATAACAGCACGGTTATAATTACAGCCGACCATGGCGGGTATGGATTGTATGAACGTCCTGCTGTATTTGTGAAAATGGCTGATACTCATAATGGTGTAATGCAGGTTAATTCAGATTCTGTAACATTTAAGAATCTGTATGCTACTTATGGCAAAGCAGCACTTGGACAGAAGAGTAATTATGGAAATACGCTTTTTGATATGGCTGGTGTTTCTCAGGCAAGATATCATGTAGCACCATGGGATGTGTCAAAAGGTATGTACCCGGCAGATGAATATCTTAAAAACAGAGATTATTCAGTGTTCAGAATAGAAGGGGATGCTGTTAATCCACAGATATCTGTAATTAAAGATGAGCAGCAGATGAAGAATATTAATAATTAATGATGAAGCAGCAGCTAAGCCTGGAAGGTTTATAGCGGCTGCTTTTTATACTGGTAATTTAGTTTATTATCTGCTATAATCCATTCTGTTCACGCAGATGGATAAAAATATGACCGAATGAATAAACTGTGAGAGGGGATATTTATGAATGAGAATAATCAGCTGGTTCGTGCTTTAGGGCTTAAAGAATCAATTAGTATGACAATTGGAACCGTTGTAGGTGTAGGACTTTTTACCTGTGGTTCAGCACAGATAGGAAGTGTAGGATCATGGATAATAGGATTCACATTTGTTGCACTTCTTATATCTATATGGCCATGTCTTATATATGGAGAGATGTCTGCAGCACTTCCTTGTGCGGGTGGAACATATAATTATGCCAAGAGAGGACTTAACAGAGTATGGGCTAATATGGCAGGATGGCATTATATAGTATCTGTTGTAGCTATTGGTGCAGGTGAGACGCTTGCATTTGCTAATTATTTTAAGATTCTTATGGAACAGCTTGGAATAAGCATCGTTAAGCTTGATTCAAGAATTATAGCTATTATCCTTGTTGCAGTTTTCCTTATTCTTAATTTCAGAGGTATTGAGCAGTCAGGTAAGGCACAGACAGCATTTATGTTTTTCTTCTGGGGCTGTTCAGTGTGCTGGTTCCTTTATATGATACCTAAGGTTCATGTTGAATATTTTGGCGGAATAGCAATGAATTCATTGCCTCCATTTAATGAGATGATGTATATATTTGGTCTTGTATGGTGGTGCTATACAGGATTTGAGACATGTGTATCTATGGGAGCAGAGACTAAGTATCCACAGTATACACTTCCAAGAGCATTAAAGATTTCGGTATTTATGGTATTTGCACTTAACGCATTATTCCAGTGGTTTCTTGTAGGTCTTGTACCTAAGGAGTTTTATGGAATTCTTGCAGCGGCAGATGCTCCATATGCAGAAGGACTTAAGGCAGTCGGACTTGTTGGATTTCCTATTATACTTTTATGTATCGGTATTGCATTTGGTGGAGATTTATCTACTATTAATCCGGGAATTGCTGCACCTGCAAGATACATTTATACAATGGCGGAAGATGGCGCATTACCTAAATTCCTTGGAAAGATTCATCCGAAGTTCAAGACACCATATGTTGCTGTTATTGTGGTTGGTGTTATCAATTTTATACTTATTGCAACAGGTTCAATTAATTACATAGCATCGGTATCACTTATATCACTTGCTATATGTTATATGATAGGCTGTCTTTCATATATGGGGCTTAAGAAGAAGTATCCTGATATGAAGAGACCTTATAAGGCTCCTCTTGGAGTTGTTGGATGTATATTTACAATTGTTGTGTATTGCTTCATGTTAATATTTGCGGATAAGGCAGCACTTATTACATCAGGAATCATAACAGTATTATGTGTAATATTCTATTTTGCATATTCTCACAGAAAAGAATGTGTTATGCCGACAATTGAGGAAGAGATTGGCGTTATAGAAGAGCCGGATGAGCAGACTAAAGCTAAGATGGACAGACAGTATACCATATGGAAGGTATGCACAATTATTGTCACATGCATTGCACTTGGAATCTATATAATTCCGATGGTGCTGTAAGGAGGAAATATGAATCGTTATCAGTTTGAAGTACTTACATATATTGAAAAGAACGGTAAGAAAGAGTATCCGATGAGAACTCTTTCAGATACATTAAAGATTTCAGGAACAGCTATATCTAAAGCTCTGGATGAATTAGAAAATGAAGTGCTTATTAAAAAATGTGGAGACCAGATGGAGATTACCGAAAAAGGTCTTGAGGCACTTGAGCCTTACCGAGTAAAGAGAGCGGTTATTATGGCAGCAGGATTTGGGTCAAGAATGGTTCCGGTTACATTAGACAGACCAAAGCCTATGGTTGCTGTTAATGGAGTAAGAATTATTGATACATTACTTGATGCACTTGTTTCTGTAGGAATTAAGGATATAACTCTTGTAAGGGGTTATAAGAAAGAAAAATTTGATGAGATTCTGGAGAAGTATCCATTTATCAATCTTATTGATAACGATATATATGATAAAACCAATAATATATCATCAGCAATGGCAGCATTAGAACATATTGACCAGTGCTATTTATGTGAAGCGGACCTGTATATATCTAATCCGGCTATTATCACAAAGTATCAGTACTGCAGCAATATCCTTGGCTCTTATTCGTTAGAGACTGATGACTGGAGCTTTAAGCTTGATAATGGACATATAACAGATTATCAGAAGGGTAATACATATTGCTTTAATTATTATGGAATATCTTACTGGACAAAGGAAGACAGTGCAAAATTAAGAGAAGACTTTGCACAGGTATATAATGAAGAGCCGGAGGGCAATGATTATTTCTGGGAGTTTATTCCACTTGTGCTTCGCAAGGAAAGATATGCGGTAGAGGTAAGACCTTGTGAGAAATCAGATATTATGGAGATAGATAATTTTTATGAGCTGGTACAGTTAGATTCTTCTTATAAGGATTATCCGGGACAGGAACAGTAAATGCAGATATAAAGGGAAGGTGAATGTCTATGATATGTTATAAGGGAAAGGTTCTTACAGTTGACAGTAATGATACAGTAGCCGGTTATCTCGTTGAGGATAAAGGAAGAATTGTGTATGTTGGTAATGAACTGCCAGAACAGTATAAGAATGTGCAGACAGTTGAACTTGGAAAGAAGGTGCTGGTTCCGGCATTCGTAGATACACATCAGCATATGGCATCATTTTCTACATTTCACGCAGGACTTAATGTTATGGATGCAGAGTCCAATGAAGAGATTGCACAGATGGTTAAAGAATTCGTGCAGTCAAGCGGTAATAAAAAAACACTTATAGCATTTGGTGCGTCACCATATTCAGTTAAAGAAGGAAGACTTATAAGCAGAGAAGAATTAGATAAGGTATGCCCTGATAAGGAAATCATGGTTGTCAAATATGATGGACATGCGTGCATAATTAACAGCAAGCTTCTTGATAAGCTGAAGGGGAAAGTAAGTAAGTTAAGAGGTTATCACGAAGATACCGGTGAGATGAATCAGGAGGCATTCTTTGCATGCTCTGATTACATTACTAATTCACTTTCTATTATTGAACTGTTTAAGAATATGCAGATTGCCATTGATTTTCAGGCGTCACATGGAATTGGCTGTATTCACACTGTAAGTGGTGTGGGTTTTACAGGCAATCTTGATATTACATTTGAAAAAATATTTGCAAAATCCTTAACTAATGGATTTCAGGTAAGAGTATTCCCACAGTCAATGAATGTTGATGTCGCATTAAAGAGAAAACTGCCAAGAATAGGCGGGTGTTTTGAATGTGCGCTTGATGGATGTTTCGGTTCACACGATGCAGCTATGAATGAACCGTATATTGAATCTTTAGGCGGTGACGGAGTACTTTATTACGATGATGAAAAGGTTATTGATTTTTGCAAGAAGGCTAACAGAGCCGGACTGCAGATAGAGATGCATGCGATTGGGGATAAAGCATTTGACCAGGCATGCAGGGCACTTAAGGCGGCACTTGACGATTATCCAAGAAAAGACCACAGACATGGAATTATACATGACTGTCTTCCAACTGAAGAGGGAATTAAGATATGCAGGGACTATAATATACAGATGCCTGTACAGAGTGCTTTCATTAACTGGAAACAGGAACCTGATGAGTATCTTGAAAGTATTATGGGTAAAGAAAGAACAGAAAGGCTTAATCCACTTAGAACATTTAATGAGAACGGAATAGTTGTTTCGTGCGGTTCTGATGCTCCATGTACATCACCGGATCCTATTGTATGGATTGACAAAGCTGTTAATAATATGAATCAGTCTCAGGCAGTATCGGTTCAGGAAGCACTAAGGATGTGTACATATAATGGATATTATGTAACATTTGACGAGAAGGAAAGAGGAAGTCTTGAGGCAGGAAAGATTGCCGATATGGTGGTTCTTTCAGACGATTTGTATTCAGTTGACACGAAGGACATAAAGAACATTAAGGTAGAGGGACTTATACTTTCGGGAAAGAAGTATGAATCATGCAGAGAAAATGTAATCAAAGCAGTGATTCGAGGAATGTTCTCAGGAAACATGGCATAAGGAGATATGTATAATGAGAAAAGAAGAGTTTTATGTATTGAACAGTTTGTATAATGGAAGCATTGGCAGAGCAGGCTGCACTTATGATGTTGAGGAGACAAAAGCTCTTAATGACACAGATATTTATAATAAACTTGTAAAAACAGGGTATATTGAAAAAGAGTCTGGTAGTCTTACAAAGACTGGATTAGAGGCACTTGAACCATACAGGGTTAATAATGCCGTTATTCTTGCAGCCGGCGCATCTACACGTTTTATTCCTTTATCACTTGAACAGCCAAAGGGTCTTTTTGAAGTTAAGGGTGAACGTCTGATTGAGAGACAGATAAAGCAGCTTCAGGATGCTGGCATTAAGAATATTACAGTTGTACTTGGCTATAAGAAGGAGATGTTTTACTATCTTGAAGACAAGTATGGTGTAAAGTTCATTATTAATGATTCATTTAATATAAAGAATAATATAGAAAGTCTTTATCTTGCAAGAAAAGAACTTAAGAATACTTACATATGCGTAAGTGACAGTTATTATATAGAGAATCCATTTAATCAGTTTGAATATCATACATTTTATTCAGGTTATTATGGAAAGGAAACAACGGATGAAGTATATGCAAGAGCTGACGGATTTGGAAAGATAACAAGAATTGCTAAGGATAATAAGATTGATGGCTATGTTCTTATGGGACATTCATTCTGGAGAAAAGAATTCTCAGAAGCATTTATTAATCAGGTTGAGGCTGTCCGGGAATCTGGAATATATAATAACTGCTATTGGGAGATTCTTGTAAAGGATAAGCTGGATGAAATGCCTGATATTTATTTTAAGGAATATCTTCCGGGTAATATATTTGAATTTGATTATTTTGATGAGCTTAGGAAGTTTGATTCACAGTATCTTGGACATACGCACAGTGAGATAATAAGAAATATCAAGCTTGTATTCAGATGTGATGAGGAAGATATAATTGATTTCAGAAATGTAAGTGAGGGAATGACCAACACATCCTTTATATTCAAGATTGACGGAATTGATTATATATACAGGCATCCGGGCGATGGAACAGAAAGCATAATCAATAGAAGAAATGAAAAAAAATCACTTATCACAGCCAAAGAGGTTGGTGTAGATCCTACATACATATATGCAGATGTTAATGAGGGCTGGAAGATATCAGTATTCATTCCAGAATTCAGAGAACCTGATTATAATTCTTTTGAGGACTCAAAGAAGATATTGGCTGTTTTAAGAAAGCTGCATAAGGCAGATATAACAGCTGATTATGGAATGAAGCCATGGGAAGATGCACTTGATATGGAGAAGCTTCTTGAAAAGAAAGATCCTGTGTGCTTCGTTCAGTATGAAGGACTTAAGAACAGCATAGGACAGTTATATAAGATGACTCTTGGAGATGGAATTGAAAAATGTTTCTGTCATGGCGATACATATAAGCCAAACTGGATGATAAGACCGGATGGAAGTGTCATACTTATTGACTGGGAGTATTCTGGATATTCTGACCCGGGAATTGATGTTGGATATTATGTGGTTGATGCCATGTATGATTTTGATAAGGCTGAGGAATTCATAAAGGAATACCTTCAGGAAGATTATAATGAGACAACAAGATTTCATTATATGGCATATGTTGCTATTATTGCGTACTACTGGTTTGTATGGGCTATGTACAGGGAATCATGTGGTGCAGATATGGGAGAGGCATTGGAGAACTGGCGAGACATGGCAGTTAAATATGCTGAGTACCTTTTGAAATAAATAATATTAAAAGGACACTGTATTATGTAAGAACAGTGTCCTTTTTTGTGTGCAAAACATGTAAAAATTATATTGGGTATGTAAAAAAAGTATATTGGATATGTAAAAAAACCTTTCAATAATTAATAATAAGTGATATGATTAATTATTGTGTTGGATGATTCTGACATAATCAATCAAATCTTCAAAAGAGGAGTTATTTATGGAAATATTATCGACAGCCTTAGGTTATGTAATGAATTTTTGTTACAAATTACTGCATGATTATGGATTGGCAATTATATTATTTACTCTTATAAGTAAGATCGTTCTCTTACCTGTATCAATCTGGGTACAGAAGAATTCAATTAAAATGGTTAAGATGCAGCCTGATATTAACAGGATTCTTATTAAGCATTATGGGGATAAGGATGAGATAGCAGAGGAACAGTCTAAGCTTTATAAAAAAGAAAAATATAATCCACTGGCATCACTTATACCTCTTATTATACAGATAATACTTCTGCTTGGAGTTGTTGCAGTTATCAAAGACGGAATTAATGAAGGTGTTGCGAACATGAAGTTTTGTGGCTATGACCTTACATGGATTACTACAAAACAGTGGGGATTATCAATAATAACACCAATTATAGCAGGTGTCTCAGCATGGCTTTTATGTGTTGCACAGAATGCAAGTAACGTATTACAGGCAGAACAGAGTAAGCTTAATAAGTATGGTATGATGATATTTTCAGTAGGTCTGTCGTTATATTTAGGATGCTTTGTATATGCAGGAGTAGCTCTTTACTGGACTGCCAGCAACATATTTGCAATTCTTCAGTTATATCTTCTTAACTGGGCGATTAATCCTAAGAATTATGTTGATTATGAGGCTCTTGAGGAAACTAAGAAAGAACTTGCAGAGATTGAAGCTCTTGGTACGAAAAAAGGTAAAAGAAACAAAGAAGATATTAAGAGAGAAAAAGCTGATTATAAAAAGTTTTTCTCTGTTGTTAATAAACATCTTGTCTTCTATTCAGAGGGCTCAGGTTTTTATAAGTATTTTAAAGGGATAATTGAATACATACTTAATAATACGAATATTACAATCCATTATGTAACAAGTGATCCTGATGATCAGATATTCAGAATTGCAGAAAAAGAAAGTAAGATTAAACCTTATTATATAGGGGAAAAGAAACTTATAACACTTATGATGAAGATGGATGCAGACGTTGTTGTTATGACTATGCCTGATATTGAGAATTATCACATTAAGAGAAGTTATATCAGAAAAGATATTAATTATGTTTATGTTCCTCATGGCATGGACAGCCTTAATATGACAATGCGAACCGGTTCAATGGATCACTATGATTCTGTATTATGTACAGGAAAGATTCAGAAAGAAGAAATAGAAAAAACTGAAGAAGTGTATAATCTTCCGAAGAAGGAGCTTGTTGAGTGGGGATATTCATTGCTTGATGAGATGCGTGAGGATTATGAAAAGATGCCAAAGAAGGAAAATGATATTAAGTCAATACTTATTGCTCCATCATGGCAGAAAGATAATATTGTAGACAGCTGTCTTGAGGGCATACTTGATAATCTTAAGGGACATGGTTATAAGATTACAGTCCGGCCACACCCACAGCATGTAAGACATATGCCTGAGAAGATGGAAGGACTTAAAGAAAGATATAAGGATGATACAGATATAGAGATCCAGACTGATTTTTCATCAAACAGTACTGTTTTTGAAGCCGATCTTATGATTACAGACTGGTCAGGTATAGCATATGAATATGCTTATACTACATGTAAACCGGTTCTTTTCATTGATACACCAATGAAGATAATGAATCCTGAATACAAAAAGATTGGAATTGAGCCACTTAATATATGGATGAGATATGAAATCGGGCGTGTACTTAAGCTTGATGAAATTGATAAGACAGCTGATACAGCAGCAGAGATGCTGGCAGCTTCTGATACATATAAGGACAGCATAGACCGATTTGTTAAAGAATATGTGTATAATCTTGGCAGTAGTGCATCGGTTGGAGCTAAATATATTATTCAGGAAATTCAAAAAGCAATTAAAAGACATAAGGAACAACAGTAACGCCAGATTATAGGAGGGGATTATGCAGGCAATTATTTTAGCAGCAGGAATGGGAAAGCGTTTAAAAGAACTTACCCAGAATAATACCAAATGTATGGTAAAGGTTAATGGAGTATCGCTTATAGACAGGCTTTTGCATCAGCTTGAGAAACAACATCTCTCAAGAATAGTGATTGTTGTAGGTTATGAAGGACAGAAGCTGATTGATTATATAGCGACATTAGGAATTAAGACACCAATTTCATATGTTGACAATGCGGTATATGATAAGACAAACAATATTTATTCACTTGCGCTGGCAAAGAATTATCTTATGGAAGAAGATACTCTGCTTTTTGAATCAGATGTAATTATTGAGGATTCTGCAATTGATGAACTTGTAAAAGATCCAAGAGATACACTTGCCATGGTAGATAAATATGAGAGCTGGATGGATGGTACATGTGTAAAACTTGACGAATATGATAATATTATTGCATTTGTTCCAGGAAAGAGCTTTGATTTTAAGGAAAAAGAGGAATACTATAAAACTGTAAATATCTACAAATTCAGTAAACATTTTTCACAGGATATATATGTTCCTTTCCTTGAGGCATATTGTAGTGCATTGGGAGAAAATGAATATTATGAACAGGTTCTTAGAGTTATAACGATGCTGGACACACCTGGAATTAAAGGTATGAGATTATCAGGTCAGAAATGGTATGAAATAGATGATGAACAGGATCTTGATATAGCAACAACACTTTTTGCTTCAGATGATGAGACAAGAATTAACCTTATGCATAAAAGATATGGAGGATTCTGGAGATATCCGGGATTGTTGGATTTCTGTTATCTTGTTAATCCTTATTATCCGCCTAAAAAGCTTAAGGATGAATTGCGTGCAAGCTTTGATACACTTTTGACAGAATATCCTTCAGGTATGGGAGTTAATTCTTTACTTGCAGCTAAGAATTTTGGCGTTCATAAAGACAACATAATAGTTGGAAATGGAGCAGCAGAACTTATTAAGTCACTTATGGAGAGCTTTTCTGGAAAGACAGGCGTTATCAGACCTACATTTGAAGAATATCCTAACAGATATGCTGTTGAAGACGAAGTGGTATTTACACCGTCAAATGATAATTATACATATTCAGTTGAAGAACTGATAGAGTTCTATACATGCAACAAAGTAGATAATATTATTATTATTAATCCTGATAATCCATCTGGTAATTATCTGAAAAAGGAAGAAATTATAAGATTAATAAAATGGACAGACAGTCAGGGAATAAAGCTGGTGGTTGATGAGTCGTTTGCTGATTTCTCAGATGAACCGGATAATTCTCTTATAGAACAGAAATTTATCGAAACATATAGAAGATTATATGTTATGAAAAGTATATCTAAATCATACGGTGTACCGGGACTGAGGCTTGGAATCCTTGTTTCCTCAGATACAGAAGCGATTGCAGCAATGAAAAAAGATGTTGCAATATGGAATATTAATTCATTTGGAGAGTATTATCTTCAGGTTGCAGAAAAGTATAAGAAAGATTATGCAGCTGCAATGGACAAATTCCGCGTAGAAAGAAAAAGGTTCTATAATGAACTGGAGCAGATATCTGGTATAAGGGTCATCCCATCACAGGCTAATTATTTTATGATTGAGATAACTAATGGAATGACAGCAAAAGAACTTATGATAAAACTGTTTAAGAATCATTATCTGCTTATAAAAGATTTGACATCAAAATTACATGATGGAAAACAGTATATAAGAATTGCAATCAGAAATGATGCAGATAACAACAAGATGCTTGAAGCATTAAAAAAAGAACTTAATTAAAAGGAGATAAAAAGTATGTTGACATTATTAAATTTAAATGTAGCAGGTTACATTGACCCATCTGTTATGACTTATGCCATTCAGGCTATTGCCGGAGTGATAATTGCTGTTGGTGCATTTCTTGGTATTTATTTAAGAAAGGCAAAGAAAAAGCTTAATAACAAGCTTGGAATTGATGAAAACAGAAACAAGGAAGTTGAGACAGATGATATCGTTATCAACGAATCAAAATAATAAATGCATTTTCAGGACGCCGTTTTTACACGGCGTCTTTTTCTTGATTTGTTATTGATAAAAGTATAAAATAGTGTAGCATTATATTAATAAAAACAGTGAGGTAATTATGAGTAACAATACAGATAATATGCAGGGAAATAAGCCGGATATATTTGATAAGATTATGCATCTGCCGGGTCTGAGGGTGTTTGAACCATTGTATAAGAAGTATAAGGAAGTGCTTTTATATCTTTTCTTTGGAGTACTTACAACAGTAGTAAGTATTGGTTCATATGCATTCTTTAATGTTACACTTGGAATTAATGAACTTATTGCAAATGTTATATCATGGGTACTTGCAGTACTTTTTGCATTCTTTACTAACAGGATATGGGTGTTTGCAGCACCAACTAAGACTGTGGAAGAATTTATGAAACAGTTGGTTTCATTTGCGGGTGGAAGAGTATTAACTCTTGTAATTGAGGAGATAATTCTTCTTGTGTTCATTACAATGCTGCATTTCAACAGTATGTTAATAAAGTTTATTGCGCAGGTTGTGGTAATTATACTTAATTATGTTATAAGTAAGCTGCTTGTATTCAGAAAAGATAAGAGTAAGAAGTAAAAGGAGAAGGTAATGGAAAAGAATGTATTAGAGTTTCTTGAAAACTCACAGAGAATGTATGGGGAAAAGACAGCGTGTGCGGACATGAATAATGAACTTACATACACACAGCTTATGAATCAGGCAAAGTTCATAGGAAGCTGTCTCTCACTTAAGATTAAGCCTACACAGGGAGTTCCTGTGTATATGGATAAGACATGTAATACATTATCTTTATTTATGGGAATTGTGTATGCAGGCGGATATTACTGTATGCTTGATACAACTCATCCGGCAGAGAGAATTAATCTTATATTAGATACGATTCAGGCAGATATTCTGGTTGTAGATAATAAGTCAGCCAAGAAAGCAGAAAAGCTCGGATTTCAGGGCGAGATTATTAATCTTGACGAATTGCTTGAAGAGTATGACGGACAGGCTGTGGATTCAGAGGCTCAGGAGAGACTGGGAAAGATAAGAGAACAGGCACTTGATACAGATCCTCTGTATTCAATATTTACATCAGGTTCAACAGGAGTTCCTAAGGGAGTTATTGTCAATCATCGTTCAACAATAGATTTTATTGATTGCTTTACGGAAACATTTGGAATTACTAATGAGGATGTTATAGGTAATCAGGCACCTTTTGACTTTGATGTATCAGTTAAGGATATATATTCAAGTTTAAAGACAGGCGCAACCTTGCAGCTTATTCCTAAGATGTGCTTTTCGTTCCCAACCAAACTGCTTGATTTCCTTGATGACAGAAAGGTTACAACTATTATATGGGCTGTATCAGCGTTATGTATTGTAACAACTCTTAATGGATTCGAGTATAAGAGACCATCTTCACTTAACAAGATTATGTTCAGCGGAGAGGTTATGCCTATAAAGCATCTTAATGCATGGAGAGTGCAGTATCCGGATGCAATGTTTGTTAATCTTTACGGACCAACAGAGATAACATGTAATTGTACATATTATGTTATTGACAGAGAGTTTGGTCTTGACGAGAAACTTCCGATGGGAAAGTCATTTGCCAATGAAAGAGTATTCCTGTTAGATGAAGAGGATAAGCTTGTTGATGCAGGCAGACCAGGCGAGTTAGGAGAAATATGTGTATCTGGAACAGCTGTAACCATGGGGTATCTGCGTAATCCTGAAAAGACAGCAGCAGCATTTGTACAGAATCCTCTTAATGACAGATATCTGGAAACTATATACCGCACAGGTGATCTTGGTTACTATAGTGAAGATGGTGAACTTTTCTTCTCATCAAGAAAGGACTTCCAGATTAAGCATATGGGACACAGAATCGAGCTGGGCGAAATTGAGACATACATGAATGCTATAGAGGGACTTCTAAGAAGCTGCTGTATATTTGATACAGACGAGAATAAGATTCTCGGATTCTTTGAGATAGAAGGAGCAAGTGAGCTTGACAGAAAGGGCGTAACACATGCTCTCAAAGATAAAGTGCCACAGTGGATGATTCCAAATGTGCTCGTTAAGGTTGAAACAATGCCGATTACTAAGAATGGTAAAATTGACAGAAAAGAACTTATGAAGATATATAAAGAACAGGAGGCATAGGATGGTAGGAGTTAATGAATTAAAAGAGATTGCCATAAAATGTGGAACACCATCGTATATATTTGATACAGATGAGCTATGTGCAAGGATTGATGCCATGCAGCAGATTTTGGGATGCGGTGTTACAGTGTGTTATGCAATGAAGGCTAATCCGTTTCTTATCAGCGTGCTTGACAAGAAGCTTGATAAATTCGAGGTATGTTCTCCGGGTGAATTTGCGATATGCGAAAAAGAAGGCATAAACAGGGAGAAGATTGTACTTTCGGGTGTTAATAAGGAAAAGAAAGATATTCTCTACACAATGAAGACAGGTGCTGTTGGAATCTACACTGTGGAATCGCTTAACCAACTTGAACTTATCAATTCATGTGCAGTTGAGTGTGGCATTAAGGTTAAGGTTCTTATAAGAGTTACAAGCGGCAACCAGTTCGGTATTAATGAGCGTCAGGTATATGAGATTGCAGACAGAAAGGATGAACTTAAGGGAATTATCATTGAGGGAATCCAGTGCTATTCGGGAACCCAGAAGAAGAAATTAAGCCAGATAGAAGCTGAGGTAGTATGGTTACAGACAATAGCACATACATGTGAGGCTGAACATGGTGTTGAGCTTAAAGAGATTGAATATGGTCCTGGCCTGTCAGTTGATTACTTTGTTACAGACAAATGTGATGCCATGAATACTGATTTTGACGAGCTTAAAGAGTTTGCTGTGATGATTAAAGAAATGTCCGAAAAGTTCAATGTTACTCTTGAGATGGGACGATATATTGCAGCTACCTGTGGAATACTTATAAGCAGAATTGCTGATATGAAGATGAATGACACAACAAGATACGCAATCATTGACAGTGGAATTAATCATATTAATTATTATGGACAGGCTATGGCTATGAAGAAACCAAGATGTGAATTCATTCCCATGGAGTACACAGAAGGGTTTGCAGATGGCGTAGATCATGAGGTGGAAGTGTACTCACAGGGAGTGCAGCCATATAACATATGTGGTTCATTATGTACAGTAGGAGATGTAATTGTTAAGAATCTTGAATTAAAAGATGCTAAGATTGGTGATATGATAGCATTTTATAATATTGGTGCATATTCTGTTACAGAGGGAATTTATCTTTTCTTAAGCCGCAGAATGCCGGCAATTGTGATGTATTCTAAGAAAAATGGTTACAGAGTTATAAGAAAACCTATTGAAACATTTTTAATAAATAGCAGTAATACACAATAATTTTACAATTTTGTAACAAAATATGATTGACTATATGTGAATGAGAAGATAGAATGTTTTCTGTTCACAGATGTGTGATTAATAATTTTTTTGCGAGGTTTATTATGGATCAGTTATTAGACATTTTGAATGAAATTAACAGTGATGTGGATTATGAAGTATGTGATACTCTTATTGATGATGGTATATTCAGCTCATTTGATATTGTATCACTTGTTGGTGAGTTAAACGATGCATTTGACATTGATATTACACCAGTTGATATAGTACCTGAGAACTTTAATTCAGCAGAGGCTATGTGGGAGATGATTCAGCGTCTGCAGGATTAATCCAGAAAGTGGGGTAAAATAATATGTCACTAGTTTCTACCGGATTTCTGGTATTTTTATTAGTGGGAGTAATTGTATATTATCTTATACCTAAGAAGGCACAGTGGGCATGGCTTTTGATATTAAGCTATGCCTACTATTTATGTTCGGGATATAAGACTGTTGTATTCATATTACTTACAACAATCGTTACTTTCACATCAGGAATCCTTTTAGAGAGAACAGAGGATAATCTTGCCAAAAGTCTTAAAGCAGAAGGACTGGCAAGAGAAGATAAAAAGGCTTTAAAAGAAAAGGCAAAGACATATAAGAAAAGAGTTGTAGTACTTGCTCTTCTTCTGGTATTTGGTGTGCTTGCAGTTGTTAAGTACCATAATTTTGCGATTGAGAATGTTAATGGCATAATTAAGGCATTTGGTGGTAATGGCAGGATATCAACATTTACACTGCTTCTTCCACTTGGAATATCTTTCTATTCATTCCAGTCGATATCATATGTTATTGATGTATACAGAGGCAAAGTAAAGGCATGTAATAACATTTTTAAATATGCTTTGTTTGTTTCATATTTTCCTCAGATAACACAAGGACCTATAGGAAGATATGACAGACTTGCACCACAGTTTTTGGCAGAGCACAAGTATGATTTAGTTGTTATACAGCATGGATTGCAGCGTATGGCCTGGGGACTTTTCAAAAAGTTCATTATAGCCGACCGTGCAGGAGTCGTGTCTGATCTGGTATTTAATAATCCGGGTCAGTATCATGGAATATATGTAATAATAGGTGTTCTTGCTTATTGTGCACAGCTATACGGAGATTTTGCCGGTGGAATTGATATGGTTATGGGTGCTTCCGAGATGTTTGGAATCCATCTGGATGATAATTTCAGGCAGCCATTCTTCTCTCATTCTATTGGAGAATTCTGGCGCAGATGGCACATAACACTTGGTACATGGATGAAGGATTATGTGTTCTATCCATTCAGCTTAAGTAAAGCTATGAATAAGCTGGGTAAGTTTTTCAAGAAACATAGTAAAACAAGATTTGGTAAATACATGGCAAAGGCATTACCTATATGTCTGGCAGATTTACTCATATTCTTTATAGTAGGTGTATGGCATGGAGCAGCATGGAAGTATATCGTATATGGTATGTACAATGGTATAATCATGAGCTTTAGCAGTATTATGGCACCTGTTTATGAAAAAATGTTTAAAATAACTCATATTAATAAGAATGCACGCTGGTACAGAGGATGGCAGATAATAAGAACATTTATACTTGTTAATATAAGCTGGTATTTTGATAACGCAGCTACTCTTACAGATGCATTCAGACTTATGGGAAATACATTTAAACATGCATCATTCAGCATGGACGCCGTTGTAAAAATGTCTGGAAGCCAGCTGGATTTAATAATATTGCTTGTGGGCTGCTTTGTATGGCTTATTATAAGCATACTTAAAGAGAAAGGCATTGTAATCAGGGAAGCTCTTGACAGAAAGCCTCTGATTATCAGATGGGCTGTATACATAGCTCTTGTTATGTCGGTTGCAATGCTTGGCTATATTTCTAATACATCGGGTGGATTTATGTACGCCCAGTTCTAATCAGAGGTGCAGGATACCATGAAGAAGAAAGCATTTAAAGAGATATTAAAATATGTGAGGGTGATAGTATTCTTTGCGGTTATAACTATACTTGTTGAAGCAGTTAATTATGTAATGGTTCAGCCGGGATATGCAAGATATATAATCCATACAGTTGACAATCCGGATGATGGCTCTGATTATGATTGTATTGTAGTGGGAGCTTCACATGGAAGGGCTTCAATTGACCCGCATTATTTTCTGGAAATGGAATATGCAGTTAATCCAATTAATATGTGTATTCAGGGTGCCACGGTTATTGATAATTATTATATGATTAGAGAAGCGTGCAATAATAATGATGTAAAGAAGATAATTCTTGAACTTGATTATCAGTATTGGAATAAGAATCTGAAACGCGATTCGGATTTTGGAGATCTTCTTGTATATGGGCAGCTTCCATTTACGAGTCTTAAAATGGAATATATAGTAAACCAGCTTATGGATAAAGACTTCAGGACAATATATTTCAGAAGATACGCATTTGCAAAGAATTGGAAAACGGCTAAGAAATATATGGCTACAAAGAAGACGGATGAATATAAGAATTTTCAGATTGAGGGTGTTGCCGGAATCGATACAGAGGGACCATATCAGGGATTGGGATTTTTCTATCGAACCAAGGTGACTGATAAGAAGGGAAAGCTTAATCCATCACCATGGACATATGATGATCTTAATCCTAAGGTGCAGAAATATTTTCAGAAGATAGTTAAGTATTGTAAGGACAATGGAATTGAGCTTATATGTGTTACTACACCAATTCCACCATCGTCGGTTGTTTCGGGTGCTGCCAATGAGGCTGATACATATTTTAAGCAGATATGTGATGAGAATAATGTAAGGTATATAGATGGCAATCTTATTAAGAATGAGATTCTTGATGTAAGTGATGATGATTTCTCAGACTGGGAAGGTCATATGAACGGAGAGCTTGCTGAGCAGTTCTCAGAGGTACTCACAGAGATACTTATGAAGGAAGATAATTCGGAATATTTCTATAGCGGCTATGATGAGTGTATAGAAGCAATTAAGGTGAGGGGTAATGAAAACTAAGGTGTTGAAGTATATAAGGGCGGTAGTATTTATCGCTGTTATAGCCGGACTGGTAAAATGCATAGATTTTGCAATGATGCCATCCGGATATATAAGATATATAATTCATGCAGCAGGAAATCCCGGTACAGAGGAGGGATATGACTGCATTATACTTGGAGCGTCACATGGAAGGTCTTCCATTAATCCTAAGTATATGATTAAGTCTGGATATGCAAAGAATCCTCTTAGTCTGTGCATTCCGGGAGAATCAGTTGTTAATTCTTATTACCTTTTAAAAGAGGCATGCAGAAACAATGCTGTGAAGAAAGTTGTGCTGGAGATGGATTACCAGTATTGGACTAATGATGAAGCAAGAGACTCAGAATTTGGGGATTTGTTTGAATATGTCCAGCTTCCAATGTCTAAAGTAAAGTTAGAATATATCAGAGATGAATTAATAGATAAAGATTTTAGAACTGTATATTTTAAGAAACTGGCATATACTTCAGATTTTAGTGAAGTTAAATACAACATTAAAACAAAGCTGACAAAAGAATACAGGGATTACGATATCAGTGCGGTTAAGGTGTGTGATGCTAATGGACCATATATGGGCAGAGGTTTTTTTTACCGGGAGAATAATAATGATAATAAATGTGATTTCTGGGTTCAGGAGTGGACTGAAGATGATATAAACAGAAAAGTTATAAAGTATTTTCAAAAGATTGTAGATTATTGCAAAGATAATCATATAGAAATGGTGTGCATTACAGAGCCAATCACACCAACAGCTGTTGTAAAAGGACCTTCGAGAGATGCCAATACATTTTTTAAAGACATTTGCAGTAATAATAATGTAAGATACATTGATTTTACATTATTAAAAAATGATGTATTTGATATTACAGATAATGATTTCTGTGATTGGGAAGGACATATGTATGGAGAGGCAGCAGAAAGGTTTTCTGGGATTATGTCAGAGGTTCTTGCAAATGGTAATGAAGAATATTTTTATGATAGTTATAAGGCTAAGATTGATGAAATAGAGAGGAAAAAGCCTTGAAATATTTAAGAACAGTGCTTTTTATGGCAGTGATTGCCGGCATGATTCTTATAATGGATTATGCACTTGTTCCATCCGGGTATATAAGGTATATAATTCACGAGACTAATAATGCTGGTAGTGATGATGGATATGACAATATAATAATCGGAGCTTCACATGCAAGATCTGCTATAAATCCAGTAAAGCTAGACGAAGCCGGAGCGTCTGACAACGCGTTTAATCTGGCTATACCTGGAGAGACTGTAACGGATTCATATTATCTTTTAATGGAGAGCGACCGTAATAATAATGTAAAAAGAGTTATATATGACCTTGATTATCAGTACTGGTGCAATTATGCAGAGAGGGAGTTTGAAGACTGTTTCATATATACATGGCTTCCTTTCAGTAATGTAAAGCTTAAGTATATAGCTGATAATCTACTGACTAAGGATTTTCGCACTGTATATTCGAAGAGATGGGCTTATGAGACATCTCCATCTTCTATTATGAATAATCTTAAGGTTAAGAGCAGCACGGCGTATCGTAATTACAGCATGGATGCAGTTGAGATACATGATGCCGGAGGTCCTTATGCTGCTAAAGGATTTTTCTATAGAGACATGAAGCTGGACAGTCTCGTGCCATCAGATATTGTAGCATGGGATGAGAATGGAATCAGTGAAAAGGTTCTGGATTCATTTGAAAAGACTGCCCAATATTGTAAGAAGAATAATATTGAACTTGTATGTGTTACATCACCAATCACACCTTCAACGGTAGTTAATGGTTATTCGGAGAAGGCAGGTGAGTATTTTACGCGGCTTTGTGAAGAATATGGTGTTGAATATTATGATTTCAATCTGTTAACAATGGATACACTTCCAAGAACAGATGATGACTTCTTTGATGAAGAAGGTCATATGCTTGGAGAACTTGCCGACAGATATTCAGATATATTGGCATCAGTTCTTCTTGACAAATGCGACAAAAGTACCGCTTTTTATGGTACTTATGCACAGTTAGAGCAGGCAGTTTATGAAAATTATGTGACAAATCAGTGAAACTGACAAAATATGCTTGCTATAAAGATAACAATGTGCTAAACTTCATTCACTGCATATGTTGAATCTGCAGGTAGTAAAGAGTCATGATGTATTACATATCTGTTATTGCATTTGGGACACTTAGGCTGCGCCAGAGGAAATCATATGTATTAATAATACGCCTGCTATGCAGGCACTTTGCGCCGGTGTGGCGGAACTGGCAGACGCACAGGACTTAAAATCCTGCGGGACTTATACTCCCATACGGGTTCGATTCCCGTTGCCGGCATCTATTTATGGCTGTACAAGAATGAATGGTTTCTTGTACAGCCTTTTTTGTGTGCAGGGATGGGAAAGAGGATGATTTTATAAGTACAATGCAGGATAGGAGAGGTATCAAACAGAGAACAATATAATAAAAAAATATGATTCCAGTAATAACAATACCAGAAATAAACACGGGTATTGTTATTTTTTTGCTTATAGGAGAAAATCTAAAAAACCTAAAATTTGTGAAAAATTACAATGCGTCTAATATATAAGAAAAATGTCGGAAGCCAGTAAATGCGATGGTTGCAAGGTTTGCGTACAAGCGGCATAGAAGAGTTTTATTGCTTTTAGAAAGATAACAATATTGACATTGTGAAAAATGCACAAAATAAACGCCGTATATGTGCAGAAAGAGCGACATAGTTACCAATGAAATAAATTGACTGGGGAGGGCATTTGTGTTAATCTTATAAAAGATTTCGGGAAAAGTGCGTGTTTCCCGTGCAACAATGAGATATCGTAGAAAATACGGTGTTTTAGAAACAAGGAGGCAATTTATGAAAAAGAACAGAAAGCGGATTGTGGCGGCGTTCATGACGGTTCTCATGGCGTTGACATTAGTCCCAACATGGCTGTTGGGTGGCGTGTTTACTACTACAGCTAAGGCGGCTGAGAAAACCTATTCGTATGATGTTGAGTTAGATTCGAATTGGAAGAAAGCTACAAACATAGCGAAAGATACTAAAATTGGTACAGATGGCTATTTTGTAATTGGAAATGGTGGAGAAAAGGGAGACAAAGCCAAATATGCTAATAGTAAGACAAAATCTATTGAATTAGCTAGAGGCGGTATGGGAACAATATCATTTACTGTTCCAGCAGGAATGGAAGCAACAGCTTCATTTGAGGTAACTGCAAGTGGAGCAGGAATTGCGTATTATGATTTAATAGATGCATCGCAGAAATCTGTGTCACAAGAATCAGGTGCCGCGGGTTGTAAATTAACTGATACCAATCCAACAGTTACAGCATCTTATAAACTAGGTGAGGGAACTTATACATTTAGGGCAACTGCACCAACAGATGCTAACAAGAATGTAAGAGTATACAGTATGAAAGTAAATACAAAGTCTACAGGTCCTGTTACAGGTGCTAAACCAACAGTTAAGCCTGATTCATTAAAGGCTAACTACAATACAGAAACAGGAAAGATAGACTTATCATGGGATGCAACAGTAGAAGGTTCAGGAGATTCTGTTTACCAGATATTTGTTGGTGATAAGAAGGTTGATTCTGTAAAGTGTACAGAGAAGACATATTCATATACTCCTGATAAGTCAGGCAAGTATACATTTACAGTAAAGGGTGCTCTTGGAGCAGATGTTGAAGAAACAGGAGCATCAGCAGAGGTGACTGTTACAGTTCCATTGGCAGAACCAACAGTTAAAGCTACAAGAGTGCCAACAGATGGTACTAAGATTAATGTTGAGGCATCTGGTAGCGCAGAGGCAGAAAAGTACGAAATTTCTGTATATGATTCAGATAAGAAGCTTGTAAAGACTGTAGAGGCCGAAGCTAAAGACGGTAAGGCAGCAACAACAGTTGAGGGTCTTAAAGAAGGATATAAGTATTATGTTTCAGCTACAGCTGTAAGAGGAGAAGAGAAGAAAGAATCTGACGCTGAGAAGATGGCAAGCGTAATGCCATATGCTGAAAAGGATGCATCACAGGCAATACCTGGAATGACAGTTATTAATACAAATGATGCAGATAATTCTAAGACAGTAAGTCTTACAATAGTAAGAGAAAATGGAACTATAAAAGCAGGTCAGACAAGCGGAAAGAGTTCTAAGATTGAAAAGACAGGCATTAAGTATGGAAGTTTAATAGCAGCTCCGGCTACTACAAAGGACTTCACATTTTCTGCAACTATTAAGGTCACAGGTGCTGAAAGAGGAACATCTACATCAAAGCAGCAGGGCGTGTACTTAGGTGCATTTGCAGATACAAAGCAGGCAACTAAGGACATTATTTCAGCTGAACTTGGTACAGATGGAAAAGCATATTCAGCTTATATTGGAATCAAGAAAGATGGCGAATTCGACAGAGATGGCGGAGTGGATGCTAAACTTGATACAGAGTATAAGGTTACAATCACAAGAACAGGCAGTGTATATACATATTCAGTAAAAAATAAAAATGATGATGTTGTAATGCAGGAGTCTGTAACAGCAACAGCAGATGCGTTAAAGGAAGGCGGAGCAGCTATTCCAGCAATTGCACTTGTTGGTGCGACAGCTACTATAACAAACATTAAGCTTACGGTAGATGGAAAGGTTGCAGTAGATGCAGCAAACTTTACTGGATCATTTAATCCATTCGTTGATAACTGGGCAATTGTTGATGCCCCGGTTTTATCAGATGCAACAACAGAAGAGAATAAGAAAGATGGAAAGATTACTATCAAAGTTGATGAAGAAATCAGCCCAGTAGGAGCAGCAGAAGTATCAGTAGATATGATTGATGCCGAGGGTAAAGTTGTTGATACAAAGGTAGCCTCTTCTACAGGAGCAAGTGTTACTTTTGAACCAAAGGCAAGTGGTGATTATTCATTTAAGGCATATGCAACAAGACCAACAGAGACAACTAAGAAAGAGTCAAAGCCAATAACAGTTAAGGGATTTGTTCTTCCAATCAAGGCTCCTGTTGTTAATGCAAGAACAGCTACAGACAGTAAGGTTGAAGTTTACTGGGATGCAGTTCCAGAAGCTAATACATATAAAGTTGAGTATAAGAAGAATGGCGAAGAAAGTTTTGCGGTATTGACAGAAGGAACAACAGCTCTTTCAGCTATGACACCTTCACTTACAGCAGGCGAAACTTATATCTTTAAGGTTACAGCAACAAGAACATCAGATGGACAGTCAAAGACATCTAATGATGTAATATTTACAGTAGCAGATCATGAGCAGTTCGTATGGAAATTCTCTGCATTTGGTCAGGGCGTAACAATTAATGAAGATAAGCTTAACGATAAGAAGAAATCAAATAATGGTTACTCAGGAAGCGTTAATACAGGTGATGGTTCTGTTAATGTATGGTCAGTTGGAAGCAAGGGTAAGTTAGTACCAGCTTCAACAGATGGTGTTGCTTTCTATTATGCAACAATACCTGCAAATAAGAACTTTACACTTACAGCTACAGCTAATGTTAATTCTTGGACATATACTAATGGTCAGGAAGGTTTTGGTCTTATGGCTGCAGATGCTGTAGGAACTAATGGAGATGCATCAGTATTCTGGAATAACTCATACATGGCTTCAGCTACAAAGGTTGAGTATTACAGCAGTGTTGATGAAGAAACAGGTGTGGCTTCAGTGAGCAAGACATCAGGAGACAAGATTTCTATGAAGCTTGGTATTGGCTCACAGGAAAAGATTGGCGTAACAAACGACAATATTGATAAATTAAAAGATAACGATACTGATACAGTAACTAATGAATTTAAGACATCAATGTCAACTCTTGATACATCTAAGTTAGGTAGCGAGGCAGGAACATATAATCTTATTGGTAACTATACTAATACAGATTCAACATTTGTAGGTACAACAGTTGAGAATCCAATTACAACTATTAAACTTACTATTCAGAAGAATAACACAGGTTATTTTGTAAGTTACACAGATGCAAATGGAAATACAACAACTAAGAAATATTATGATACAGAAGCACTTAGTAAGCTCGATGCAGATAATGTATATGTTGGTATGTTTGCATCAAGAACTTGTGATGTAACATATACTGATATTTCACTTACAACTATTGATCCAGCAGATGATGCTCCAGCAGAAGAAAGACCAGTTGAGTACAAAGATGTAGTATTAAGCGTGTCTTCAGCTTCAACAGCAAGTTCAGAAGATTATAAGCTTAAGGGTATGTCTAATGTAGATGGTCATGTAGTAGTAACAAAGGGTGAGGAAGTTGTTGGCGAAGGTGATGTTAAGGCATCAGAAGCATTCGCATTTGATACAAAGCTTAAGGTTGGTGATAACAAGTTTGTTGTTACACTTACTCCAGATGAGAACTTCAAGTTTGGTGATTACGAACTTCCAACATCATATGATCCGGTAGAAGTATCTAAGACAGTAACATATGCATACTTCACAGGTGATTTGATTTATGTAAGTGCTGAGGCAACTGCAGCAGTTGATGAAGCTAAGGCTAATGAGACTTATTCATCAAAGGCACAGATTAACTCAGGCAAGGGAACAAAGGGCAACCCAATTGATATCTACAATGCAGTTGCTTATGCAAAGGCAGGACAGAAGATTCTCCTTCTTGCAGGTGACTATAAGGTAGCTAATAACTTATTAATTCCATTTGGAATTGATGGTACAAGCGAGAAGCCAATCTACATGATGCCAGAACAGGCAGGAACAAGAGTAGTTCTTGACTTCGCGGGTACAACAGGAGAAGGTATAACACTTTGCGGTAACTACTGGTATATCCAGAACATAGATGTAACAAATTCAGCTAATGGTAAGGATGGTATCCATGTAGCAGGAAGTTACAATGTATTAGATTCAGTTAATACATACAACAATGGTAACACAGGTATTCAGATTAGTAGATTTTCAAATGTTCAGGCTAAGTCAGACTGGCCAGCATACAACACAATTAAGAATTGTACATCACATAACAATGCAGATGCAGGTTATGAGGATGCAGATGGATTCGCAGCTAAGTTAACAATTGGTAAGGGCAATGTATTCGTTGGATGTATTGCACATAACAATGCAGATGACGGATGGGATTTATTTGCCAAGGTTGAAACAGGAAATATTCCTTCAGTTGTAATCATGAATTGCGTAGCTTATGCTAACGGATATCTTGAGGATGGAACAGATGCCGGAAACGGAAACGGATTCAAGATGGGTGGTTCAAGCCTTGCAGGTGGACATGTACTTCTTAATTCAGTAGCATTTGAGAATAAGGCTAAGGGTATTGATAGTAACTCTTGCCCTGATAATGTAGTAGTAAGCTCAACATCTTACAACAATAACAACTACAATATAGCATTATATACTAACGATGCTAAGAATACAGATTACACAGCATATGGTGCTCTTTCTTACAGAAATAAGTACCAGAGTGTCTCAGATAGTCTTAAGGCTAAGGGAACACAGGATGCAGCTAAGTTATATCAGGCAACTGATTACTACTGGAAAGCAGCATCGGGTGATGCTAATGAAGCAAGCACAGCATTAACAGACAGCAGCTTTGTTTCAGTTAATACTAATTCAGTAAATGTTGATACAGCAACAGCATTAACAGAGACTGCAACATTACTTGCTGATACAGCTTCAGCAATCAAGTATACAGCAGAGCCTGTAACAAGAAATGCAGATGGAACAATCAACATGAACGGACTTATGATGCTCACAGCTGAAACAAGAGCAGCATTAGGTGCAGGTGTTGGTGCTGACGCACTTGATAAGGCTCCACAGCTTACAGCAGAGTCAAAGCAGATTCTTATTAATGCATTAGGCGAGGAAGAGTTCAACAGAATCGCAAGCTTATCATTTGCTTCACCAGTTCTTTCACGAGAAGGTAATGAAGGAACACTTACAAAGGATTCAAGCAATATGGCATTGATGATGATATTACTTATGGCATCTGTAGCAGCTGCAGCTGGTGTAGTAGTATTTGAAAAGAAGAGAAGAATGGCTAGATAATTCTTTGAAAGTGTTAATACAGCAGAATGAAAACTAAATAATCTATAGTATTAAATTCCTGAGGAGTATATAATATATACGACTCAGGAATTTTTTTTAGGGGATTATATTATTATGAAGAGACGGATAATAAGTGCAGGATTTGTGTTAATAATAACTGCGTGCATGTGGATAAGTATGACCACATTTGCAGCAGATATGGATATTAAAGCAGAGAGTGAAGACAAGGGGTATGTGTATTGCGAGAGTGGAACACAGGCACTTGCCAAAGTGAATGAGTATCTTGATGATGTATGCTGGGATGACAGGACGGGAATATATGTTGTTTATCCAGGAAATGATGTGTCAGGAAGTGTTTCGGTTAATAATAATCACAGTATTGCGGATTCTTATGCGGATTTTATATTTGATGTACAGGTAAGTAATGAGAAGATAACGATGCAAGAGGCTGGGTATAATCTTTTGAATGTGAAGAGATGTGCATATGAGACACATTCATATGGTCTTACAAGGGAACAGGCATTGGAGGCAGACGCAGCTGCAGATGAGGTAGTGAACAAATGCAATGCAGATAGTACTTTGGACAAAATAAGCTATATATATAATTATTTGTGTGAAAATGTGGTTTATGACAGTGCATATGAATTTGGCAGCATATATGATGCGCTGGTCGGCGGAAAAACTGTGTGCTCCGGTTATGCTGCCGCATTCCAGGTGATGATGGAAAAGCTGGGGATACCCTGTAAAATTATGGCGGGAAATGTTAATGGAACAGCACATGCGTGGAATGCAGTAAATGTATCTGGTAAATGGTATTATGTTGATGCAACATTTGCAAATACGATGGGCATGCGCGCTGATTATCTGTTATTCGGAAGTGACAGACGCGCTGACGTGTATGGAATTGGTGTTGTCGTCGGAGATTATGATAGTGGTGATGAGACAGTTGGAGAAGAAGTCACAGGGGATATAGATGATAATGACAATGAATCCGATAAGAACAGGCTGTGGTATGTGGCTGTCATTGCGGCGGGAGTGTTGGCTGCTGGCGCTGCGGCTGGATGGGGAGTTTTGAGGAAGAGGAATAAAATGTGAAAAAATAGATGGAAATATTATTTATTTTCCCCCAATATGATGATATAGTAAGAAAAAACGAATGTAACAATTAACTGTAGACAAAGAATAAAATGAGGTACTGAATATGAAAAGAAAAAAATTATTGGTGTTTTTGTTAAGCACAGCGTTTTCAATTAGCGCGATGGTGGGTGCATCGCATACGGCGTATGCTGATATCAATACGAATACAGGAAATTATTATGCTGGGCAAACAGGCGGCTATATAGCAGGAAATCTGGATAATAATACTCCAATATATGAGCCTGAATATGTTACATATGCCGATTCATTGATTCCGGCAAAATATCCGGATAATATGGATGAATTTAAGGTAAAATATCCGGCTTTGAGAGATCAGGGAAGTTATGGAGCATGTTGGGCTTTTTCATCTATAGGACTTGCGGAATTTGATCTTATTAATGATAAGACAAAAGATTCAAAAGTTGATTTAAGTGAGTTACAACTGGCATATTTTACATACAATTCAGTTCTTGATCCATTAGGTGGAACAGAAGGGGATTATACAAAATATCATTCAGAGAATACAAATACCAGCTATCTCAATGCAGGAGGAAACTATCAGTGGGCTATGAAGCGATTCAGCCAGTGGGTAGGAACTGTTAATGAAAATGATGTACCATATGACAATGCGCTGGATTCTATTTCTTATGGACTGGATGATAAATATGCATATGGTTATGATGTCGCCCATCTTCAGAATGCATTTGAAATAGATATAAAAAGCCAGACACAGGATGTAAAGCAGCAGATAATAGAACATGGTGCTGTAGGTGTTTCTTATACACATAAGAATGCTGGTGTTAATTATATTAATAAGTCATATTATGATACATCAGATACAGTTATAGGATATGGTGACGGTGGACATGCAGTAATGGTAGTTGGATGGGATGATAACTATTCTAAGGATAATTTTACATCTACTAATTCGGCAGGAGAGACAGTTAAGCCTTCGAATAATGGTGCATGGCTTGTTAGAAACAGCTGGGGAGAAAGTACATCATATTATAACCAGTTAGATTATTTTTGGATGTCATATGAGACATATTCTTTAAATTCAACCGCCTGGGCATTTGATTTTTCAGCGGATGATGGATTTGATAATAACTATCAGATTGATGGCGGTCTGGAAAATCAGGTCGATTATTATTACGATAATGTTGCAAATGTGTTTACAGTAGGCAGTAAAGAGGGGGTTGAATCAGAAACATTAAAGTCAGTATCATTGTTGTTTTCTCAGACGGCAAATGTTGGATATACAATAGATATATATACTGATATGACAGACAGTTTAAATCCATTAAGTGGAACAAGAACATCAGGGGCAAATGGAGTGACATCATATGCAGGTTATTACACAATTCCTCTTGATAACGAGGTGGAATTAAAACCGGGAAGTACATTTGCAGTAGTTGTCAAGACTGACAAAAAAGCAATAGAATATGAATATACATGGTCAACCCAGCAGGACATAAATAGTAGTAATTCATCTGTTATATGGGAAAGAGAAGTAAGTAAAAATTTTGATGGAAACCAAAGAAGCCTTTATTATTCATACGGAAAGTTTGGGGTATCACCTTGGAATAACTATTGTATAAAGGCGTTCACATCAGATAATTACTATAAGAGTGATGCTGAGGAAGTTGAAATTGCAAAGACGGTAATAGAGAATGCACTTAAAGATGTGGAAGCTGATAATGAATTAACTGATACAGATATACAAAGAATTATAGATGAGGCATTAAGCAAAGCTGGAATATTAGAAATAAAGACTAAAGTAACAGATTTTAAAAAGGCAGAAGCAACAATAGAAAAAGCAGGAAGTATAGATGCAAGTATAGCAGTTACTTATGGTAGTGTAGCAGATACAGTTGTATATAGTACAGTAATAAAACAGTTACCAAAACCTGCACCAGAACCTGTTAAGAGAAATGGTTTGTGTAAGGCAGATGATGGAAATTATTACTATTATGTAAATGATGTGATTGATACAAGTTTTACAGACATAATACCATTTGAAGATGAGTGGGTTTATGTAGAGAATGGAAAGGTAAACTTTAATTACAGTGATTTATTCAATTCCCCAACATGTGGCTGGTGGAAGATAACTGATGGAAAAGTGGATTTTGGTTATAGTGATTTATATTATTCACCAACATATGGCTGGTGGAAAGTAGCTGGAGGGGCAGTAGATTTTAGCTACAATGATTTATATTATTCCCCAACATGTGGCTGGTGGAAAATCATAGGAGGAAAAGTAGACTTTGACTATAGTGATTTATATAATTCATCAACATGTGGCTGGTGGAAAATCATAGGAGGAAAAGTAGACTTTGACTATAGTGACTTATATAATTCATCAACATGTGGCTGGTGGAAGATTATAGGAGGAAAAGTAGACTTTGACTATAGTGATTTATATAATTCATCAACCTGTGGCTGGTGGAAAATCATAGGAGGAAAAGTAGACTTTGACTATAGCGACTTATATAATTCATCAACCTGTGGCTGGTGGAAGATTATAGGAGGGAAAGTAGACTTTGACTATAGTGATTTATATAATTCATCAACCTGTGGGTGGTGGAAAATCATAGGAGGAAAAGTAGATTTTGACTATAGTGATTTATATAATTCATCAACCTGTGGCTGGTGGAAGATAGCCGGAGGAGCTGTAGATTTTGGTTATAATGGCTGGTATAACTCATCAAGATATGGTTGGTGGAATATTAATGGTGGTGCAGTAATGTTTTAAACATGTATTGTTAGATTTATGCAAATGTGATACAATTAACTTCGATTGGTGATATAAATTGTGATGATTGCACAAATCACTGGATGAAGGGAGTATACATTTATGAAAAGGTTTTTCAGGAAAGGGGTTGGCGTTATTGCTTCAATTGCATTGGCTGTTGGAACAATAACATCAATGATAACGCCTGGTATTGTAGCATCAGGCGCGTCACTTACAGACAACAATTTCAGTAGTGTGGGAGGATTTAACGAAAGTATTTATGCACAGATTACTGGAATTAGGGATGCAGATGTTATAGGTGTATCATATACAGGAACATCATCAGGAACACTTACAGGACAGGATCTAGAGTATCTTGTAAGAGATAAAAATAATGGAGTACGCGTTGATATTCCAGGGGTTACTCCGGGTACATATACTCTTACAGTTACAACTAAGAATGGTACTATTACTAAGAGTGGAATTACAGTAGATGCACAGGATCGTTCAGGATATGCACATTTTAATTATACAGATGGTGTTGGTGCATATAATGATGACGGTACATTGAAGAACAATGCGATAGTACTTTATGTAACAGATGAGAATAAGAATGATGTAACTTTGACATATGGAGGAGTTACCGTTAAAGGAATTGGTAATATACTTAATTCAGTTGGTAAGGCTTGCGGAGAGGCTGGACATGAAACTGATTGTAAGAAAGTCTCAGATGGTAAAACCTATTATGCTAAGGGAAATACTAATCATGGAATAATTGAGAAAATTGCTGAAGCAGGAATTCCATTAGATATAAGATTTATAGGAACAGTAAGTGATAGTGGCTTATATAAGAGAGGTACATTTGATTTAAAGTCAAATAGCGGACTTATAGATGGACTTACTGCTTATGATTCAAATGACTTTGGTGGATCAGATGGTGACAACGGCCATATGGCAAGAATAAAATCTGGCAAAGATATTACTCTTGAAGGTATTGGAACAGATGCAGTTATTGATGGATGGGGATTCCATTATATGTCAGAGAGTGCTAAACCAGATTTAGGAAAGAGTTTTGAAGTTCGTAACCTTACATTTATTAATACACCAGAAGATGCTATTGGTATGGAAGGTGTACAGGAAAAGGCAAATGTTTCATCAGATCTTTCAGCAAGTGTAGAGCGTTGCTGGATACATAATAATGAGTTCTATTGTCCGGATGTTTCAAGCCCGGCAGAATCAGATAAGAGTGAGGGTGATGGTTCAGTAGACTTTAAGCGAGGACAGTATTTTACATGTAGTTATAATTATTTTGAAGGATGCCATAAGACTAATCTGGTAGGTTCATCAGATGCAAGTCTTCAGTTTAATCTTACATATCATCATAATTACTGGAAACTGTGTAAGGCAAGAGGACCATTAACACGTAATGCAAATGTCCATATGTATAACAACATATTTGAGGGACAGACAGATTATGCTATGAATGTAAGAGTTAATGCTTATATATTCTCAGAATATAATCTGTTCTATATGAGCAAGAACCCACAGAGAGATGATACAGATGCAGGTGTAATCAAGAGTTATAACGATTCATTCTCAAGTTGTATCGGTTCAATGGATGGCGTTAAAGTTACAGATAAGTCACAGACTGTAGATAATAAATGCCGGTTTGCAGCAAGAAATATTGATTACAGCAAGTTTGATACAGATAGTAATCTTTCATATATTCCAACAGGAGATTATCAGCTGCAGACAAGCATAACAGAAGCAAGAAAAGTTATAGAATCTAAGACAGGAGTTCTTAATGAAAATCCTGTTGCAGCATCAGATGTTACAATGTCACAGATTTCGTATCTTCCAAGTGGAGTTACTCCTGAAAATATTACATCATTACCAACAACATTAACACCAGGAAAAGTATCTAAGACAGTGTATGCATTTACAGTTGGTGGAACAGTTGATGTAACAATTAATTATGCAAGTGATGCACTCTCAGATACAGGAGTGCTTGTTAATGAAGCAGGAGAAAGTTTCCTTATAGCAAGTGGAACTGCAGTTAATCTTCCAGCAGGAACATATATGATTCAGCCATATAACGTTCAGGCTGGAGATGGCAAGAAAATGCAGAATCCTACATTTAAGACAGTAACAATTAACTCTATTGAAATAAGAGCAAATGATCCAAATGCACATTATCATAATTTTAAACTGGTAAGTACAACAGATGCAACTTGTGATAAAGAAGGAAGTAAAATATATGAGTGTTCATGTGGAGAAAAGAAGATTGAGATAATTGCAAAGACAGCACACAAATATGGTGAATGGGTAATTGAAAAAGAAGCAACAGAGACAGAAACTGGTATAAAGAGCCGTACATGTACAGTGTGCAATAACAAAGAGACACAGACAATACCTGTCAAGGGAACTGTTGATCCGACACCAACACCGGAAGGAACATATTCATATAACTTTACAAGTCCGGAAACAGGCAGTGATATCTATAAGATAAAGGGAAATACATCTACTAGTAAAGGATCTGTACAATATGCAGGATTAACTCTTACTACATGCCTGAAAATGGAAGGCTCAACAAGTGTTGATTTTACAGTACCTTCAGATGGAACACTTACATTAGTGTTCGGAGCTAATGGTTCGGCTGTCACAGGTAAGAAAGTAAAAGTTAATGAAACAGTATATACGTGTGATTCAGATGGTATAATCACTGTTCCGGTGAAAGCGGGAAGCGTGTCAATAACAAAGGGTGATGCAATATTCTTGTTCTATATGAACTATGAACCAGATAGTACTACACCGAATCCTACACCTACTCCAGAAGTAAAGAATGGCTTACAGAAAGCTGATGATGGTAATTATTACTATTATGTAGACGGCAAGGTTGATACAAGCTTTACAGATATAATACCTGATGGAGATGATTGGGTATATGTAGAGAATGGAAAGGTAAACTTTGATTACAGTGATTTATTCAATTCACCAACATGTGGCTGGTGGAAGATTATAGGAGGAAAAGTAGATTTTGACTATAGTGATTTATATAATTCACCAACATGTGGCTGGTGGAAGATTATAGGAGGAAAAGTAGACTTTGATTATAGTGATTTATACAATTCATCAACCTGTGGCTGGTGGAAAATCATAGGAGGAAAAGTAGACTTTGACTATAGTGACTTATATAATTCATCAACATGTGGCTGGTGGAAGATTATAGGAGGAAAAGTAGACTTTGACTATAGTGATTTATATAATTCATCAACATGTGGCTGGTGGAAGATTATAGGAGGAAAAGTAGACTTTGACTATAGTGACTTATATAATTCATCAACATGTGGCTGGTGGAAGATTATAGGAGGAAAAGTAGACTTTGACTATAGTGATTTATATAATTCATCAACATGTGGCTGGTGGAAGATTATAGGAGGAAAAGTAGACTTTGACTATAGTGACTTATATAATTCATCAACATGTGGCTGGTGGAAGATACACGGAGGTTCAGTAGATTTTGGCTATAATGGATGGTATAATTCACCGCAGTATGGATGGTGGAATATTGCGGGTGGATCTGTTGTGTTTTAAATAATAGAGTTAGCTAAATGTTAGGGGTGGAATTATTAATATTCCACCCCTATTTTTACAGGAAGAGACAATGCTAAATTTAAGTATAGTAATTATATTGACAACATACATTAGATGAGATAACATTAATCAGATATATTGATAATACGAGAGAGAGATACTATGAATAAAGATATTAAAATTATTATTGCGGCACATAAAAAGTATGATATGCCAAGTGACAAGATGTATATCCCTGTTCAGGTAGGTTCAGAGGGAAAGAAAGATATTGGTTATCAGAGGGATAATATAGGTGAGAATATTTCAGCAAAGAACCCTATGTATTGTGAATTAACTGGTTTGTATTGGGCATGGAAGAACCTTGATGCTGATTATATAGGTTTGGCACATTACAGAAGACACTTCAAGGGAAAGAATAAATCTGCAAATATAATGGATAATGTTCTTTCTTATAAAGAAGCATCGGATTTATTAGATAAGCATGACATACTTGTCACAAAGAAAAGAAATTATATAATTGAAACTCTGTATAGTCATTATGCACACACACATCATGTTGAAACACTTGATTGTACAAGAGATGTAATAAAGGACATTTATCCAGACTATCTTGATTCTTTTGATAAAACTATGAAGAAAACACATATGCATGCATTTAATATGTTTGTTATGAAAAAGGAACTGTTAAATGATTATTGTGAGTGGTTATTTAATATTTTATTTGAAGTTGAAAAAAGATTAAAGGATAAAACATATGATGCATTTCAGGCAAGATATCCGGGTCGTTTGAGTGAAATGCTGTTAGATGTATGGATTAATAAGAATGGATTAGATTATAAAGAAGTACCTTTCATGTATACAGAAAAAATTGACAGAGTTAAGAAAGTTAAGTCCTTCTTAAAGGCTAAGTTCTTAAAACAAAAATATAATGGTAGTTTTTAAAAATAACTTTTGATAAAAGGGGCAAAGTATGTGCATTAAAGTATTAGTGTTTGGAATGACAGACAATCCGGGTGGAATGGAAAGCTGTGTAATGAATTATTACCGTAATATTGATAACAAACAGGTTCATTTTGATTTTTTGTGTAACTGGGAGCATATGGTATATGAAGACGAGGTTAAGGCAAATGGGTCTGTTGTATACACTATTCCACAGAAAAGTAGTGATTTCAAAGCATACAAGAAGGCTATGCATGATTTCTTCAGCCAGCATGCAAAAGATTATGATGTGTTATGGTATAATACATGTACATTAGCTAATATCGACTACCTTATGTATGCTAAAAAATATGGAATAAAGAAAAGAATAATCCATGCACATAACTCAGGAAATGAGACATCTAAATTAAGAGGAATACTTCATTATATTAATAAAACAAGATTAAAAAAATATGCAACTGATTATTGGAGCTGTTCAATGTCAGCTTCTAATTATTTTTATAATAATAAGATTATAATGTCACATAGGCATCATGTTATAAATAATGCGATACAGGTTAAACAGTATGCCTATAATGAGCATGTCAGAAATGATATGAGAGAAGAACTAGGACTTAAGGACAAATATGTGATTGGCCATGTCGGCAGATTTCAATATCAGAAAAATCATGAATTCCTTATTGATATTTTAAATGAATATTTAAAATTGGATTCAGATGCTGTTTTAATGCTGGTAGGGCAGGGGGAGAACGAAGGCAGCATCAGAGACAAGGTTAAGGAACTTGGAATAGAAGATAATGTAATGTTTATGGGCGTTCGTTCAGATGTCCATAAGCTTATGCAGGTTATGGATGTATTTTTACTGCCATCAAGATTTGAAGGACTTCCATTAGTGTTAGTGGAGGCACAGGCGGCAGGATTAAAATGCTTTACATCAAAAGATGTAGTTTCGGATGAATGCAATGTGGCACAAAATGTTGAATTTATAGATTTGATGGAGAAACCAGAATATTGGTCTGATAAAATATATGCTGCATCAAAAATTGAAAATGATAGAAGTGAGTATGCCAGAAAAGTATCAGAGGCAGGATTTGATATACATACAGAATCAGGAAAGATAGTTGGATACTTACAGGAGGATTAGAATGGATAGGATAAAAATACTTGTAGTTGGACAAAGTGATAATCCTGGAGGAATAGAAACTGTCATAAAAAGATATTACAATGAAGTGAAAGACAGCATACAATTTGATTTTATGGTTTTTACTCCATCATGTTATGATCAGAAATTTTATGAACAATCAGGATGCGATATATATTTTGTCAAAAACCCTCAATTCAGGCATCCTATCAAGTTTAAAAAGGAAATTAAAAACTTTTTTAAATCCAGAAAAAATGAATATAAAGCTATCTGGATGAATAATTGTGATTTAGCCAATGCTGGTGCTGTTTTAAAACAAGCTAAAGCCGTGGGCATAAATAAGAGAATAATCCATGCGCATAATACGCAATTAATACATACAGGGGAAAAAAGATATTTCTATAATTTAATGCATAATTATTGGAAAAGAAATATACATAAATATGCAACGGATTTCTGGACATGTTCAGATGCAGCGGGAGAATTTTTCTATACTGAAAATGTTTTGAACAGCAATAAATATAAAGTGATTAATAATGCAATAGAACTGTATAAGTATGAGCACAATGATGATATTAGAGAAAAAATAAGAAAAGATATGAACATTCCTGAAGATTGTAAGGTTATAGGACATATAGGAAGGTTTCAGTATCAAAAAAATCATGATTTTTTAATAGAAATATTCAAAAAATATCATTCAACTGATAATAATAGCAAACTGATATTAATAGGTCAGGGAAATGATGAAGACAGAATAAAGGAACTTGTAAAGGCTTCAGATCTGCAGGATGATGTCATTTTTATGGGTGCCAGAAAAGATGTTAATGAGTTATTACAAATGATGGATGTATTTTTATTACCATCAAGATTTGAAGGACTTCCATTAGTTCTGATAGAGGCACAGGCAGCAGGATTACCATGTGTAACATCAAAGAATGTAGTTACAGAGGCAGTTAATATAACAGGTAATGTTTCTTTTGTTGATTTAAAATCTGATATAGATGAATGGGTAGACGAGATAAATCGACAATTGGACAGAAAAATAGACTATAAAAAATGCATAAATGATTTGTCAGATTTTGGTTTTGATATAAAAAAAGAAGGCGAGAAATTTAAAACATTTATGTTGAATTAAAACAGAGGTATAATTAATGCAGGATATTTATTTTATTAATATTAAAATTATAGAGTCAAATAATGCCAGTTCAAAAGCGGTAAATGACTGTAATAGTATTTTGAAAGAAATGGGGATTAATCCGTTTACAATTAATATAAAAAAAGAAGGAAACAAATATATAAAAAAGATAAATAATTATCTTCAGATAAATAAAATAAAGAAAGTTCCACAGGGTTCTACCCTTATAATTCAACATCCGATATATTTAAATAAGAGATATATTGATATTATAAAGCAGGCCAAAGAAACAAAAAATTTACATCTGATATTTATTATACATGATCTTGAATCATTAAGAAGAATGTTTCCGGATGTATTAGAAGATTTTGAATATGTTGATAAGCAGATGTTTGAAATAGCAGATCATATAATTGCCCATAATGAAGAAATGAAAAACTATATTATATCAAAGGGGGTAGCTGCTGATAAAATATACACATTAAAGATATTTGATTATCTGACAGATACTGATATAGCAAATAAAGAAATAAAATATTCTAAAACTATTAATATAGCAGGAAATTTAGATGTTAATAAATGCAAATATATAAGAGGTTTAAATGATATAAATAAATCTATTAATATTAATTTGTATGGACTTAATTTTGATAAGGATACATTAGATTCGCAATCAATAAATTACAAGGGCGCTTTCCCGGCTTCGGAGATTCCAGAACAGTTGAATGAAGGTTTTGGTCTTGTATGGGATGGCGAAAGTATTAATGGGTGTACTGGACATACAGGAGAATATCTTAAATATAATAATCCACATAAATTATCACTGTATCTGGTATCAGGTCTTCCTGTGGTGATATGGAGCAAGGCGGCTGAAGCACAATTTGTAATTGATAATAATGTTGGAATAGTGGTTGATACAATTGAAGATTTTTCGGCAGAATTCGATTCATTGAGTCAGGAAAAATATTATGAAATGGTTGAAAATGCTAAGAAAATTTCATATAAATTACGGCATGGAAAATATCTTGAGAATGTAATTACAGAAATTATAAATAAATAGTATTAATGTGAGCCTTAAGATATGGAGGAAGTAATGAGAGAAAAGCTGGGGAATTTAATAGATAGAAGTAATGCGCTTTTAATTCTGTTGGGAGTATATGTCTTTTTAACAACTTTTAGTAATACAGCATGGTATTCGCTTAGTGAGGGAATGATATTTTATAAAATAATTAAAATTATAAGATATATTATTTATCTTATGTTTGTGATGCTTATATTTTATAAAATGATTAAAAATAAATATAGTAAAGAGAGTATACTTTATTTATTTTTGTTAGGTGTTTTATCAATAATAGGTTTTAAAACAGGAAATGATAAATCTTTATTTTTTACAATATTATTCTGGGCTGCAATGTTTGGATTAAATAGTAATAAAGTATTTACCTGTTCGCTGTTTGTTCAGGGTGGTTTGCTGATAGTAACTATTTTATGTGCATTTCTGGGGCTGGCAGATAATTCATTGCTGGATGTTGAGAGAGCGAGATATTCACTTGGATTTAACTGGGCCAATTTATCACCTATTTTATATCTATTTGTAGCGCTGCTGTATATATATAAAAGGAAAGATAAAATAACAATTATAGAATGTTTAGTGTTAGAGATAATAAATGTATTTCTTTATAAATTCACTAATACTAAAATGAGTTTTTTTGTATTGACTGCAATTATAGCAGTTATGTTTATATATAAATTATTTTCCGGCTTTAATGGTGTTTTGAAAAAAGTATTGATTTCATGCAAGAATCTGGTAATTGTACTTCCTGCAATATGTGCTTTTGTGGCATGCTGGCTTCCTGTATACAATGTGGATACATGGTTTTGGCAGAAATTGAATTCATTATTATCAGGAAGACTGTGGCAGTGCAGAAATGCAATTTTTAAGTATGGCATAACTTTATTCGGCAAGGAAATTGATGTGAAGGTATATTCTGTTGTTAATAAGGGGCAGTCTGATCAGTCATTCTTTATAGATTCAGGATATTTACATTTTGCTGTAAAATATGGAATAATTGTATTAATATTATTAGTTGCATTATATTCTATATGTATATGGAAGGCATATAAAAAAGAAGATTATTTTATGGTATGCATATTTATTGTTATATCAATTTTCTGCATAGAAGATCTTTATTTTGTTAGTGCGTTTAACATATTTACTATATATGCATTTTGTGATGAGGATGTTTTTTCAGATGTTTCAGTATTAAAAAAACTCTCAAAACCGTTATATGCAATAAGTAACAATATAGATAGAAGAAAAAAGAGAGCATGAGCGTAATGGGTAAACAAAAGTCATTAAAACTTAATTTTATAATGAATGCAATACTCACCATGTCCAGTTTTTTATTTCCCTTGATTACATTTCCGTATGTATCAAGGGTTTTATTACCGGCAGGAACAGGCAGGGTATCATTTGCTAATTCAGTAATTACATATTTTGTGATGATATCACAGCTTGGTATACCGACATATGGTATAAGAGCATGTGCTGTGGTGAGAGATAACAGGGAAAAACTGAAAAAGACAGTGTATGAACTGCTTATAATTAACACGGTTATGAGTGTATTTGCATATGTTGTATTTTTTGCAGCGTTATTCAGCGTACCAAGATTAAGAAGTGATAAGACTCTTTTTGTAGTTATGAGTTCGCTTATATTCTTTAATACAATAGGAGTTGAATGGCTGTATAAGGCACTGGAGTATTATACATATATAACAGTACGTTCAATAATATTCAAGTTTATAGCCTTGATAGCAATGTTTGTATTGATTCATGATGTGGATGATTATGTTATTTATGGAGGAATCTCTATATTTGCGGCATCAGCATCAAATGTATTTAACTTTATAAGGCTTAGAAAAATAGTTGGAAGTGAAAAAGTTGGAAAACTGGATTTCAAACAACATTTAAAACCGGTATTTACATTCTTTATAATATCATGTGCTACGACTATATATACTAATCTGGATAATGTCATGCTTGGATTCATGAAGGATGATGTAGAAGTTGGATATTACAATGCTGCTACTAAGATAAAGAATATACTGGTAAGTATAGTTACATCCTTAGGAACAGTTCTTATGCCTAGAGCATCTTATTATATACAGCAGGATATGTGGGATGAGTTTTATGCGTTGTCCAAGAAGGCAATTAAATTCGTATTACTGGCGGCTACCTCAATGATGATATATTTTATGATATTTGCGAGAGAGGGCGTATTATTTTTGTCAGGAGATGCGTTTGAAGGTGCAATAATGCCTATGATAATAATAATGCCAACATTATTATTTATCGGACTTACTAATATTATGGGCATTCAGATGCTTATCCCTATGGGGCAGGAAAATGCGGTAATGATATCAACATTTGTTGGTGCAATTGTTGATTTAGTTCTTAATACTATACTTATACCACAGCTTGGAGCTAATGGTGCCGCTATTGGTACATTAGCAGCGGAGCTTGTAGTTTTGATTGTACAGATGGTATATCTGAGAAAAGATATTTTATTCTTGTATGCAAAGCAGAGTTATATTAAAATATTATTGGCGCTGGTTATTTCATCAGCGGCTGCTTATGTTATAAAAATACTTTCAGTAGGAATATTTATAAAACTTGTTATATCAGCGATAGTTTTCTTTGGCATATATGCTGTGGCATTATATCTTATGAAAGAAGAAATTGTAAGAGATAATATAAATAAAATAATCGACAGAATAACAAAGAAAAATGATTGCAGGGGGCAGAATAATGAGTAATAAAAAAGATTATATTACAGTTATGAATGTAATATCCTGTATGGCAGTTGTTTTATTACATACGAATGGTGGTTTCTGGACTTATTCTCATTCAAGAAATTGGGTTATGTCATCTGTAATAGAGTGTGTTATGTATTTCGCTGTGCCAATATTTTTTATGATATCTGGAACAACATTGATAGATTATAATCAAAGATATAGCTTAAAGGAATATATAATAAAAAGAATTGAAAAAGTAGTAATTCCTTTTATATTTTGGTCAGCAGCTGCCTTTATATATTATGGTAAATATAATGAAGGTGGAATACGCTCAATTATAGAGGGATTTATTAATTGCAATTTTATGGGAATATATTGGTTTATACCAGTATTAATTGCCTTGTATATAGCTATTCCATTTATTTCACTGATTCCTATAGATAAGAGAGAAAAAGTATTCAGATATTGTATAATAGTTGGTTTTATATTCAATTGTCTTATTCCGCAGATTGCAGATTTAGCTAAATTAAATATATATATGTTTCCACAGTTTGCAATTACAAAGGATGCATTGATATATGTTTTTATAGGATATTATATATCTAATTATCCAATAGAAAAAAATAAAAGATATTTTATATATGCACTAGGTGTTTTGGGACTTGCTTTAAGGTATTTCGGAATGGTTTCGTTATCGTTAAAACAAGGATATATTGAGCAGATGTTTAATGGCTATTATAAGTTTACATGCGTTACATATTCAACAGCTGTATATCTTTTTTTAAAGAATATCAGGTATAATAAAAAGGTGATACAATTTTGTGAATTTATAGCAAAACAGACATTTGGAATATATATGGTACATTATTTTATAATGGATATTATAATTAATAAATTCAGTATTAATGCTTTTTCTTTCAAGTGGAAACTGGGAGGTGCAGTTCTTGTTTTTATTATTTCATGGGGAATAGTAAAGATTCTGCAGAAAATTCCTGTATTAAGGAAAATAGTACCATAGTAAAATAATAACAAATAACATTAAGAAAAGAGGATATTTTTATGTACGATTATTTAGTAGTAGGTTCAGGATTGTATGGAGCTATATTTGCTCATGAGGCTAAGAAAGCAGGAAAATCAGTGCTTGTAGTAGATAAAAGACCTAATATAGCAGGTAATATCTATACAGAAAAGCAGGAAGGCATTAATGTACATATGTATGGTGCTCATATTTTCCATACTAACAATAAAAAAGTATGGGATTATATAACACAGTTTGCAGAATTTAACAGATTTACTAACAGCCCTGTTGCTAACTATAAGGGTGAATTATATTCAATGCCTTTTAATATGTATACATTTAATAAGATGTGGGGAGTTGTTACTCCGGAAGAAGCGGCAGCTAAGATAGAGGAGCAGAAGAAGGAGATAACAGGTGAGCCTAAGAATCTTGAAGAGCAGGCAATATCATTAGTTGGACGTGATATATATGAGAAGCTTGTAAAAGGTTATACAGAAAAACAGTGGGGAAGAGACTGCAAAGAACTTCCTGCATTTATTATTAAGAGATTACCGGTAAGACTTACATTTGATAATAATTACTTTAATGCATTATATCAGGGAATTCCTATGGGCGGTTATACTAAGATGATTGAGAATATTCTTGATGGAATTGAGGTAAGACTTAATACAGATTATCTTGAACATAAAGAAGAACTTGATGCTATTGCAGATAATGTTGTATATACAGGTCCGATAGATGCTTATTTTGATTATAAGTTAGGTACATTGGAGTACAGATCTGTAAGATTTGAAAATGAGACACTGGACAAGCCTAATTTTCAGGGAAATGCAGCTGTAAATTATACAGACAGAGAAACACCATGGACTCGTATTATTGAGCATAAGTGGTTTGAATTCGGTAAGGATGAGAATGGAAATGATTTACCTAAGACTATAATCAGCCGTGAGTATTCATCAGAATGGAAACCAGGAGATGAACCATATTATCCGGTTAATGATGAAAAGAATGGCAAGTTATATGAAGAATATAAGAAGCTTGCTGATTCAGAAGATAAGGTCATATTCGGCGGACGTCTTGGTGAGTATAAGTATTATGATATGGATACAACAATAGCTTCTGTTCTTGATAAATGTGAGAGTGTTTTTGGGAAGTAGTTGATTGGTATTCAATTAAATGGAGAAAGTTAAAGTGAAACAGACAGACATTAGTGTAATTATACCTGCACATAATGCATCCGATTATATCGAAAGAGCTATAAAAAGTATTATTACGCAGACAGATATGTCGTGGGAGATTATTATTGTAGAGAATGGTTCAACGGATGATACATATATTAAAAGTATGAAGTATGCTGAAAAATATTCTAATATAAATGTCTTCCAAAGTGAAAAAGGTGTATCAAAGGCACGTAATTATGGATTGAAAAAAGCAATAGGAAAATGGATATGTTTTTTGGATGCAGATGATTATATTTATCCAGATGCTTTTAATGAGATTTATAAATATATAGAGGATGAATCTGATTTGATATTATTTGGTCATAATAGTGAGACACATATGGTAAAAGGTAAATGTGTTAAATTTGATGGCAACGAGGAATATCAGAATTTAAGATGTGAAATGATAAAAAATCCTACACAGAATATGACAGTCTGGGGAAAGCTTTTCAAATATCAGATTATTGAAAAGAATAAAATTGAATTTGATGAACAATTGGAACTGGCAGAAGATAGTGATTTTACATTTCGATATATGCAGAATGCATCGAAAGCATTAAGAATTACTTCACAATTATATCATTACTCTAAAGATAATGCATCAACAGTTAGAACATACAAAGCAGGATCGGAAGAAAAGTACATTAAGTCTTTAAATCATACGAAAGAATATGCGATAAAGGATACTAAGGAAATACAAGAAGCTTATAATCAGTATATAATAGCTAATTTATTGATTATATTAGTGCATGATATATATTGTCACGAGAATCCTGAATCATCAAAACAAAAAAGAAATCATTTAAAGAAGTTAGTGCGGGAAAATGTTTTTTCAGAAGCAATTAAAAATATAAAATTTAGTGATTGCAGGAACATCAGGATGATGCCAGCATTATGTCTCAAATTCAAAATGTATTTGCTGACTATTATTATGGTTAAAATAAGAGTGTACCAGAATACAAAATGAATAAAAAGGATTTTATGATATGACAAATAATAGAATTATAAAGCTTGATATTGTAAGGACAATTGCAATCTTAAATGTAGTGTTATGCCATTGTGTAGAAAGAATGTATGATATGTATAATTATGACTATATTCGTACATTTTCTTTGCTATCAAGAGTTTGTATGATGACGCTGTTTACAATAAGCAGACTGGGTGTTCCACTGTTTTTATTTTTGTCAGGGGCGTTATTATTAAAGAAAACAATCGAAGATGATACAAGTGCAATAAAATTTTACAAAAATAATTTACTGCCGTTGGCAATAGCAAATGCGTTATGGAATTTAATATATACAATATATAATCATTTTATGTGGGGAACCAGTATCAATGTTCTGGAAATTATTAAAGAAATGCTGTTGTTAAGAGCAACTGCTATTGACCAGTTATGGTATATACCAATGATAATGAGTTTATATATTGGTGTTCCAATTATTGCACATATTGTTAAGAAATTTTCATTTAAAATTGTATCAATAATAATGGTGGCAATTTTTGTGTACAGATTTATAGCACCAGGATTAAATAATGTATTTCTTGTATTTGGAATAGAACAATCATTTTCAACTGGAATAAATATAGCATTTTTAGGTGAAACTTATGGATTGTATATGCTTATAGGATTTTATATTTATAATGGCCAAAAAGAAAAACGTCATAATCTTATATATACATTAATAACCGTTGTAAATTGTGTGCTAATGGTTATGCTTCAGCTATATTCTTTGAGAAGTGGTTCTAATTATATATATTATGTATGGAATGATTTTCCACTATTAATTATAACAGCGGCAAGTGTTTTCTTATTGTTGAATAATATAAATGAATCCAAAATTCCTAAATTCATTGCTAAAATATCTGTTTTTATAAGCAAAATGAGTTTTGGCATATATGTTGTCCATATGGCGATATTGGTGTGGATAGAAAAAATTGCGATATACATAAATCTCAGCCATTTAATAAAAACATTATTATGTTTAGGAATAACATTTATTTTGTCCACATTAGTGGTATTTATTATCAGCCGTAATAAATATTTAGCGAAATATCTTTTTGTCATGAAACATTGATGGTTTCAAAGCTAAGGGATATAGTTAAACCAAAGTACGAAAGGAGATAAAAGGATGAAAAAGTTTTTAAAAAGTTTTGTAGCAATTAGTTTAGTTGCAATATTAACATTAGCAATAAGTTATTATAGTCCAGCTGGTGTTGTTAATGCAGCTGAGGATGAAAAGCCGGCAATGAATGTGGAATATCATTCCAAGGCAGACATAATTAATTACTATAACCAGCATCCATGTGACTTTAACATGAAAACGCAATATGATGAGGAACCAAGTGTTACACAGCCGTATAATCCGGGAAAGATATCCTCAGCAACAGCGGAAAATGCGAATGAAGTTCTTAATCTAATAAGATATACAGCAGGACTTTCAGGAATGACACATGTTAATTATGATTATAATGAATATGCGCAGGCAGTAGCATTATGTAATAAGATTAATAATATGTTGTCACATTATCCATCAAGACCAGAGGGAATGAGTGACGAGTTATATAATATGGCAAGAGAAGGTGGTTCAACTTCAAATCTTGCATATGCATCATGGAATTTTACATTACCAGACTCTTTAAAAATGTATATGGATGATGGCAGTGAGAGCAATGTGTGGTGTGTTGGGCACAGAAGATGGCTGATATATCCTAAGCTTTCAGGAGTAGGATTTGGACAGGTTTACAATTACAGTGCCACAAAAGTAATAAATGTGGCTGAATGGGATTATAGGGCTGAAGATAAGGAATATGGCGTAGCCTGGCCGGCACAGAATACTCCTATAGAATTATTAAAAAGTTATGATGGTTATCCATGGTCAATATCGTTTGGTAAAAATGTACCGGATACAGTAAAAGTACGACTGACAGATATTGGAACAGGTAAGGTATGGAACTTCAGTAAGGATTATTCTGATGGTGAATTTTATACTGATAATGGGGGATATGGTCAGACAGGATGTGTAATTTTTGTACCAGATGGATTGAAATTATCCAAGGGAAGTAATTTTAAAGTTGAAATTAGTGATATAGGAATAGATGGCTATAGTGATAATTTATCATATAATGTAAGTATATTCTCTTTGTCAGATAAAAATGGAATATATTACGAAGATGGCAGCTGGAATTATTATGTTGACAATAATATAGATTATAATTATACAGGTCTTTCATATAATGATACAGGCTGGTGGTATATAGAAAATGGAAGAGTGAATTTTGACTATAATGATATATTCTATGATTCTGTTTATGGCTGGTGGAAGATAACGAATGGATATGTAGACTTTAATTGCAATGATATCTGCTATTCGCCAACACATGGCTGGTGGAAGATAACGAACGGATATGTAGACTTTAATTGCAATGATATCTGCTATTCGCCAACACATGGCTGGTGGAAGATAACGAACGGATATGTAGACTTTGATTGCAATGATATCTGCTATTCTCCAACATATGGCTGGTGGAAGATAACGAATGGATATGTAGACTTTAATTGCAATGATATCTGTTATTCGCCAACAAACGGCTGGTGGAAGATAACGAATGGATATGTAGATTTTGTTTATAATGATATCTGTTATTCTCCAACATATGGCTGGTGGAAGATAACAAATGGATATGTGGATTTTGTATATAATGGTGTATATGATTCACCAACATATGGAACATGGAAAATATCCAATGGTGCAGTAGTATTTGAATAAATATTGTTATTAAAAAGGGAATGTGGTTTTCTGCATTCCCTTTTATATTGCCCTGGATTGACAATAAAATATAAGGGGATTAAAATTAATTAAATAATAGTTGTATTAATATGGGGGATTAAAAGTGAATAAACATAAGATGAATCTGATATATATTTTAATGCTGATATCAATACTGGTAAGTGGTTCTTTCTTTGAGTACATATCATGTGCGTATACAATAGTCATTCTGGTAATCAGCTTGTTTACACTGATAAAGAAAAAAAGCATAGTATATTCAGCTGACTATAATCTGATTGCAATATCATTGTTTTGCATAATGTATCTTATATCATCACTTTATGCGATTGATACAGGATATGCAGTATTAGGATTTTTTAAATTTATGCCATTCATTCTTATGTATTTCCTGTTGTGTGATAAACCAGATACAAGGGAATATATTATACAGTTATTACCGGTAACTGGTGCAGTAATAACATTTTTGACAAGTATAATGATGTTATTTAGTGTATTTAAACCATATGTTACAGTAGCCGGAAGATTGTCTGGAACATTTCAGTATCCGAATACATTTGCACTGTTTTTGCTGATTTGCATACTTGCAGGGGTATGGCAGAAAGACAGGATAAAATATTTATATATAGCAGTAAATGCCATTGGAATTATAGAGACAGGCTGCAGAAGTGTATTTGTAATAACAATAATTACTTTTATTATTATTGCCTTATGTCAGAAAAAGTACCGCTTGGGAATAATAATATTTACTGCGGTTGCAGCAGTGGGTATTGTGTTATTAGTTGTTTTTGCGGGAAATACTATTTTGGCAGAGAGAATTAAGTCAATATCGTTTACATCAAGTACTCTGATGGGGAGACTTCTTTACTATAAAGATGCGCTGCCTGTTATACTCAGGCATCCATTTGGTCTGGGTTATTATGGATATTTCTTTATTCAGGGAGAGATACAGACCGGAGTATATTCGGTTGCTAATGTGCATAATGAATTGTTGCAGATAATGCTTGATATTGGAATTATTCCGGCAATTATGTTTTTTGCAATGCTTATAAAAACAATAATATCAAAGAAAAGCCCACTAAGAAATAAAATAATAATATCCGTAATAATTATGCATAGCATGCTGGATTATAATTTTCAGTTTATGGCTATCTTGTTTATCATGTTGTTATTTTTACAATATGGTGAAGTCAAAAGCCAGAGGGTGGGAATTGTAACTTATGCCATATCCGGAGTAATATCAGTCGGATTGATATATGGAGCATTAATACATGGACTTTCGATGTTTAATTATAATACAGGTGATTATCAGACTGCCTATAATATAGGACATTTTAATACAATGGCGCAGATTAAGCAGCTTGAACAAGTTGATGATACCCAAAAGGGAAAAGATATTGCTGAATCAATAATAGAAAGAAACAAGCATGTTGATATAGCATATAATGCAATGGCAAGATATAGCCTGAGTGATAATGATATACAAAAATTTATTTTATATGAGTTAAAATGTATAGAATTGTCTCCGTATAATCATGATTATTATGTTGAATTTGCAGATTATTTATTTGAAGCATGTAATATATACCTTAATAATTCACAATTGGATAGTGCTAAGATATGTTATGCGCAATTACAGGGGATTCCGGATATGTTTCAAAAGCTTTCTGATAAAACAAGTGAGCTTGCATGGAAAATAAATGATATTCCACAATTTGGAATGCCGGTTGAATATTATACATTAATTGAACAATATGGAGAGAAGATTAGTAATTATGAATAAAAAGTGGTTGTTAGCAGGTGGACTGATATTAGCCACTGTAATAATAGTTATAGTTGGAGTAATAGGAGAGAAACCATACAGAAAGATAAAAGAAGGTACATGCGTTATTAATGATTGTAATGGTAATGCTATTGCGGAAATACATTATGACGATGGATTAACTGTAAAATGTGATGAGAAATATAGCACATATGTTGATATTGTGCTTGATGAAGCAACACAATTAGTCAAAGACAGCTGCGATATAGATGAAGAATCAGCCAGAAAGAAAATTGTTGCAGGTAATATGATAATAAATACATACTGTCAGTCTGAGTATCAGGAGAATATATTGGAAGCAGTAAATAATTATGAAACGCAGCTGCAGGGAAATTGTGCGGTAGTTCTTAATGATATTAATGGAAGAATATTAGGTGCAGTATCACAATCAGCAGGAGTATATAATACAAATGCTGATAACTATACCAAGAAGCCTACTTATGCAGGATCAGTGATAAAACCATTGAGTGATTATGGACCAGCTGTTGAAAAAGGTACTATTAAATGGTCTGATAAATTTACGGATGAGCCTTATATGGAAGTTACTGATGAGAACGGAAAAAAGAGAATGTGGCCTCAGAATGTCAGCCCGTATACATATTCAGATGTATTTGTTGCTGATGGTATAGCCCGGTCTTTAAATACAATAGCAATTAAAACTTTGAATGCAGAGGGAGTAGATTATGCAGCAGATTATTTAGCAGATAAGTTTGGAATAAATGTTGAATATGAGAAAAAACAGATTGAAAAGGGACAACCTGATAAAGCATTATCCGGCATAGGATTAGGGTATCTTAATGCGGGAGTAACTGTAAAGGATATGGCAGGATATTATCAGGTTTTTGCTAATGGTGGTATCTATATAGAATCTCACTCAATTAATTCAATAGAAGATAGTGGAGTGGAACTCTATTGTGATAATAAGTCTGATAAAGAAAAGCGGGTATTTTCTGAGCAGACTGCATATATTCTTAACAGAATAATGCAGGGAGTTGTAAGTGAAAATGGAACTGCTAATAAAGTCAGTGTGGAAGGAGTTGATGTTGTAGGAAAAACGGGAACTACAGACAATTATGAAAATAACTGGTTTGTAGGGGTTACACCGCAGTATGTATGTGCAGTGTGGAATGGTCAGGACAATGGGATTGTCAATGCAGATGAGAAGATAATACAGTATATATATAATGATATTGTATCCAATCTTAATCAGGCGGGACTGGATTATAAAGTTCCGGATGGTATTAAGAAAATCGAACTCTGCGAGAAAACAGGGCTGGCTGCGACTAATGCATGTGAAAGTACGCGGTATGGATACTTTAAGAGTGATGATGAGGTAAAGGAGTGTGACGAATGACAAAGTTTGAAAAAAGACTTCTGGCAGGCATGATGGCATTGTTGATGACTTTGATATGCATTGGAGTATCGAGTTACAGCGTATATGCGTCAAAGAGTCAGGACAAGTCAATGGAATCTGTAGAAGAAATCTACAATGAGAATAATGAAACATACGGAACAAACAGCTTTTCAAATGCTTCAGGTAATTCAGATGGCATAGCGAAAGCTAATAGGGGACCGGTAATTGTAAGCTATAATGTTAAATCCAATGATGGCTTATATACATATAATGTGTATGATAATGACGAGATTGGAATTGCTGCTTACAATGGAACAGAAGCTGCAATTGAATTCCCATCTGAAATTGATGGAAAGAAAGTTGTAAGTATTGAAAAATCTGCTTTTTGTGATAATGAAAACATTACACAGGTTATAATACCATCAACTGTTACAAGAATTCAGTATAGCGCATTTCAGAATACAACTAATCTTAAAAAAGTTGAATTTGCAAAGGGAAGTCAGCTTAAGTCTATTGGTATAATGGCTTTCTATCAGTCAGGAATTACAGAAATAGATATTCCTGATGGAACTACTACTCTTCAGGAAAGTTCATTTGAGTATTGTAAAAATTTAACAAAGGCAGTTATACCAGGTTCTGTTACAGATATGGGAATGGAGATATTTGCAAGATGTACACAGCTTTCAGATGTTACACTTGGATATGGTCTTCCATATATTGGACAGGCAATGTTTACAGCTTGTAAAAAGCTTGTATTAATTAATTTGCCGGAAACAGTAACTGAGATAAAAACAAATGCATTTAATTCTTCGGGATTAAAAGAAATAACATTTCCACAAAGTGTTACCACAATTGGAAGTTATGCATTTGGTGCAACTAATCTGACATCTTTGTATCTGCCAGATAATATTACTTCTATAGGCAGTGGTGCTTTTTATTATTGTAAGAGTCTCGCAACCATAAGAATAAGTGAAAGTTTGAAAGAAATTTCTTATAATTGTTTTTCATATACTGCGATAACAAGTGTATCTTTACCATCGGGCATTCAGAGAATAGGTGGCAGCGCATTTTCAAGATGCAAGAAACTTGAAAATGTTGATTTGAATTACGGACTTAAATATATAGATGGTGGAGCATTTAGCCATTGTACTGCATTACTTGAAATAGCTATGCCGGATTCTGTAGTCAGCATAGGAGATTGTAGTTTTCTTGGAGATACTTCTTTAAGAAAGGTTGTTTTTAGTAGTGAACTTACTTATATACCAAGAGGCGCATTTGAGGACTGCCCAGTAGAGAATATAAGGCTTGGAAATAAGGTTACATCAATCGGACATTATGCATTTGCAAATAATGATGGAGTAACAAGACTTGTATTACCAGACAGTGTAGTTGATATTCAGTATTACGCGTTCAGCAATAATACTAATCTTGCTAAAGTCACATTAAATGAGGGACTCAAGACTATAAAGGATCATGCATTTTATAATTGCATTTCGTTACCATATATATATATTCCAGCCAGTGTTACAGAAATCGGACAGTATGCTGTTGGATATATAGAATCCGTAGGAAGTAATAACAAAAAAGTTCCAAAGAAAATGGACGACTTTATAATATATGGTGCAAGCGGTTCAGCAGCAGAGACTTATGCTAATGAGAACGGATTTACATTTATATCAACAACAAGAGATGAATTAATTTCAGAGGATAAACTGGCAAGAAAAGACGGCTTATATTATGAAAATGGTGACTGGTATTACTACATTGATGGAGAAGTTGAAAATTCATATACAGGAATTGTATATGATGAGAATGTAGGCTGGTGGTATGTTGAAAATGGTAAGGTAAATTATAATTATAATGATTTGTATTGTGATGCCAAGCTGGGCTGGTGGAAAATAAATAATGGTCATGTGGATTTTGACTATAATGACTTATACAATTCACCAACATATGGCTGGTGGAAAGTAAGCGGAGGTCAGGTAGACTTTGGCTACAATGACTTATATTACTCACCATCATACGGCTGGTGGAAAGTAAGCGGAGGAGCAGTAGACTTCGGCTACAATGATTTATATAACTCACCATCACAGGGCTGGTGGAAAGTAAGCGGAGGTCAGGTAGACTTCGGCTATAATGATTTGTATTATTCACCAACATGCGGCTGGTGGAAAGTAAGCGGAGGAGCAGTAGACTTCGGCTATACAGACTTGTATTGTTCACCAACATTAGGCTGGTGGAAGGTAAGTGGAGGAGCAGTGGACTTCGGCTATACAGACTTGTATTGTTCACCAACATGTGGCTGGTGGAAAGTAAGCGGGGGAGCAGTAGACTTCGGCTATACAGACCTGTATTATTCACCAACATGCGGCTGGTGGAAGATAAGCGGAGGTTCAGTAGACTTCGGTTACGACGGAATGTATAATTCACCAACATATGGTTCATGGAAGATATCAGGCGGTTCAGTGGTATTTAATTAAAATTTAATTATAGTTAACAGAAGGTGTCAGGCAGCAATTATTGCCTGACACCTTTTTAACATTTAATTAGCTTGCTAACTCATTATAGATGTTGTAAAATTACAATAAATATGTCAAAAAATGATATATTGATTATGATGCATAACTAACGGAGGTTATATATTATATATGTTTGAATACACTAATAAAACAAGAGACAATATACAGAATATGATATTGTTCTTTACGGATTCGCTATGTATGCTGCTTGCTTATTACATATCGGGTGTTTTGTGGCTTATAGCATACAGGAAATATAGTGTTTATGATACTTTGAGCATGTTGAGGGGTAGCTTTGTAACAGTATTGTTTGCAGTTATTATTACAGCTTTGTTTGTTAATGTAAGCTCAGATTTTGTAATAAGAGGGAAGTTTGAGGAATTAAAGTCTGTATTACAGAAGTCACTGGTATTTGCAGCGTGCGTGGCTGTATATGAATTGATTAGAAAGACATCGGAGATACCAAGAGGTGTATATATATTTACTATTATAGTTGGCGGGATTCTTATGTATCTCACTCGTTACATAGTAAAATGGTATCTTGTTGCACGTAATAAGAGCAAAATGCATGCATCAAGAGTTATTCTTGTTACGATGAAAGACAGGGCTCAGCTTGATGTCAAGCTTATTAATAAGGATGAAGACTGGGTAAGAACTGTCGCTGGTATTGTTATAGTTGATGACAATATGGTTGGAGAAGAATTTGAAGGTATTAATGTTGTAGCTAATACACATACCATGATGCGATATATCAAGAATGAAGTTGTTGATGAAGTATTTATTGATCTTGATTATAAACTCAGGGAACAGATAAGACCTATGGTTATGGAGCTTGAAGACATGGGCATTATGGTTCATTTAAGAGTTGAAGTGTTGGACAGCTTTAAGGATTTCGATACATCGCTTGGACATCTTGGAAGGATACCTGTTATTACATTTGCTAACAGAATCTTTGATTACAAGGAACTTCTTGTTAAGAGATGCATAGATATTTTTGGTGGGATAATCGGAATTGTTATTATGTTTATTGCTATGATTTTCGTAGCACCAGCATTAAAACTTGAGTCTAAGGGTCCTCTGTTTTTTAAACAGAAGAGAGTTGGAAAGAACGGAAGATATTTCTACATATATAAATTCAGGTCAATGTATGTTGATGCTGAGGACAGGCTTAAGGATTTGATGGAGCAGAATGAGATGTCAGGTCTTATGTTTAAGATGACTGATGACCCAAGAATTACCAAGGTTGGTAAATTTATAAGAAAAACAAGTATTGATGAATTACCACAGTTCATTAACGTGTTAAAGGGTGACATGAGTCTTGTAGGAACAAGACCGCCTACGGTTAATGAGTTCAAGCAGTATGAAGGACACCATAAGAGAAGACTTTCAATGAAGCCGGGGCTGACAGGCATGTGGCAGGCATACGGAAGGAATACTGTTCAGGATTTTGAAGATGTTGTTAAAATGGATCTTGAATATATAGACAATTGGAACATAGGACTGGATTTCAGAATAATATTTAAGACAATACTTACAGTAATTACTGTTGGTGGCAAGTAAGGTTGGGATTATGAGTAGTAAAACAGCGAAAAAGCGTAAGAAGAAAAATAGTCAGGCATTGATGATATCAGGACTTGTATTATCAGCAGTACAGTTTATTGTGTCTGTAGTGATGATAGTATTTATACATTATATTGGATTGATTCCAACATCAATTAAGGTAGCAGCAGGAATTATTCTGATAGGATGTTCTCTTATCACAGCAATAACACAGAGGTGGAAAGTACTAGGCATAATAACTAAAGTATTATCTGTAATACTTTCTGTAATTATGGTTGTTGGATGTGCATACCTTGGATTCACAAGGGGATATCTTGGAAAGATGACTGGTAAAAAGACACAGACAGATATTGTTGGTGTATATGTTTTGTCAGGCGATGTAGCACAGAGTCTTGAAGAGATAAATGGATATACATGTGGCAGAATTCCTACGCTGGATTCAGACAATCTTGAGAAAATGCTTGATGATATCAGCAATAAAGATGTAGCACTTTCTTATAAAGATTATACATCTATTATGGATGCTGTGGATGCACTTTTGAATAAGAAAGTTAAATCCATAATAATCAATGAAAGTTATCTGGGCGTTTTTGAGGATATGGATGGTTATGAGAATCTTGAAAGCAGAATCAGATGTATATATAGTGAAAAGTATGTAACGCAGGTAGAAGACAGCAATTCTAAGTACATGAGTAATGAGAATGTAATAGGAATATATATAAGCGGAATAGATACTTCCGGACCTCCTAATACAACAAGCAGAAGTGATGTTAATATTCTGTTGTTTATGAATACTAAGACACATCAGATTCTTATGATTAATACACCAAGGGATTATTATGTTCCGTTAAGTATATCTAATGGTGTGAGAGATAAGCTTACACATGCCGGAATATATGGAATAGATTGTTCAAGAGAAACATTGGAAATGTTGTATGGAATTAACGTTGAATATTACCTTAAGGTTAATTTCACAGGATTTCTTAATGTAATAGATGCTTTAGGCGGAGTTGACATAACATTAGATTATGATGCAACGCTTTCACAGACTGGCAATCTTACGGTTCATAAAGGTGTTAATCACTTTAATGCACAGCAGGCACTTACTTTCTCGAGAGAAAGACATGCTTATGCTGATGGAGACAGACAGCGTGGAAGAAATCAGATGATGGTTATTAACGCTGTAATCAAGAAGATGGCATCACCAAGTATGATAACTAATTACACATCAATCCTTAATACTGTATCGGACAATATGATTACTAATATGTCATACGATAAGATATCTGAACTGGCACAGTTACAGATTAGCAAGAATATTGACTGGGACATCCAGAGTTATAGTGTAAGTGGTGAAGGCGCATCTGCGACAACATTCTCTGCAGGAAAGCAGAAGCTGTATGTCATGGTACCTTATGAAGATCAGGTAAAGCAGGCAACGGCATATCTTGAGCAGATGTGCAGGGATGAGATTATAAATGTTAGTGAGTAGATGACGAGTAAATAAAAGAAGGTACATACATGAATTCAAGAAAAGAAAGTGGATTTACATATATAGTGAGAACTGCATTTTGTTATGCGTTATCTATACTGATTGCAATAGCATTTATTACGATTGTAAGCATGGGGCTGGATACGATGCAGATGGCGGGAAAAGCAAAGAGTCTGAAGGCTGATCTGGGAGAACTGACAGCGAGTATAAATGAGAAAGACTTTGAGAGAGCTGATGTGGCGACTGATAAGCTTGACAGTACCGTTGATGATATAGATGAACTGCTTGCTGGAAAGACATGGAGAACGGCAGCAAAGATGCCGGTTGTGGGTGAATATGTTGGTGCAGTAGACAGTCTGGTTGATATTGTGAAGATTGCTACAGGAAGAATGATAAAGCCAGCTCTGACTGTAATACAGGATTATCCGCTTGATTCTATAAAGGTTGGGGATGAGGGCTTTAATACATATACCATGGAAGCATACATAGGACTTCTGGAGGAACTGAATCCGGCAATTAATGATATTATAGGTTATCTGGATGATATTAATATTCCGGATAGTCTTGGAGGCAAGGTTGCGCAATATACAGATAAAATGGCTATGATTACGGATGCATATGCAGTAGCAGAAGATTATCTGCCATTGCTTAAGGCATTTCTTGGTGGTGGAAGTGACAGGACATACCTTCTTGCAGCACAGAACTCAACAGAGATTCGTGCGGGTGGTGGTTTCCCTGGTTCAATAGGTACAATAACTATTGCTGATGGTGTTCTTACAATAGGAGATTTTAACAGCGTATATGATGTACTTCCTTATGGTACTCCGGCATCGGTTGGACCAAGTGAGTTAGAGAATACATTATTTGGAAACTGGATGCATTATCCACGAGATGCAAGCTTTAATCCGGATTTTGAGAGGGTTGCCCAAATATGGGCTAAGGCATATGGCAACAAGAGCAATACAAATGTTGATGGCGTAATATCGCTTACTCCAACTATAATCCAGAGACTTCTTGGCTATATGGGAGAAGTACAGTTATCTGACGGAACAGTCCTTAATGGTGAGAATGCAACACAGATGTTACAGCATGACTTGTATTACAAGTATTTTAATAATGCATCATATACAGACGATACTAATGATGTGGTAGATGCACTCTTTGCTGAGACAGCCAAGACAACTATGAGCAGACTGGTAGATGATTTTGACCTTAACAAGATTGCAGGTTATTTGTCAGTGTTTAATGCCGGTGCAGAAGACAGAACAATTATGATGTGGATGGCAGATGAAACAGAACAGCAATATGTCAGGGATGTGGGCTGCTCAGGAGGACTTAATGATAATCCTGAGAATCCGGAAATCGGTGTATACATCAGTGGTTCAGACCCATGTAAGCTTGGCTGGTATGTGAATGTCAACACGCAGATTGGAGAAGCACAGGTTAATGAAGATGGAACGAGAACATATGATGTAACAGTAACTGTTGAGAATACTATTGATAATCATACAATCAAGACAGCTGGCACTTATATCCTTGGAAGCTATGAGGGTGCATGGAGAGGCTATATACATCTTTTCGCACCAGCAGGCGGAACAATATCTGATGTAAAGGCAGACAGCAACGGCGGATTCAGAAAGTCCAAGTATGAAAATCTCGAAGTTGCTTATAATCTTAACGTTATGATATATCCACAGAAGTCAATGAATATAACTTATAAGGTTACGACAGCTGATGGGGTTACTACTGTCCCTGAAGTCAGCATGACACCTACATTGCAGGGATATAGATAATGAATACCTAGCCCCTTGCCTGCATATACTTCTATTATTCAATAATAATGGAGGTGTGCATTGTGAACAAGACAAT
>ERZ791641.52-NODE-52-length-134247-cov-8.699229_pt1 | contig 134247 bp, 109 predicted proteins | sample MGYA00510055_ERZ791641 | MGnify/ENA primary metagenome ERZ791641 (study PRJEB30046, sample SAMN00715226) | human gut metagenome | study: EMG produced TPA metagenomics assembly of the A metagenome-wide association study of gut microbiota in type 2... | reverse complement strand
TGGATACGTTTACAGGAGATTCTGATTACTAAAGCATATCCTATCCACAAATTCCTCACTTGCAGCAAATGCAGGTGAGGATTATTTTTAAAGTAACTCGTATGGGGAAAATTAATCTATCATTATTAACAGAGAATACCTAGTTGATAATAAATATATCGATTATCAAGAACACGCAGAGTACTTCTTTCCTATCCTTCATTGTAAACGAGTCATTACACTATAAAGTTACCATTTTGATAATAGCACTATAATAGTACCATTCTCTTCTCTCTTATCAAAAATGTCTGTTTCGCCGTTCAAATCCCTCGAAAGCTTGATATATGTATGAAAACAAAAAATATAATATTGTCAGATAAGAACGATAGCTCTATACTAGACCGTCAGGTTACGAACTGTCCTGATGTCAACGAAAAAACAGTTCCACAGAGAATCCCCCAAAGATACAAGGAGGATATGAAGAGATTACAGGAGAGATACGATCTGCATGAAGGCTTGGTCATTAATGTGTCTCTCAAAGATTTCAAGGGCATATGTGAAAGGGATTATCCAAAGATCGAAGCATACTTGGGATTAAGGAAATATCTGCTACGTACTTTCGGAGTAACCCTAAATATCCACTCACAAAAGACTAAGAGTGGTTTGGATAAAAATACAGCAATAACACAAAAACAATAAATACACAGATGGATGCAATAGTAATTAAGAAATCGGAACTCATAGAACAGATCAGAGAGGATTTTAAACTTTGGGAAGAAATGTCACCGGATATCGACGAAGGTTATTTTGACGAAGAGGACGTACAGTCTTATCTGAATTTCCTGATAGAAAGATATCATGACGAATGGATTGTCATAGATGATACGCAGGAAGGAGGTGATGCATGAAAGAGCTTTTCAATACAATCCCCAATTCGACTGGTGACGGATTCAGAATGAAACTCAGTACGGGAGTTATCGATATCCCGGATGATAACGGAGGCTATATCATTTCCTCCGGCTGTGGTAGCGGTAAGACTGAAAGCATAAAGAGCCTGATCCGACAGAAATATAACTCGGGGATTCTGTATTGTGTCGATACCCGTGACGAACTGGGCAAGATGTATGACTGGATTCTGGCTAACCTGGTGAACAGGGAATTGGGGTATGGTGATATATTGAGAGAAAGTGATGTTATGATCATATCCAGTGACAAGGAGCGTTCATCCTTTCTGAATCAATACAGGAATAATCCCGAGATCCTTATGGAGAAAAAGATTATCCTGATCACACATGTACGTTTCTGGACTGACCTGATCAATTATTTCCTCATTTACCGTCCCCAAGTACCCGTAGATTCATTTGACGGGGATTTCAAGAAACTAATGGTACGACCGGATCTTAGACGGTATATCCTGTTTGACGAGACTCCCACCTTTATCAGACCTTTCGTGGAATTCGACCGGACGATACTGGGAGTATTCAGTAAAACCGATGATACGGGCAATATCATTTGTATGTCACCGGAAGAAATCGGGATTTATTACGACCATTTCATCAGGAATACCAAGAATGATCTTTTTAACCAGTCTTACCGAATTAACCGTATCAAGCGTGATGCGGTATTAAACCTTATTCCGCAGTATTATGATTCATGGATGCTCTCGGAGAGTGACAAGGCAGGCATCACATTCTATCCCGTTGACCTGTGTCCTCTGGGAGTGTACATAAATACGCATGTACTGATCTTCGAAGGTGCAGGCGATCTTTTGTTCAAGGACTCCAGGAACTTCAGGCTTCTTGATGTGGACCGGAAATATAACTGTGTGACTGAATTCCGGAAAATAGACTTCGGACTGTTCAGAAGAAATCTCAATCCCCGACGTTTTGATGAGTTTACCAGCCGTATCGCCATGCTTATAAACAAACCTACCCTGGTCGTATGCTGGAAGGATATCAACGGGGGCGATGACGGTCCGGGTAAATCAGAATATGCAGAACAGATCAGTGAGGCTTTACTGCTTAAGGGTGTCCCCAAGGAACTGTTCACTGTTACCTATTATGGTTCTTCGGATAACAAGAGTACCAATAACTACCGGGATATAGACCAGATTGTGATGTGCGGTGACTGGACCTTGCCCAATATAGAATCAGCCAGAATACGTCGAGCTTATGGAACCACTACCGATACACAGAATCAGAAAGACTGGTTCTTCAGTCAGTTAATCACAAGAATAGGTATAAGAAAACACGACGGTGGTACTTATACGGTATATTATACGGATGACTTCAAGTATGACTTCATAGGTAGAATGTATGCGTACTTCAATGAGAACAGAGTTATCAGTTCATCACATAGCCGAGAATCATGTGACTGGAAAAACAGGCTGGATAGCATGAATATCCGAAGTAACCTAAAGAATGAGATTGTACTACTAGCTATGGATGATGAGGATATGAGAAATGCTATCGGTATGGACAGGGAATACACTAAAGAGGTCAGTTTTGATTATCTGGAGAATTTGGGGATAAAGAGAGGCAAGCGGGAAAGAGCGAGATACAAAGCATTATCTGATATTCTTAGGAAAATAAAGATAACCCTGTATATAAAATAGATACTACATCCCCTTTGTTCTTTTGAAATAATACCTGAAACTTTACCCCCTATTTTTCGATAAACTAGTTAAATTATATAAGAAGTAAAAAAAAGGGGGTAGATAAATAATAATAGAATTGATAGATAGAAGCAATAAAAAAACTAAATCATAGATATACAAGTTTTATAGATTAAATAAGAAAGACCGCTACGCTGTCTCTCAAAGTGATACAGAAAAAACTTTAAACATTTTATCTCTCCTTCTCTTATCACTAAGGAAAGAGCACGAAGTGGTCTCTCTCTTGTTTATCTTGCTATGTATCTACATTACTTTTATTTCCAGTCTATTACCATAAATACTGAACATAGCACCTACAATAAAAAAGAGTGGTTATGTGTAGAGAGAATAACAATAATAAAAATCCAAAATATGATGATTAACAGAACAGTTAGTTACTACAATAATGCGGATGATTCAAAAAGTAAAATCCGTTATAACCTTGATTATGTCCTGGGTATGATTAAGGATAATCAAGAATTATTCCAGCAAACGGTAAGACTCAGATCTATGCCGACAGAAAAAGAATACAAGCAGGCGAAGAAGTTGTTACCAATGATTGCTCCATCGGGCGTATTTGATTACCGGAATGATGATCCGGAAAACCTTAGAGAGTATTCCAATGTGTTGGTTCTGGATTTTGACCATTTCCAAAGCCACCTTGATGCCGGTGAATTCAAGAGAAACCTGATCGCTAATGCAGACCGTCTTTATATCTATGCACTTTGGTTTTCACCGAGTGGATTAGGAGTAAAAGTGGCAATGATTCATGATAACACAAACCCGATGTATCATAATGAACTCTTCAGATGTATTAGAGAACAACTCTATGCTGGAATACCAGAGTTTGATGATAAATGCGGTAATCTTAGCCGTACATTTTTCTTAAGTTCAGATCCGGAGATTTATATCAATCCGCAACGGGATTATCTTACCCCTTATCATTTTGAGCATTCCCCGTCTATCAGAGCAACTCCTATGAAAAGCTATAATCAGGGTTACATAAGCAATTGTTTCACACATACCACGGCAGAAATAATCCAGAATAATTGTTTTCAGGCACGATGGAAAGACAAGACACTGATCAATTACATAGATAAGAAGTGGCGCCTGGAATATCCTGAATCTTATGAGGACGGTCACAGGCATCAGTCAATCCTGTCAAGAGCTAAATGGTTATGCAGGTATGGTGTGCTCTATGAAAATGCATTGGCATATCTCACCGGGACATTTGGATTGCATGGGATTGATAAAGCTGATATAAAAGGAATGGTTATCAATAATTATAATGCCAACAGGGGAGACTTCGGAAAGGACAGAATGAGGTTATACCTGAAAAAAGAATCCGGTAGGAATTATAGGAATCAAAAGCTGAAAGGAAACGGATAACAGCAAAAAAGAAACTAAGAAAAGAAGTAAACTACAACTGGGCTCTCAATACGCTATCGCGGAAGCGTATACCTGCAGACCTATTCCCTTTAAATTATCAATGCTCCATATACCTTCATATGTGTCAACTCTTCAACGTAAACTCAGATAATTTTATAGCATACCCCAAAGAATCCCACTCAACATATATCTCAGAATCATCTTTATGTTCAGTGATCATAATACTATAAGATGGATTGATATCTGATAAAAAAGAATAGGTGCTAATAGGCAATTGATATGTTTTATCCACTCCAGCCTCTGTTAGAATAAGCAGGAAATCTGACCTGGTTATAATAACATCTTTTATTGTATATTCATTATTACGATTACTAATACCTAAAAAATTCTCTAAAGCATTTTTATAAATGGTTTCCCCTATACCTTTGTCAAACTTAGTAAATATACGACTCCAGATTTTTTCGTTTATTCCCTTAGGCTCGGACAAGTTTACTTGATACATTGATAATGGAAGTTTATGAAGATTTCCTGTATCCGGATTGGGAGTAATTTTTAATATTCGGTCATCAGAGTCGTAGTCATAAAGATAATGGCAAAATTCCTTTTTTTTATTAACCATTTTGCTAGTCTGTAAAATTGGGTAATCTTCCTCTGTATCTATTGTCCAAAACTGAAAGACACACATATCTTGGGCTTTAAACGTGTTTGTATCTTTTCCTGCTTCAAGTTGAAGTAATATGTAATATCCATTGGTAGCAGTATTAAAGTTGTTTTCAACCAGCAACCATGCCTGGACTCCTTCTTGATAGCTTGTCTTAGGGATTATCCAGTAGCTTCTGGCAGGCCAATTTAAAAGTTGAAAGCATTTTATGGCAGTATTGATAAATTTTGGATCTGTATAATAACGCAATATCAAGGTCCCATTATATAACAACCACCATATGTTTTTATTATCTTTATTTCGCTCCGCTAATGATTTTAGATTACAAACTGCTTGATGTGCCATATTATTCTCAGGATATAGCGTATACAAGAAACTGTCCAAACGATCCAAAAACTTATATAGTATTTGTTCCGTAGCCCTCCCATATGGATCATAGCCCTTCGCTTTTATATAAAACAATACTGCCATCCCCCAATAAACATCCGGTTCGTCCCTTCTCAAATCTTTAAGTATTGGCACAAATTCCTTGTTAAACTTATCGGAATTATAGACATATATATCATCTATCAAAGATATAAGCACATTTTCTATCCACTCCGGATGTTTGGTATTCATTTCGGGGAGGATGGCATTATGGAAAAGTTTAGTGATATAGCAAACCCGTCCAATAAAATAAGGTATATCATCTGTGATATGGAACTCTTTTAACAGTTTTCTCCAGACATCATGTACCACCCTAAAAGAAACCTTTCCTTCCATGACACGATAAATGGTCATTTTCCCTTTGTATGCAAGTCTTTTTGCCAGAGCAGAAGGAGACGGAGCAAATATTCTATTCTCTATCAAACATTGTAGTATTTCAAGTTCGTCATTCATAAAACAGTATCATTTTAGGGTGATTTTGAGACTTTCTTATCTTCTCCATAAAAAACGTTCTCAAAATCCTTTTATAAGAAAACATATAACTTTATGTTTGCATCAAACAATTGGTAAAGGTAAAAAAATACTCAAATAAGAGCGTCATGTTCAAAACAAAAATGTATATTTGCAACATCTGGTTAGAGAAATGACCAGTGTAGTGAAAGCGTTTTTGCCACACATCCTGAAAAACGAAATCGCCAATTTCAAAATCAGAAGGATTACGGACATGACGCTCATCTGTTTTGTATATGTTGTTTAGCTTGTGCTATATCTTCATACCAGAACGGCGTGAGAGTATTGTTTTTATTCATTTCTGATTAGGCGTTTGGCGATGCCTGTTTTTCGATGAATAGCAGACAAGTCCTCACGCCTTTGCTTTTATACGAATCTAATGCTGAATTCCGGGGACTTATAAGCGTATAATAGTTGATATATTATGGCTTTACAATCACTTACCTCTATCTTTAAAAGCAATCAGTCGGTGTTAGGAACAAAGTTACAAGGATTAAAATTACCTTCTGATTCTTCACGCATTCAGGGTATTATCAATGATTATCTGAATGAAATGTTTAACAATGAGGGAGATTTTAGACAGGGGCTTACACAGTCAGAAGATTATATACTACAAGCTGCCCTTTCTTTGTTAAATGCTCAGCAGTCTATTACAAAAGAAATAACTCCGGATATTATTCTTCAAGAACCTAAGCCTAAAACACAATCACCAATAATTCAAACAGGCTTGAAGAAAGAACAATATCCCGTGACCTTGACTGGTACTGCCATAGGTGGCGGAATTGGCGGTATATTACTGGGTACATGGGGAGCAGTATTCGGAGCAATAGCAGGTACGGCGATTGTATTATATTATGCCTCTTCTGGATCGCAATCTATTTCTAAGATGCTTCCTGAGACCCTTGAAAAAACTAAAGTAGTAGAGTCTCAACTGAATGTTGACTTGTTTCTCTCCATTATAAAAAGCATTTGTGAGAGCGTTGACTCTTTGATTGATACATTCAGAGCACAAATTAATAAAGTGGTATATAAATATGAAAACCAGGAGAAACCGACATTGGAAAAAGAATACCGTTTTTTACTGGAAAGCGTGCAATCCTTGATCGGGTATAAACGTGCCCATAACGAAGATGAAAAATTCTTGCGAAAAATTCAAGAACGCATTGAAGATATAGCGGAGGTACTGGATAATTATAATTTGACTGTTGAGGACTATACAGAAGAACATAAAAACTGGTTTGATCTAATAGAAAATCCTAATACAACAAAACTTACCCAAATATTGCCTGCTATTGTAAAAGAGAATAATGTTGTATTGAAAGGAAGAATTTTTATACCGGAAATTTTAAAATAAATATGGAAACTTATGTACAATGCCCTTATTTAATGACAATTGTGGACTACTACTTGATGTTAATCAGAACGATATCTGTATCGGAGATTTATTAATAAAGTCAAATAAAAAAGATCAGGAGATATAATAATGAATACTTCAAATCAAAATATAAGAACGCACATCCTGCAAATGATAAAACAATGTTCTTCTTTTTCAAATTTAGAAGAAAGTAATAGTGTGGGATATGCTGGATTGAATCAGGATGAACTCAAAGAATTATTATACGAGACTTTTCATTCCCACTGCGGATTGGATAAAGTGGAATTTTTATCTTCAACCCCTATTAGCCAAGTAATAAATATAATAATTAGGAAAATGCCTGTTGGCATAATTAATGATAGAACATATCAAATTTCTGATGAAACCAGTTGTTCTTATTCACAATCATGTGATTTTTCTGAACCAGCCAGTCCTTTTTCCACTTCCACTACGGACAACAACATAAATATGGATAAAAGACAAATTGAATATATAGTCGGTATTGACTTGGGACATGGTGAAACTTCTGCAGCTATTTGCCCATTACAATGGGATACACCTGTTGAACAATTAGATCCAGCCAAAGACCTTGAGATGGGTGGAAATAAAAAAGTAATACCTTCTGCCATTACGGTTTTGGATAGCGGAGCAGCCTATATCGGAGACTCGGCTTTTAATCCCGAAATTCTAAAACAGGCAAATGTCAATGTTTGCTTTAAAAAGGCTCCCAAGGATATAAATGGAAAAGCAGAAAAGTTGATGATACGCTATATGCAAGAAGTATATCGTCGTATTCGTGAAAACAATTCCGCCATGTTGACTGACAATAATCATCTGATCTATATTGCAACTCCTTCCGGCTGGGATAAAACCACACAGGATTTATACCTGCAAATGGCCAAACGGGCAGGATTACCTATTGATGGACTGACTAAAGAATCCAGGGCCGCATTTGTCCGGGCCCATCATGATGTAACATCCGGAATAGGAAAAAGTATAGAAAAAGGAGCGGTTGTATTTGATATGGGATCAAGTACCTTAGATTTTACCTATATGGGGTCGGACGGGAACATAATAGACCATGGCTATGATTGCGGAGCATCATTCATCGAAAAAACGATTTTTAAGGAATGCGAAGATAAATATCCTGTTATCCACCGCTTCGAAGACAGTTACCCCCGTTTAGTACCATTTCTTCTCTTCGAGGCGCGAAAGGTTAAGGAGCAGGTCTATTTTGACCCGTCTTTAAAAGTTAAAAAGACGATAAATTTTGAGGATTTCATTGATGACGAAACCTTTGAAGACGACCGTTTCAAGATCATGTTTCAACCGGGAGAACTCAATTCCCTCCTGGAACAAACAGGCTATATAAAAGATATAGAGAACGCAGCTTATGATTTTGTTACTAACCATATCAATAACGCTCCCATTCATGGCGTTTTTTTAACCGGAGGAGCATCACGAATGGACTTTATCAAACCGCTTGTGAGCAGGTGTTGGAACATACCGGAATCGCAAATATATAAAGATCAGGATCCCTCTTTGACAATTTCCCAGGGGGTAGCCGAAGTTGCCCGTATGGATTTACGGACAGAAGGAATAGACGATGGGTTGGAAGAAACGATAGACAGACTTCAAAACAGTGATATTATTTATGATTCTTTCATAGAAAAATTTGCTTATGCCCTTTGGGACCGTATAACAGATGAAATAGGTGCTACAGCTACCGCATTTAAAGACTCGGAAGAAGACTATTCACTTTATGATTTACAAACTTCTATAACTGGCAACGTTCAACAGGGAATAAAAGAAGTAATTCCTAATATCATTTCGTTTATGCAAGAAACAATATTGGAAAATACAGGCGAGATACAACGAAAAGTGGAAAATATCATTGCTCATTACTCGAATCAGGGAATAAATATTCCCAAACCAAATCTGAATATCAGAACATTTGATGCTGGTAATATTAACTTAAATGATATTTTAAATTCTATTTCAGAAAAAATTGCTTCTGAAAGTGCCAATTGGGCGGGTGCTATTACCGGAGCAGCTATTGGTGGAGCCATTGCTATCTTGTTGGGCGGACCTCTGGCATGGCTTGTAGGCGGAGCGGCATTCCTCGGAGAGATATTTTTTGGCAAATCCGACGAAGAGAAAAAACAGGCAGCTATGCAAAAGAAGCTGGGACAGAAAGATAGGCTTAATGTTTACAATTCAATTAGTGAAGAATGGGAGAATATTCAAGAAAATATCCGCCAGTCAATTTATAAATCCATTTCACGAAATAAAGCAATAAGGCAATCTGTCAGTCAGACTACTTTTCAACTATTACAGGGCTATAAAGAGAGTTTAAAAAAGGCACGAATTTTAATTGATTAGGAATATGGAAAATCAAATGCAAACATTAGAACCGGCTGCTAAAGTATTAGCTGCCACAGCATTGTCCCAATCACTGTCTTTTTGTACAGAGCGTAAATATTTGGAGAAGATTGGAGATAAAAGTTTGAATGATATCTTTTCATTGGAAGCGATTCCTGGTACATTGAGGGAAGAAGCAGCTTGGATTGAAATCAGACAAATAGGCAAACCATTGGAAGAGTCGGCTGAAAGTTGTTTTACTGCCATACAAAAGATTCTGTACTCATGCTTTTTACCCAAAGAGACACAATTATTGTTTTTGATTGTGGGCAATGGAGTCGAAACTAAATTATATCTGGGATTACGTGCCACAGGAGAGAATATACATTCCAAAAGCATAGTCAAATACTTAAATGAGTTTATAAAAGGTACATGGCCGGGATTGCAGACTTTAATTATATCAGAAACAGATGCAAACTTGGCAAGGTTTAAGCAAGATGTATCAAATGATATTTTCGAAAATATTTATGCCTTGACCGGAATTCCATCTATGGAAGGTCAATATAAAAACCTGTACCCGGCTACGATAGACAAACTCATGGCTGGAATGAGTAAAAGTAAACATTATGCGTATCTGGTTGTTGCAGACCCTATTGAGTCAAACGATGCCGATTTCATGCTTTATCAATGCAGAGAGATGAATGGTCAAGCGGAATCATTAAAATCCATGAATGTGACAGAAAGTTTATCCAGAGGGACATCCGATTCCCATTCGACTTCCAACAGTTATACACATGGAACAAGCGAAAGTGTTCAGAAGCGGGATTTCTCAAAACTTGGAAAACTGGCATTGAAAGCTACAGGATTAGGCCTGGCCGCATCCGTGTTTCCGGCAGCAGGATCTTTACTCGACGGATTGTCCGATGCAACCGGAGCATTGTTACCTACAGCTGCAAATATGTTGGGAGCAACTGTAGGTCTGGCAGGAATAGGCAACATATTAACAGGAACAGCACCAACTAAAACGGCGGGCACATCAGAATCCACTACAAAAGGGACTACAGATACTTACGGCACCAATAAGAGTCAATCCCAAAGTCTGAGTCGAAATATAGTAAATAAGCATATTGAAGCTGTATCAGAACATTTATTCTATCATTCCAAACGATTGGAAACGGGAAAAGCCATCGGTTTATGGAAAGTTGGAACGTATCTGATGGCAGAAAAAAAATCTGATATACAAGGTGCTGCTTTGCAGTTACGTTCTATATTGAGCGGGCAAGAATCCATTTTTGAACCAATCAGGATTCACGATATATCAAATATATTGGACGAGGAAGATGACATCAGCGACAAGACCTTGAGAGAAATGAGCTTGGGGCATTTAAGCGCACCAACTTTAATGATAAACACCCGAAATGGAAAGCGTTTTGATCATCCGTTGGGAGAACACTATAAAGAGTTAAAAACTGTCCTTACAACGAAAGAATTATCTTATCTTATTAATTTCCCGCTTCGTTCTGTACCCGGAATCAGTGTGATTGACAGTTCACCGGAGTTTAGTCTGAATCAACTTGAAACAATACCAGAAGAAAATAGCATTGATTTTGGAAAGTTATTGTATGGAGGTTCTGAAACAGAAATTACTTATAAACTCCCGGTAAATTTACTGTCTAAGCATACTTTACTATCGGGAATTAATGGAACAGGTAAAACAAATACAGTACAGGCCATCTTAAACAAACTTTCCGAGAAAGTTCCTTTTTTGGTTATTGAACCTGCAAAGACAGAATATATAGATTGGGCTATTGAATATAACAAGCGTCATCCGGATAATGTTATATCCATATTCATTCCCGGATGTAAATCTTATAAGGATAAAACGAATAGGCAAGATATAAAAATAGCTCCATTGAAACTTAATCCTTTCGATATTGTTTGGCTGGAAAAAGAACAGGAATCTAACGTATTGACCCATATAGATCGACTGAAATCAACTTTTGCCGCAGCATTTCCCATGTACGACATTTTACCCGTACTTATGGAAGATCTGATCTATACAGTATATCAGAACAATACAACGGACTGGTTGACTAAAGAACCTGTATTTGGCAGAACACTTCCTCCGACATTAAACAGTATGAGTCTTGCCGTGAATGAGGTTATTGCTAACCGACAGTACGAGGAACGGGTGGAACGCAATATGAAAGCTTGCCTTAACACGCGTATTGACAGTTTGAAACGTGGTTGGAAGGGGGAGATGCTGAATACCATATATTCTACTCCTTGGAGTGAACTGTTTGAAAAGCCATGTGTCATAAACCTTTCGTATGTGGGAGATGATACAGATAAGTCATTCTTTATGGCGTTGATTCTGCAATTCCTGTATGAATATTGTACAGCCAAAGCTGAATTGGGATTAATAGACTTCAATGACAATGGCTGTAAGCATCTGACTGTGGTCGAAGAAGCCCATCGCGTTATGATGAAATGCGATAATCCGGAGCTACCTCAATATAAATCAGCCATGATGTTCAGCAACATGCTTTCAGAAATACGTGCTTATGGTGAAGGAATGTTACTTGTCGACCAAGTTCCGACCCGTCTGATTCCCGATGCTATAAAGAATACCAATATCAAGATTACTCACCGCCTTGTTGCAGAAGATGACTGCAAGGCTATAGGTGAAGCAATGGGAATAAATAAGGAGCAACGTAAAATTATTCCTAAGCTTTTAGTGGGACAGTGTATCATTTCAACTGCTCTGTCAACAGACGAACATTGGATTAAAGTTAAAAAAGTCAAGTAATTGAATATGATAGAAGAATATGATGAGATAAGAGAGGTTACCAATCCGGCTAAAAAGGAGGACTTGTCTGAATTGACTAAACTACAAACCGAATATCTGAAAGAGCTAAATATTCCTTCAGATGTTTGGGAAGGTATGTCTAAAGAAGCACAATCCCAACAATTAGGCTTTATATTGGAACGTTTCAATGAAATTGATATTTTTCAACAGATTGATAGAGAAGCCATTTTTTCAGAAATATATTCCTCAAAAATAGTAGAGGCATATAAACTGTTGGAAGCACCACAGGATTATATCCAAATAGAACAGATTGCTGATATGTTTTCTGAATGCGAGGAGCTCAGATATGAGAACTGGCGAAACCTAGATTTGTCAGAGAAAGTAAATATATTGAATAATTTAGAGATAGAGATCGCAGGGATAGAACATAGGCAACCATGTCCAATTAGAGCTTTGAAAATGCCTTCGCACCAATTCGGTGGATACAGTCCCGATTCCAAAAGTATTGATATAAATGCATCTTACATAGAACAATCGGGATATGATCACAATATGTTCATGGAAGTTTTGGACACATTGGTTCATGAAGGAAGACATGCTTATCAAGATTATAATGTGAATGTCTATGAAATACATCCGCGTCATAGTGAAGTTGCAAGTTGGGCAGAGACAATGGAGGGTGGTAAATGGGGGTATCATGGTGATACAAGTACTGTACTCGGACAACGTTTGTATGAACAGCAATCTATTGAAATAGATGCACGTAACTTCGCTATGGACATATTGGACAAGTTTGAACAAAAACAAATAGCATGATGGAAAAGGATTATATATATAATGTATTGCTGGAAAGAGGATATAATACTTATACAGCCCGTTTGGTTACCGAAGAATTATTAAAATTACACAAACCTCTTAGTGAGTATCTGACATACTGGCTTGGCAATGAATCACATAGAAAAGATTTTATAATCAATGGCTATTCTATTTTTCAATTACAAATGGAACGTCAAATGACTTATCCAGCGGCCTTATTGACAATGGAATGGCTGATTAATGAACCGAAAATAGCTCTCAAAAGTCTAAAACGTAAAATCAGATAATTAACAATAAAATTGAAGTAACTATGGCGACTTTTGTTTTAACAGCCCGACATGATATTGACAGATTGGGAGGGTTACATATTGACAGGGGACAACAATACACGATCAACATTAATATGATGGGAATAACTCCTTATAATTTATTCAACAATAGCAGATGTAGGGACGCCCTCATACAACAATTCCGTATGAATGGGATAGACGTACCAAGTAGTGACACCGGAATATATAGCAAAGGAACTTGGGATATCAAAATGCTATGACACCCCTGTTCATTGAGAATAAACTACCAAAGTAATCACTCCAGTTTCTGCGAATATCATGTTCAGAGGAAAAACATTTTTTAGGTGTACCCAATGTGGTAAAATTTTCGTAGCAACAGATATTGAGTATGGTGCTACTATCTATTCTTGTCCTCAACCTTGTAAACGTTGTGGTGGTATAAGAACTTTGCCGGTTTTGCATACCATATTCATTTCTGTTTATGAAAAGCTTTGGGAAAACATGAAAAAAAAGAATTAGATACGCATTCTTGAGATATTCATAAGCCGTAAACAAAAAAGAAACAATGGTCAGAAAAAAAACGATTTATAAGGTAATTAAATATGGCATGATTATTATTGCATGCATTATTGCGTTTAAAACAATATTTCATGATTTTAAACTGGAATATCTTATATCCTGGAATGCTTTCAGCAACTGGTGGATAGACACGTATGTCGGTCTTTTTAAAATGATACTCTCTATTATTTTAGGTATAACTCTCATTTGGGGTATTGGATGGCTTTTTGGAAATGGTTGCATGCATTTTTCATTTTTATTTTCAGACATAATCCAGAATCATAGATACTTTCATGAACTATGGAGGAGCGAGAATACAATTACTCAATTTGAAGAAGTGTGAATTGAAGAATATCGTTAAGAGTGTGCTGGAAACATGATTGGTAAAAAACTGGATTATTATAACCGGAAGTTTAATAAAAAACAATTATGAAAATAGACAAGGATGATCTTTATATATATGGTTTGATAAGTGGTTTGATAATATGCAGTCCATTTTTGGGTGTTTATTATGGTGCCAAATGGATTTATAGTCATACTCCTCAAAAAGTTAAAGAAAAGAAAGAACGAGATCTAAAAATTCATGAACTGGAAGAAAAATTAGGTCTTATAGGAAGAGACAATAAGGCTCTTTATTATGATCCTCATTATTATAGAAATCGGAACGAGAATAGAAATGATTATTTAGTAGATTTGAAGAGGAAAGTGGATTGTAATTATAATAGTCCTGATATAATAACTGTTATAGTAGAGAGTACATTTGGCTATTCTAGTTTTGATGAGGATTCTGAATGTAGCACCTTAATCATGGTACATGAAGATTATTATAATGTACCCCAAAAGAAAAATTGGAGAGCCGACATTTATTTTAGCTTTAATGTTTTGAGTAGTATATTCAATATATTAAGCACATTATCCGAATGTGGCAAATACAGTAACTACTATGTTATTTCTGTTCCTGGTAAATATCAACGTAAAGAAGTTATATGCGGGACTGGTAAATTTGCAAAAGTCATAAATGATTTCAAAAAGGTCAATAAAAAATAGAACAAAGAATTAAATCAAAATACCATTTCATGTCTGATATATGAATTGCGTTATTCATCAGGATAATATCATATTTTACTTTATAACGTATTAAGAGATAAAAAATCTTGGTGCGTTTTTCTTTTTCTTCCCACTCAAAAAATGACAAAACGCTCTTAGTATCCCGCCAATTCCTAACTAATGATGAAAAACAGCATATTTGATATGTGGAGTATTATGAATTTATTCTTTGGTGGTCCCCCGGAGGAATCACCGGAGCGTCAGGTTGGAGAAAAAGCTTCTGGTCCTGATGTAAACGAAAAAACAAGAAGCAAGTATAACGAGAAGTACGAACAGGATATTACAGCACTCAAGAAGAAGTTCGGAAACTCTTTTATAACCGGACTCTGTATCAAGATTACACTGAAGGAAGCACTGGAGATGATACCACGTAACCGAAAAAGGGTTGACGCATATTATGGGCTGACTAAGTATCTACAAGAAGAGTACGGAATTACACTAACTATTTATTCACAGAAAACTAAACCAAACGGCCATGAAGAAGATAATTTATAAAGGTACAATAGAAGAGAGTGATTATAACCGTGTGAAGGACATAGACAGCGAGAACTATATAACCCCGGACGGGAAAACGGTACTGCCTAAATTAGCGCAGATGCCATTACGGGACCTCGCTATCTTAAGTTTCACCAGTGAGAACGAACTGAAGAAATACTATACCGGCAATGAGGAGTACTTTTCATATTCCGTTGTAGAACTGATGCTCGATACAAGAATACAAACCAGCAATTTGAGCAGGCATAAAGTCAGCAGTTTTGAGGATGCACTGTATCTGCTTTATAACTATTCAGAGGAGATACCACAAGCGGACGATCCCAAATATCTGTCCATTCTTATTGCAGCCGACATATTGAATGTAGAGGAGGAGGATATCATAGAAGAGGCAAGAAGGGATAATAAGTTGTATTCGGATGAAGACAAGAAACTGTTTGTACCGGTCCGGTGGATTGGGGATTGGTATAATGATGCTCTGGCTACTTTGGGGGTATCGAGTGTCATCTATATACAGACCGAAGGAACGGGGAAAGTTAAAATATTAATTGAAAGAGATCTGGAGTAACATGAAAAAGAAAATATTTACAATGGGCAAAGTGTATGATTTGGGTACACTGGGAGTCTATGAAGTTGAAAATACTGTTCAAGCGGATCTGGATAAGGTCTTTAATGCCGGTGGAGTCAGATTACAAATGAAAGAAGTATCAGGGAAAACATTGGAACTAACATTTTTCCGTAAGTACAAGGCTGGTGAAATAGACTGGCTAAATTATGATCCAAAGATGATCTATAATATTGATGCCAATATAATCACCGGGCATAGTTTTAACAGTTTCAGAGTTCCGGATTACTGGGGAGGCGTTCCATTCGGGTACACGTTTTTCATGCCGAAGAAAGAATTTATAAAGTGCTATAAAAATTCGGCTGTAATGCTTGGGGCGGATCAAGTAAAGAGAGTTAAGATTACAGCACAACCGGAAAAAGTAGTTATGAAGTTGATGTTTTAAGGGTAAGAGAGAAGATCGTTAGAGGCTGTCTTCTCTATATTTTTGTTTTATAGAGGTACTAAGAAACATAAAATCATTAACAAATATACCGTGGTAAATAGCAAACGCTTAAAAGTCATAGTGGCAGCTTTCATAACAGTTTATGACTAGAAATAAATTAAATCAACCTTAAATTCTCTTTATTGCAAATGAAATATTGCAAAATAGAAATCTAAACAATAAACTAGTAGAAATGAGTATTACAAACTTTTCTTAACTTCAATATATTTACTAACTTTGTATAGACTGTGAATATTATGTATACTGGTATATAGTGTTATGGAAAAATGCACAATAACAGGATACATCGTTTTTATGAATTTTATCCATGTAGGTATAACTTTGCAACATAATAAGGAACGTGAATATGACAGAAAAAAGAACTATTGGAAAACTTATCGAAAAAGAGGTTCGCAAGCAACAACTTTCAATTGTTGAATTTGCAGATAGAATTTGCTGTAAAAGGAATAACGTGTATAATTTGTTCACTCGTAATAATATGGATATTCAACAACTTGCATTAATATCCAAAGTATTAGGACGTAATTTTTTCAAAGAATTAGCTGAAGACTTAGAGCTTGCCAATGAGACGGATGAGTCAGAAGAAGATATTCAAAGCAGAAAAGCCGTCTCTCAGTTTATGGAAGTAGCCCCAAGAGTATTACGAAAATTGAATGCCTCCCCCATCATTGTATTTAGTGTCAGTGAGAATGGAAAATACGAAGGATGTCCCGTCCCAGACTTTATGCTTCCCGATTATGCTATCTCTTTTACAATTGGAGAGACCTTTCAAGAACGTGCAAAAGATTTCTATCATCCAAGACTTATCTCTATTGAAAGTCTCCAAAATAAGGAAGGCATTGCAATTGAGATCTCGACAAATCATCTGCATGACTCCCGTATCATAAACATAAAGTTAGACTATAAATCAAAAGATGAATGGTATGATACTTTAAAATTTGCTCTTGAAGTCTATAATTCATTTAGAAAATAAAGTTAGAACTGTTATGAAAGTAGATATTGATATATACACAGAGGTCAAAGATTGTACCTATAAAGATGAGCACTATTCTGTTCGTGATAATGGAGCAGTCTTTCGTCACGCCAAAGATGGACACAAGCCAAGGAAACTGGATGAACAATGGCTCTTTGGTACTAAGAATGAAAAAACAGGATATATGACTATAGGAGGGCATCGAGTCCACATAATTGTTGCAACAGCGTTCCATGGTAGTCATGATTCAAAAAGAGACATAGTAGACCATATTGATACTAACAGATGTAACAACCGACCAGAAAATTTGAGATGGCTCACAAGGTTAGAGAATGCATTGAACAACCCCGCTACACGAAAAAAAATAGAATACCTATGTGGCGGTGATATTCAAAAATTCATCGATAATCCAAGTTGCTTGAGAGATCTTACAGGTACAAATCAAGATGTAATGTGGATGAGAACGGTTACACAGGAAGAGGCCAAAACAGCTTATGAACGGGTTATGAAATGGGCTGAAAAACCGAGCAAGCCGTATTCCAGTGCAGGTAATATGGGAGAATGGATATTTGCCCAACCTGATTCTCCGATAATTCAAGATACATATAGGCAAGTTCTGTTCCCCGCTCTTTCACCTGATACAGCCTTGCAACGTGAATGGAAAACACCCACTGAATTCCCACTTTGCCCTATCCAAATCAGTGAGACTCCACTTACTTCATATATTGATAACCTTTGTGTTGGGAAAGTTATAACGAGAAATCAATATACTACTCAAATTATAGATGATTTTGCTCTATGTAATGAAAATCTAATAATGGTAATATGTCATAGCCTGTCAGAGGATATAAAGAAATACACCTCTGTTTCTATAACTTTTGAGGATGGTAAATATATCCATGAAGGGCGTACATATTTTGAAGAACGTGGAGCACAAAAGGCTCTCACAATAGCCAAAGGCTTGGAGTGGGATGGACCGGACGGAATTGACGATTATTGCTAATATTTATTGTATACATTATGATTGTACCATCAATGACGGAGCAAGAAATCCGTGAAGAACTATTGAAAGATTTAGCAGACTTAGATAAACCAATGGAACGATTTCGTAAGAATTTCAGATCTAAAGTTTTGAAGTCTTATAAGTTTCCAGTAAAAACTTCGTATGACTGTAAGAGTGTCAAAAGAAAAAATCTTTTTGTCGTAACTTTTACCGCTGATAAAAGAGGACAGCATGATAATCCCAACATAAGTATGTACTGTATATATGAACGTAAGGAAGGGAAATACGCAGCTGTTTATCAACCTATGACACATAAAATAACAATATATGCCCCCCATTTCTTCAGGAGATACCAAGAGCGTATCCTTAAAGATTATAATTTACCAATGCTTGAAATTATCAAAGAATACTTCAGAAACTGTTGGGGATTAACCAGTGTTGAGATTGATGAGAATTTGGAAGCAACCTACCAATGTTTTGAAGGACATTACAATGATGAAGTGATTGATTTTGTATCAGTAACGGCAGGAGGTTACTGTTTTGGAGAGAAGCATGGAAATGTCTCTATTATAAAGACTATTATTTCGGAAGAGATGCTATCTGAAAAACAAAAGACATTCTTCTATGATTTAAAAAAAATATGTGATAATATTCAGATAGATTACAGTAGCAAAGGGATAAGACTGATTGAGACAGAAAATCGTATAAGAGACAACCTATGATACAGATCACTCAAGCCAAAGGGATAGCTATATACAGTTTCAGACATGAACCAAATAAGTTATGTACAACTGTAGAAAATGGTATTAGGTTGTTTCCGACATTAATTATACATATATAGGACAAATCTCTGACGCTAATTTTCTATCTTTATCGAAAACATATAACAATATAAAATAGACTAGTATGAAAAATTTTCAGGAAAAACTACATACATGGGCTTTAAATACAGTAGAAGTCTATAAAACAATAGCTGAGGAAGAAGAGAATACCGACTTTACTTCACATACAGCTTTTTATACACAATCAGACTTGGCTAGACTTGTATCCAGTCCGAAAATAGTAGTAATGGCTATTAATCCGGGAAGTAATGGGAGTTATCGGGAACAAAAAATAAATATAAATTGGAATCTTGATCCGAAAAGGGGAATGACAGCAGATAAATTCTTGCAGGGCAATCCTTTTTTCATTTCAGAGAAAAACAAGTGGCATCTGTGGCGTAGGTTAAACTTTATATTACAATACGGTAATCTTGGTCATATATTAGGAGACCCTCAAAACTATGCATACACAAATCTTGTTTTCTTTAACACTTCCAAAGTACGTCAACTCCCTCAAAGAATTATAGACAGATGTGCTTCCTGTACAATTATATTATCTCCAAAATTTATTTTATGCCTGGGTGAATTGACAATGGATGTATTCTGCAAATTATCAGGTTCTATTAAAGAAACTCTTGTCAAAGGGGAACTGTCAAGAACCATTAAAATTAATACAAGACAACTTAAAATCAAATAACTTATAAAACAAATCATATATATGCAAATATCAGCCCCTAAATCAACAGAAAAAGCTTTAGAGAAATTGCTTGATAAAATGTATATCAGCAATGTAAGTAAACGTTTAAGAGAACTCAATCAACCCAATGATATTGATAGGAAAAGATGGATTTGGGAGTTACTGCAAAATGCAAAAGATACAATAACAAACAACCCGAATAGAGATAGCATTAAGGCTCGAATTCTTATTGAGGGCGACTTGGTTAAGTTTCAGCATGATGGCGACCCATTTACTGCTGATGCAAGATTGGGGTTGCTATATAAATACAGTGAAGACAAAGAAAATGCTGAGAGTACAGGACGTTTCGGAACAGGTTTCCTAACCACGCACTGCCTTTCCAAAGTTGTAACAATTGAAAGTAATATGTATGGCGATGAAAATGCAATCATCGGCTTTTCCGTAACAATGTATAGAGATGGTTTTACTGAGCAAGAACTTCTCGAAGGTCTTGACAAGATGAGAACATCTGAATTGTATTATAGCGAACCATACGCCTGGACCACATATACCTATCATGTCAATTCAGAATCGGGTCGTCGTGCGGTACAATTAGGCAAGGAGAACTTCAAAGAAAACATTGCACAAACTCTATTATTCTGCAAAGAATTGTCTTCTGTTGAGTTAATAGACAATGGCAAAAGAACATCAATTGAACGTATAACAGATACTCCAATTACAGACAAACTTCATCAAACTCAGTTTAGAATTATTGCTGGCGCTACTGAACCTGTGATCCGAACTTTTATATATTGTTCAATAAAAGAATCGGACGAAGAACTTTCAGCAAAATACAAAGCGGAACGTTCCATAAGATTACAAGTAGCTTGTGAAGTTGACAGCAAAAAGAATATAGTAAGTACAGGCGACAAAACGTCATTGTTCTGTGTGTTCCCATTGGTCGGCATAGAAGGGCAAATCCAGATGCCGATATTCGTAAATAGTCCAGATTTTGAGCCGGATAGCGAGCGACAGAGCTTGATTCTCAATGGAATCACAAGAGACGAAGAGAAAAATGTAATTACAGAAGTTGGCATTAATCAGAAGATTCTTTGCAAACTGCCTGATATGTTCAAGATTATTGTTGAATATCTTTCTGAAAAATCATTCAACTGTTTCTTCAACCTTTGCAATGGATTGAAGTCGTTAAAAGACCACGAGAAATTAGATAAGGATTGGTACAAGAAATCTATTATCTTAGTACTGCGAGAGATACTGACAAGTTATCCAATAGTAACTCCTTACTCTACATCCGGAACACTTCTTAGGTTGTCAGATTGCATTATTGCTAAAGAAAACAATCAAGAATCGGAGGACATCTTGCTTAGTTTGCTCACTTCACTATACCCTGAAAAATTGGTTGCAGACAACAGTAAATGGGCGCACATACTTTGGAAAGATGATGAAATGAAGTTGTGGGCGACCGATGATGTTTGTGCGGACATTGAAACCAAAAGTTCTATGGACTCTCTTGATGTTGTTTCAGGCAGTGACAAATTTGCATGGTACAACAAATTCTTGGCTTTTGTGTTGTCACTGGATGAGCTACTGTTCAAAAAACACGCTCTTTTGCCAAACATGAACGGCATGTTCTTAAAGAAAGACACAGAAGGTTTCAAACAAGGCGAGGGTGTTACAAGCGTAGTCCTTGACGTTTTAGCGAAACTCGGTGGAGACATGAGGCCACTGCTCCTTCATGAATCAATAACAACCGTTTCGTTGGATAGCAAATTCAATTCTACGAGCTATTCAGCCAAAGTGAATAGTTTGGCAAAAAGCATTATTGATACTCCGGCTTATACTGATTCAGATGCAATCAAACTCGCTAAATTGCAGCCAATCATTTCTATTGCTGTATCAGATAGCAATAAATATGAACAGGAGTTTGTAACGAAGCGTTCACGCATATTCACAATTACAAAAGAAATTTTCCAATGGCAGGGCGTACAAACTGTTACTGACAACTCACTGAACAAAGTAGCTTGGGAGGAAACGGACAAGTGGCTTATCAATTATATAATTTCCACTATTGAATCAAAGAAATCTTTGGAAAATCTTCCTGTTGGATTAGGTGCAAAATGGTTGAATGATACTATTCTTAGTTTAGGTATTACCTTAGCAACAATGAATAATAAGGCGATTGTTCCTAATCAAAATGGAATATTCTGCCTTTCCAAGAACCTGTTCATAGATAATGGCATTCCCGAAGTCTTGAAGAACGAGGTATTTGGGGAAATAGGTCTGTCGTATAAAGACATACTACTGGACAATGCTATTGATCTAAAGTCATTAGGTAAGACAAGTGCAAAAGGTATCTCTGACTTTGCCGTAGATTTGTCAAACGCAACATCTGGTTATCAGATTTGGAATAATGCAGCCACTTACAATAGTTATGGTCTATATAGAAAATACAGCGAGGAAACGTTGCGCCAAGTAGCACTACATTTGATACAGATTCTTCCAATAACAAGTCCTGAAAATGAGAATATCTTAACTACTCAAAGAGCATTAAGGGAAATAGCACGTTATTTCCTGCCAGGGAAGTGCGAAGGGATAGAAGAATCCATCGAAGTGGTTGATAGCAAGTTATGGCTTCGAATCAATGAGTTTATTTGCTACGATATAATTTCTGTAATTGAAAAGAAAGCAAACACAGCAACCATCTTAGCTGAACTTTCAACTACCGATGATAAACTTTTTGAGAATCTAAATGTGCTATATAAATATATTGAAAATCGCAACCTCCAATTTTCAAGTAAGGCAATATATACAAATCAGGCAGGAAGTTTCGCTGCTAAAGACAAACTTCATAAAGAAACAGAAATCATAGACAAGACACTGAAAGATATTATTGCGCTGATTTCAGACGAAGCGAACAACTACTATAATATCCTTATAGACCCACGTTGCGTGGCGACAATATCCAAGCAGAAAAATACTGCAGATGCTTATGCTTGTATTGATGGTAAAATTAAGGAACTATATAGCAACAACGCAAATTGGGAAGATGAGAATTTCAGAAATGCGACACGTTTGCTGATTGACGAATGGGGAGAATCAAACAAGAATCTGTTTGACGAGAACCATTACCCAAAAGTTTATCCTATCAAGGATTCTATCAGTATGAATGTCGTATGGACTAAGAACGAAAGACAGCAACTGCAAACATTGAAAAACAGTTTGAACGAGGAAGACTTAACAGAGCTTGTGACTCACATTGCAGATTTCAAAGATTTGAGCACTCGCAACAAAAAACTGGAAGACGAAAACGTTCGTTTGAAACAGATTATAGAGAATCTAACATCTGGAAAAATTGTAGAGGTTAACCAAGAAGAATGCGAGATATCTAACCAGAAAATGTACGCAGCACAGCTTGAGGCTCAACGGAAACTAATTGAGAGTCGCCCTGACTGGAAATTCCCAGAGCATTACGGAGAATGTGATGATACTGGCAAACCTTATTGTTTCTCTACTGTTAATGTTAAGGATAAAAATGGGGTTGATCTACCTATCGTTCTTAAAAGCTACAAATCTCAACAAGCGAAATTTAAGATTAATCCAGAGGAATGGGAATGGGTAGTACAGAATGATGCAAAGCTGTTAGTATATACTACTGTAAATGGAGAGTTGGATATTGTGGAAGTTCCGCAGAGCGATTTAGTAATGAACCAGACTAACATCTCTATTACATTCAGTTCGGAAAATCTTGACAAGGAGCAATTCTCAGACAGAGTGTCTAATTTTGCCGAAACATTGCATTACTTTACAGATCTGCATTTTAACTTTGAGCGTTTCCATATTGCAACTAATGCTACACGAGTCCGTGACATTTATGCAAAGCAGCAAGGTACGCAAGCGCAAACCACTGATAATGACATTTGATTATGAAGTTCAAACGAGAAGATTATATCGCATTTCTTGAAACTGAGTATGATACTCAGATGAAAGAGTATAGCCGCCTGATTGCAACCAAAGCAACTGTTCTTAAAGAACGTGGCGAAGTGTTTATTGGCAAGTTTGTGGGCTTTAGAGGAGATTTCTCCATCTTCAAAGTACGTATCTCAGACAATATGCCTCGCAAGAATTCTTTCTGGACGGCATCCTGCTTTATTAGAGAGATGGCAAGTTACAAAAATTGGGGGGATTTGGCTTGGGCTGACCTTCGAGAACAATATCAATGCGATTACTCTGATGCGCATTGCGTCTGGATTTCAAAATCAGAAGACCCTGCATTTTGTTTGATTGGGGCAAAAAATATTACCGTGGATTTTGCAGATTTGCTTGAATCCCAGAATCCAATCATTGCCTTTGGACCTAACGACCCTCCATTGAAATATCTACTTAACTTGAAAGATATTGTCCAAAACTCTAAATGTGAAGCGACAAAAGAAATTTTGGATTATTATAGAAAAGAAAGCACATGGAATCCACAAAAGGTTGCTGCGGCAGAAGACCTGAACATCCACATTCTGCGCAGTTTGGAGTCTCATAATACTGTTGCCATTCAAGGTCCTCCTGGAACAGGCAAAACATATAGGATGACAAGGTTGATTGCACAACTTTTGTCCGAAGGAAAGAGCGTGTTAGTAACAGCACTGACCAATGAAGCATTGAAAGTCGTTGCTTCCAAAGAGGATTTGAAACCGTATCTTGAAAGCGGCAAAATATCGAAGACAAGCTTGACGATAGACGAACGACACGAACTGCCTAAATTGGTGGCAAATGAAGGAAACGTTTGCAACGCCACGCCCGGTCATCTCTCGCTTGCCACGTTCTACATTTCAAGTGGGTGGGCGAAAGACATGCATGAAACTACTCCTTTTGATTATGTCGTAGTGGACGAAGCAAGTCAGGCGTTGCTACCAATGATTGCTGCATCGAAGAAGTTGGGAAGCAAAGTTGTATGGATAGGAGACCAGAAGCAGCTTGCTCCTATTGTTAAAACCAGTGAAGACAAAATCAACACGTGCGGTTGGGGCCCTATTGTGAAAGGTTTTGACACTATTTGCAATAATATCCTTATGCCGACATTTATGTTAAGCGATACTTTCCGTTTGACAAAACGAAGTGCTATTTTCACTGGTATCTTCTACAATAACGAGCTAAATTCTGTCGCAAAGATTGACGAGGTAAAGACTTCTTTGCCGGAGCTGAACAAGTTGGGCGGTCCGTCTTTGCTGGATTTGGAACTTAAAATTGGTGACAAGAAACCTGAAAACGCATTAAATGCTGTTTATGATTTAACGGAACGAATATTGAAGGAAGGTTCTGATGCGAAAATAGCAATTCTTTCCAAGTTCAAAGAAACGGTGAAGGAATTACAAAAGACATTTATCACAAAACTCCACAGCGAAGAAATTCCCGACAATCTGAAAATAGAGACAGTTGACAGAATACAAGGATTGACAGTTGATTATGCCATCTTCCTCATCCCCAATGCTTCTGTGAGTTATTCTCTTGACAGCGAACTTTTCAATGTGGCAACATCTCGCGCAAGCGGTTGCACAATAATCGTTGCAGACAGGATGATTCTTAAAAACTTTATGTCAGATGAAGTCCGACGCTTTTTACTAAAAATTAACGAGAACAAAGTCGTAGCATTAAAACCGACCACGACTCAAACCATAACTTCTGGTGAATTGAAGGTAACTGTTTTTGGGAAAATCAATCTGCCTGAAAAACATTTGAAGGAGATTGTGGCAGACAAGGAGAACATTTTCATTATTGACACGAATGTGTTTGTGAAATGCCCAACCATTATCTCAAAAGTAGGAAAGTACAAAGTTGTGATTCCCACGACAGTATTGGAAGAGCTCGACCGCTTGAAATTGAAACAAAGCATTGACAATAAAGCACTCAACGATGCGGTTAAGAACATCAACAAGGCTTTTCTTAATAATTATTCCAGTATGGAAGAAGGCGACTCGTCATTACTTCCCAACGGTTTCGATGCACAAAAAGCCGATTGTCTTATTCTTTCCGTTGCACTGAGATATAAAACAGAGGATAAGAACCCGATATTGTTGACCTCCGACAATCTTCTGCAATCCAAAGCACTCGGCTTAGGCATTACAACAATTTCATTGAAAGATTTTCTTTCTGAAAGAAGATGATTGTAAGTTTACAAATGAATAGGATAAAAGAAATACGATACTTGGTGAAGATTTATGTAGAGAAATTGCTGTGTGACCCAAAAGACAAGAAATATCGAACAATATCAAATAAAATATAGTATCTTTGCGATGGCTTATACAATGAGCCAAAATAAAAGTGGAATATCGGCAACAAATAGCACCGAGAAAAGACGAAAACGTTCATCTTGACATCTTGAAAGGGTTAAAAATCAATAAATGTATTAAATATTCACTCTTTAGAATGTACCCTTAAAGGTTGCGACCATATTTCAAACTTATTACTTACAAACTATTGAGTAATAACTGTTTGTGAATACTGGTTGTGTGTTTGCCAGTTTCGGATCTATTCTGGATTTAGGAATCTGTACTTTGAAGGGGGCGATGAGAAACCTCCTGAAATATCCGTTAGACCTGTTATTCGTCTTTGGAAGTTCATTCAGGCAGAAAATCATCCTAGTATAATTGGTAATAGTGATGATATCCCTATACAGAATCTTTGCACTTATCAGTTCCCCACTGTCTATACGCTTAAAGATATCACCGGAAAAGGTATTGGGAGCAACATCCGAACATGTATTAAGAAGTTTACCGACCAAATTCGCCCCTGCTATTACCACCAAAATCATCACGCATATTAAACAAAGATTCATAAGGAACATTCTCTTTCCACAGTAGAGTTTCGACAATATTAACGAAAACCGATCAGCCATCGCAACCCGAACATACCACATTCTACTTCGTTCCATACCTTCGCTTCCGCCCAGTCCTGATTATTTTCCATTCAAATTCTTCGGTTATATCAAAGGACTAGGATAACTGATATCCATATCCTCCCTTTTCTCCTTATCCGGATAATCCTGATACCCGGGCTTCTTATTACCTTTCACTGTATATATCAAGCGCTATTACTTGACCGGGACATAGAGGAATTATCAAAAAACCGGATAAAAAGAAAAGATACAGCCTATAATCCGTACTGTACCTTTTCTCCTCATATCATGCCTTTACTTGGATAACGGTTTTACAAACTTCCTCATCTTACCAGAAAGGAGCTTCTTTATACTGGGCACATCATTATCCTGTACCAATATGGAAGATAGCTTGTCACATCCCCCAAAGGCATACTTCCCAATCCTGACCAGCGATGAGGGAAGTAAAACGGAAGTCAGCTCATTACAGAACTGAAAAGCCATGTTCCTGAAACTTATATTCTTGGAGGGAAAAAAGCGTAAACCATTCTTCCAGGCCAATCCCCCACGGAAAATTCATATCTTTTCTTCTCGTGTTTCTGTAGTCAAAGACGGATATTTTACAACAGCTCAAACAAATGGAAATGATATCGCTTATGCTTGGTTTGTTTGGAAAAAAGGTAATAAGGGAGATGCTGTAGTAGATTGGATAAATTAAACGGACAAATAATTAGAGATGGTGGATTTTACCTTATAATTACCATATTTAGTAAAAGTTGTTATACTGAAAAATGTAGCGTTTTTTTCTTAACCAGAATGTATGAATCTACTCATGAATAGTATCGCAACCTTTAATCAGACCTAAATAATACAAGTTATTATTGTATTTTACCGCTTTTATTTTGATTTCATAAACCTTTATCATATATTTGCCACGTAAAAACTAAATTTAATGGTTGAACATTTAGAAATAAGGAATTTTACACCAATATCATTTGAGGATAGGACTATTACATTCAAAACTTCTTTAGACATTATACAAGAGGTGATGAATGTGCCGATGTGTGCATTAACCTCTCTGCTAAGGGCTAATGGATACGATGATATTGATGATACAACAAGTCTTTGTATAGATGAAAAAGGGCTTGAGATTTTTGCGGAAGCCTATATTCGTAAGATCCGGAGTTACTTTTTTAGTTCTCTTCGCAATATTAGCAGATTGACTCAAAATGAACTAAGCAATTTTAATCAGTTTGTTGAATCCTTTAAAAAAATAGATTTACAGGGAGAATCTTTAAAATGGTCTGATATAGATATAGAGCATTTACGAGAGACTTTCATTGACAAAGTAAAAAGAAAAACATCACCCCAATCGACTTGTTCATCTTATCTTGATTTGCTTGCTCATGTTGTAGTGAGAAAGCAAAAAAAAGACAATTACTCTTCTTATATAGATTATTCAACATCATGCCTCACTGTTTCTTATGAATCTATCATCCAAGAACTGAGTATACAAAGAACAGATGAACTTTTAGACAATATTGTACATAGTTATTATTATGTAGCAAAGTCCACATATAGTAAACGCCAATGGCATATAGATTTCCAAATAAGGAATATTTATATCTCAGCAAGATACCATATCTATTCTACAGGATCAGATGAAGATTCCAATAGTGCTGTAATTAAGAGTGATTATCCTTTTATTTATCAACCGAATGCTATTGGAATCAGTTCATATCCACTACCAATAGCAGGATAAAACTGTAGAAAATGAATAAAGAAAATATAATTTTTGAAATACAAAATAGTAATCTATCAGAAGAATGTAAAGAGGAAGCAATTCAAATCATCAAACAATACGGTACAATTGATGTAAATACCATTTTACTGATAGTATATAAACTGATAGAAATAAGCCCTGAAATATTGGACTATTTCTCGTTGAAATAATTTTTATACTTATACTTAGAATTATGAACATAGGAAATGCTGTAAAAATACTTAGGAAAAATAAGCGAATTTCCCAAAAGGAGCTGGCAAAATTATGTGATATATCAGCAAATGCTTTATGTAGTATAGAACAAGGAGAATCATTTCCTGAAAAGAATACAATTATCAGAATATGTAAAGCTTTGGAAATTCCAGAATCCTATCTGTTATTGTTCAGTATTTCAGCAGAAGATATTCCTGAAAATAAGCGGATTCTTTACAATGCATTGTGTGAATCTATTAAGGAAGATTTAATTCATGATTTGTAATAAAAAGAGTAAAGGAGGCTGAGCAATTAAGTTCAGTCTCTCCTTTTTGTGAAGTGTGGATGTAACGTAATGAGTTGTCTGTCCTCAAACAGAGATTAAACAAGCTCTATGATTATTCTGGATCTATGTTATTGATAAATCTAGCAGCCATAGATGAAAACTGTCAACTTCTGCATATTGCCCCACTATATCTATGTAGTTGATAGCATAAGATAAATCAACTTCATATCCATAAAAATCTATTAAATCTTGTATTAGTTCTTCTGGTGTTATCATAAAATAGATATTCACTTAATTTATTGGTCAATACATTATGGAGGTTTCAGTTTTGTAAGGGTTGAAATAAGTATTACAGGTTAGAAAGTTGATTATAAATTTCATCAATTACACTACTTTCTGCTCCACTGATACTTTTCCCTTTTTGTTCGACATATTGTTTTTTCAGGCATTGTTTGTCTACAACCATCAATTTTTTTACTTCTTTTATGGCTTGAGCATGGTGCTGCTCAATGAAGATTTCAATTCGTTCAATGGCATTGTAGCGTACTCTTGACTTTAAATTTCGACTGTCATACTCTGCTATAATTGTTTTTTTCAATTCTTTCCAAGTCATATCTCTTGTTTTTTAGAAAATAAACTGGTTACAAGATGTGTTACTAACTCTATAAAATGATTAGATTACGTATAAATTAACTGCTAAGACTGGTTCTATTTCGCAATCTTTTCAATAGTGCTCTATATTCTTTATTAATTAGATTATTGTTTCCTAATATATTTAATGGTGGATTATAGTCGTTGATAAGTTTCTTTTCAAGATTTTCGATTTGTTCTTGTTCTCTGTTTTCTACACTATAAAATAATAATAGATTTTCTCTCATCCATTGTGACAATCTTTCTTCATCGTTTTCATTGAATTTAGTTTTCCCATTATCAGGATTGTTCTTATCTCTTGGAATTTTAGGAAATCCCATTAAACTGCCAAGAGATTTACGAAGAGTGGATTTTCCGGCATTATTGCCTATGAAATGCTGCTGATAGTCACGTTTTCTAATACTTACAGTGCTAATTCCAGTGTATATTATTGGGTAATGGTTGTTATTATAATCTATATAGTGGAATTCGGGAGCCACCTCTATTTGAGGAAGTAGCGAAGAAGTCCGTAGAACAACCAAATAATTTCCAGGAATATCAGGAAGAATAGAGCTGTAATCTCTCATAGGATCAAAAAGTTTGAATGAATTTTTCATGGTTTTGATGTTTGTTTAAATAGTTTCTTTTAGTATTTCTAATTCTTTTAAAATTAAAATGTCATTTTCATAATATGGATTCTTGATATTTTTCCCAAGAGGAGTGGGCGTGTTGTATATCAATCGTTTAGGTAGTCGGTCAATGTACTCGGAGGATATCAAAAAATATTCAGTAGAATCAACATTGGTACCTACAACTTGGTTTCCTTTTAAACCTAATGATAAATGTTCTGAGATATATTCTGTGGAATATAATTTTACAAATACATCATTATTATATAATGAGAGAGTTGCAATGTATGTTTCTTCACTAATAACATATATATCTTTTAAGCAGTCTTGTGAATAGCATCCATTGAGGTATTTTCTTTCCCTCTTTTTTTCTTGCAATATTCTGATAGGCACTTTATTGACACTTCCATGTGCATAGCATTGTAGTATGAATTTGTCTATATTGGGATTTATGGAAATACTTTTAATAATATTGTTTTCAAAAAGTTGTTTGTTTGTAATAATATACATGCCATCTTTATATAAGTTTAGAAAGAAAATATTTTCGTTTGATCTTGTTCTGATTTTATTGGAAATAGATTCGGATGAATAGATATTCTTTTCCGTCTCTTCTTCTATATCTTCAATTTCAAAATATTCATCTTCAACTCTACCCTTTTCATATTTTTCCGAAAAATAAAACATTTTATTGATGTCACTTAGCAATCTTTTGGAGTCTTCCTTTTTCTCAAGTAGTTTGTAGCCATAAATGATGCAAGCAATCGCACTTAATGTTTGCGGTTGCATATCAATGTATGAATGTATGTTTTTACTATTTATGCATTCAGGATTCTTTAGTAAAGAATATAGAAGACTAAAGATATTGCTGCTTGTTGTTTCTTCTGTTCCAAGCGAAAGATCATATATCTGTATGATTTTGTTTGCAATTTGTTTTCGTTCTGTTTTTATTCTGTAAGCTAATATCCCTTGAAATGCTTTTAGACACTTTTCTTTTTTATCTTGAAGTGCTTCAATTGACGAACTGATTGTTAAAATATTATCATACAGCATTTTACAGACTTCTCTATAGAAAGAGAAGTTTTCGCTAAAAAAGCAAGGATCAATTTCAAATAAGCTAAATAAGGTTGACATTTCAGAAATAATATTTTCAGTGCAAATAAGGGTCTCTTTATAGTTACCCAGTGAATTTGTCTGAAGAATTTTAATTGCTTTTTGTAACCCTTCGTATTTTTTTAATTGGGGAATTTTTTTTATCTTACTGATTTTAAATGTACGTGTCCAGTTGATTAAACAAATCATTAGATCTGCAAATTCTGCTAATTCATATAAATTCCCTTTCTGAATTAATATGTATTTGTGTGTTTTATCAAAATAATTAATATAGTGCACAATCCATTTGTTGTTTTTACTTTGGTATAAGTTTATTACATTTTTTAAATGTATGTCCTCGGAAAGGTGGATTATATCGTAGAAATAATTGTCTATAAGTTCTTCCTTATTGATAGACTTAAATAAAGTTGTTTCGTCTATCCATGCAATAGTTGTTACATCATTAGTATTTTGAATATTAGTTTCCACACAGTTACCATTGATATTTTCTATTACTTGTAATATAAGTACCTTTTGTGTTTTATCAATAGAATTTACCTTACATCTTATTGGAGTTTCTTTATTTTTCTGATTAGATGAAAGTTTTTCATATAGACGATGAACTAGTCCATACTTATCTTTTAATACAGAAAAATGAGTTCCTTCCATATCTATACCTTCCTTTACATAGTTAAAATCATATTCTTCTTTTTCCTTGTACAATTCATACAAAATAGAAAGCTTGTCTTCTATAAATATATGAGAACCATATGAATCAACACCTCTATACTCACATCTTATGATATTTTTCTTCGTGTTTTGATATATTTCAAAAGGGAGCATTTTTATCCAACATTCTTTATTATCAATTACTATTACATAGTAGTAATTACCTTTTGCTTCGGCAATTCTTTCTACCATGAAGTTGTAACTTAATCCTTTTTCAAATATTGCCATAATGGTTTGGGTATTCCGGTTTAATAATTATAAAAGAAAGTGTGGAGTTTATTATCTATCTTGCTAAAGGCGTCTGGTAAAGCCTGAATACGGATAAACAATATCCCCACACTTGTGATGTATATAACTCAAATAAGCATATACAAACAAGTGATGAGTGTGATTGCCATCCTTCGTACTCTTTAAAGTTTACCAGACTTTTTAGCAAAGGATAAAAGCTACACTTTCATCAATAAACTATGTATGTCCTAACTAGTCATGTCAGGACTTTGCAAAGCTATAAAAAAGTTTATTGATTATCAAACTCAAAGGGGATATTGTTATTCACTTCTGGCAAAACTATGGTATATATACAATGTCAAAATGCCGTTCTATGAAAGTAGCCCAACAAATGAACAATAGAATGCCAATCAGGAAAAATGGATAATACCAATTGCTACGTCTTTGCAGTAGCCATAAGAGAAGAATCCCCAATATAGGACAAATAACAGTAAATGAGGTAAGAATGGTCGCATCTTTAAATAAAAATGCTTCTTTTGTACGGGATGTTCTGAAATGATTCATATTATTATATTTTGTATTAATTAATTTATTCTGTCATCAACTCTTCTGTATCGTCTATCAGTGCATTATAGATTTCAGGAGGATAAGTGACTTCATCTTCCGGGGCTTCAAAATATTCATCCAGATGTTCGTTGAAGGTGTCGTAATCGTTTAAGTCCCTAGATTCTGCATTCTGAGTTTTTCCAGCCACATCCTTGTAACCCGTATTTCCATGTATAGTACGTCGTAATTGAGAAGATTTATGGCTAAAGTCACGTTGTAGTGGGGCAGCGTTTTCGTTCAGGCTTCTTTCCAGCATGTTTCTGTTCATGACGTCTTGATAAGCGTAATATCCAAAGATGATAAGGACACAAAGAGTCCCTGTGCCTTTCAGAAGATTACTTCTGCTCCAGTAAGAATTGTTGTTCATATTCTTTGGTTTTTAGAGGGTTATGTTCAGGAAACGACTTTTGTCATCTGTTTCTTTTCAGTGCCTCTTCATAGACAGCCTTCACCTGCTCCCTCAGATGTAGAGGTTTGATGACTGTCAGCGAACGGCTTCTTGAAAGCAGGGCCATCACAAAATCATTGGTAATACGGAGATGCAGCCTAATTCGGAATTCTTTCTCATCATCTACAATGATCTCTTGGGAATGATGCAATGGAACAGACTTCAGGAAACTGCCATCCAAAGGACTATAACTCAATTCGATCTCTTCTATAGGAATATTCGTCTGGTTCCAAATGCCATAACAATCTTTAAAAAGGCTGTTTATGTCTATGTCCATATTGCGCTTGAATGCTTTTCCATACAATATCTGAGGGGCAATAATACAGTCCACACTGAAAGTTTTCAATACGTTTTCTTCATAAGCAAGAAGATACCATCGGTATTGGTCTTCTTTCAAATAGTGTGGCAGTACTTCTTTTTCACGCACCTTTCCATTCTCCCGGACATACATATATTTAAAGGTTATGGGATGTGAGAATTTAATAGCCTTGATTAGAAGTGGCAGATATTCATTATTTACCGGACGATGATGTTCTGCAATTACATAAGTATGAAGGCCTGAAGAGGTATCCAAAGCATTCAGTATATCAAAATTGAGAAGGAGCCTTTCATATTGTTCTTTTTTCGTGCCATCCTCTTCATTGATATAATATCCGTTTCGTTTCTTGTCAAAACAGATGCGAATGCCGAACATCTCTTCTATTGCATTAAAGTCCCGTTGCAATGTTCTGAGGTCTACAGGCATTCCACCACGTTCTTCCATGCGGTGTGTCACATAATTTTCCAGTTCTTCACGGGGTACATACCGTTGAAGCCCTTTCAATTTATTGATGATAACCAGCATACGCTGTAATCTTTCCAGCTTTTTCCCCATATGATTATGAATTTGATTTTATTATGGGCAAAGATATTGAAGGTAAGCGACAAAACGTGTCGTTGAACAAATTTTATTCCGGACATTTTCTCTTTAATAAACTCTCGGTATCTTTGCAGCCCTAAAAATAGATAAAATAACGACTAAGGCAGAAATTGTGAATGAGATCTCCCTGAAAACGGGAGCAGACAGAAAAGAAACACTCCAGATAGTGGAAGGATTCATGAACAGTGTTAAAAAAACATTGACTAACGGTGAGATGTGTACCTGAGAGAATTCGACAGTTTCGTAGTAAAACACCGTGCTGAAAAGGTGGCCCGTAATATTGGGAAGAATATGAGTATAATTATTCCGGCCCATGATATTCTTCACTTCAAACCATCTAAAAACTTTGGATTGGATTGAAAAAAAATCGAAGGAGGCCGAGCTATTAAGTTCAGTCTCCTTTTTTCTTTTAGAACTTGAAATCTTCAGGCAGAATGAGTTCTATTTTCTTCCGTACTCCACTACCATACCGATATTCCTCCAATTGTTTCTGGCATAGGAAAGATTCAGTAAAGCCCGATTGAGTGATTAACCGTTTCCTTCCTTCAAGCACCCAGTTCATAATTCCGGGTAACTCTGTAGAAACAATCTTCTCGGCCAGTTTCGAATCCACTTCCGACTTGGGTATCTGGACTTTGAAGGGAACAATCTGAAATCTCCTGAAATATCCGTTAGATTTGTCGTTGGTCCTTGGAAGCTCGTTCAGGCAGAAAAGCATCTTGGCATAATCAGTCAGTGTCGCCACATCCTTGTACAGCTGTCTTGTGCTGATGGGTTCTCCACTGGCGATACGTTTAAAATATCTCCAGAAAAAGCATTCGGAGCAACATCAGAGCAGGTATTCAGTAATTTTCCTGATAAGTTAGCCCTGCTTCTGTCCCCATTCTCACCACACATGTCCGACAAGGATTCATGGGAAATATTCTCCTTGCCAAGAAGAGCCTCGACAATATCCACGAACACCGATTTCCCATTTTTCCCGGAGCCATAGAGGAACAGACACTTCTCCAGTTTCAATGGAGTAAAGATCCAACCTATGTATTCAGCCAACACCTTCTGAGCGTCCTCGTCCAGTAATACTCTGTCCAGATACTTCATGAACATCGGGCACGTCACATTTGGATCGTAGGGATAAGGAAGAACATACCTGAAATAATCCAGAGAAGAATGTTGCCCCAGACTTCCGTTTTTAAGATCAAGCGTACCGTTCAGAAAGTTAATTTTCTCCTTGTTCTGTTCACCGTCAATCCCATAACCGTGTATGGAAACTGCTTGAACACCCCTTCCACCACTTCCCTTTGCGATACCTCCACCATATTATTTGTCATCATTCCCAAAGCTTCCCTGAGAAATATTTTCAAATCAAAGTCATCAATACTAACCCAATGATTTCCGGTGTAACAATAAATACACTGGTCCCTAAAAATTTAGAAAGGATGACTGATACTGACTGCTGTCAGCTGTATCTTGTAACAGATTTCAGCATTCGTCCCCTTCTTATTGGTTGGAGTAATTGATTGGGGAATGGCATTGAGTATATCCCCCAATAGTTTCCTGTAGTCCATAATCTTAAAGTTTTCTATATTTACTACCGATTTTACCTCTGTCATCAATCCACTTATAGGCTTTCCTTATCTCACGCCTAAGTTCAAGTTCAGGGAAATCTGGAGCTATATATTTTGAGAGGTTCGCATAAGCTACTCTTTCAGGAACTCCCCATTCAGCCAATTCTCTGGCCCTTTTAATTAAATATGGCACATCGAAAATAAAACGATAAAACAAGGATCATAATTTAAATAAAAATTTTCTATATTTGCAGATACACAAAATAAGTAGTATAAATTTTTCCGACATGAAAAAAAGCAAAACTTTTTTGATTGCAACAATACTTGGCTGCAGCCTATTATTTAACTCCTGTATAGGTTCATTCGGCTTATTTAATCGTTTAAACACATGGAACCAGTCTATTGGAAACAAATTCGTAAATGAACTTGTGCTTTTAGCTTTTAACATTGTTCCGGTTTATGGGGTAGCTTACCTTGCCGACGTTTTAGTAATCAACTCTATTGAATTCTGGAGTGGTTCCAATCCCATGGCTAATGTAGGAGATATAAAGAAAGTAAAAGGAGAAAACGGTAACTATATGGTAAAAACACTGGAGAACGGCTACTCTATCACTAAAGAAGGAGAAACTGCTTCTATGGATTTGATTTACGATAAAGAAGCTAATACATGGAATGTCGTTGCAAATGGTGAAAGTGCTGAACTCATAAAGATGAACAACAACGGTACTGCTGATTTATTCCTGCCGAACGGTGAAAAAATGAATGTAACCCTGGACGCTCAAGGTATGATGGCGGCTCGTCAAGCTACTACCTGTAACCTTATGTTTGCTGCCCGTTAACACCCCCAAATATACATAAAGGAAATGAGACCCGACTTTGTCCTATCTCCTTTTGTCATCATCATTGCCAACTATGATATCCATTTCTAGCTGTATAAATTTAATGCGATGAGTAAATTGCCCATATAGATACTGTCTATATTTTTATTCACCTGTTTATCTTGCCAGTAACAAACACTTCACGTTAAGTATATAATTTACAACTAACGAATAAAATATTTTAATGCATTTTTTTCATAAAATCAGCAATATTACTTAAATAGGATATGTTTTAGAGTAAAAAAAATGTTGCATTCTGTTGACTGGTTAAAGGGTAGTTTGAATGCAGAGAAATATTGCAGAGTCCGGTTGCTCATAAAACAAAAGGGAGTAGATGAAAATGAAACCTCAGTGAGTATCGGGAGAAATTAGTTTCGATAGTTATCTTAGGTGTTTTCAAGCAGACGATGCCGGGCAAATGAAAGCAGAGACCTGTACATTCGAAGTAGTGTTAGTGATCATGTACTATAAACATATCAGTGAAAAAATGACATATATTCGGAGAGCGTCACATGAGGGGGGGAGGGACAAATTATACACACCTCTTTATTTTTTATATCCTTCTGATTATATGCAACTTACGCAATCCGTAATATTTGTCCCCCTTTGAATTTGTCCCCACCTTCACTGACAACAGGACACATGAAATAATATCACTATCTGTGAGTGTTACTGTAATCTTTTATCACCCATGTACGTCATGTGCTATACGGGCACGATAGACCCTTTTCCTGATCGCACTTCTCGAAATGCCATAATTCCTCTCAATATCTTTGTAGGTACATTCCTTTGCTTGGACCTTATTGTAGAAGCCCATGACCTCCTCAAGACTATATTTAGATTTCCGACCCGGACCAACTTTATTGTCACCGCTCTCTTCAGACGGTTCTGTCGGTTCACCGAGATCGTTACTGCCGCCTTTTCCAACGTAGCGGAATTGATCTATTTTTGTACCGGCAAACTCCAATATGGAAACGGCTTCCTTGTTGCCATGCTTCAGTTTCATGAAGCCGAGTACACGCTTGTCAGAACCCTGTTTGCAATATGTAAGATACAGAAAATTGTTCGTAAAACAAACATTCTTCTTGTCCCCTCTTACACTTGCCGGTGTCAAAGGACTGCTCAGTTTCCAGTCTGACTTGGCATGATAGACCTTAAGAGGTGTCAGAGGGCTACCCTTTTCCAAGCCTTGCTGGCGGAGACAGTCCAAATCCGCACAGAACTGCCTCATGGCTTTAACACCCGCACGTTCTTCAAGCTTGGTATAGTTATCAATGATGGCAACCACTCCCGAATCACCGGCCTTTTCCATCTCTTCCTTAATGACAGTGATAATATGGGCAGGAGTGATCCGGCTGCCGGCATATAATTTGAGGGTGGACAGATTGTCAATAACGGAGCCATAATATTCCCTTATCTCATGGTTACTCTGCTCAAGAGAGAACATGACAACCGGCATCGGGGGGATGTCATGCCATTCTGAAGACAAGTTTACATCACAACGACCTCGCGCCAGAGCCATAGCAACCTGCATGACGAATACTGATTTTCCACAGTCGGTCGGACCGACAAGGCCGGTATCATAACCCTCACGCAGCCAGGAGAATCCAAGAGTCCTTTCCCGACTGACATGAACAGTACCGTTTTTCACAGCTTCATGGTAGCTTTCAGGTATACTATTCAAATGGAGATCGACAAGGGGCTGATTGGCTTTTGCCACATCCCTCTCCTTGCGAAGTTCGGCACGTTTTACCAGTATTTCAATATCAGCATTTTTCTTAGCTTCAATCTCTTCCATATGATGTTCATGAACTTGTTCATTTTCCTCCATACGATGATCGTGGGTCTGCCCCTCCTCCTGCATCTTACATTCAGAAATACATTCAATTTCCTTCTGTTTGTTCGCAGACGCATTATTCTGCTCCTTAGTCTTAGCGTGAGATTTGACGGACGTAAGAACATAATAAATAGGACCTCCAACAAGCAGTGTATAACCTGCCCCTATGAAGGCATATTTAGTTGCCTTTTTAGTACCCAACTTTGCAATGGTTTGAATAATTCTATTTGGATCTGGTATTAAAGTCATTGTTAATATTTAATTTAAATTTCTAATATCTATATAAAATCGCTCATTCCTATATCCGATAGATTTGAGCTATTTATTTATCAACAATCTATATTCCAAACAAACTTTTTGCATTAAAAATAATATATTTCTGACAGAACTACAGAAATTAAATGACAAAAAGACATATATAAACAGGACAATTACCTCATTCTGCCAGTTATGTATTTATTACATATACTCCTAGCTCCACTTATTCCGGGAAGAAAAAAAGTAAGAGAAACTATTCTGCATAGTCTCCCTTATTTTAATCAAGTAATTCCGATTGATTTATGTTTTTTGTGGCAATTCAAGTCCTGCCCTGACGATCAGCCTTTTTACCTGGGTTATCCGGAATTTGCAACCTTTGGAGGTGACAAAACCCTGCCGGTTTAAGATTACGGTCATCTCGGACAAGGACTTCCCCTGCATGAGCAATGAATGCAACATGGCAATGGCTCTCATATTATTCGGGTTATTGTCCGCCTTGTTCTTGTTGGTCTTTACGCTTTCCTCGATAGCCCGTTCAAGGTTATTCATCAGGTTCTCGGATTTACCAAGCCGGCATCCTCTCGCTTTCTTGGCCTGTAGCGATTGTCTGGTTCTTTGGCTGATCAGTCCGGCCTCATATTCGGCTATTGACGAAATGATATGAAGAACCAGTTTGTTCGCCTGAGGAAAATCACAGAACACAATCTCCACATCACTCTCCAGCAATTTACTGGTGAAAGCTACATTCCGGCTTAATCGGTCCAGTTTGGCTACAATTAAGGTAGATCCTGTTTTTCTGCATTCTCCCAAAGCCTCTATAAGTTTGAGTCTGTTGGATTTACGTCCACTCTCTGTTTCGATATACTCAGCAATCGGCTTTTTATCCTTCAAGTGATTCTGTATAATTTCTCTTTGCGCCTCCACTCCCAATCCGGAGATTTCCTGTTTTACCGTGGACTGTCGGAGGTAGGCAATATAAGTTTTTGCTTTCATTTTACATATTTTAGCAGTCGGTTACAAATACCAAACGAACGTTCAATATCTGTCACCTAAGGTTTATGAAAAAGAAATCCTGTGAGATTTTAGGTTTTCATAAATTCCAATTATTTCAGATTTGGTTATTTTTGAAAAGTACTATTTTCTTATAATTCTGTACTCTTCAAAAAATCTTCTTCTCATAATCATCCGTTTTCTCCACATTCTCGTCTATCACAGAAACGAGCATATCAAAGTAAACGTCTTCTATTACATTTTTTTCTCCTTCAGAATCAGGAATAAGATATATTTCAAAGAGATCCTTTCCTTCATCGAGAACAATTTGTACCATTCCCGTATGCTTGAATCCCTGCACATGAAATTCCAGTCCGCCTTCGACCGGTTTTATCGTGTCCATATCTACTCCCCACGACATAACTATAATGGGTTGTGTCTTTAAGATTGACCATATATATCCGGCCAGTTTCAAATCATAATTTTTGTTCTCCATATTCGATTGTATTTAAGTTGTAATATTCAGTGTAAATTCTCCGGTAATCCTCCATGTCCAGTTCCGGAAAAACGGAGTGGTAGATATAATAGAGGTCTTCTGCGCTCCATAACTCCCCCTGATCGAGCAGGGCAAATATTTCGTCCATCGCTTCATCGAATTCATCATAGATCCCCCTTCGTTTTCCCGGTATCTCAGGTTGGTGAGGATAAGGTTCTGTACAATTCTCAATGATATGCTCTACCAGTGACAGACAGTTCATGAGGTCTTTCTTTATCGTAAATTCATGGTCTGTATGTGGTTCGTAATATCCACAGCTGAGATTGATGCAACTGACCTGAAGCCCCCGTTCCTTTAGTTCCTGCACATCCGTCATCATTCCATGTGTTTCCTTGTAACCGAACTTTTTATATCCGGCAGCTTGAAGGAACTCGGGAGAACATAGTGATGTCCAACCTATTTCATTAATAATATCCTGATACCCTCGTCTGTCAGGCTGTATAACAAAGCGGCAGTCATTGAAAAAATCCATCACCGCTTTTCCTGAACCGACACATCCCACCTCTTCACTGACAAAGAATGCCAGTTTTAAGGTATCATACTTTTTCAGACATTTGAGCGCTATCCAGATTCCGTTCTTGTCATCGGCTCCGAGTCCTTCCTGTCTTTTGTTGCGGGAGCTGTAACCGAATATGATTTCCCCTGTTTCGACAGTCGTAAAGTCTTTTGAATGTAACCTCTGCACCTGGTCAAGATGTGCTACGATACAAGGGTATGATTCCGCCTCTCCCTTTGTTATGTACAAGTTCCCGGTGATGTCCGTTTCTATTTTAGTACCGGGAATTCTCTTGGTATAATTCCATATAAACTTTATCATTGCCCGTTCTTTTCCGCTCGGGCTATAAACCTTGTATAATTTTTTTAGCAATTCCATAATTTTTATTTTTTTGTGGGTTAAACATTTATTTCATTCATCTCGTATGCATAAGGCAGTCCTGTTTCTTCATCTATCCCGTCATAAAGTTTGCCGTTCAATTTATGAAGTTCTTCCGCTTCCAGCAGTCTTTGTGCTGACTCTACGGATATTGTCTTTCTTTCATATTCACAAAGGATATTGTTCCATACCCGGTATATGGTTATGTCTCCTGCATACTCATAGTATTCCTCTCATAGTCGGAATAATGCCAGTTTTCCTTTTTGTATGCCTGTTCCGCTTTCTTCCGGCATTCTTCACAACAATAGCCCTTCTCCGTTATGTCCGAATAGAAATTATCCTCTTCCAGAAAATGCCCGCTACATTCCGGACATTCCGTAACATCCGACTCATGATGGTATTCCCCGAGTTTTTCTATCCATATGAATTCGTCCAGATTCTCCACGTCACAGTAATACTCGTGTCCGTGATAATATACGAGGCTGGTTTCATTGCAATGGTATTCGTGGAAATCATCGTATTCCTCCTCACCATTCAGAGAACCGTCAGTAATATCAAGTGCGATGTCACCATTCCCGTAATTGTCTGCTGTCTCCTCGGAGTGATTGTACCATTTGAATGAATCCTGATAACTTAGGGTATCGTCCCAGTCCAGGTCACATTCTATCCTGAATTTCCTGTCCGACAATGAATTCTCCTCAAGGTCAACAAAAGCCCTTGCATCACCACATCCGGCACCGACTTTCTTATAACCGTCAATGTGTCCTCCCTTAATCAGGGCATCTATCAGAGCACGTTTGAGGGTATTGCTTTCATCCGTAGCGTATTGTCTTTCCGCCAGTCTCCATATTTTTCCGTCCTGGTCCGTAACCCTGTTGTAGATGACACATCTTGCAATCACCTTTCCTTTTTCATTGGTCAGGTATGCGGCGTTTGCATCGACCGATTCCGTATAGAAATCATGCAGTTTCCTGTCCACCATGCAGGAATGAAAATCTCCCATACAAGAGGAGGATGAGTATATCTTCTCGAAATTCTTGTCTACGCATAACCTGTTTTTAGGGAGCCGCCCCGTTGTATAGGTCTGCCAGTCCGCCGAGAACTCCTCACACAGATAAGTCACTACCTGCTCCGGAAGGGTTTTACCAAATTCAGTTTCCAGTATGAGGGAACGGTAGAGTTTTCCCGCTTTCATTTTAAATGCTTTCCCTCCGTTTTCATGATTAATGTAGCGGATTGACTTGGTATCCCCGTCTTTACACAGCCCTTTCAGTCCGTCCGTTTCAAAGTTTGCGGAGTAAAAGAGTTCTCCGTCCAGCTCCAGAACATAACGTAATGACATATCTGAGTGCCCGCTTATAATTATTGTCCGGGTAATGGTCTTCTTCAGTTCCGCCATTGAGGAAATATGAAGCAGTACATAATTGTTTGTCTCTATTGCTTCCTGTAGTAATCTCCTGTTCTTGATATATGCCAGCAGTATCTTGTTCTTTCTGCTGCATACTCCGTTTCCATGCTTGACAATTCCAAACATGTCTTTGAATTCTTCGTAATTTTTAAATTTGTAGTATAACATAATTTTCTTTGTTTTGAAATATTGGTTAATAAAAAAAGGAGGACACCACGTTGATTGTGATATCCTCCTCAGATATAATTCCGGTATGTTTCAACCGTCTCTCAAATGAATGGAATATGTAGTTCTTCCAGCACTTCCATTAACTTTTTTGCACCTTCTCTGGATGCTTCATTTCTTAGGTCCGTCTTTCTTTGAGGATCTGCATACACTTTCAATATCTCTACAATAGTCCTGAATAATGTCTGTTGTAGGGTTTGGTGAAATATTGTCGTTGCAAGTGCGAATCGTTTTTCATTCCACCCGTAATCATTCAAGGCCCTTGCCAATTCCTGTGCCGCCTTGAATTCTCTGCTGTTTTCAATTTCAAATCTTTCCATTTTTCTTTCTGATTCGTTTTTAGTTAAAATATAGTTGCATTGACCGGCCATTTTTCTGCGTCAGTATCAATGAACTGGTGTACATATTTATCTGACGGATATGCCTTTGCGGCTTTTAAAGTGGCTGCAATATAATTTGTTGCTTGTACCGTCAGCGAGGGCATCATTTCTATGAAGTCCTTGTACGTTTCCCCCTCTTCGGTAATTAAGGTATATTTGATTATATCGAAGGTGTAATGTGCCATACTTTATTCCTTTCCATTTTATTCAGAACCATTCCCGTTTTACTCACCGGTGTGCTCTGTCCGTTCATTTTCTTTTCTTAGCAACTGAAGTTCCACCTTCTCCGCATCAAATTCATAATTCATGCACTTTTTAAAGTTTCCCATTAAAAGAAGCAGGGGAAATAACATCCCGTGCCTGCAATTCCTTCCGTACTCGTCTAGTGCTAATTTACAGGTGTCACAATGGTATATGTCCTGTATACATGTTACGCTCATATATTTTTTTCTCCTTTCTAAATTTAATTCAACAAAAGAAGGGAGAAAGACCTTGTTTGTTATTTTTAGATCTTTCTCCCTTCATAGGATTTTGATGTTTCCCTGTCTATCCCAGGAACCAACCGTAATTTTCAGTGTCTTCTCCTCTCAAGGCTTTCTGAATGCCCACTGCAAAATCTGTGGCGTTCTGATTCCTTTCGAGGAATTTGTCAATATAGGACTGTTTGGCCGCCTCGTTAAGAAGTTGCATCAGGTCCCAGCATGAAATTTTTGCTCTTCCGCGTAAGCCGAAGTTTGGGTTGTCAATATAGCCTTTGGTAGCTGCATTGATGTTTGAATCACCCAGGATAACTTTCGGCAATTCTTTCATCTGTGATGCCGGTAAAACCTGGTAAAGCCGTAAACGTCCGATTATTTGGCAGAACTGTTCCTGGGATATCATCGTTCTTCCCAGGTCTTCAAGAAGCCTCAGATTCTGTTCGGGGTTGAATGTCTGAAACAGTTTTAGTGCGGCTATATAGATATCCGTATCGCCCATCACTTCCAGACGTCCTGTCAAGCCGTCACATGTCAGCATAAGATTACTGCATACCCTGACTCTCCATCCGATAAAGATTTTAAATTTTTCAGGGGATTTTTTTCCGTACAGGTTCTCTTCGTTCAGGCTTCTCACGCCGCCGATACAAAGATGCACTTCCTCACCGTTCATTTTCCGACATATGGTTCGGATATGAAAACAAAATGCCATTCTCTGATAATAGATGGTTTCGTCTTCAGGTTTGAGTTCTTCCTTCCTCTTTGTCAGTGCGGAAGGATGTCTGCCTAAAATCTTATGTGAGACTCTGATTTCCGTATTACCGAAAGTTTCTCCTGCAAAAAACAGACTTGCTGCCTCCTCGATACGGTGTATAAAAGTCTGGTGGCTGATTGTAAGCTGGTTGTCTCCAAAGCTGGGTACAATACAGTTCGTTTCCAGTTCTTCAAATGTAATGCCTGAAGTGTTTGATTCAATAAAATTGGGATGTTCTTTCTCCTGTTCCTTTTCTGATACGATTACTGCATCTTCGATAAAAGTTGGGTTGATCATACCCATTCTTGTCATCATTCCTTGTTGTGGAACGACAGACAGTTCTCTTGTAGTTTCCATATTTCTATAATTTTTAATTGGTTAATAAAATCCGATAAAAGAAAAAGCCAAGAGGTTTATTTCTTTGCTTTTACAAATATTCCTCTTAGCTTCTTGATTCCCTTGAGTATGGATGTGGTTACCTCAAGGATGGTTATTATTACATCCTGTGCCTTATCATAATCCATTCACTAGACGTTTCTATGGGGTTTCAGTTGATACATTGCCTGTATCAACTTTACTTGCAGCATCTTTTTTCTTCCTTTTGCTGCTGTATTTCTCTACAAGTTCCACAATAGTTGAACCTGCTACGATGATCTCAGCAATGTATGCCGCGATTCTGATTCCTTTCATTAAATGTTTCATTTTCTCTTGATTTTTGTTATTGGTTAATAATATGTTCTCTTTTCTCTTGTCTCTTATTCTTGTCATATATAAGGGTTTAAGGTGAAGAGGGAAGGAGAAGAAAAAAATAAAGAGCCGTTATCAAGACTCTTCGTCCTGACTTGGCTCTTTGATAGGCTGTCATACTTTCATTACCCAGACTGTAGCTGTGATAATTACTGGTACCGCTGCTATCCTTCGAATTGAATCGCCCAATGATCTTCTAAGTATTGGGGTCAACCCGGAAATTTGTTTCATTATAATGCTTGAAGTTGACTGCACCGTTTACTTATTCAGTGCTGTCCAATACTTCAGGCTTTTCTCATATATAAGGGTTTGAGGTGTTGGGAGAGGAGGAAATAAAATCAAGTAAAATGGTAATATTTGCAAAAAAACTATTTTGAATGTGTACTATATTTTTTGTTATTAGCGATAGAAGAACTATCAATTTGGAAATAAATAAGACAGGCTTATCTTGCATTATATATATTAATTTTAACGGAAAAACTAGAATTAATTATTTGTTTTCCCAAGGTATTATATCAATTAAAGTTTTAGGTATTGATGAACATGCTTTTGGTTACTTATTCTATAATAAACTTTACTGATAAAAAAGATTGTTTGATTATTATGAGGTAGTATAAATAGCACTGTTATCAACCAAAATAATAAATAAATGTCAGAGTTTCAATTTATAGAGGAGATACAGCGATGCATTAAGATAATAGTTAGGAAAATATATTTATTTTGATTGTAAATATTCTGATTTTTATTGTATTGTGTTATCTTTGCACGAGTTGCAAACTTATAGATTAATATTTAGTACCATGTTAGTATAAAAACACACAAATTATGAAAGAAGAACATTTCTTTGAGAAACAAACGATGTCTTCTAGGATAAAAGCAAGTATCGTTTCGGAGTATTTCCCGAGTTATTGTAAAATAATAGCTAAACGTCATGTGCCTAAACAGATTCGTTACATAGATTTGTTTGCAGGTCCAGGAGTTTATGATGATGGAAATGCTTCTACACCTATTCTAATTGCACGGTATTGTCAAAACAATGATTTTCTAAGAAATAAGGTAAGATTGATATTTAACGATAATATGTATTCTGCCACATTAGAACAAAATTTCTACAAAGAATTCCCGGTAGGAACATTTTTGTATAAACCACATTTTGGGAAAAGTACCGTTGGATGTTGTAAAGAAATAAATAAGTTCTTAATGCAAAACACACATGAAAATAACAGAAATGAGTATCCTTCGTTGCTATTTATAGATCCATTTGGGTATAAAGGAATAGAAACCCGTGTATTGGCTGAATTCCTGAAAAATTGGGGTAATGAGATCTTTTTATTTGTTAATACTAAAAGAATACATCCTGCACTTGAGAATGATAAATTTGAAAGTTTAATGTTAGACTTATTTCCTACAACTTTGGATCAAATAAGGTTAGACAGAAGATTCAAAGCTAATGTTTCGGAAAGATTAAGTTTAATAATTAATAGTCTGGGTAATGAATATGAAACTTTATTGGGTGGAAAAGTTTTTTATACAGCCTTTAAATTTCAGGAAGAAGACATTAAGACAACAAGCCATTATATTCTCCATATTACAAAAGGGGCTAGGGGATATGATTTAATAAAGACAATCTATAATGATTTTGCAAATGTTGGTACTTTTTTTGATGGAGTTAATACATATACATTTGATGCAAAAAAGCTTGATTCTACAGAATGTGAGTTATTTGATGTAAATTCTGCTAATATTGACCTTTTAAAAAATATGATATACGAGCATTTTAATGATTGTATAATAACAGCTTATGAGCTATTTGAAACACATCATAAAGCCAATCTATACAGTAGGAGTCATTATACAGAAGCATTAAGAAGGTTGGTTGAGGAAGGTAAAATTACCTCTACTTATACTGACGGAAAGAAGCATCAAAAGTCCGTACTAATATCAAAATATTGTATACTTAATTTTAAAACAAATGGCTAATTCATCTATAGAGTGGACTGAAATGACTTGGAATCCTATAACAGGATGTACCAAAATATCATCTGGTTGCAAATATTGCTATGCCGAAATAATGACTAGGAGGCTAAAAGCAATGGGACAAGAAAAGTATAAATATGGATTTAATATAATTAAGACACATCCAGAAACATTGTCAATACCTTATTCTTGGAAGTCTCCTAAAATAGTATTTGTAAATTCTATGAGTGATCTGTTTCATAATGATGTACCTATAGAATTTATAAAAAATGTCTTTAAAGTAATGAATGATAATACTCAACATATATTTCAAGTATTAACTAAAAGGGCAGATCGGCTTTATGAGATACATGAACAATTAAAATGGAGTAATAATATATGGATGGGAGTAACTGTTGAAGATGCAAGTGTTATTGATAGAATTGGCTATTTGAAAGAAACAGGGGCAAAAGTGAAATTTTTGTCATTGGAGCCTTTATTAAGTTCATTACCCAATTTAGACTTGGATAAAATTAATTGGGTTATTGTTGGAGGGGAAAGTGGTACTAAACCAAGACCAATGTCTGCAGAATGGGTTGTTGATATTCAGCAGCAATGTTTGAAAGCAGAAGTTCCATTTTTCTTTAAACAATGGGGAGGTAGAAATAAAAAGAAAACAGGTAGGATATTAAATGGTCAAACATATAATGAGATGCCACAAATAATAGGGGACAAATAAAAAGTTATGGATATAAAGGAGTATATATCAAATTTTACTAATCATCCAGTACTTTTTGTAGGGACAGGGATTAGTTTGAGATATCTTAAGAATTCTTTTACATGGGATTCATTGTTAGAAAAAATTAGTTATATTGTATATCAAAATGAAGAAGTATATTTGGATATAAAGGCAAGATGTACAAAAATAGGGGGAGGATTTGATTATCCTCGGATAGCATCTATATTAGAAAATGCCTTTGATGATAAATTGAAAAAGGAAAGACATGGAGAATTTAGTTTCATAAATGATTCTTATTATCAACATATAAAGGAAGGGAATCCAATTAGTCGGTTTAAACTATTTCTAGCTCATTTATTTTCTGATCTGACGATAAAAAATAGCAAGAAAGAAGAACTAGATCTTTTGAAGCAACTTAGTAATAATATCAGTTCAATTATAACCACAAACTATGATAGGCTATTAGAAACAATCTCTAACTTTAATCCACTGGTTAGTAATGATATATTGCTTACTAACCCATATGGATCATTATATAAAATTCACGGTTGTATACTTAAGCCGGAAAAAATAGTTATAACCGCAGAAGACTATGAGAAATCTAAATACCAAAATGAGTTGATAAAAGCTCAACTATTATCTTTATTTATCCACAATCCTATAATCTTTTTAGGATATGGTATTCAAGATGAGAACGTAAACGGGATTCTTAAAACTGTTTTTAATTATGTTGGAGATAATCAAGAAATGATTAAACGGATTAGAAATAATTTTCTTTTAGTAGAGTATGAAGAAGATTCGGAGAATACAATTGTGTCTGATTATGACCTCAAAATCGATGGAGTAACAATACAAATAAAAAAACTGAAAACAGATAATTATTCTTCATTGTATAAGGCGCTGATAGAAGCTAAATACCCAATTTCAGCAATGGACGTTAAGAAAGTACAGAGTATAATGTATGATATTGTAAAAAAGACAACAACAAAGGCTGACAATAATGTTAAGGAAGTTGTAATTGTAGATTCTAAAGAGCAAATCAAAAATAGCGATAGAATACTAGTTATAACGTATGGAAACAGGGATACAGTAAATACGATTAAACAAACTATATTTAAAGAAAGAGTTATCCGTACCCATTTGTCAGCTGACGATTTTATTGCAAATTATTTTGAGATATTAGATAATAAAGATATTGAAACAATAAAAGTGATTGATAATATTACTATTTCCTCACACCAGTATTTTCCTATATATGGATTCTTAGGAGTATATAATAAACTTAAGAATAAAGTAAAAATAAAAAAAATACAGCAAGACATCCTGAATAAATTCATGGCTTCAGAGAATAAAAAGAAAGTTGTGAAATTTCCTCAATATAATGATATAAAAGATATATACAGTGATCCTAATATTGCTACATCATTTAAGCATCCATGTGTTATGTGGAATGTCTGGAATGATAATATTGGACTAGATAATCTGGAGAAATATCTTAGGGATTATCCTAATGAAGATAAAAAGGATTCTAAATATAGAAGGCTTGTTTCTCTTTATGATTTAAAAAAATATGGTTCTAAATAAAGCTATACATAAGGAAACCATATTTAATGACTTAAGAATGATTTTGACGTGTCTATTTTGCTATGAACAAATAGTTATAAAAAGTAAGTATGTGAGAATTTAAATATAAATTTAAAGGATTTGCAGTGTGATTTTTAGATGGTATTAAATATTATTATAATAACAATTTATGTTTTAGAGTTTGTTTGTCAAAAAATATCTACTTCTTTGTTTATTTGAATCATTTTGTTTACCTTTTTAGTAATCAATATATTAAGTAGAAGAATATGAATAATAACAATAACCAAATAATTCGCTTTGACTGGGCAATGAAGAGACTCCTCCGGAATAAGGCAAACTTTAGTGTACTTGAAGGTTTGCTTACTACGTTATTGGGTGAGAAAATCGTTATCCAGAAACTTCTTGAAAGTGAAAGCAATCAGGAGGATGAATATGACAAGTATAACCGGGTAGATATGCTCGCCGAAAATTCTAAGAGTGAGCCTGTGTTGATAGAGGTGCAGAATAACAATGAATATGCGTATTTTCAACGTATGTTGTTCGGAACTTCTAAACTGGTGACTGAATATATCAACAGAGGGGAGAGTTATGGGATATTCTTGAACTGACTCCTTTCCAGAAGCAGACATTTAAGGTAGATACAGTTAGTCAGTTGTATCCTGAATACTATATCTTAAAGGTAAATGGCTTTAATCAGGTAGCAAAGAGTCCGTTAGAAGAATGGATTTACTATTTGAATACAGGTGAGATTCTTTCTAGTGCTACAGCTCCCGGATTAGAAGAAGCACGTGAAAGATTAAAACTCGATAGTATGACGAAAGATGAATTAGCGGCTTATCATCGCCATTTGGATAACATAGTAATTCTGCGTGATAATATTTATACAGAGCGAGAAGAAGGAAGAGCGGAAGGTATTGAAGAGGGGCTGAATAAAGGGCTTATAAAGGGGCGTGAAGAGGAGAAAAGGGAAAATGCTCGTAATTTAAAAAAGTTAGGAATAGCTATTGATGTAATTTCACAGGCTACTGGACTGTCTAAAGAAGAAATTGAACATTTGTAATTTTATATAATCACATATTAAGAGGGATATATGTCAGGTTGTATTTGCCATATTGTTCCTCTTTTCGTATTAAAACATAAATAAACCCTTTTTTAATAACGACTTAAAAACAAAGTCCATTTACACACTATCTCCTTTTTATATAACAACATATTCAAAATGGTAAATTAAACTTCAAAATTTTATTCTAGCATAATTACAATTACCATATTAAAGATTTAAGATTAAATATAGATTTGTGAGATATTACAAAAAGAACTACCTTTGCACCTGATAATTTAATGTCTTACAACTGTTTCGTTAAATATTATCAAGAGATAATTAACATATCTTGAATGGTACACAAAAGTACTTCTGCACACAAACAAAAGTACTTGAACAACAAAAACGCTTAGGCTATTAAAGAATCATAAAAAAATGATCAACAGAATAATAAAGGTCAGTAATTAGTCATTTGCGACTTATTCACGACCATTTAATAATATAACAGTAACTAATAAACTGGAGCGTTCTTTAATATACTTGAATATCTAACTGTAACACAACAATCTATAATAGATTAGTAAGTGATTATGGGGATGCTGTGTCGCTGCTTCTTATGGTATGACAGATACTATGGGTCGTATGCACTCTGACGCACAGTTCGCCGGTTCTTCATCAGTTCCTGCTCACGTAGAAATGATGGGATTCCTGGGAATTGGTAACAATCCGATGGTAGGTTGTACAGTGGCTTGTGCTGTTGACGTAGCTCAGGCTTTGAGCAAGTAATTATAACAATTACAACATATTAAATCCCTGTAACTGATAAGGTTATGGGGATTTTTATTCTCTATACCAGAAGAAAAAGCAAAGTAAGAAGGTTCTTCTTCAAATTTAGTAGTAATTTACAAGTCGGTGGTATCTCTATTCTCCTCCTTCGGGAAGGAGGAGTACCCGTAGGGGGAGGTGGTAGGTAGATGCACAAGCATAATATATGCACAGATAGGCGCACCTACCACCCCGACTTTTAGCCCCCCTCCTTATTCATATAATTATGAGTTTATGCAAATATTGCCAATCTATTTGAATCCGACAATAACAACATTCCATCCTTATTGATCATTTACAGGAGTTTAGGGCGAAGGTAGAAATAAAAGCCTATGGTAACTGTAACAAAATTTGTTATAATCACTAAATTAGTTATCTTTACCGTACAAACCCATTTGGGAAATAAAAAAAATATTACCATTAAATTCTAATAAGAGGATATTGGAATTTTGATACGGTTGATCTAATCGTGAACTCACATAAAACTATATTTACGATATGAATAAACTCTATTTAATTGCAACCGGAGCATTGCTTTCCGGTATTATTACGGTCCAGGCTCAAGAATGGAAGCCGCAACAATGGCCTGTATTAAAGAAATATGACAAGGAACATCTTTACCAAATTGCGTTACCTTTAGGAGGTATCGGAACTGGTACAGTATCGCTCGGAGGGCGTGGAGAACTACGCGACTGGGAAATAATGAATGTCCCGGCAAAGAAATACAGCACAGTAACCACAGGGAACAATGCCCCTTTCTTTGCAATCTATGCCAAACCGCAAAACCAGAAAGCGACTACCACATTGCTGGCAGGACCTTTATATTCGCATGAATATTTGCATTATGAAGGACGTCCTGTCAATCATCATGGTCTTCCGCGTTTTGAACAAGCTTCATTCGAGGCGGCATACCCTTTCGGACAAGTTTCTTTATCGGACAGCAATCTGCCTGTAAAAGTCAAGGTAAAGGGTTTTAACCCGTTTATTCCTGGCGATGCCGATGCCAGCGGATTGCCTGTGGCCGTACTCTCGTATGAAGTTACAAACACTACCGACCAACCGATGAATGTATCAATCTGTGGTTCGATACGCAACTTTATAGGTAAGGACGGAAGTAAATTCCGTACAGACTGGAAAGGTGATTACATTCCTACAGGAGCAAAGAACAACAAGAACAAGTATGTTGAAAGCAACAATATAAAAGGAATATACCTTTATTCGGATGGTGTAGATAAGGATGATTCGGCATGGGGAACTGTTGCGCTTACCACTCAGGCAGTTAATGGCGTGACTTACCGTACTTCGTCAAAAGCCGATAACTGGAACAATAGCATTCTCAACTTTTGGGATGATTTTAGTGCGGATGGTATGCTGACCGAACGAAGTAAGCAGGAAGATGAAGATCCTATGGCTTCATTGTCTGTAAATAAGACAATAGCTCCACAAAGTACTGAAACATTTACATTTTATATCACATGGAGTTTCCCGAACAGGAAAGCTTGGTCTTCTGTTGTAGTAGGCAACTATTATAGCAATCAATATCCTGATGCTTGGAAAGCAGCGGAAACTATCATCCCACAAATACCCGAATTAGAAAATAAGACATTGTCTTTCATTAATGCACTGCTCGGCACTTCTTATCCGGAGGTGGTGAAAGAGGCGGCTTTGTTCAATCTAGCTACATTGCGCTCTCAAACAGTATTTCGTTTGCCAAGCGGTCACATGATGGGATGGGAAGGTGTGATGGACCGTTTCGGTTCGTGTGAAGGTTCTTGTACCCATGTATGGAACTACGAAACTGCCACTCCTTATCTTTTCGGGGAACTGGCAAAAACCATGCGTGACGTAGAGTTCAACTATGCCACAAAGGAAAACGGTTTGATGAATTTCAGGGCATCTCTCCCACTTTCTGAAGCAAGCAAAGGGAACAATCCGGCTGCAGACGGGCAAATGGGATGTATAATGAAAATATATCGCGAATGGCAACTCTCCGGAGATAATGATTTTCTGAAAAATAACTGGGAACAGGTGAAGAAAGTCCTTTCATACGCTTGGATAGAAAAAGGCTGGGATGGTAATCAGGATGGAGTAATGGAAGGTTCGCAACATAATACCATGGATGTAAACTACTTTGGACCTAATCCTCAAATGGGCTTTTGGTATATGGGAGCTTTAAAGGCTGCCGAAAAGATGTCAATAGCAATGAAAGATAAAAACTTTGCGAAGAAATGCCGTACACTGTTTGAGAAGGGAAGCGAATGGATGGACGAAAATCTGTTCAACGGAGAGTACTATGAACATAAGATTACAGATCCGAAGACATTTGAATTTCTTGACATGAACGACCCTGATGTTAAGATTCCGGGATTCCAGTTAGGACAAGGTTGTCTTGTCGACCAGCTTGTTGGACAATATATGGCTCACTTGTGCGGATTAGGTTATCTGGGTGATAAGAAGAATATACAAACAACTATGAAGAGTATCATGAAATATAACTTCGTGGAAGACTTCAGCCGTCATTTTAACAATATGCGTTCTTACGTAATGGGCGATGAAGCAGGTTTACTTATGGCTTCTTGGCCGAAAGGACGTCTGGAAGTTCCATTCCCATACTTTTCCGAAGTCATGACAGGATTTGAATATTGTGCTGCCGTTGGAATGCTTTATGAAGGCATGGAAGAAGATGCTCTTACTTGTATCAATGCCATCCGGCGCCGTCATGATGGTGCAAAACGTAATCCTTTCAGTGAATCGGAATGCGGACACCATTACGCTCGCTCCATGGCAAGCTGGTCTGCTATCATAGCTTTGAGCGAGTTCCAATATTCGGGTGTTGATAAAAGCATGAAGATAACAGACCGTCCAGGCAACTATTTCTGGAGCAACGGCTATTCATGGGGTACGGTTCAAGTAACAGAAGATGATGTTACCATAGAAGTGATTAATGGTACCCTCTCGTTGAAGTCGCTTACGGTAGGTAGCCGGAAAGGTATGAAACTGAAGCATTTTGATTTTAAAGAAGGAGATGTCCGAAACATCAAACTTCATAAATAATTATTATTAAACATGGGTACACGGAGATATGGATTTGTTCCGGTAAGGAACTTTTATATCCGTATTTCCGCGTTTTAATATTTAATTTAGTATAAAAATGAAAAGCTAATATTATTATCTTACCTGTTTGTCCACTTTATTCCAAGTGGCTGTTTACCAAGAGAGAGAAAGCAATCTGAAGGGTTGCTTTCTTGTTTCTAAGCAACTCCCAACAGTTCTACCTCAAACACCAATGTTGAGTAAGCAGGAATAGAATCAACTGATTTATTGCCGTATCCCATTGTATAAGGGATATAAATTATCCATTTATCCCCAACGTGCATTTTCTGAAGTGCCACCTGCCAGCCTTCTATTACGTCACTGAGACGTAAAGCATCGGGACAACTGCGTTCATAAGAATTATCAAACTCCCGACCGTCAATCAGACTTCCTTTGTAATGCACGGTAACAATGCTCCGCGCACCCGGAGAAACCGTACCTTCACCGGTCTCCAGTATTTTATAATAGATGCCACACGGCAATGCAAAAACACCTTCCTGAAAAGACAGGTTTTTCAGAAATCGCCGATTGGCTTCTTTATATTCTTTCTTCTTTCCCATAAACTATCTTATTAGAGTTCACAAAAATAAGTAGAATTGAGAAGAATCTATCATAAAAACAGTATATTTGTTTGTTGAATTATAAAACCTCTTCGCTATGGGACAAATGAAAACTAAATGTAGCAGTAGTGCTACCGGACTATTCTTTCTGCTTTTGATGATCGTGAGTTTTTCATCATGCACACGCACGCAAAAAGACATCATTCCTTCTGCCGAATATGCTCCGTATATAAATGCCTATACGGGAGGAGTTATTTCACAGAACTCTACCATACGTATTGAACTGACACACGAGCAACCAATGGTAGACTTAAATAATGAGTTAAAGGAAAATCCGTTTAGTTTTTCACCTTCACTGAAAGGGAAGGCATATTGGGTGAGTAATAATACCATTGAATTTGTACCCGAAGAAGGTACACTGAAGCCGGGATCACTTTATGAGTGTACGTTCCAACTTGGCAAATTCGTCGAAGTGGACAAGAAATTAAAGGAGTTCAACTTCTCCTTCCGGGTACAGGAACGCAATTTCACACTTTCCATAGAACCACTACCTATCACAGATGCCCAACCGGATGAAATAAATATCAAGGGGGAAATATGTTTCAGCGACATCGTAAAAAAGGAAGAGGTGGAAAAGATATTGACCGTCAAGGACGGGAATAACAAAAGCTATCCGGTAGAAATTATACCAACAGATAATCTTACCCGATACCAATTCTGTATCAACCAGATTCCGAGAGATACGGAGGATTACCAACTGACCATCACCGCCAATGGCAGTCCCGCACGTATCGATCAAACTCAAAGTGAAGAGGTTCTGATTCCAGCGAAAGATAGTTTCCGCTTTCTGTCCGCCACACACATCGACGAACCGGAAAATGGAATTGAGGTTGTGTTCTCCGCCCCTTTATCCGATACACAGGACCTGAAAGGGTTGATTGAGATTCCGGAGCTTTCTTCTTCCGTTTTCCAGATCAAAGAAAACAGGGTATTCATCTACTTCGAAGCAAACCAGCTAAGCAAATTGACGCTCAACATCCATGAAGGAGTAAAAAGTAGTCAGGGCAAAACGTTGGGAACTTCACATTCGATCTCATTCAGCGAAATAAATCTGAAACCGCAGGTAGAGATGTTGACAACCGCCGCTATCCTGCCCGATTCAAAAAGCCTGATTATCCCATTCCGGGCTGTAAACCTGTATGCTGTGGACTTAAGCGTGATTCGTATCTTTGAAAATAATGTGCTGATGTTTATGCAAACCAATTCGCTAGCTTCTGCTAATGAATTACGCCGTTCGGGACGGTTGGTATACAAGAAAACATTATGGCTGGGCAAAGATACCTCAAAAGATATTCATAACTGGGAAAACTATTCGATAGACCTTGCCGGATTGATTCGTCAGGAACCGGGAGCCATTTACCGGGTGATACTCTCTTTCCGCCAGGAATACTCTGCTTATCCATGCGGCGGAGTCGACAATCAGGAGATTAAGTTCGCTGACAATAATACGCCGGACGGTTTGATGAAAGTAAGCGGAAGTGCCTTGTCCGAAGCGGATGAAGCGGTTTGGGATACGCCCGAAGCCTATTATTACTATAACGGCGGAACAATGGACTGGAGTGTATACCGATGGAAAGAACGGGATAATCCCTGTCACCCTTCCTATTATATGAATTCGGATCGGGCTGCCGCCTGCAACGTTTTTGCCTCTAATCTGGGAATGATCGTGAAACGTAATTCTCTGAATAAACTATGGATTGCCGTAAGTAACATATTGGATACAAATCCGGTAGGAAAAGCACAGGTAACGGTTTACAACTTCCAATTGCAACCCATAGGAAAAGGGGAAACGAATGGAGAGGGTTTTGTTGAAATCAGCTCAAAAGGAACACCCTTCATCGTTGTGGCAGAAGCGGAGAAACAAAAGGCTTATGTTCGCGTAGTAGACGGTGAAGAACAGTCTGTCAGCCGGTTCGATGTAGGAGGAAAAGAGATTCAGAAAGGACTGAAAGGATTCATCTATGGTGAAAGAGGTGTATGGCGACCGGGAGATACACTACACATCTCCTTCATATTGGAAGACCGGGAAAAGAGGATACCGGACAAACATCCCGTAGCACTCGAAATCTATAATCCGAAAGGGCAGTTCTATACCAAAATGATTTCCACACAAGGTATGAACGGATTCTACACGTTTGATGTTCCTACGCAAGCCGGTGACCCGACCGGTCTTTGGAATGCATATATAAAGGTAGGAGGAACTACTTTCCACAAAGGCCTGCGTATTGAAACGATAAAGCCCAACCGACTGAAAATCAATCTGACGCTACCGAAGATTCTTCAATCAACAGACAAAAATGTCACTGTTCCGCTCGCTTCTGCGTGGCTGACGGGAGCCACTGCCTCCAAATTGAAAGCTAAAGTGGAAATGTCTTTGTCCAAAGTAAACACGCAATTCAAGAACTACGGACAATATATATTCAACGATCCTGCTACGGATTTCACAACCATTAAAACGGATGTGTTCGATGGCATACTTAATGCGGAAGGAAAAGCAGGAGTCACGTTGAAAGTTCCGGCAGCAACAAATGCACCGGGTATGCTGAATGCGACCTTCACCACCCGGGTATTCGAACCGGGAGGAGACGCCAGCATCTATACACAAAGCATTCCGTTCTCCCCATTTGTATCTTACGTAGGAATCAATCTGAATCAACCGAAAGGAAAATATATCGAAACGGATAAAGACCACGTCTTTGATGTCGTGACCGTTAATTCGCAAGGACAGCCGGTGAACCGTTCCAACCTGGAATATAAGATATACCGCATCAGTTGGAGCTGGTGGTGGGAAAACAGCGAAGAGTCTTTCGGCACTTACATCAACAATAGTTCCATTACCCCCGTAGCCAGTGGTAAATTGCAGACCAGCGGAGGAAAAACAACATTTAAATTCCGTGTCGATTATCCGTCTTGGGGACGCTATCTCGTATATGTAAAAGACAAAGATAGTGGCCACGCCACCGGAGGAACCATCTATGTAGACTGGCCGGAATCACGGGGACGTTCGAACAAGACCGATCCCAGCGGTATCAAGATGCTTACTTTCTCGCTGGATAAAGACTCTTACGAGATAGGAGAAACAGCTACGGCAATTATTCCTGCGGCTGCCGGAGGGCGTGCGTTGGTATCCATAGAAAACGGTTCGTCCGTATTGCACCGGGAATGGATAGAGGTAACCAACGAGGGAGACACGAAATATACATTTGAGATTACTCCGGAAATGACTCCGAACGTATATCTGCACATCAGTCTGCTACAACCTCATGCACAGACAATAAATGATTTACCGATCCGTATGTATGGCATTGCTCCGGTATTTGTCACCAACCGCCAGACTGTTCTGCAACCTCAGATACAGATGCCGGAAGTATTGCGACCGGAGACAGACTTCAACGTCACAGTCAGCGAAAAAAGTGGGAAGCCGATGACTTACACATTAGCTATTGTTGATGACGGATTATTGGATCTAACCAATTTCAAGACACCTGATCCCTGGAATGAATTCTATTCACGCGAGGCACTCGGTATCCGCACTTGGGATATGTACGACAATGTATTGGGAGCTTCTGCCGGAGCTTACAGTTCACTTTTCAGCGTTGGTGGAGATGCAACGCTCAAACCGGCCGACGCAAAAGCGAACCGGTTCAAACCCGTAGTGAAGTTTATAGGGCCATTCTATTTGGAAAAGGGCAGGCAGCAGACGCATACATTGAAACTTCCGATGTATGTGGGTTCGGTACGTGCCATGGTAGTGGCAGGACAGGACGGAGCTTACGGGAATGCAGAAAAGACTGCATTTGTACGGACACCATTAATGTTACTCTCCACTTTGCCGCGCGTACTTAGTATTCAGGAAGAAATCACTGTTCCGGTCAATGTCTTCGCTATGGAAAAACAAGTGAAGAATGTGACCGTATCGCTTCAGGCGTCCGGTGGTGGAGTTCAGATAGAAGGTTCCCATCAACAGTCGCTCACCTTCAACCGGCCCGGCGACCAACTTGTGTTCTTTACTTTAAAGACCGGCAACAAAACCGGAAAGGCAACCATCAAACTGACGGCAAGCGGTGGCGGACAACAAACCAAAGAAACCATTGAAATAGAAGTACGGAATCCGAATCCGATAGTTACATTACGCAGCAGCGAATGGATAGAAACGGGACAAAACAAAGAATTATCCTATCAGTTAGGAAGTTTGTCTGCAAACAACCAGATAAAACTGGAAGTATCGCGCATTCCATCAGTAGACATCAGCCGTCGGTTCGACTTCTTATATAACTATCAACACCACTGCACGGAACAGTTGACTTCAAAAGCACTGCCACTCCTGTTTATCGCTCAGTTCAAAACAATAGATACCCGGGAGGCAGAGAAGATAAAAGCAAATGTACAAGAAGCGATCCGCCAGATTTACGCCCGCCAACTCCCCAACGGAGGATTTGTCTACTGGCCGGGAAATGCCGTTGCTGACGAATGGATCAGTTCTTACACAGGAATGTTCTTAACACTGGCGCAGGAGAAAGGCTATGCCGTCCATGCAAATGTATTGAACAAGTGGAAACGCTTCCAACGTGCTGCCGCACAAAATTGGCGTATGCCTCAAGAGGCAAACAACTGGCAACAATGGCAGTCAGAACTGCAACAGGCTTTCCGCCTCTATACCCTGGCTCTGGCCGGTGCACCGGAATATGGCGCCATGAACCGGATGAAAGAACAACCGGGATTATCTATCCAAGCTAAATGGAGACTGGCAGCTGCCTACGCACTGACGGGCAAGATGAAGCCTGCCGAAGAACTAGTGTACAATGCAGAGACAACAGTCATCCCCTACTCTTCCATGAATCAGATTTACGGTTCGTCCGACCGGGATGAAGCGATGATCTTGGAAACATTACTTCTGATGAACCGGGAACGGGATGCTTTACAGCAAGCGAAAGTCGTTTCAAAGAATCTGTCACAAGAGAACTGGTTCAGCACACAGTCCACCGCTTTCGCCCTTATGGCAATGGGACGTCTGGCGGAGAAGTTGTCCGGCTCGTTAGACTTCACCTGGACATGGAACGGCAAACAACAACCTGCCGTAAAATCAGCTAAAGCCGTCTTCGAGAAAGAGATTTCCACTTCTCCCAAATCAGGAACGGTTGCCGTAAAGAATCAAGGCAAGGGAGCACTAAGCGTAGACCTTATTACACGTACACAGTTGTTGAATGATACGTTGCCGGCTATTTCCGACAATCTTCGTATGGATATCAGGTATGCAAGTATGGATGGTAAACCGATGTCTGTCAACGATATCCGGCAGGGAACGGACTTCACGGCTATTGCTTCGATATCCAACACAAGCGGGACCACCGATTACACCAACTTGGCATTGACTCACATCATCCCGTCCGGCTGGGAAGTGTATAACGAGAGAATGACGGTTCCCGAAGCAGAGCCACAAGAGACAACCGACTCGTCCGGTAATGTGAGCGGCCAATATACTTATCAGGATATCCGCGACGATCGTGTATTGACTTATTTCAATCTGCGCCGGGGCGAAACGAAGATATTTACAATCAGGCTGCAAGCTACCTATGCGGGTAACTTTATCCTTCCGGCTGTTCAGTGTGAAGCGATGTATGACGTCAATGTACAGGCACGAAGCAAAGCGGGAAGAACCACAGTCAGCCGCTAATGTAGATTCTGTGCATGGAACAAACTCGGTTCATGGGAGACAAGATATTGAATTTCTTCAAACATTTATCCGTCACTAAAAGAGTATTGCTCGGCATTATTACTCTTTTAGTGATAGGATATATCTTTTGTCTTCCCCGGCAACTGTTTCATGTTCCCTACTCTACCGTTGTGACAGACAGAAATGGAGAGTTATTAGGAGCACGTATCGCTTCCGACGGTCAATGGAGATTTCCTCCACGAAAGACGACACCCGAGAAAATCAGGCAATGCCTCATTACTTTCGAAGACAAGAATTTCTATTATCATTGGGGAGTAGACCCGTTATCCATAGGGAGAGCTACTTATCAGAATCTAAAAAACAAACGTATCGTCAGCGGAGGCAGTACCCTCACAATGCAGACGATCCGCCTGGCCCGCCATGAGTCACGAACTTTCGGAGAGAAAGTGATTGAAATGATTCTTGCCACCCGGTTGGAGTTTCGTGCTTCAAAAGAAGAAATCCTGTCGATGTATGTATCACACGCACCTTTCGGAGGAAATGTAGTAGGATTGGATGCAGCATCCTGGCGTTATTTCGGTCACTCCACCGAGGATTTATCATGGGCAGAATCCGCCATGCTCGCCGTCCTGCCCAATGCCCCCGCCATCATTCATTTGTCGAAAGGACGAAAAACACTACTTGCCAAACGAAACCGTCTCCTGAAACAACTTCTTGATAAAGAGATTATCGACTCATCGACCTATGAACTGGCTGTCAGCGAACCGCTGCCTGACGAACCTCATCCCTTACCTCAAATAGCGCCGCATCTGGTCAGCCGATTCTATCAGGAAAGAAACGGCCGGTATTCCCGCACGACTATCGACAAAGGAATGCAGACTCATATAGAGGATTTGGCCGAACGCTGGAGCAATGAATTCAATCGGAGTGATATTCGCAACCTGGCTATTCTTGTGATTGACATTCCTTCCAGTCAAGTAGTGGCTTACTGCGGGAATGTACATTTCGACCGGAAACAAGGAGGAAATCAGGTAGATGTGATCCAGGCTCCCAGAAGCACTGGCAGTATATTGAAACCTTTCTTATATTATGCCATGTTGCAGGAAGGAAGTATGTTGCCCGATATGCTATTGCCGGATGTGCCTGTCAACATCAACGGGTATACTCCACAGAACTTCAGTATGCAATATGAAGGAGCCGTACCCGCTTCAGAAGCATTAGCACGCTCATTGAATATCCCGGCAGTGACCATGCTGCAAAGATACGGAGTACCCAAGTTCCACAACTTCCTGCAACAAATAGGATTCAAAACGATCAGTCGCCCATCCTCCCATTATGGGTTATCATTGATTTTAGGAGGAGCGGAAGCTACGTTATGGGACGTGACGAACGCCTATGCGCAAATGGGGCGAAGCCTTGTCACCGGACATTCGGATTCAGAAACTCCCGTTTCCTCCAAAGAAGCGGAAGCGAGAATGATAGTAGAAGAAGATACTAAAAACAGGGCCGTACAGCATAAAAGTATCTGGGATAAAGGTGCCGTGTGGCAGACATTCAACGCTTTGAAAGAAGTCAACCGCCCCGAAGAAATTGACTGGAAAGCTATCCCTTCCATGCAACCGGTTGCATGGAAAACCGGAACAAGCTATGGTTTCCGTGACGCCTGGGCAGTAGGTGTAACTCCACGTTATGCAGTCGGCGTATGGGTAGGAAATGCAACCGGAGAGGGAAAGCCCGGATTAGTCGGCGCACAAACAGCAGGTCCCGTGTTATTCGACATATTCAATTATCTCCCTTCATCGTCATGGTTCGAACGCCCGACAGGAGTTTTCATTGATGCAGAAGTATGCCACCAGTCCGGGCACCTGAAAGGAAGATTTTGTGAAGATATAGATACATTGCTAGTTCTGCCCGCCGGACTGCGGACAGAAGCTTGCCCTTATCATCACCTTGTCACACTATCCGCCGATGAAAGCCGGCGTATTTATGAAAACTGTGCAAATACAGAGCCTACTATTCAGAAATCCTGGTTTGTCCTGCCACCCGTATGGGAATGGTATTACAAACAACATCACCCGGAATACAAGTCGCTTCCGCCTTTCAAACCCGGCTGTGGGGAAGACACCTTCCAAGCAATGCAATTTATTTATCCTCCGATGAACGCCCGTATCAAACTGCCCCGACAAATGGATGGCAGTAAAGGTTTTATAACGGTGGAACTGGCTCATAGCAATCCTGACGCAACGATCTTCTGGCACCTCGACGAAACTTATCAGACGCAAACGCAGGACTTCCACAAGATTTCCCTGCAACCTACTCCCGGTAAACATTCACTGACAGCAGTAGACGATGAGGGCAATACAGTTTCTACTACTTTCTTCGTCGAATAAACAGCTTATTTATTATCTTTGCGGCATGAAACAGCCATTAAAAGAAAACGGAGGACTACCGGCGTCTATCCTCTGGACACTTGCTATTGTGGCGGGTATTTCGGTAGCCAATATCTATTACGTCCAACCTCTGCTAAATATGATACGCCATGAACTTGGCATATCAGAGTTCCGAACTAACCTGATTGCCATGGTCACGCAGATAGGTTATGCGGCCGGACTATTGTTTATCACTCCCTTGGGTGATTTATACCAACGCAAGAAGATTATCCTTGCCAACTTCCTCGTCCTTATATTCTCACTATTGACGATTGCCCTGGCGCATAATATCCATGTGATACTTGTTGCCTCATTCCTTACGGGGGCCTGTTCTATGATTCCACAGATATTCATTCCCATGGCCGCCCAGTTTTCACGTCCGGAGCATAAAGGCAGAAATGTAGGAATCGTCTTATCGGGATTACTGACCGGCATCCTGGCTTCACGCGTCGTCAGCGGATTCGTCGGTGAACTGTTCGGGTGGCGGGAGATGTATTATATTGCCGCAGGTATGATGTTTGTCTGTGCGGTTGTCGTACTGAAAGTTCTTCCCAACATTCAGACCAACTTCCGGGGAAAGTACAGCGACCTGATGAAATCCCTGCTGGCTTTGGTGAAAGAGTTTCCGCAACTACGCATCTACTCTATCCGGGCCGCCCTGAACTTCGGTTCGCTCCTCGCCATGTGGTCCTGCCTCGCTTTCAAAATGGGACAAGCTCCATTCTTCGCCAATAGCGACGTGATTGGTATGCTGGGACTTTGCGGAGTAGCCGGAGCATTAACAGCTTCTTTTGTGGGAAGATATGTAAAACGGGTAGGCGTCCGCCGCTTCAACTTCATCGGCTGCGGGTTGATTCTTTTGTCCTGGTTATTGTTCTTCGTCGGAGAAAACACTTACGCCGGAATCATCGCCGGCATTATCATGATTGATATAGGGATGCAATGCATCCAACTCAGTAACCAGACGAGTATCTTCGAACTGAATCCCCGCGCTTCGAACCGTATCAATACAATTTTCATGACTACCTACTTCATCGGTGGCTCCATGGGAACATTCCTTGCCGGAAGTTTCTGGCAACTGTATGGCTGGCACGGCGTTATCGGTATCGGAGTCCTTTTAACCGGTATTTCTCTATTAATTACGATTTTCTTTAAGAAGTGAGTCAACAAAATGGATGGTAAAACCGTTTAATACAAAAAATCAGTAAACTATGAAGTACGGAGTTAACAGACAAATCTTACTAATCATAGCCGGCACCGTCTGGATTATTGCGGGCGGAAACATCCTGCGGATAGGAATCGTCACCTGGATGAACAACTCACACGACTGGATGTTTAAGATAGGGGAAGCCACTATCGTTTTCCTGTTATTCTTCGTACTGATTTTTAAAAGACTCTACTACAAGCATACCCGCCGGATTGAACAGAAGAAAGAAACCCGCAACTGTCCTTTCTCTTTCTTCGATGTAAAAAGCTGGATAATCATGATATTCATGATTTCTCTCGGAATTACGATCCGAAGCTTCCATTTGCTACCCGAAAGTTTTATCTCTGTCTTCTACACCGGATTATCCATTGCGCTGATTCTGACAGGAATACTTTTCATCCGCTATTGGTGGCTGAAACGTAAAACCATGCTCAACTAAAGGTTAGCTCTTTCTATATTCCAAGAAAATATAAACTTATAATAATTTTTATTGCCCGCTCCCATAATGCAAAAGATTTCTACCTTTTTGTTGTATCTTTGCAGCCAAAAATAAATATCAGCTAAACAACAAAAAAAGGATTAGAGAATTTAGCATGAAAAAAGCTCCTTCCCCACTCGTATCACTGATACCGATTATTGTACTTGTTCTATTATTATTCGCTACTATCCATACTTTCGGCAGCGACGCACTGAGTGGCGGCAGCCAAGTGTCACTGCTTACTACCACCGCAGTCTGTATCCTTATCGGCATGGCATTCTACAAAATTCCATGGAAAGACTACGAGCTGGCTATTACAAACAACGTAGCCGGAGTGACAACTGCTATCATCATCCTGCTGATTATTGGTGCGCTCAGCGGTATCTGGATGATTAGCGGTGTAGTGCCTACGCTGATTTATTATGGAATGCAGATTATCCACCCAAGTTTCTTCCTTGCATCCACCTGCATTATCTGCGTACTGATTTCAGTCATGACCGGAAGTTCGTGGACTACAATTGCCACTATCGGTATCGCATTAATGGGGATCGGTAAGGCACAGGGATTTGAAGAAGGTTGGATTGCTGGAGCGATTATCTCCGGTGCCTATTTTGGCGACAAGGTATCTCCATTGTCGGAAACTACCATATTGGCAGCCTCCGTCACAGACACTCCCCTCTTCCGCCATATCCGCTACATGATGATAACCACGATTCCTTCTCTTGTCATTACCCTGATTATTTTCACCGTAGCGGGATTCTCACATGATGCCAACAATACGCAACATATCACTGAGGTGGCCGCCGCACTGAATGAGAAGTTCCATATCACACCATGGCTTCTGATTGTTCCGGTCGCCACGGGAATATTGATTGCACGTAAGGTACCTTCTATCATTACGCTGTTCCTGTCAACATTGCTGGCAGGCATCTTTGCCCTGATATTTCAACCGGATTTATTACAGGAGATTTCGGGAATGGCTGCCTCCGGCTTCGATTCGCTGTTCAAAGGACTGATGATGACCTTCTACGGAAGTACAAGTCTGCATACAGATAATGCCGTTTTGACAGATTTAATCGCTACACGTGGCATGTCCGGCATGATGAATACGATTTGGCTGATCTTATGTGCCATGTGCTTTGGCGGAGCGATGACAGCCAGTGGTATGTTGGGAAGTATCACTTCTATCTTTGTCCGTTTTATGAAGAAAACAGTCAGCGTGGTGGGAGCTACGGTTTGTTCCGGGTTGTTCCTCAATCTGGCAACTGCCGACCAATACATCAGTATCATTCTGACCGGAAATATGTTCCGCGACATTTATGCTAAAAAAGGTTACGAAAGTTGTTTGCTGAGCCGGACGACCGAGGATTCAGTAACCGTTACATCCGTGCTGATCCCCTGGAATACCTGCGGGATGACGCAGGCTACAATACTAAGCGTCCCCACATTGGTATATCTTCCCTATTGTTTTTTCAACATTATCAGCCCTTTAATGAGTATTGCCGTCGCAGCGATCGGATATAAAATTGCGCGACGCTCGTGAACAATCTGGCACAGACTTTGTTTTTGCAATAAACGGACAACGTATTAAACCTAAACAAAAAAAAGTTATGAAAAAGTTTATTGCATTATTAGCATTAGTATTAGTAAGTGCAAGCACGATGATGTATGCACAGGAAAGTAACGCAGCAGCACGCCGCGCAGAAAGAAAAGCTCAAAGAGATGCGGAAAGAGCTAAACTCCGTGCCGAAGAACAAGTGCAGGACATGGCAGCTTATCAACAAGCCGTACAGGCTTTGAAGAATAAACAGTTCGTTCTGGAAGCCAATCAGGTAATATTCCGCAATGGCATGAGCGCTTTTGTTACTTCAAACACTAACTTCGTTCTGATGAACGGCAACAGAGCCACAGTACAGACTGCTTTCAACACTCCTTATCCCGGCCCTAACGGAATCGGTGGTGTCACAGTAGACGGTAATTCTTCGGACATGAAGATGAATGTCGACAAGAAAGGTAATGTGAACTGCTCATTCAGCGTTCAAGGTATCGGTATCTCCGCTCAAGTATTTATCACCATGAGCAACGGAGACAACAACGCTTCAGTTACAATCAGCCCTAACTTCAGCAACAATAACCTGACACTGAACGGAAATATCATTCCGCTCGACCAGTCCAACATCTTCAAAGGACGTTCCTGGTAATCGGGATACAAGAATCTTGGAACAACTCCGCTACAAATCGCGCAAAATGCGTACATTTGTAGCGGAGTTTTTTTAATTCATTAATTTCCTATGAGAGAATATATCATCGCAGACAATCAGGACATCAGTAAAGCGGGGATGATGTTTCTGCTAAGCAAGCAGAAAGATGTTGCCACCCTCTTAGAAGCTGACAACAAGGCAGAACTGATTCAGCAGCTCCGGTTGTATCCGCAAGCGGTGGTAGTGCTGGATTATACGCTATTCGATTTTGCCGGGGCGGATGAGCTGATTGTCTTGCAGGAAAGATTCAAAGAGGTCGACTGGATTCTGTTCTCGGATGAGTTAAGTATTAATTTTCTCCGCCAGGTATTGTTCAGCAGTATGGCTTTCGGGGTAGTGATGAAAGATAATTCAAAAGAGGAAATCATGACTGCTATCCAATGTGCCGGCCGTAAACAACGGTATATCTGCAATCATGTCAGCAACCTGCTGCTTTCAGGCGCTGCTTCTCCTGTAGCCGGCACAATGACAGAAGACCATTTGCTGACGCAAACGGAAAAGAATATCCTGAAAGAAATTGCACTGGGGAAAACAACGAAAGAGATTGCAGCGGAAAAAAATCTAAGCTTCCATACTATTAACAGCCACCGCAAAAATATCTTCCGGAAACTGGGAGTGAATAATGTGCACGAAGCGACTAAATATGCGATGCGGGCAGGGATTGTGGATTTGGCGGAATATTATATCTAAAAATAATCTACTTCACGGCGTCAATCCCTGCAAGAAGCTCTTCATCCGATTTCCCCACTCCCCACGCAAACCTGCGCAGCCTCATCATAAACAACTCCGAACTGTCCGGGGGCAATGCCTTGCAACTTTTCAGAAGACAAGATACGGAACTGCCTCTCTCCTTCCTGCACAAGTTTCCCTTTCGTAAATTCGGGAGTATGGCGAATCTTGAAAGTGATGTCTATCTCCTTTCCTGCTGACTGCCACGGATTATCCGTAATAAAATGGAAATCGTTGATGCGAAGTTCATTGCCGTATTGTGTTTTCACACCGTAACCACGGGACACATAGATAATATTCTCCTGAATATCTTTCTTTATCACAAACCAAGGACCACCACTTAATCCTAGCCCCTTGCGCTGACCGATCGTATGAAACCAATACCCCCGATGCGTACCCAGTTTCTTACCAGTCTCCAATTCGATAATCATCCCTTCCTTTTCTCCCAAAAAGCGGCGGACAAAATCATTGTAGTTTATCTTTCCGAGAAAGCAAATGCCCTGACTGTCTTTTCTCCGGGCACTCGGTAAGCCTGCATTCAACGCTATCTCACGCACTTCATGCTTCATCAGTCCGCCAATGGGAAACAGCAGCTTGGAAACTTGCAGATAATCTATTTGTGCAAGGAAGTCCGTCTGGTCCTTTACAGGATCTTTCGCTGTCCCGAGCCACGTCTTACCGTTACGTTGCAAGGTAGTGGCGTAATGTCCGGTAGCCGTATAATCAAAGTCTTTTCCGATACGCTGTTCAAAGCAGCCAAACTTAATAAGTTTGTTGCACATCACATCCGGATTGGGTGTCAGCCCCTTCTTAATCTTATCAATGGCATAGGCCGCCACATTGTCCCAATACTCGCGATGTAAATCCACCACCTCCAAAGACAGACCGTATTTACGGGCAGTAGCGGTAGACAATTCAATATCTTCCTCTGCCGAACAATCCATATATTCCGCCCCGTCCATGCCGATCTTAATATAAAAAAGAGTCGGCTTGTATCCTTGCTCACAAAGGAGATGTACGACCACCGAGCTGTCGACACCTCCCGATAATAATGCAGCTATATCCATCCAAAAATCCTATTAATACCTATTGATAACTTTGATATGGCAAAGATAAGGCCATATCCGCTAACAACCAATCACACATTGAAGGCATTTTTATACCATAAATGTGGTAGATAAGCAAAGTATTTCCTACATTTGCACAGTGAAAAGCTTTTTATAATGACAAAATTAAGAAAGATAATCCTTATACCTGCCCTGGTTATCGTATCTATCAGCGGCTTTTTCTCCTGCGGTGTCGACCGCTGGCCGGAGTATGCCCACATGACTGCATTGGACACATGGATGTACGATATCATGCAACAGAACTATCTGTGGTATCAAGACCTACCTTCCTACGATGATGCGAATCTGTTTCTGGAACCTGCCCAGTTCTTGTCAAAAGTAAAGTCGAAGAACGACAGTTATTCGTTCGTCGATTCTGTCATGGAGACTCCGCTGCCAAGCTATGGATTCGACTATTCATTGGTTCGCAACCCGGACATTGACACTGCTTACAACGCACTGATTACTTATGTCATTCCCGGTTCTCCGGCCGCGGCCGTACTGAAACGGGGCGACTGGATTGTGAAAGTAGACACCTCCTATATCAGCAAGAAATATGAAAGCCAACTACTGCAAGGTACGGAACCCTTGGAAGTTACTTTAGGAAAATATCAATTAGTTCCGCCCACAGAGCCACCGGTAGAAGGTGAAGAAGAAGAAATTTACCGGGTTGTTCCGGTAGGTGATCCGGTAAAGATTGGTGCAGCCGTACCATTGGTAGACAATCCGGTTCACTGTAAGAAAACACTGACACTGACCGATGGAAGTGAAGTCGGCTATCTGATGTACAACAGTTTTACGGCAGGCACCAAAGAGAGTCCGGAAAAATACAACGCCGAATTACGCGAATGGTCGGATGAGCTTGCTCAGAAGAATATTCACGAGGTAATACTCGACCTGCGATACAACAAAGGAGGAAGCATTGATTGCGTACAGTTGTTGAGTACGATGCTTGTGTCTTCTTATTATCTTGACCAGACAATGGGATTTCTGGAATATAATGACAAGAACACGGATAAAGATGTGACCCTGACATTTGACTCCAAACTTTTAAATACCTCCGGCGGCAAGAACCTGGACTTAACAACCCTTATCGTCCTGATTGGCGGAGAAACAGCAGGAGCACCGGAAATGCTAATGCACTGCCTGAACGGAAAGATTCAAAAATTAATAGCTATCGGCAGTTCAACAAAAGGACAAAATGTAGCCACGGAACAATTCATCAACGAAGAATTCCAATGGTCCGTCAATCCGGTTGTAGCTACTATCTATGACTCCGAGCATGATACTTACCCCGGATTCAAACCGACATACTCAGTCAATGCTTCAACAGATTACTTAACTTTCCTGCCTTTCGGTGATGAAAAGGAAACTTTGTTGAGTGTTGCCCTCGGAGTATTGAACGGAACTTATCCGCCTAAAGAAGAGGAAGAAGAAACTCCAAGCACACGAATCAAGATAGAGAAAAGTGTGAATAGTCCTTCGAGCCGGTTGTTCATAGGAGGAAGCGGATTAAGAATCAAATAATAGCCAGACTACAATTTCGGCATTCTTTTGTCAAGAGCAGATTTATGCATCATTAACAGAGAAAGCGGCATTACTCCGCTTTTTCAAAACGCACGCTCTAAATCTACTTAACAGAGCGTCTGTTTCCGGTAAACAGAGCGTCTGTTCCAACCTGACAGAGCGTGTAATTTGTCGTAGTCCGTCAGCAAAAGTGCTTTCATCCCCGAGCTTACGCCCGTTATGAGCCGGGGTCAAGTTCTCACACATCCGGCATACAATAAAAAAAGGAGAAAGCCAATGCTTTCTCCTTTTATCGTAGTTTAACCTCAATCTATTTTATGATTATGTATCCAAAGATACGACATCCAAAAGCTAAAGTCAAGCATTAGCCCTTTTATTTCTTGAAAAACTTATCAAAGAACAGAATCTGATAGTCAATGGAGTTATTCCAATACTTCCCGTTATGTCCGCCGGGACGAGTGATAAAGTCATGGTTAATCTTCCGGGCCAACAGACGGTTATGCAAATCCTTGTTCACATTCAGAAAGAAATCCGCTTCACCACAGTCGATAATGATAGCCAAATCCCCGTTTTCTATCTTGTCAATCTGATTGATAACCGTATGTTCATCCCATACCTTTTTATTGTATGCAAATTCGCCCAACTGTTTCGACATATCCCAGTTCAACGGGAACGGACGGATATCTACCCCGCCACTGGTACTTCCACCGGCACCAAACGTATCTTTATGACGGATAGCGTTCCACATAGCCCCATGTCCTCCCATGCTCAATCCTGTTATGGCACGTCCTTTCCTGTCAGCAATCGTCTTATAATGTCCGTCAATATACTTCACCAGTTCCGATGAAACAAAAGTTTCGTAACGGTAAGACGGATCTTTCGGACTGTCCCAGTACCAGCTATTCTTTCCGTCCGGACAAACAAAGATGATTCCTTTTTCATCCGCAATCTGCGGAAGATCTGGTTTCACCCCGATCCATGTTTTAGCATTTCCACCATAACCGTGCAACAGATAAATGACGGGACAAGCCACCGCTTTCTTGCCCAACGCAGCGTCCGGCGTAACGACCACCACCTGTACATCCTTATTCATGGAAGGGCTATTAACTAATAAAGTATCTACTTTGGCAGCAAAAGAGGGGGCCACCAATATCAATAATAAAGCAGCTAACAGAAGATTTCTCTTTTTCATTATACGTATATAGTTAGATTAAATTATTCTTCCTCCTTTTCCTCTGAAGAAGGGAACTTGGCAACAGGCACCTCAAAAGTCCGTTGGCACTGTCCGCAGGTATATTCCCAATGATTATCTCCCGGAGGGGCTGCCGCCAACATGGAAAGTATTGCCGCACCGACAGCACGCAGCCTCTGTCCTTTTTTTAACCTGAACTTAATATCCGACGACCCGCAATAAGGGCAAAGCGTCAATTCTTCCGGCCAACTCTCGTTATCTCTCAACACCTGAACGGCTTTCTCATAATCATCATCCGCCACCAGAATGTCCACTCCCGCTATGCTGCTCACACAACTCTTATATAAGGTAGAGAAGTTTTCATTGTGCAGAATAGATTCAATCCCTTCGTTCTCCAACGCTCCCTGAAGGATATGTGCCTTCATCGCGTCATTGCAAGTAATCAGTTTTACAGTCTTCATAAGGAATCCGTTTTTATATTTCCCACAAATATAGAACATATTCTTTTTTTATTCACTGAATATATCATTCTTTAATACTTTTTTCGTACTTTCGCAGCACTAAACTGCAACCGCATGAAAAGATTGTTGACACTTCTACTGTTTTTCAATACTATGCTCCTTCTGTTGCAAGCACAACCTATGCATCAGATAAAGGGAACGGTAATTGACAAGAATAGTCGTCAGCCATTGGAATTTATCAATGTGATGATTATCGGGCTGAATAAGGGCAGTGTCACCAATGTTGAAGGGCGTTTCACCATTGAACAAGTGCCGCCGGGCATTTACCGCCTGCAAGCATCGGCAATCGGATACAAGAACGTTACGACCTCCGAATACATCTTATCTACCAAAAACCTGAACATCCCGATAGAAATGGAGGAGAACCTGACCGAACTCGAAGGAGTGACAATCACCGCCTCCCCTTTCCGGCGCGATGTGGAAAGTCCCGTCAGCCTGCGCATTATCGGAATACAGGAAATAGAAAAGAGTCCGGGAGCCAACCGGGATATTTCACGCATCGTGCAATCTTACCCCGGAGTCGCCTTTTCACCGATAGGATACCGCAACGACCTGATTGTGCGAGGCGGGGCGCCTTCCGAAAACCGCTTCTATCTTGACGGAGTGGAAATCCCCAACATCAACCACTTCAGTACGCAAGGCGCATCCGGCGGTCCGGTAGGAATCCTCAACGCCGACCTGATACGGGAAGTAAATTTCTATACCGGCGCTTTCCCTGCGGATAAGGGAAATGCACTTAGTTCCGTACTCGACTTCAAGTTGCGCGACGGAGATATGGAACGCAACTCATTGAAGGCTACACTGGGAGCTTCCGAAGTTTCTTTGGCTTCCAACGGACATATAGGCAAGAAGACTTCCTACTTGGTTTCCGTGCGCCAGTCTTATCTGCAATTCCTGTTTGATATGCTCGATTTGCCTTTCCTGCCAACCTTTACCGATGCACAATTCAAACTGAAAACCCGGTTTAACGAGCAGAATGAACTGACGGTATTAGGACTGGGCGGAATTGATAATATGCGGCTGAATACGAAAGCTGACAGTGAAGACAATGAATATATCCTGAGTTATCTGCCTAAGATAAAACAGGAGACATTTACTGTGGGGGCAGTCTATCGTCATTATGCAGGTGCACACGTGCAATCGGCAGTAGTCAGCCATAGCTATCTGAACAACCGTAATACGAAATATCGCCGGAACGATGAAAGCCATCCGGATAACTTAATGCTCCGCCTCCGTTCCACCGAACAGGAAACGAAACTCCGTCTCGAGAACAGCACTACTTTCCGTAATTGGAAAATCAATCTCGGCGTCAATCTGGATTACAGCCAATATACCAACACTACCTTTCAACGGGTGTACACTAACCAGCCGCAAACTTTTGATTATCACACGTATTTAGGTATCTTGCGCTGGGGACTTTTCGGAACGATCAATTACACTTCAATAGACGACCGCTTCACTGCCTCTCTAGGTCTGCGGGCCGACGCCAGTGATTATTCATCGACAATGAAGAACCTTTCCGACCAGCTTTCTCCCCGCCTGTCACTCTCCTATCAACTAGCCGATCATTGGTTTGCAAGCGGAAATGCGGGACTGTATTATCAACTCCCTGCCTACACGGCTCTCGGCTTTAAAAATAATAACGGGACTTTCGCTAATAAATACAATCTCCGTTACATGAAAGTGAGTGAAGGAAGTCTGGGAATCAGTTGGCGAAAGGGAGATACCTTCGAAGCATCCGTAGAAGGATTCTACAAAGATTATGATAAGATCCCTCTTTCCGTGGCGGACGGAATTCCTCTTAACTGCAAAGGAAATGATTATGGAGTAGTCGGTAATGAGTTACTTACTTCCACTGCACAAGGGCGCTCCTACGGTGCGGAGATTTTGGTGAAGTGGCTTATTGCCAAGAAACTGAATCTGGCTTCTTCCTTTACCTTGTTCAAGAGTGAATATCGCAACGATAAAGAAAGCGAATACATCGCCTCCGCGTGGGACAACCGCTATATATTCAATCTGCGGGGAACGTATAATCTTCCGCATCAATGGAGTTTCGGCATGAAGGTAAGCTGCATCGGCGGTGCTCCGTACACTCCTTATGACGAAACCAAGTCGTCTTTGGTATCAGCATGGGATGCACAGGGAAAAGCATATTACGATTACTCGAAATATAACAAAGAGCGTCTCCCCGCTTTTGCGCAGGTGGATGTACGCGTGGACAAAACGTTTTATCTGAAACATTGTATGCTGGGATTTTATCTCGATTTGCAGAACATCACAGTCAGCAAGCTGAAACAGCAGGATGTGCTTATGAGTACCGGCATCATCGAGAACCCGGAAGCTCCCGCCGCTGCGCAACGATACAGGATGAAGCGCATTAAACAATCAAGCGGAACATTACTTCCGACACTGGGAATCACATTTGAATATTAACCATAGTTTGAAACATTAATTGAAACGAGAATGAAAAGACAAATTGCTATGATTGCCCTGTTGTTTTTGGGTATGGGAATGACAGCTTCGGCACAATTCGGAAAGAAGTTTAATGTAGGGAAAGCCCTGCAAGCTGGAAAAGACGTAGTATCGGCAGTTACTTTATCAGACGCGGACATTGCCAACATGAGTAAGGAATACATGGTCTGGATGGATGCACACAATCCACTGACAAAACCTGACACTGAATACGGCAAACGTCTGGAGAAGCTGACCGGCCACATCAAAGAAATGGACGGGCTGAAACTGAACTTCGGTGTTTATGAAGTTGTAGACGTGAATGCTTTTGCCTGTGGAGACGGCAGTGTACGTATCTGCGCCGGACTAATGGATGTGATGACTGACGAAGAAGTAATGGCAGTAGTAGGACATGAAATCGGTCACGTTGTACACACTGACTCTAAAGACGCGATGAAAAATGCCTACCTTCGCTCGGCAGTGAAGAATGCAGCAGGTGCAGCCAGCAACAAAGTTGCCAAACTGACAGACTCTGAACTGGGAGCAATGGCAGAAGCTCTTGCCGGCGCACAGTATTCACAAAAGCAGGAAAACGAAGCAGACGAATACGGTGTTGAGTTCTGTGTAAAAAACAACATCGACCCTTATGCCATGGCCAACGCATTGACCAAACTGGCTGAACTGGCAAAAGACGCTCCGAAATCTTCTTATGTACAGAGAATGTTCTCCTCTCACCCGGATACCGCCAAACGCATCGAACGCGCCAAAGCCAAAGCAGACAGCTATAAAAAATAAGGAGTATCTCTCGCTTTATCTTATATAAGAAAGGGAATGCAGAGGCGGCTTCGCCTCTGCATTCCCTTTCTCACTTCCAATACTCAAAAAGACAACACGATTATTAAATTTTCATTAATATATTACATAGATTTGCATAGTGTCGTGATTTCATGTAATTTCGAGGCTATAACCATTTTAATCCATTTATGGAATTTCTTATTATACTTTTCTTACTCGTACTGAATGGCATTTTTGCCATGTACGAAATCGCGCTGGTATCTTCCAGCAAAGCACGTCTCGAAACTCTTGTAGCCAAAGGTAACAAATCTGCCCGAGGAGTATTAAAGCAATTAGAAGAACCGGAAAAGTTTTTATCTACTATCCAAATCGGTATTACACTTATCGGTATTGTGTCCGGTGCTTATGGTGGAGTTGCCATTGCCGACGACCTTGTTCCTCTGTTCTCTCTTATTCCGGGAGCGGAAGCCTATGCGCGCAATCTGGCTATGATTACTACCGTGGCAGTGATCACTTATCTTTCTCTTATCATCGGGGAACTGGTACCTAAGTCCATAGCTCTCAGCAATCCGGAAAGATATGCAATCTTATTCAGCCCGATAATGATTCTGCTGACAAAAATCTCTTATCCTTTCGTATGGTTACTCAGTATCTCCACCCGCCTGCTGAATAAACTGATCGGACTGAAAAGCGAAGAACGCCCCATGACACAGGAGGAAATCAAAATGATTCTGCACCAAAGTTCGGAACAAGGGGTGATCGACAAGGAAGAGACGGAAATGATACGCGATGTATTCCGCTTCTCGGACAAACGTGCCAATGAATTGATGACGCACCGCAGAGATGTTGTGATACTTCATCCTGACGATACGCGGGAGAAGGTGATGAAGACTATCGAAGAAGAACATTACAGCAAGTATCTGTTGGTGGACGAACGGAAAGATGAGATAATCGGTGTGGTGTCCGTCAAAGATATTATCCTGACAATGGGCAATCAGAAGGAGTTCAACCTGCGTGAAATAGCCCGTCCGCCTCTCTTTATTCCGGAAAGTTTGTATGCAAATAAAGTTTTAGAGCTATTTAAGAAGAACAAAAACAAGTTCGGAGTTGTTGTTAACGAGTATGGTAGCACAGAAGGTATTATCACACTGCACGACCTGACCGAAAGTATCTTTGGAGACATCCTCGAAGAGGACGAAACGGAAGAAGAAGAAATCGTCACAAGGCAGGACGGTTCGATGTTGGTGGAAGCTTCAATGAACATCGACGACTTCATGGAGGAAATGGGAATCTTATCCTATGAAGACCTGGAATCGGAAGACTTCACCACGCTAGGCGGACTGGCAATGTTCTTGATAGGCCGTATCCCGAAAGCCGGAGACATCTTCACTTACAAGAATCTGCAATTCGAAGTAGTGGACATGGACCGCGGACGAGTAGACAAACTGCTGGTCATCAAACGGGACGAGGAGGAATAGATTTATGACAAAAACGAGCGATAGCTCACTATATTTATATTAACTTAAAGCACTTAACGATGAAAAAAGTAATTATGTTAGCAGCCGTCGTAGCTGCTTTGGCATCTTGCCAATCAAAAGCCAACAAAACCGCAGAGGCAGAAGCAGACAGTCTGGCCATTGCCATGACTCCGATTACCGAACTGACAGAAGTTTACGAAGGTACTCTTCCTGCTGCCGACGGTCCGGGTATTGACTATGTACTGACCCTGAACGCTGCAACCGACGGCGTAGATACTACGTATACACTGGATATGACTTACCTTGATGCTGAAGGTCAGGGCCAAAACAAGACGTTTACCTCAAACGGAAAACAGCAAACCGTACACAAGGTAGTGAACAAAAAACCTGTTACGGCTGTGAAGTTAACTCCGAAAAACGGTGAAGCTCCCATGTATTTTGTAATTGTGAACGACACCACCCTTCGTCTGGTAAACGATAGCTTACAGGAAGCTGTCAGCGATCTGAACTATGACATCATCAAGGTGAAACAATAATAAAAGAACCTAACCCTAACCAGTAAAAATGCTCTGCGAGAACTGAACGTTCTTTGCAGAGCATTTCTTTTTTTACCTTGTAATATTATATTCGTATCGTTACTTTCCGCAACAGACCGGTATAAATATTTATCCTTGTACTGTTTGTCCTTCCCGCAAACGTTTTAATCTTAGCAATGCTTCGATATAATAGTAGTCTGCATAAATAATAGACGCATCTATTTCCGAATGATTCGGCCAATGTCCTACACTATGCAATAAGAATGAAGGTTTACTTTTGCCACTCTGATAGTGGCGGGAACTTAGACTTGACAACATTTCGATTGCAGCGTCTTTATAATATTTTCCTTTTCCATTCGGAAGATAAGTGGACAGTTCGAGCAAGGCGGAAGCTACAACTGCTGCTGCTGAAGCATCACGGGGAGCGTCCGGTATTCCCGGATCGTCGAAATCCCAGTAGGGTACTTTGTCTTCAGGAAGTCTTTCCAAATAGACATCCGTCACTTTCTGCGCAAAGTCAAGATATTTAGGGTCTTTCGTTTCTCGATAGACTACTGTGTATCCATAAATCGCCCATGCTTGCCCACGCGCCCACATAGTACTGTCGGCATATCCCTGGTGAGTGACACCTTTAATCAGATTACCTGTAATTGTATCATATACAGCAACGTGATACGAAGTATAGTCGGGACGAAAGTGGCATTTCATGGTCTTGTCGGCATGTGCTACCGCTACATCATATAAGTAGGGATTGCCGCCGTTCTTTGCCGCCCAAAAAAGCATTTCGAGGTTGATCATATTGTCCATGATTGTATTGTGCGGCCAGTTACGAGGTTCTACTTCACGAGGCCATGAAAGTATTGTTCCTACTAACGGATTGAATAAAGTAGCCAGTGTGTCGGCAGTATCCAGAATTACTTGTTTATATGCCGGATTCTTGGTTAGCCGATAACCGTTTCCATAACTGCAAAAAACAAGGAATCCCAAATCATGATCGAAAGCCGGAATCTTGGAAAGAAACTCCAGAGAGTTCGTAAACTTCTCCGCTTCTTCCTTAATATGCTTATCTTGCGTATATTCATAATCATACCACAGCACTCCCGGCCAGAATCCCGCACACCATTCTTCTTTCGTCGCTTTACGACAGTTCCAATGTTGCTCATCGGCCATGATATTACGCGGCATCATCGTATAATCGATTCCGGAATCTGTTTTCAGCTCCGCAAGCGTACGTTGTGTCTGCTCTGCACAGTAATCCAATGCCTTATTCACATCTAATGTACCGGAAGGCTGATGAGCACACATACAGAACCCTAACATCACAGCCAAACCTACTACCAACTTTTTCATCTTAATCTTACTATCTTCGTATTAATTCTTAATCTTTATTTCTCTTTGTCAGTTATCTATCAATTACTTAGTCATCCGGAACCAGTCTATATCCGCCCAACCACGATTTCCTTCGTTAGGAGTCACACAGAATACACCGACTTTAGCTCCTATCCACTTGCCTTGACGGGCAGTGAAAGCCTCTCCTACCGTCGTATATTTCTTTCCGTCCAGACTATAAGCAAATGTACAGACAGCACCTCTACGGACTTTTACTCGCAAATAAACTGTTTTCCATTCATTATCTGCTACACCGGGCATCTTCAGATATTCTACCGGTATACTTGCCAACTCTTTTACCTGTTCGGGATTCTGCCGTTCCGCATCTTTACAAACAGCCTGTTGCAGAATAAATTTATCCCCCGCCTTGCGAATCGAAAGATAACTGTAATCCCATCCCATTACAATGAGTCCGGCTTGTTCACCATTCTGTTTGGCGGTAAACGTCAACTTAATGGTAGCTGTAAATTCTTCGGCCGGAAACTTCTGCATCAACAGATTCGGCACCTCCCAGAAGTTCACAAATTCTTTCGAGAGACTGCCCGCATACAGGCGAAGATATCCCAAATCGGTAGTGAATCCATAAGTATCTTGCTTATTAGCGTGCCATTGCCACTGTAACCCTAAATGCCGGGTATTGAACTCATCACTCTCCGGTGGAGTGGTTATCGGATAAGTCTTTCCTACATTCGGTTTCTTATAAGTAGTCACAGGTTCACCGCAACCGTCCTTGTCTTTATCCGCTCCGATTACCGGCCAGTCATTTACCCAGTTCATCGGATTCAAGTGAATCACACGTCCGTAAGCTCCCTTATCCTGAAAATGAATAAACCAAGACTCACCCGTATTAGTATCTACCCAACCGCCTTGATGAGGACCGTTTATATTCGTCTGCCCTTGTACCATTACAATTTTCGACTCATAAGGTCCATAGATGTTCTTCGAGCGAAGCACCAACTGCCAACCGTTAGCCACACCACCTGCCGGAGCAAAAATATAATAGTATCCATTCCGTTTATAGAGTTTCGGACCTTCTACCGTATGATTCTTTCCGTCGTTACCATCGAATACCATTACCGGATCAGAAACGACTTCCGTTCCTTCTGCATTCAATTCTGAAATCACAAGAATACTGTTCACCCCACTACGGCTTCCGGCATAGGCATATATCAGATATACTTTCCCGTCTTCATCCCACAAGGGAGTAGCATCAATCATCCCTTTTCCGACTTTCACCAATACGGGGTTACTCCATTTGCCTTTCGGGTCTTTCGTCTTTATCATGTAAATCCCATAGTCCGGATCGCCCCAGTAGATATAAAACTCTCCGTTATGGAAACGGATAGACGGCGCCCATACCCCTTTACCATGTTGGGCCTTATCGAAAAATTCTTTCGGTTCCTGCACCGGTAACGCATAGTTCACCAACGACCAATTCACCAAATCTCCGGAGTGAAGGATAGGAATGCCGGGAATGCAATTAAAACTGGATGCCGTCATATAAAAATCATCTCCGACTGCACACACATCCGGATCGGAATAATCAGCATGAAGAACCGGGTTCTGATAAGTACCATTTCCCTTATCAGCCACCCAGGTCTTAGAAATTTCTTGTGCGCCCGCCCATGTGCAGCAAGCCATCATCCCTGCCAAAAACAGAATCTTTTTACGCATATACCTTACTAATCAATTTCATTCTAAATTCAATCGTTATTCCTAAAAACAAATTCTTTCTACCTTTATAAAAAGACTAACCAACCGAAAAACCGAATCTAATAACTTTCATTTCAAACAATCTATTTGCTTATATATACGAAGGGGATTAAGTAAATACCTAATCCCCTCCACTATTTTTTTCTATAAAGCTTCCTATTATTCTTTCGTATACATCAAAGTCCCGAATCCCAGTTGGTCGAATCCGCCGCTAGTAGAACCGTAATGACCACCGCCACCTTCTACACCCATACCATCCATAAACTGTTTAGTATAATAAGCTTCTATCCCTTTTGTTTTATAATGATAGTAGATCAGTGCCCAACAAGGACGAATCTCTCCTCTCGACTTATCATTTTCTTCTTTGGAAGAAAGCGCAGGACATTGCCAACTACAGTTCTCGTAAAAACTATAAGGGAATCCCTCTTTGCTATACACAAATTTCTCATTGGAGGTAGAAGACCGATCATCAAAGTCTTTCCATAGATTATACTTAGCCGTGTATTCTGCCATAGCAAGTACTTTATTATCCTGATAAGCAAAAAGGTCCTCGCCGATATTATATGCCATTTGGCAGAAAGCACCCATCAAAGCAATACAAAGTGTAGCGTGCCCCTGGTCACGGCCGGATTCCTGTCCTTGGCCCAATACTCCGTGTCCATCCGGATCCTGATGAAGAAAAGGAACCGCATTGTCTATACTACCATTGCCTACTCCATACTTAAAATATAAAATAGCCTCATTGATTTTGTCCTGATCATCACAAAGAATGCCGATAGAGAGAATCGATGTCATCTGAGCTAAATCCCAGTTAAGCCAGCTATGCTGTTTGCATGCTTCCTTATGAGCCAGAAAATCAGAAGCGGCAGGATAAAATACATTCTTCATCATTGTCTGGAACGCCGACAATTGAGCTTTTGTGAAGAGCGTCTCATCCGTACGCATAATTTCGGCAGCATTAGCCATTTGGTGGACATTAATAGAAATAAGATATTCGTTCGGATCGGCTATTTCACCATTCGCGTCATAGGTTCTATCATTTGCCAAACTCTTGACACGAACCAATCCTTTGCAAGTTTCAGCCCAGGCATTCAATATCTTAACGGCTGTTTGCCCGCAAGCAACGTCACCTTCCAGTTTCCAACGAAGTGCCAGCTGATAAGCAGCGGCAGCGTCTTTATAGAAATAAGTATAGTTATTCCACCATTCAGGAAACTTGCTGGCCCAGTTCCCCTGGTCCATACGTCCCAATACCTCCTGCGGCGTAGGAACATATCCCGCATAGGAATATCCGGAGTTCTTCAATTTATCATATCCTTCACTCCAAGGAGCTACGGTCAACTTTGATGCAACATAAGATAAATCGGCTGCAGTATGCAGCATACAGGGATGAGCAAGGGTATACTCATTAATAGCAGGCCACGAATCAATATCGGTAGTACCATCTTCGATGTCGGTGCATGCGCTCAAATGGAGCGCAAGCATCGTAAACAGGATGAATATATTTCTAGTTCTCATAGTCTTTATTAATTATTAGTGTTTTCATTTTCAACGAAAGCTTTTAAATCCTCAATAGTTTTGAAAGTCCGTACCCAATATACTGTATATTCCGTATTTGAGCCGTTAGCTTCTTTGAAGTCCGCCATTACAAATTGGAGTGTCTTTATTTCTTCCGGTTCTGTTTTAGAGAAAGTATGGAAAGGTTTATTCGATCCATTTCCAACAGCATTTTCTCTTTGCAGATCATAATAATATACTTCCGGACTTCCCGGAGTTTCAGCACCGTCTAATATTGTATATTTATTACTTCCGCTGCCACTATTCTCCAAATAGGCACCATACTGTGTATCAAGTTTAATGTTACCTTGCAATTTACCAGCTCCATAAGGTCGGATCATTTTTATGGCCAGATAAGGATATACCCCAACATTCAAATAGACCTTATCTTTATAACTGCCATTTGACGTCAATACAAGGTCCGCACGGCAAGAATTTCCCTTTGAAGGATTAGGAACCATTTTCACAACTGCTCCTCCTGCTTTAAACTCGGCAGATGAAGTATACCCATCCGCCTGCTTCAAATACCAAGGAGACAATGAGGTATCAAATGAATATTTCATCAAGCCATAAGGTACTTTAACCGTAGTTGTATACGAAACTTCAGTTGTCGTAGTGGCGGTAATGGTAGCTTCTCCATAAGCTTTGGCGGTTACCACACCCTGATCATTCACCTCTATAACATCCGTATTACTACTGGACCACTTTAAAGAAGCTATAGTCGCATCCACCGGAACGGTTGTAAAGTTCAGTTTAGCACTTTCGCCCGGCAATAAATCCTCCTGCTCACCAAATGTCAGACTTTCAACATATATAATCGGTATAATCTTCAAATCAAAGGATTCCTCGTAACCTCCCCTATCTAAAGAAATAGCAGTAATAGTGACAGTCTTTCCCGTTGTACTCGTACCTCCGTTAACACCTCTCACTACACCTTCTTTTGTCACAGTAGCAATAGATTCATCACTACTCTTCCAAGTCACCATAGAATAAGTGTGTCCTGCCGGCAACAGAGTGGGGCGCAAACTCCTCTCTTCGGAAACATACAAATCCTTCTTATCATCATCCGTAAACTCAAAATCCGCAATCGGAATAAACTCCGGTACTACCGTCAATTCAAAAAAGGTGCTTGCTCCGAATCCAATTTCAGGAGTCACAACAATATTCGCCTTGCCTGCACTCACCGCATGTACAAGTCCGTCTTGTGTTACCGTAGCCACATTTTCATCTGACGAAGACCAGCTTACCTTCCTGTTGGTCGGCTGTTCCGGTACAATCTTACACTGTATCAAAGAGTCCATATAGTCCACAGACGCAGCCAAAGTCAGTTTTCCATTTTCTACGTTAGCCAATGTAATCTCTGAAATCAAGGTCTTCTCCTCCAGTCCGTCTCCATACTCTTTACTATCATCACATGCAGTAAAACAGATAGCCGTAAGAAAAGCCAAACTAAATAATGTATATCTCATAATTATATTCTTTATAATCTTCGGTTTATAAATACGTTACCATCCCGGATTCTGACCGATGTTGGGATTCAATTGCTTCTGATCGGATGGAATCGGATAAAGATAGTTCTTATTTTCCCAAACACGATCCGTTTCAATCATCAGGCATCCCGCAATACCGGCATCATCTGTATCCGTAGAGTATGAAGGTTTCCAGGCAGTGGCCCATGTACTCCAATCACCCGTTGTACTCCATTTCACTCCCAACATATTTTTAGGCATTTCCACTTCAGCCGTCTTCCAACGTTTCAAATCGTCTATACGGAAACCTTCATTGAAAAGTTCCACCGTACGTTCACGACGAATCTCTTCCCGCAGACTTAATCCTTTTGTTGCGGCAAACGAGACTGTCAAATCCGGCATATCCGGATTTACCCGTTTACGAACTTCATTCAAATATTTCAAGGCCGCATCCACCTTAGACTCATCCGTAATGCTTCCATCGGTAGCAGCATATCTCTCGTACACAGCTTCCGTATAATTCAGCAATACCTCCGCATAGCGGATAACCGGGAAATCATATCCTTCATACGTATCTTTCACATCACGCTCAGTAGCCCATTTCTGATTATGATATCCGCTGCCGCTAGTGGGATAGAATGGTTTATTGTCAAAAGCCGCCTTATCTGCATCCGTCCAGGTAGTATGGGGCGCGTTATTATTCCAATATCTATTTCCGGGAATCATCAATGTGTTGTTCATACGATTATCGCGTTTGGCATATTCCTGTTGAGGAGAAGAATAGTTCACTCCTACTGTAGAATTCGGATTATGAATAGGAAGTCCGTCCGCACCCAAATACATTTCGGCCAACTTACGCGTAATCCACTGTACATTGGCAAAGCAAGCTTTCGTTATATTCTTTCCAATCGGAGCAATCACTTCATCATGACGACGAGAGAAAATGTACTCTAGATTCTTGGCCTTTGTAATATTAGCCGGATTGGATTGCGCGTTTTCCAGAATGAACAGATATTTGTAAGCTGTCGTTCCCAACTCTTCCGGTTTAAAGATTTCATATTGCTTGCTGTCAATCACATCCCAGGCAGCACTTGCCGCAATATCCAGCAAATCATTAACCCGTGTTACGTCGCCCGATCTGAACTTCTGCCAAGTCCCTTCATACAATGCCACACGCGACAGAAATGCTTGAGCCGCACCTTTAGAAACACGCCCTTTATCGGCAGTAGAAATCTCACTTTCTCTCGGCAGATCAGGAATAGCTTCCTGCAAATCTCTGATAATAAGATCGGCTACTTCCGAACGGTCATTACGAGCCGCATTCATTTCTGCAGCGTCTATATCAACCGGTTTGGTCACAATAATCGCATCTCCGAAAAGCTGTAACAAGTCAAAATACTCATAGGCACGGAAAAACTTAGCTTCTGCTACATAGCGCGCTATATCATTCAGATTGGCATAATTCTCCGCATTCTGTAATAAGATATTAGCATAACGGATTTTAGTATAGGCTCCTGTATAATTACCATCCGATACAGGAATCGTATTGACTCCTTTACTATATTCATTGTAGTCACTAGATGTGATCAGGTCCGAACGCGTGTCACTATGCGGCCCATCGAAAAGAGCAGCAGCAAAATCACGCGGCCATTCATAAAATTGATTGGCATATAATTTATAATCATTCGGAGTCTGCCACAAATTCGCATCTGCCAACTGAGCCTTAGGATCAAGATCCAGACAAGAAGGAAGAGTTATCACCACTGACAGCAGCAATATTGCTTTTATTATATTTATAATCTTCATATTCTAACTATTAAAAGGTTAAATCTAATCCTACGGTACAAGTACGATTGAAGGGAAAACGACCGTTTCCTGAAACTTTACGGGAAGCTTCCGGATCCCATCCGTCGTTAATTTTACTAACTTCCCACAAGTCATTGCCCGACACATAGACACGTATCCTGCTAATCACTCTTATCTTGTTCAGAAGCGAAGTCGGGAAGTTATATCCCAATGTCACACTTTTCAAGCGCAAATAATTACCATTTTCTACCGACCAGGACGAACACTGGTAGTTATAATCGTTTATAGAGTTTATATTCGTATATGTCGGATAACGCCCGCCTCTATTTTCAGGGCTCCATACATCCCCGACCGACTGTGTAGTCGAATTTAAATGAGCGGCTTTCATCGGGATACGGTAATTATCATTGCTACTGTCGCGGAAAATGGTACGTTTGGCAACTCCCTGAAAGACTGCGGAGAAGTCAAAGTTGTTCCATTCCAGCCCCAAATTGAATGAATAAGAGATTTTCGGGTCATCAGAACCCAGATACACATAATCCTTTTCATCTAGTACGCCATCCCCATTCACATCTTCATACATATTATCTCCCAAACGAATATCGCTCGGAATACCAATCCCGTTTCCGTTGTAGTATTGATATTTATATTTACGCAATTGTTCCTCTGTCTGAATCTTTCCGCAGTACTTCAATCCAAACACTGAATTTAGGGAATATCCTTGTTGCTTGTCTATAAATCCGGATTTGAAAACTGTTACTCCTCCGTAGTCTACCAATTTATTATCCGCGTATGTAAACGTACCGCCAATGTGGTAATTTACTTTCCCGATTTTGTCCGACCATGTCAAAGTGCCTTCATAACCTTTCGCTTCAAACTTACCGCTATTGGAAGCAGGTGCCTTGTCACCCAAAATGCCCGGATAAGTTACAGCAATCAACATATTATTGTTTTTCTTCATAAACAGTTCCACAGTACCTTGAAGGCGGCTATTAAATAGTTGGAAATCCACACCCAAGTTATAATTATGGATCCGTTCCCAACTACGCCCCGTAGTAGCAATTTCACCGTTACTCTTTACGTAAGATACTCTGCCGTCACCCAGATAAGCTCCGTTCACAGAATTGAAGTTATAAAGTTGTCTGCCATCATAACGAGATATCCCGGACTGATTACCTACCACACCATACGAAAGCCTGAGTTTCAGTTCGTTCAAGAATTTCACATTTTTCATAAAATTCTCTTCAGTAAGACGCCAACCACCGGAAAAGCCATAAAAGAAATCCCAACGGTTTTCCGGAAGGAACTTGGATGATCCGTCATAACGCAAGTTAGCTTCCAATAGATATTTCGACAAATAGTTATAATTGAAACGTCCGAAATAAGACATCATCGCTTCTTGCCATTTGTCAGGCGAAGAAGTTTTGGCAGAGTTCTTTAAAAAAATATCCCCCGAACCGTTAAGTATTTCCAGCGAACTCTGTACGTCCTTTGCCGTCACAACTGTATAATCATATTCCTTCAGATTGTACTGGGCACCTAACATCGCACTTACCGTATGCTTTTCCGCAAATGTCTGATGAAAATTCAAATAACCGGAAACAGAATAGTAGTCCGTACGCGCAAATGATTTGGAATATTCGGTCGATGCCTGATTCGGATTATAGATCGCATTGGGTTTCGCTGTACTAAGCGTCCCGTCATAAGTGTACCAGGTAATACTATTTTTCACTGCATCGCGAGTAGCAGTAGAAGTATTATATCCCAGATTAACCACTGCGTCCAAATAAGAAGTGAGCTTATATTTCAGATTCTCACTGATATTGATACCGGAAACCTTCAAATTATTATCTCCACCTAATTCAGCATACCAGTTGGGAGTATAGTTTCCTCCCCAGTGATAAGGTTTACCATCCATTGTAGAAGACGGAAGTCCCGGCTGCGGATAACTGGAGGTCAGCACACTGCCAATCATAGTAGGAGAAACCTGGTCCTGACGATTATACGCAATCACGGATTCAATTGTAAAGTCATCGGTAAGTTTTACCGTGTTAGTCAGACGAAGATTGAAACGTTTATTGCTATTATTACCCCATTTCAATGTACTATCATCATACATATATCCCACTGACAAACGATACAGAGATTTATCATTTCCTCCTGAAACGCTTAGGTTATGTTGCGTGGAACCTGCATTTCCAAATAAAACATCCTGCCAGTTAGTATCCATGAATACATAGTCGTCTACATCCCCGAACGCCGTTATTGGATTGGGGTTAACGGACAAATCAATATATCCTCCTTTATAAGCTTTCGCCAACTTAGCATACTGGATCCACTGGTCATCAGCACCTTTACCATCATTCGTACGAGCTGCAATAATAGCATCACTCCATTGGTCAATACTCATCATCTTAGGTTGCAACCCTACAAACTTATGTGTATAAGAACCACTATATTCTATCTTTGCTTTCCCTTCTTTCGCCTGCTTTGTAGTTACCAGAACAACACCTCCGGCTGCTTTCGAACCATAAATAGCAGCAGAGGCATCTTTCAAAAAATTGATAGACTCGATATCTGCCGAGTTTAACAGACGAAGTTCATTCACACTCTCATACTCCACCCCATCAATGATAACCAACGGGTCAGTAGAATTGGCAGATACAGCACCACGCAGTTTCATACCCCAGCTTTCATCGCCCGGAGCACCGGAAGAACGGGTAATGATTACCCCCGGAACTTGTCCTTGCAAGGCTTGTACGGGACTGGACATTGATCCTTTGTTTGTCAGCATTTTATCAGATACTACCGTTACGGCACCGGTCAATGTTTCTTTCTTCTGCGAACCATATCCTACTACCACAACTTCGTCCAGCACTTCGCTGTCTTCCTGCAATTTTACATTAATCACCGTTTGCGCAGCTACATCTATAATCTGGTCCTTATATCCGATATAGCTGAATTTCAGTTTGGCTCCGGCAGGTACGTTAATCGCATAATTTCCATCAATATCCGTAATAGTTCCTTCCGTACCGCCTATCACACTTATATTCACGCCAATCAACGGCTCGCCCGTAGCATCAATCACTTGCCCCTTCACTTTCTTCTGAGCCTGTGCCACTACTTGACTGTCAGTTATATTCGTATCGGCCCACGCCTGTGAGACAGGACAAAGTCCCAGCATTAACCCTAACACAAACATTGCTGCCTTGTCAGGTCGCGAATTAAAAATTAATCCTCTTCGTTTCATAAAATTAAATTTGAGGTTTAAAAATAGTGTTTATTTCTTGTTTTCTAAAATTTGATGAGGCATCAGTATGTCTCTCCCTAGATTCTGATTCTTTTTCCATAAGCACAAAGGATTATATATTATATAAATAAGATTAAATACATTTTCTGAAAAACTCACGCATTTCGCGACGACCTATAAATAGATGATTCTCTACTGTACGACGACTGAGTTGCAAGGCTTCCGCTATTTCAGTAGATGTCTTGTCTCCATAACGACTTAAGGTGTAGACTATCCGACGTTGTTCGGGGAAGATAGCAAGCCGACGTTGTTCAGCCGAAGCTAAGTCATCGGCAATTATTGCCTCTTCTGTCTCATTGGACGAAGTAACGGCAAAATCATACATATAACTGTCTATCTCCTGTTTCTTATAATACCGACGAATATAATCGGTTACTATATTACGTGCAATGGCAAACAAAAAATACTTCACTGTATCCGGACGGAGCATCTGTTTATAGTCCAGCAGACGTACAAACACATCTTGAGCCAAATCCTCAGCTTCGTAACGATGAGTGATACGATAAGTAATATAGGTAAGAATCACCTGATGATATTCTTTATAAGAATTAGTGATAATGTTGTCGGAAGTGTTAGTTATTGTCTCCATAATACTATCTTTTTCGGTTTTAATCACGATGCAAATATAAAGGTGATTTCGGATATAGTAACCGGAAAATGGAGCATATCAATCTCAACGAATCGAGATAGACTCATTTTAACATATAACCCTAATAATCAATACATTAATCTCAACTTTATAGAGTCTCATTTTATAAAATGAGACTCTATAAGCTAAATACAATATGTTTTCGCTCAGCTTACACTCCTTTACTTTCATTCCTTCATTCTTTTATCTTCTCTCCTTTTATCATCTTGTCGTTTTAGTATCTCATTAAAGCTGTCACTGAAATACTAGAGATAAGTTTCATTGCATTAATGACAAACTTACTTTGTACTTATAGTAAAGTTACTGTTGATTTAGAATAAACTATAAACGCAAGCTTTGTTTTTATAAATGAAACCTTCGTTTTTATAAATGAAAGTTGCGTTTATAAAAATGAAACTTACGTTTATAGTTTAATCCCCATGAAAAACAACTTTGTAATAGGAGCAAGAAAAGTTTATGCAGGATGAAGCAGAACTTATCTATTAATAGATTACAGATAGAAGACTGTAAAAAAGAGGTTCACCGAAATTTATTCCTCCTTAGCAGTTCCACCTATGCTACGGATATATTCGTTCGGAGTGACTCCCGTACTCTTTTTGAATGACCGGAAAAAAGAAGCACGTGAACTAAAGCCGCAAAGTTCTGCCAATGCAGTTAACGTATAGCGGGAATAGTGACTGTCCTCTACCATTTTCTTAAATTGAGTGACGCGGTATTCATTGATAAAGTCATAGTAAGACTGATTGAGATACTGGTTCAAAAGATACGATAATGAATGCGAAGAAGTATCTAATGCGGAAGCCAGATCACCCATTTTCAAGTCGGAATTAATATAAGGCTTTTCTTTCTCAACATAAGCCATCAGTTTTCTATGAAGTTCCACGCATTCTTCTTCAGTTAACCTATTCGTCTTATACTTCTCTTCGGTAACAGTAGACGACTGTTCAACAATTGTTTCCGACTGTTCCGTCTCTTGTTCTTTCCGGGATATTTCCTCCACCGGTGTTGAAGCTACCTGAACAGGAGAAGTGAGTAAACGGCGCATACGCTTCCATACATAATAACGTATAAAGGCTATAATTCCTATGATTAATAAGACAAAAAGCGCCCATCCCCACCAAGGTATCATAGGAAGTACCGTCACTTGACAGGTAGCTTCCGAATGTTCATTTCCCGGAAGACGGACACGGAATGTATAAGTCCCGGAAGGAAGTCCATAATAAGAAACCTCGTTCTGTGCTGCCAATAGTTTCCAGTCTTTATCAACCCCTTCCAACTGATATTCATACAGCAAGGCAGAAGGCAGTCCGTAGGCAAAATCCGTAAAACAGAAAGTAAGATTATTCTGATTATATTTCAAAGACGAACCGGTAAAAGAAACACCATTAGCCAATATATCTGTAAATACTATCGGACGCGCCTTACCACGTACTTCATCCACACGCTTCGGGTCAACGTAAATCAATCCTTTGGTATTGCCGAACCATAGTATTCCTTTATCGTCTTTATAGGCAGCTCCGTTGGTAAATGTTGGTCCGGGCACTCCATCGTTGAAAGTGAAAGCGTCATACTCTTCGCCTTCTTTCTTTATACGCAGCAAACCGTCATTACAGCCTACCCACAACCAACCTTGATTATCCTCTACAATCGCCATCAGAGAATTGTCGGGAAGCGTGGAAAATACGGACTGATTATAGAAGCGGTCCATTGTCAGCGTAGACGTAAACAAACTCCCTTTCTCACGGATAAAATAAAGATTATGTTCGGAATCTTCATAAATCGTTCGAACTTTGTCTTTATTCACGAATCCTTCAGGAAAAACATTGGAACGCAAGTTCTGGGAAGCCGGGTCATAAATACACATACCGGTTTCAGTGGCAATCCACCCTTTACCGGTAGAATCAAAACTGACCTCATACACGTTGCCCTCCGGCAGTTGAGAATTGGCACTGGTAAAGTGCTTTATCTGTTTTGTCTGCCCATTATAGTTGAATAGTCCCTGTGAGGTTCCTATCCAGAGATTTCCCTTTGTATCCGGTTTCACACAGAAGATATGTCCTTTTTGAAAAAGCTCCGTATCACTTTGGGAAAAATATTTTAGCGATAACGTCTCCGGATTCAATACCATCATGCCGCCCCCATAGGTACCTATATAATATTCTCCTTGATAGAAGCTGATTGTCAGTATCAAATCCGAGGTCAGGACAGGTTTTACAAAACTCTTGACCATTCCGGTAGCCTCATTTATATAGAACAAGCCGTCACGCGAACCGATAACTTTCTCCTGCCCTCTGCTTATGAAAGAACGGATAGAGAGGTTTGCCGAATTAAACAAAGGTGGATAGGCATACGTACGGAAAAGACCGTTCTGGTAGAGTGAATAATCCAAGCCTGCCTGAAAATGCCCTACCCAAACGGCACCCCTGTCATCTACGAGTAAGGAGTAGACAGAATTACTGCGAATCCCTTCCTTATCACTTACATCATGGTAGAAACGACGCGTCACCTGCTGTTTTTTATGTGAAAGAAAATGGACGCCATTGCCATCGGTAGCTATATAGACGGTTTCTTTTCCATCACTGGAAATGTCGGAAATAACATCGCATCCTAAAGATATCGTATGAGAAAACGTCTTCTTTTTCATATCAAAACGTACTACTCCCTGGCTCATTGTCCCCAAGTAGAGCGTTTCCCCGATACGGGTGAGGCAACGGAAATAATCGGCTTCGGGCACATTTTCCTGAAAATGCCAGGAATCAATCTTTCCGTCTTTCAATGAATAGGAGAATAGCCCTTGCACCGTAGCCAGCCATAGTGCGGTTTTATCTTCATTCAGACAAATATCCATGATTCTGTTACAAGCGGCCAACATATTCCGGTCTGTCAAAACTTGGAGCAACTGACCGTCTTTATGAATGAACAAGCCTTTCTCCGTACCGATATAAAGAATATCTCCATCGGATAGTAACGTATTGACGGCAAAATCTATCTTTTCGGGAACAATCCTCTCCAATTGGCCACTTGCACGGTTCAACCGCCAAAGTCCGATACCATTTCCCACCCAAAGTTGCTTATTGGCAGTTTCCGTAATCGTATTTACACGCTTTTTTCTTCCCGACTCAATGCCCCGGAATTCAAAATGGCGCACTTTCACACCGTCAAAACGATCGAGGCAATTATCTGTCCCTAACCATACAAAACCTTCGGAATCTTTATAAATGGCATTGACCAACAGTCCGGATAATCCGTCGGACATGACGACATTACGGAATGTGTAATTCTGAGCTTGCAGTTCCACACCACAAACCAAATATATTAATATAAGAATCAGATATTTAATCGTGTTCTTCACTTACAACTGCTTCCTTTCATATTAAACATGTGACAAACATACATAAAAATCTCCAAAAGAGCACATTCCTTTTCCTAAAAAAGTCTCCCCTTCGTATTTGTTGTATATGACAAGCAAATACGAAGGGGAGAGATTATTTACTCAATGCTATGAAAGATTTTATTTGCGGCTGTTCAAATAATCATTTTTATCCGAACCTTTTTCAACCAATTCAATCATATAGCTATAAGTATATTTCTTGTCAAGCAAGCGATATTCATTGTGCGGATACATTCCCCAACTATTATCTCCGCCTAATCCGCGCTGCTTCAGGTCAACATGCAAGAAGATATTTTTTTGCGGAACAATGTCGATAGTATGCTGTAATTTACGAGTCAGACCGGGGTCAAGATCTTCCGGTGAGAAATGCAATGCGGAAAATGAGATAGGTTGCAAGCCTGTAATTTTCACTCCCAGTCCTCCGCTATCCAATAAAGTCAGCCAACGAACATCTGTTTTATTCCCTGTTTCCTGCGGACGTATATACCAATAGAATTGATTTTCTACCTTATCCTCATATCGTCCGATGAAGGCCCCCGAATAACGGTCGATATAGTTTTCAAAAGGCCCTCTACCATAATAGGTCAAGTTTTCATAAGGTTGATGCAATTCCATACGCATACCAAAACGGGGAAGTTCGGGAAGTTTCGTTCCTGTCAGGTCGATACTGCCCGTCACAATGACAGTTCCGTTATCCCGTACCAAATATTCCATCGTATAAGGCACTTGAATATCGCTTAAGACCCAATCAACCCTTACGGATAACCCTTTTTCATTATTCTCCCCTATTGTCACTTTCTTCACATAGCGGTTGACATGGGCCGTCCGCCAGACACCTGCCAAAACGGGCATTTTATTCCCAAAATCATTATCTATCGGAGCACGCCAAAAGGCTGGTTCGGGATATTGCCTGATAGGTTGCTTGCCATTTATCATATAATCAAACAAGATTCCCTTTTTCAAATCAATCTTACCTGAAACGGCACCTGATTGAAAAGACAAAATATTGTCTTTTGTTTCATAAGACAGTTTTCCCGAACAAGGCGGAAGCGATGTGAAGAAACTACTTTTATTTAATTGCATTTGCTCTCTAGCTACTTCATAGCCAGCAGGTACTAAATCGGTAGCAACCCGGGTGTGCACATAGAGATTAAGGAAATACTCATTTCCGTCTTCTGGAATAACGGGGAGAGATAAACGTATCTCTTTCTCTTCGTGAGGTTTTAAATCAACATTGAAATCCCCCGTAGATATTTTTTCTCCGTTTTTGTATATTTCCCACATGAAAGCATACTCATCCAGATTGGTAAAGTCATAACGGTTTTTAATAGAAATAATTCCTTTCCCCAAGTCTTTTGCGCTAAACTGAATGTACTGATACACTTTCTTCACTTCATACGCTTGTGGTTTAGGAATACCATTGGCAGAAATCAAACCGTCAGTTCCCGTGTTTAGTTCCCCTTTCTTATCTTCCAGCCATTTATAACTACCCATCTTACCATTATACGTCCAATAAGTACGTCCGTCTCTTGGTTCGGTCTTTATCTTAAATCCCTGATCCATAAAATCCCAGATAAAACCGCCCTGCAAGTTAGGGCTGTCATAAATAATATCCCAAAGGTCTTTAAAATTGCCATTGCTGTTTCCTTGGGCGTGAGCATACTCACACATGATAAACGGTCGCTGTTTGCCGGACTTCCGATATTCTGTTATTTTCCACATATTGGGATACATCGGACAGACAATATCTGTATTCCAATCTTCCCAAGCCTGCTCGAACTGTACAAAACGACCGGGGTCATATTTCTTCAAACGTTTATACTCATCGTGGAACACGATTCCATTGCCACATTCGTTTCCTAATGACCATCCGATGATACATGGATGATTTTTATCCCTTTCGACCATTCGGGTGATACGGTCGACATGAGCAGCATACCATTCGGGACGATAAGCAGGATGCGGAATGGTATCTTTAAAATAAGGAACCGAACCCATTCCATGAGTTTCAATATTGGCCTCATCCACTACATAGATACCATATTGATCACACAATTGATAGAATAACGGATGATTGGGATAATGACTGGTACGAACAGCGTTCATGTTCAGTTGTTTAATCAGTCGCAAATCATTCATTATGATTTCGCGAGTCTGCGTATGTCCCAAGCTGTCGTTATGTTCGTGACGGTTAACACCTTTTATATAGGTGGGTACACCATTTACCAGTAGCCGTGTATTCTTAATCTCAATGCGACGGAATCCGACTTTATGAGCCACTACCGTCTGTTGCTTGTCGTCATTGGCTCGAAGTGTCAGAATACAGTCGTAAAGCGAAGGGTGTTCAGCGCTCCATTTCCGTACATTGCGCACAGTGCCTTCGAAAGTAAGTGTAGTACTTATATCTGAGATACAATATGCTTTCTGCGCAGATAAGACAGTCTTCCCCCCTGCGTCCTTCAATTCGAGTGTAAGTGTCCCTTTTTGTAGAGTTGCATTAGCATTGAACGAACGCAAGTCTACAGTAGCCCGAAATTGCCCGTGTCGGTAGGTATCGTCCAGTCCTGCATGCAAAAAGAAATCCCAAATGGTCGTTGGGGGATAAGCGGTCAGAAAAACATCGCGTTCGATACCGCTTAGACGCCAAAAATCCTGGTCTTCCATATAGCTGCCATCGTGCCAGCGATACACTTGTACAGCAAGTAAGTTCTCTCCTTTTTTTAAATAGTTTGTCACATTAAATTCTGCCGGAGTCTTGGATGCTTTAGTCATACCCACCTGCTGTCCGTTCACATAGATACGGGCGTAGCCGCTGATGGAACCGAAGTGCAACAACACTTCACGCCCCTGCCAGTTTTGAGGAACCGTAAATGTGCGCCGGTAAGTCCCTACAGGATTATCAACGTCGATATAAGGTGGATTGGGTGAAAACACATACTGAATGTTGCGAATTATCGGCTCACCGAATCCTTGGATTTCCCAGTTGGAAGGGACAGTAATTGTATCCCAATCATTGTCGGATAAATCTGTACAATAAAAATCTTTTATGCTTTCTGCGATAGAGGGAGCATAAACAAATTTCCACGTACCATTCAACGAGTATTGCCAAGGCGATTTTTGTGGATTATCGTTCACAGCATCATCTGTCCGCTCATAAAGGCGAAAGTCAGCGTGTGGTTTCTCTTTGTTCCACTCATATTTGGTGGGATTTTCCCACTCGTTGTTTTGCGCCTTTGCCGTTTGAGACAAACCACCCAAAAGACAGGAAAGGAATAATAAGGTAGAAAATAATCTATTTATCATAAGATAAAGGGTTGTGAGGGTTTCCATTGAGTAACGTCAAGGAGTTAAGAAGCCTAACCTCTTAACTCCTTGAAATCAGTAAGAAAATCTCAAAAAGTTATTCTTCAGTATACAATAATGTTCCAAACCCCAAATCACCGGCTTCGGCAGTACCACGCTCGCCATATCCTTCGGGGCGTTCTTTTTCGGCAAAAGCTTGCGAATATGGAGCATTCATACCTTTCACCTTGGCATAATGGTTGTAAAGGAGTTCCCATCCCGGACGGGCACGCCCTTTACCGTCGGCCGACACCTTCTCGTGCCAACCGTATTTGGGGTGATAGTAAGGTTCGAAAGGCATTTCCACATCTTCGGCCGAAGTTAAGTTATACTTAGCCGTATATTCGCAGAGGTCGAGAATGATGTTGTCGTTATAGGCAAAAAGGTCGATACCCATGTTATAGGCTGTACGACAGAAGTAAGCGTGTAAGCCTACGTTGAGAGTAGCGTGCCCCTGGTCGCGTCCCATCTCTTGGCTCTGTGCCAAATGTCTGCCTTTCACTTTTCCCGCAGGATCCTCGTGCATGCCTTTCACCGACCATTCGATACAGCCCATACCTTTTCCGTGATAGAAAAATTCCAAGGCTTGTTTAATCTTGGCATCGTCATCGTTCAGCACGCCGATAGAAAGAATCGTGAGCATGGCGGGCAGATCCCAACTCATCCAACCCGAAATGGCTGAAGAATTAAAGTGGTTATCCAAAAAATCATCACAGATAGGATAGAAAGTTTTATCTATCCATTTCTTGAAGACTTCAAAATCTTCGGTTTTCCAGCCTTCGTAATCCCGCATCAATTCAGCGGGAGCAGCAAACTGGTATCCGATAAATCCGGCGGCAAGCAGACGATGGCTGTCGTCGGGCCATGTTTTATAATTCACCCCCTTACAAGTCTTAGCCCATCCGTTCAGAATTTTAACAGCTGCCTTGGCATAATCTTCATCTCCCGAAATTTTCCAGCGTACAGCCAACTGATAAGCGGCACCGGCATCGAAAGCGGCCGTATTGAAGTTGCCACCTTGCGAGTGACGTACAATTTCTTCTTGCGGGTTTGCGTTGTAGCTCAGTTGGGCAAATCGGCTTTCGCACAATTTTTCCCAACCGCTAATCCAAGGTTCGGCACGTTCGTTCACTTTGCGGCGTGCGCGTTCAAAGTCAGCTTCGGTGTTCACCAGACAAGGATGCTTGATGATGTACTCATAATTTTCATTGGGGTTGATTTCGCGTTGCCATGGTTCGGGAGTTCCATTCTCAAACTCAGCACTACAGCCGATCAGCAACACAAACGTTATGCTGCTCACGAAGGTATAAATCAGATTTTTCATACATTCAATTTTCATTTTGTTATTCAATCAGTTTCCAGAGAAAGTAGATGCTATTGTTTACCACTTTCGTTCTTTATCAAATCTTTCAGTTCTTGTTCCGATTCGAAAGTCTTTATCCAATCCACATAAATGCTACCTGTTTCATTGGTTTCATACCATATTTTCCAAAATTGAAGTTCCACCGTGTCGTACTTCGTCAATGAGGTAGGCATATACTGTTGGTTTTTGCCAAGGAATTTCTTCGTGAAGTCGGCGTAGAATACTTTGTATTCACCGCAATCTACCACAGTCATGGCATTTTTTCCTTTATCGGTATCTTCGCCATATTTACCGGCTACGGTAATACCGCTTCCGCCCCAAATGTCTAGATACCACTCTATACTCGTTGATGCTTCGAACACATTTTCGGGAAATTTCATTTTAAAGGCTAAGATGGGATAGTTGGTTACGTTGAACCCAAAACCGCCGGTGCGACAAATGCGAACAGCTTTGTAAGTCTTATCTTCACCGGGGAAAATACGAAGTACTCCGTCATTCTCCATCCATTCAAACTCCCGGTGAGTAAAGTTTCCGAATGGCTGCCAGATATTCTCGACAGTAAACTGGTCGTTCATTAAACCTTCGCTCACGCTGACACTCATCGTAGCTTTGACAGGTTTACCATCACCATAGTCGGCCAAAGCGGTAATTACTGCATTGCCATAAGCCTTCGCCACGAACCGGCCTTTTTCGTCAATCTCTACAACATCCGGCTTACTGCTTTCCCATGCGATGTACGAAAGCGTAGCATCTATCGGCGTTACATTCATCTGTGGAGTGTAGGTTTCGCCCAAAGCTAGTTTGTCTGTTTCTTTCACAAATTCCATACTTTCGATATAGATAATGGGCTTCACCTTAATTTCAAACTCTTTCGTGAAATGTTTGTCGTCGGTAGCGGTAACTTGGATGCGTGCCTTTCCTTCGGCTATGCCCTTCACCTCGCCTTTTTCATTGACGGTGGCTTTATCGGGAGTTAGGCTTTTCCAAATCAACCCGGGGTAAGTGGGGTCGGCCGGAGTAGTCTGCCAAGTGAGGGGCAAAGTCGAGGTTACAAACACTTCGAGGTCTTCATTAGTGAGATTGATATCAGTGATGTGAATAATTTCGTTTACTACCTTCACATTAATGGTCGAAGTGACAGAATAGCCCACAGCCGGCTTGGCCGAAATTACCGTACTACCGGCCTTCACTGCCGTGATGCGTCCTTCGGCATCTACGGTAGCCACATCGGGCACAGTCGATTTCCATACCACCTCTTTGTTGAAAGCCTCATCAGGACCTACAGTATATTTTATCAAAGTGTCAGTGCCTATCAGCAGAGGCAGTTCGGAGGTCACTTCAAGGTTGATTTCCTTAACGAGCACTCTCTCTTCTAAAACAGGGGATACATCGTCATCGTTGCACGAAACGGTCATCATTAAGCCAGCTGTAATCAGTGCTGCAAACGCACCCTTTTGAAGTATATTTTTGTATGTCATAATTCGATTACTTTATAAATGAATAATGAATGGATTATTGGTTCCAACCCGGATTTTGTTTCAAGTTGGAGTTCAGTTTGAGCTGGTCGGTGGGCAGCGGCAATAAGTAATGCTTTTCATGCCAGTTGCGTCCCTTCTCGTGGATAATACAACCTTCACCATCTTTCTCCTTAAAGGAAGCATCAGGCCATCTGTTTTCAAAATCGGTACCTTTCCACTTCACACCGGTGAGGTTCATCGGCATTTCGTCTTCGGCCGTTTTCCAACGCTTCAGATCATCAATGCGGAAATTCTCATCGAAAAATTCGATGGTACGCTCACGACGAATCTCTGTGCGCATATCCAAATTATTTGCCGTAACAAAGTCGTTAGTCAAGTCAGGCATTTCGGGGTTGATGCGTTTGCGTGTCAGGTTCAAACTGATGGCTAAGTCTTCATCCGATATTTGTCCATCGCGTTCAAACACGGCTTCGGCATAGTTCAGCAGTACCTCGGCATAGCGGATGATAGGGAAATCGTAAGCTTCCATACCGGTAGGCACTCCGTCGCGTTCGCTACACCACTTGTGAGGAAAGTACCCCGTACCCGTCTGAGGCATGAAGTTCCTATGCGAGGCATTGGCTATTTCGGCTGCATTGCCGCTCCAATCAATGCGTCCGCCGTTTGTACCCCAGTAAGTTTGTCCGGGCACCATAAGCTGATTGTTCATGCGGTTGTCGCGATTTTTATATTCATCATCCACTTTCGTGTAATTCCACGTTTGGGGATTGATGGGCAACCCATTGCTTTGCAGATACATATTAGCCATTTTACGAGTAACATACAAGGCATTACCCAAACGCCCTTGGGTTATGTTGAACCCGATAGAATTGATAACAGGGTCGTGACGGCGGGTAAAGATATACTCTTTATTACCTGTTTTATTGATACTGGCAGGGTTCGACTTTTCATTCTCCAAGATAAAGAGATACTTGTAGGCCTCCGTACCCAATTCTTGAGGAGCAAAAAGTTCGAATGCTCCGCCCGCCATCACATCATGAGCCGCCTGTGCTGCGGTATTGAGCAAATCTTTTGTACGTTCGGTATTTTGACCGCCATTATGGAATTTCTCCCATGTACCTTCATAGAGGGCTACACGCGAAAGAAATGCCAAAGCGGCTTCGCAGGAGAGGCGGCCTTCATCGCTGCTGCTGATAGCCTTATCGACGGGTAATAGTTTAGCGGCTTCTTTCAAGTCGTCAATGATGAAGTCAGCTACCTCGGTACGCGGATTACGGGCCTTCTGCATCTCAGGCGAGTCGATGTCGAGCGGTGTGCGGGTAATGATAAGATCACCATAAGCCTGCAACAACTCAAAGTAACAATAAGCACGGAAGAAACGGGCTTCCCCCACCGAAATGGCGATGTCAGCTTGTTGTTCATACGTATCGGCTTGTTGCAATAAAGTATTGGTTTGACGAATACGATTGTAATTGTCGGTATAATGCTTGTCTGACGACGGAATACTGTTCGTTCCGTTACTATAGATGTTCACCGTGCTACCAGCAAACAAGTCCGAGCGAATATCAGCGTGCTGACTGTCGTCGAGCCATCGAAAGTCGGCCGACCAGCTGTAGAACTGGGTGGCAAAAAGTTTGAAGTGTTCGGGCGACTTCCAATAGTTGGTATCCGCCAATTGCGTCTTGGGTTCAAGGTCTAAACACGACTGCATGGTCATGGCGCAAATGATTCCTAAAATATATGCTATTTTTTTCATTGTTATCTTCAATATTAAGAATAAAAATTAGAATATGGCATTCACACCGAAAGTCACGGTGCGGTTAAACGGATAGCGTTGCTTGTTTTCCACTTTGCGGGTGGCTTCGGGATCCCAACCATCGGTGATATACGATTTCTCCCACAAGTCGGCGCCCGATACATAAATACGCAGGTTGCTGATAAAACCGCTCTTATTCATCCATGCCTTTGGCAATGTGTAACCTAGTACAATCTCTTTGAGACGCAGGTAAGCTCCGTTATCGGCCGACCAGGTAGAGGGAATGTAGTTGTAGTTATTGATGTCATTACTGTTTGAATAAGTAGGGAAATGGTTATTGGGAGTTTCAGGACTCCATACATTACCTACCGACTGGTTAGTAGTGTTCAGCCAAATAGCTTTAAAAGGCACTTTCCAAGAGTCGATTTCACGATAAATGGTACGCTTGCCCACACCTTGGAACACGGTATTGAAATCAAATCCTTTCCACTCGCATCCGAAATTAAACGAGAACGAATATTTTGGGTCGTCGGAACCAAGAAATACAAGGTCGTCTTGTGTCAGTTTACCGTCTTTGTTCACATCTTCATACATGTGGTCGCCCAAACGCAAGTTGGCAGGTAGAGCGATAGAGTTGCTGCCCACATATTTGTCCACGTAATAGTCCAGTTGGTCTTGGTTTTGTACCTTGCCCACATAGCGGTAACCAAATACCGAGTTGAGTGGGTAGCCATTCACAGCTTCGTTATAACCTGCGCTCACCACGATGTTACCTCCATCGACTAGTTTGTTGGTCATATAGGTTAACGTACCGCCAACGTGGTAGTTGAAACCGCCTATCTTGTCACGCCAAGTCAAGCTGGCATCGTAACCATTGGCCTCAAACTTACCGCTATTAGTACTGGGAGCAGTTCCACCCAATACACCGGGGTGCAGACGCGAAACCAGCATATTGTCGTTTTTCTTTTTAAAGACCTCGAACGTACCCGTAAGGCGATTGTTGAGGAATCCGAAGTCAATCCCCAAGTTATAGTTGTAGATACGTTCCCAAGTACGCATGGTGCTCACCAGTCCGGCAGATTCCACATAGGTTCCTTTCGAGTTGCCCAACAAAGCGCCACTGTTCGATTTGTAATTGTAAAGTTGGATGCCATCATAGCGTCCAATACCATTTTGATTACCTACCTCACCATATGAGGCACGTAGTTTTAGTTCATTCACATAGTCACGCAAGTTCTCCATGAATTTCTCTTCAGTGATACGCCATCCAGCTGATGCACCCCAAAAGAAGTTCCAGCGGTTCTTGGGCAAAAATTTCGAAGAACCGTCGTAGCGAGCATTCACTTCAACCATATATCTCGACTTGTAATTATAATTCAAGCGACCGAAATAAGAGAGAATGGCTTCCTCCCAACGGTCTACCTTGTCTATGTAAATTTGTCCTTTACCGTTAAGCGATTCGATTGCCGCTTCTACGTCCATTGCTTTGGTGCCGCTATAATCGTAAGCGGCATAATCGTATTGCACACCTCCCATAAGCGATATGTCATGAACCTCATCAAATAATTTCTTATAAGTGAGGAAAGCTGATGCCGTGTAATTGTCGGTACGCGCAGAACTTTTAGTATACGATGATTTTTCTTTTGCGGGATAGGGAGAGTTCTCATTTTGAATCGGTGTACCGTCGTATTGATACCAATCAATCGAAAGATATTGTTCGTCACGGGCCGCATTGTTCGTTGAGTATCCCAAAGTTCCCTGAAAATCAAGACCATCCAAAATGTTCACTTTCAAAATCTCGTTCACATTCATTGTGGTCACCACAAGTTTGTTGTCACCACCCAATTCGGCCGACCAGTTAGGGGTATGAATGCCTCCCCACGCATACGGTTTGCCATCAATAGTCGAAACCGGTAGCCCTGGCTGCGGTATGCTACTGCCTAATATACTACCAATCTGTGTAGGAGCCACCTGATGCTGACGACTAGCTGACATGTTGGTTTCCAAGCTGATACGGTTGTTTATCTTGAAACTGTTGAATAAACGTACGTTATAGCGTTCGTTCGAGTTGTTCCCCCATTGCAACGTCCCCTGGTCGTTCAAATAACCCAACGAAAGTCGGTAGGTCGATTTTTCCGAACCTCCGCTTACGCTGAGGTTATGCTGGGTAGAAGTGGCATTTCCCCAAAGCACATCAGTCCAGTTCATATCGTGAAACACAAAATCGGCCACACCACGGAATCCTCCCGGAATGGGATCTTCATCGGGGTTGTTTCCACCATGCAGATTAATCCAACTCCCCTTCATCGCTTTAGCCAAACGGGCATAACGTACCCAGTTGTCATCTTCGCCATAGCCGTCATTCAAACGGGCTTGGAGCACACCGTCCGTCCATTCGTCCATGCTCATCATGCGGGGCTGTAAACCCACAATTTTACGTGTAACCGAACCACTATATTCCACTTTGGTTTTGCCGGCATCGGGACGTTTGGTAGTTACCAAAATCACACCACCCGCTGCTTTTGCGCCATAAATAGCAGCCGAAGCATCTTTCAGAAAGTTAATGGTTTCGATGTCATCGGCATTGAGTTGAGCCATCTCGCTCACACCACTGGCTGGTACACCGTCAATAATCAAGAGAGGTTCTACCTTGTTTTTCGAGACAGAGCCACGAATTGAGACACCCCATCCTTCTTCACCAGGAGCAGCCGACGATCGGGTGATGCGTAAGCCCGGAACCTGACCTTGCATAGCCGAAAGCGGATTGGGCACCGTACCTTTGTCTTTAAAAAGTTTTTGGTCGACCACTGTTACCGAGCCTGTCAACGATTCTTTTTTCTGAGTACCATAACCTACCACGACAACCTCATCCAGCACCTCTGTATCTTCGTGCATGATAATTTTAGCCAGATTCGTCCCTTTTACAGAAACTTCCAACGTCTTATAACCAATAAAAGAAATCACCAACGTACCACCTGATACATTATTCAAAGTAAAGTTTCCATTCATATCCGTTATCGTACCATTGGTAGTGCCTTTCACTTTGACATTGGCACCAATAACAGGTTCGCCATAGGAATCCACGATTTTACCTTTGATTACCCCAGTCTGCGAAACAGCCTGCACTTCTCCCACATTGGCAAATACCGCCTGCGGAGCACCTGTTACAAGGGCAGAGGCCATCACCGTAGAGAATAGAAATCTTCTCGATGAGAATCTGAAGAGATTTTTTTTCATATACATAAAATTTAAAACTAACATTTATACTATTTATTCTAATATTAGATACACTGTTGGATATACTCACGGATTTCTTTCCGACTGATAAATAAGTGGTTTTCCACCGTACGGGAAGAAATTCCCAATTGGGCGGCAATATCAGCCGAGGATTTATTTTCGAAACGACTCATGATATAAATCTTCCGACGTTGTTCAGGAAGCTGATTGGCTCTCTCCCATTCGCATGTCAATAGATTATTGGCAATGATCTGGCTCTCCACTTCATTGGTACAAGTAGGAATCCGGTCGAAAAGATAGGAAGTTACTTCTTGAGCTTTGTAAAAACGACGCAAATAGTCCGTTACCAGATTCCGGCAAATCGCGAATATAAAATGTTTCACTGTTTCCGGACGCAATATCTGCTTATAGTCCATCAAACGCAAAAAGACATCTTGTGACAGGTCTTTTGCTTCTTCGTCCTTACCTATTTTATAATAGATATAAAGATAAACGGAATGATGATAACTCTTATAAGAGTCAGCAACCAGTTGAGTGGATTTCATGTTTATATTTTCCATTGCTTAGATTTTTGTTTATCATTATGCTGGCAAATATAAATGGTAAATACGGAAAAGAAACAATAAAAAAGGGCGGATAGATTTCATCCTATTGGAAGGGAAACAGAAGTCGTAATACCTACTGATAATCAATCAATTAAACAATCGCAAACTGGAGTCTCAAATTATTATATGAGACTCCGGCAATCAATCTTCATTAGTTCGTCCTATACTTTGGACGTATTCGTTCGGGGTTATTCCGGTCGTCTTTTTAAAATAACGGAAAAAGGAAGTACGAGAACTAAAACCACACAGTTCAGCTAAAGCACTCAAGGTATATTTTGAATATTCATCCTCATTAAGCAACCGTTTAAACTCAGCTATGCGGTAATCATTCAGATAATCATAATAATTCTTGTTCAAGAACTGATTAAACACGTAGGACAATGTATATGGAGAGACGTTCAGCACTGACGCCAAATCCGCAATCTTTAAATCAGGGTTAACATACAGTCTTTTTTCCTGCATCAACATATCCAGTTCGTCTGCCAGCCGATGACATTCTTCCATACTCACATTGCTCTTTCTGTATTTTTCTTCAATTATCGGTTTCTCGGTTTCTATGACGTCCGCCGCAAGAGCCGGAGAGTTCTTTTTTCTCCGGTAATAAGCATAGCTTAAGCATATTATTGCAATCAATAATAGAATTGTTCCCCATAAGGTCGCGTTAAAAGAGGAAGCAATAGTCACTGATAAACAGATTTCTGAACCGGGCTCACCAATCCGACGGATTTTGAATTGATATTTCCCAGAAGACAAGTCATAATAGGTCAGTTCGGATTTACCACCTAACAACTGCCAATCATCATCCATCCCTTCCATTTTATATTCATAAGACATATATGCAGGATCGGAATAGGTAAATCCGGAGAAACAGATAGTCAGATTCTTGTGCGACGGTTCCAAAGAGACTTTATAGAGATGCTGTTCTCTCTGTATAGCAGGATGATAAGGTTCTTTACCATTCACATATACATCTGTGATAGCCAGGGGATAACTATTTTCTTCATCTATATCACGTAAATCCCTGGTCAAATAAATCAATCCTTTGGAATTGCCAAACCAGATTGTTCCCGAAGCATCTATAACAGGGCAACAGGTAATAAAAACAGAACTCGGTAATCCATCCACAAAAGTATAAGGAACAATTGTACTTTTTTTATCATAACGGTACAAGCCCAGATTCGTACCAATCCACAGCCACCCCTCACGGTCTTCGATCATAAACATGGCGTCTTTCCCTTCCAAAAGAGTACCTGGCTGGAGTCTTCGAAAATGAGTCATTGACAAATCGGAAATAAAAATGGGGCCTTTATCCGGAAGGAAATAGAGTTCGTGGGAAGAATCTTCATATACTGTCCTGATTTTCTCTTTATGTATAAAGCCTTCGGGGAATACATCTGATTTTATACTACGAGTGGAAGGATCCCAGATACATAAACCGGTAGCCGTACAAATCCAGCCCTTTCCTGTAGAATCAAAGCATATATCAAGCACATTCCCTTCCGGGAGTTTGGAGTTCGAACTGGTATAGTGATTGAGTTGTTCGCCATCTTTATACTGATACAAACCCATTGAAGTGGCAATCCACAGACAACCGTCATTGTCCGACTTGATGCAGAAAACATGTCCTTTCACAAAAGGAGTCTCCGAAGGTTCAAAATCACGGATAGTTAATGTAGAAGAATCCAGTATATACATGCCACCACCATACGTACCGATATAATACTTTCCCTGAAACGGGTAAATACACATTATCATATTAGAGCGTAATTGAGGTGACTTGAAACTCCTAAAACGCCGATTCTTCTCATCAACATAGAACAAACCATTGCGGGAACCTATCAATCTTTCATTCTCATTGATAGCTATGGCCCGTACCGGTATGTCTTTTGAGTCAAAATAAGGAGAATAAGAATAGGTAGAGAAAAGCCCGCTCTGATACAGTGTATAATCAAGTCCCAACTGATAGAATCCAACCCATATCAATCCTTCCCTGTCCACCAGCAATGAATAGACTGAGTTAGAGCGGATTCCGCCATTAGTACCGGGTTCATAGCAGAAAGATTTCATAACCTTATTTTCCGTGACAGATACAAAATGTACTCCATTTCCGTCTGTTCCAACATAAAGTATATCTTTTCCGTCACCCGACAAAGAGGAAATTACATTGCATCCCAAATCAATCCAATTATCCCTGAACTTCCCTGTCGATATATCGAAAACAACCACTCCATGTTCCATTGTTCCTAAATAGAGCCTGGAACCAATTCGTGCCATTTTCCGATAAGTATAATCCTGTCTATCATTGTCACCGTATGGACATAAAGTTATTTTTCGGGTAGACAGATTCATTGAATATAGTTTGGAGCGGGTCAGAATCCATAATGTATCTTTTTCTCCCATATTCAAATCGACTATGAAATTATCCGATGACCACATATCCGCATTGATAGTAATCTGCTTCATTTCATTATTTTTGCAGACAAACAATCCTTTTTCGCTGCCAATATATAAGGTTCCCTGCGCATCGGTCAATAAAGAACGAACTCCGAATTTTATCACTTCAGCAACAAACGGTTCTAATTTACCGGATTCTTTATTTATCCGCCAAAGGCCCATATCGTTTCCCACCCAAATCTGATTGCCTTGCGTTTCTGCAATAACATTCACCCATTTCAGTTTCTCATCATCTCCGAATATCGGATAATGCTTGAAACGGAAGCCATCAAAACATTCAACTGACGTAGCTGTTCCAATCCAAAGATAACCTACGGAGTCTTTATACAAGGCACTGACCGTTAAATCAGATAATCCATTTGTTTCTGACAGACCGCGAAAGGAATAAGAAATCGGATAGGCAGACAGAAAAAAAGAAATAAATATAAGGCTTGTTATATGTCGTATCAGATTATTCATAGGATTCATATTTGATAAAACAATGCAAACCTACATAAAATATCCCTAATTCTATGTAGGTTTATACAAAAACAAAACACATTCCTCATTAAAAATGAGTGTTAATCTACCAGCTTTATACTCAATTGGGATTGTTTATAAACAACAGGAATTCTCTTATTATTAACCTCTACTCTTACAGGCTTTTTCTTACTCCTGAAACTGGCATTTATCTTCGGTTGTCCGTCTATCCAAAGATTGAGTTTCTTATCTTCTTCCTTTTGAATGACAAACAACTTGGCCAAAGAAGAAAAATAGGTTTCCTTATCACGTCTTAATGCACTTCCATAGCAGATAAAGAAATCTGTGGCGTCTTTGGCTTCCGTTCCTTCAGGATAAGAGACTGCAAACATATAGGCATCTGTCATCCAGCCATCCGGCATAATCCATGAGTTGCTGTGCATCAGCCTGCCGTCTGCTAATTGATTAATATAAAGATCGGTCACTTTACCTTTGTGGCGGATACGAAGACCAATCCAGTCCTGCCCTTCCCGCCGTTCCATTTGCGGCAGATCTTTTTCATCAGGAGTATCCTTCAAAATAATAGCTGTCAGCCCTTTTACACGGTTCACTTCTGCGGGCAAATGGAATGAATAATAAGTTTCGGTACCTTTCAGATCTTCAGTTGGAGCCTGTATTTCTTCCCAATACAAATCTTCCGGATAATCGTGCACAAAATCGGACTTAGCAAGCAAACGGGGATAAAGAGGACGAATCACAACGGAAGAATTACCATTCGTCACATTCACGTCAACTCCCGACTTTTTATAAGTCCCGTTGGTATGCCACAGCCATTCAAAACGACCGACCTTATGCGTCTTTAAATCATCAATCATGTAAATCACATCATCCATCCAAAGAAAATGACGGAAATTACGGCTGAAATTGTTTGAAACGGGCCCCGTTCCATTAGCCAGGACATATTTCACATTTCCCGCATCCAAAAGATGATATAAATATCCCCGCAAAGTAGAACCGCTATATTGCTGCTCACGGGGTTGTCCCTCGCCATTGAACAGTACTACATTATGCGCCTGGCTTTGAAAGAAATAATTTCGATAAGCAGGATTAGGATACCAGCAATTTCCACCGTCTTTTATAATGTCCACTCCTTTGTGAAATATAATAAAGGAATTGGCGTCCGCATGAGAGTGATTCCATGTATGACCGCTTTTTACAGCCAGCATCGTAGCATCCTTTTCCCACGAATTGCGCATCGTAGCCCAGCCAAAATCAGAAAATAATTGAGAAGTCGGTAATTGAGGTATAGCGGGTGCCTTACTCAAATCGGGAGTATAAAGAAAGCCCATCGGACGATTCAGAAAATATCCGTCACGATGTTGTCCTTGTTCCACTTGACTGATATACCATAGAATAACAGGATCTTTTATACCTAATGCATACAATAACATCATGCTGGATTCGGCTGATACATTTTTATGACTATCACCAAAGTTAAGACTATGTAGCATGCCGGTACGCGGGTAACATACTTGCGAAAAGTAATTGGGAAGTTTTGATAATTGGGGAATATCGCCCGCGCTTTGTCCGGGATGCGTATTTATCCACGCAATACGAAACAACAAAGCTTCCTGAATACCAAAGTTGGCGTAATTCAGACTTTCATACATTCCTCCGACCTCATCAAAACTTTTGGCTTTCTGCTGCAATACATCACCTGCAAAGTCGAACCATTCGGGAAGAGATTCGTGAAGTTGTTCCACCCATTCCCTGGCTTCGGGGATTTCGTTTTGAAGGCTCATTGCCAATAATCCGCCCTGGCAAACGCAGGAGGTCCACCAGTTATGTCCCATTGAATTCAATGAGTGGATACGAGTCGGTTCCAACAGCCAGTCACCTAATGCGGGTTCCAGGGCAAGTCGTTTTAAGCCTTGGGCAATCTCTTTCTTTTCCGAAGATGAAAGAATATCATAGGCTGCATCATAACCCATAGCGCACAAGAAACTTTTATGTGCCAACCCCAGATGTGAGCGCCACACCGGGATACGTGCCAGCATTTCCTTATCTCCCCATGTTTCGGCTTTCACAGCTTTCAGCAATATCTCTTTTATTGAATTTGCATAGCTTTTGTCCTTTGTCATCAGATAAGCCAATGCCAGATAATCCAGTTTGTTGAAGTCATTCTTTTGTAAAGCTGCATCGGCAGTCTGTTTAATGCTTTCCCAAGCTTCCTGCAATTTCGGTTCATTCTGCATACGCTGCTTCACTTGCTGAATGCGTTGCGGAGTATATAAGAGTGAAGGATGATTTATTTTCTGCGCTTGTATATATGATGACGAAAGACACAAAAAACAGATGATAGCAATAACAGTTTGTTTCATAATATTTGGCTTATTCTATATATTGACTATTTAACAATCTCCGAAACCGTCCGAGAAATCACAGGACTGCCATAGAACGAAGAAAAACCGTCTTCCTTAGCAGAAGGACCTACTACATGGGCGATAAAGAAGCCGTAAACACTATCACGTTTATTTATCCAGGGGTAAGCGCCAGCCCAACCCGGAGAACTGATTTGATAGGCTTCGCCCGTCTTCTTATCTATTAATTCACGCCATTCGCCCAATCCATAGATACCGGTATGCGACTGTCCCAGTGCTATTTCCGTGTATTCCCCGGGAGAAACAAGGGCATCCTTTACTTGATTAGCCTGCATTTCCTTTACTGTCTCCGCAGTCAGTATCCGTTTTCCTTCATACGTTCCTTCATGGTAAATCATAGATAGGAAATGAATATAATCGTTCAAGGTAGTACACAGACCACCACCTAACATCGGGGCATGTCCGCCATCAGTATTTATCGGAGTAAAATGAGAATTCTTCATTTCCAATGGTTGCGCCAATAGTTCTTGAAAGAGAGTTTCAAACTCCTTTTCCATTGCCACTTCCGCCATTCTTCCGGCAATCTGCATGGAAAGCCCTCCATACTGGAACCGGCTTCCCGGAGTAAAAACCGTATCTAACGGCAATATCTCAATAATGGCAGAATCCAAATGATTGTAATTATCTACGCGCGGTTCAGGAAGATAGGGACGCACTCCGGAAGTATGAGATAACAATTGTCGCAAAAGGATTTTACCTTTGGCATCTCCCTTAAACTCCGGCAACCACTTTTCCACAGGGTCATCCCATTCCAAACTAGTACTGTCCACTACCGCTCCGATAACAGCAGCAGCCACCCATTTTCCGGCAGAGGCTACATATACTTTTGTATCAGGAGTATAGCTACCGTAGTTCTTCTGAAAAATGACAGAATCATTCTTTACTACACAGATAGAAGCACCGGGATAGTACTCTTTACTCACCCAGCCTTGAATAACAGAATCTAATGAAGAGAAGTTATAACGACTCCCTTGTACGGATGATACATTGCAGGAACCTGCAATAAAACAGATACTTATAAAAATTACTATTAATAATCTTCCCTTCATTTTCGTTATCTATTAACTTCGTATTAAACACAAATTACACGAACTACGCTGTTGTTTGATGCAATTATATTTGATGCAATTATAATTATAAAACCGCGTAATTCGTGTAATTCGTTCTTAAATTTTTCTATTTCGACTGCAAATCCCAATATACCACATAACGCTGATGATGCAAATCATAAAGCGGACGAATCACATCTCCTTGTTCTGTTGTAAATTTCAGTTCTTTTCCTGTACGCTGCAAAGTACGTTCCGGATGTTTCATATCTACTTTCAATGAGGTACGCAAATCGGCAGGCACATGGAAATTATAAGTATAATAATCATTATAAAGAGCAGGATTAGAGAAAGGTGCGGGAGCCTGCATACCTTCCGTACCCCGTTCTCCGGCAAGCACTAACGGGCCATACACTAAAGCCACTTTATTCGGATTATCGGGAGTGGCTTCCAATTCAATCTGCATCGGGTAAGTAGCCGAGATACGATCATTATCTTTCCAGTCACGGGTGATAGCGATGTAAGAACCCGGCTTTTGTTTTACTGCTACTTTTTTACCGTTCACAAGAACTTCCGCTTTTTTACTCCACGAAGGATATCTTAGATAAACAGTAGTGCGAACCGGTTTCTCGGCACGAATAGTAAACCGGGTCGTTTCCTCTTTCGGAAATTCCGTTTCCTGAAGAAGGGTTAATCCTTTTTCTTTCCAGGTGACTTGGGAAGGAATAAACAGATTTACATAGATTCCCTGGTTGTTGTGGTAGTAGATAGCTTCTCCGTATTTAGCATGATTTTCGAATCCACTGCCGACACAACACCAGAAAGAGTTCTCTTTGGTACTATACAGTTTATGTGAACCCGAAAGTAAGGGTAAGAAATAAGTGACCATTCCTGTTTCCGGATCTTGCTGTCCCAGGATATGATTATATAGTGCCCTTTCATAATAATCGGCAATAGATGAATCGCCCGTCCAACAGAAAAGATGACGGCTAAGCTTCAACATATTATAAGTACAGCAGGTTTCTCCGGTATAGCCGGTCAAATGTTTAGAGAATTTCTTCGGGTCGAAAAAATGCTCCTTATCACTACTGCATCCCGGAGCAAAAGTATGGTGGTCAATCATGGTATGCCAGAAGAATTCCGAGAGCTTTTTGCTGGTCTCATTCTCTGTCAGTTCATAGTTACGCGCTTCGGCTATGACTTTCGGGATAAACGTATTCGTATGTTTGGTTCCCAAATCGTCCCGAAGTTCTTTCAACGGGTCAATTACATCATTATGGTAGAAATATTCGGCCAACCAACGGTAACGTTCATCTCCTGTGATAGCATACAAATTGTAGAATGATTCGTTGACACCTCCAAACTCATTGCGTATCATGAGTTTGCGGGTTTCTTCACTAAGTGGTTTCAGTTTGTTATAAGCCCAGTCGCCCATTTTGGTCACTGTTTTCAAAGCCTGCTGATTATCCGCATACAGATATTGGTCTATCAGGCCGGAATAAAGCTTATGCAAAGTGTACCAAGGTGCCCAAACACTCTTTCCACGGATATTACGGTTTATCAGTTCTTCGGGAAAAGCACTTAAATATCCGCCTTTCAAAGCGTTCTGAACTTCGGTCAGCCCGTTGACAAGGCTATCCCCTTTCAACTTGAAAATCTCACTTCCGGTAGCAGCATACATCAAAGCGTAAGCCGAAAGCAGATGTCCGGTAGTATGTCCGCGGAGTTCACAGTCCAAAGATTCCCAGCCACCGAGTTTTTTCACTGTCATATAACCGCCTTCACGACCGGCAAAGACTCCGGCATTTGTCCGGAAACTATGCAACAGACGACTTATGTCGATAGAGGTCATCCATGCGGAATCCCGCAACATATTGTCACGAAAGCGACTCGGTAATAAACGGACGTCCTTCAAATCAAAACTTTCTACCCGAACAGGAGCCACTGTCTCTTTTTTCATTTTCCCCTGGTGCTGTCCGGGGTACACAGATTGAGCCGACGATATAGCCGATACTGCCAATAATGCGATTGCAACTAAAGATTTCTTATTCATAATCATTTTTAATATCCTTATTTATTATTGGATACGAATAGACTCCGCCTATTACTCAATGCAAAAATACGAATTTAATATTTCATGGATAAATGAAAAAACTCCGTTCTACCGGTTCGGCAGTCTGTACTTCTCCTGCCAATCCATATTGCCATGCCACCACAGTCACTTTCAACGGGAACTTACTGCGTGGGGGAATTCGAGTAAATACCAACTTGTTTCCCTCTATTTCTGCCGGCCCTTCTTTCACGTAGTAATATACGGGTAACCCGCAATCGGAAGTTGCATGTAAAGAGATAGTTTCCGTGCCTTGCTTCACATCGTCAAGACCCGGGAAAAGAATATGCTGGCGTTTACCTTCCGTATTGCGATAGGGAATCCGGAAACTAAGTTCCTGAACTGTACTTTTATAATGTTTGTCACCGTCATTACCGGCTAGAAGGCAAATATCTCCCGTACGGCGCTGATTGTACATTCCCATACGGTAGAAACGGACAGTAAAAGTAGTGTCGTTCACTTTCTGAACCGGGCCACAGATACGGGTTATTTCAGGAGAAGTGAGCGAATGTTCGTCAGAAATTGCAGTATGCAAGCTATCCGTATATACAGCTTTCAGATGAAAAGTCAATCCGTCTTTTTCCGGCAGGAAGCGGGCGGCAACTTTCACATGGGATTTGGGATTATATGTGAGTAATTGCCCCTTTTGTGCAAAACCTAAATATTGTGATTTCTTCCCTCTCTCCCGGCGATAGCGTTCTTCCGTCATTTCAGCCATTTCCTTATCGAAATACCAGAATGCATCGTGCGAGTCTCCTTTATACTCTTTATAAGGAGCAGCTTTTGCACGTTTCTTCTGATTCGGATGCCACCTTTCGGCAAGCCAGCCATTTTGCGGATTCAGTTTCTTCAATTCCACAGGCTTATTCAAATCATACGTTGCAGGCATACGATATTCCAGTGCTTTCTTTAAGAACAACGCAATATAACCAGCGGTACGGTCGGCTATATCGAAATGTCCTCGTCCTGTGTCGCAAAGGAAAGAGACGCAACTTTTAGGATACATCATACGGAATGCCAAAGCCGGATTTACACGGTCTTCCCACCATTCGTATTCGCCTTCAATCATCAATCCAGGGATGCCGTCAATCGTACGTTTCCCCCACTCCATATTGTCACGACCATATCCGGTAAGGTTAGTGCGTGGCGCATCTCCATGCAAAGAGATAATGGCTAATGTGCGGTCGGGATTCCAGGCCGCAAAGTTCCACGGATAGGTAGCCATTGCCGAATGTCCGAACGGAACAATCGGAGCATATTTCAATTCGTTATATCCGCTAACAGAAGCAAAGTCATCCAGCATTTGTTCAAATGCCTTCTGGCTTCCGGCAGTTATGTCCCATTTCTGATCCCACCCCGGAGTTATCCATATCAGTGCCAGACCTATTTCAGACATTTTCTCCCGAAACAAGGCGTTCTCAAACAAAGTTTCTTCCGTCATATTATGAGTACCTATCATAACCCCTTTTACTTGGACACAATCAGACGGTATCCATAAAAAAGCCTGCGGATGGTCATTCGTCTCGTTGGAAACAATACCCGAAATCTGCACGGACCACTGCCATTTGGCAGCTATGCTACTTGGCAATAAACTGACAGCCAATATTACAAATATAAAAAAACGAAGTAGTTTCATGTTTAATTCATTTATCATTCTCCCATATAATACGCAGTAATGACTACATATACTCAACCGAAAAATATAAAAAAACTATTATTATCGGAAGCCTTTCACCGACTATTCCACAAAAACGTTGTATCTTTATTCTCAATTAAGAAAGGAGTTATATGGATTTACGTACAGCAAATGTCACAAGATATATTCTTCCCCTACGGGAAGGGGGCTCATTACCGGCTTTGGCCGAAGCTGACGATGAATTTAAGTATGTGGTAAAATTCAGAGGGGCAGGACACGGGACGAAAGCGTTGATTGCCGAACTGATTGGCGGGGAAATTGCCCGTACGTTGGGGTTCAGAGTACCGGAGATTGTTTTTCTGAACCTGGACGAGGCTTTCGGACGGACGGAAGCGGACGAAGAAATACAGGATTTGCTTCAATGGAGCCGCGGGTTGAATCTGGGGCTGCATTTTCTGTCGGGAGCATTAACATTCGACCCCGTTGTGCATAAGGTAGACGGTAAGACAGCCTCGCAAATTGTGTGGCTGGATGCCTTATTGACCAATGTAGACCGTACTATCAAAAATACGAATATGCTGATGTGGCATAAGGAACTGTGGTTGATTGACCATGGGGCTTCCCTCTATTTTCACCATTCATGGACTACTTGGCAAAAGCATGCGCTTAGTCCGTTCGTGCAGATAAAAGACCATGTGCTGTTGCCGTTTGCCGATAAACTGGAAGAGGCGGATGCTGAGTTCAAGCAACTGCTGACTTCTGATAAAATCCGGGAAATAGTAAATGCAGTTCCCGATGACTGGCTGAACTGGACAGACGGGCAGGAAACTCCGCAAGACCTGAGAGATATTTATATTCAATTTTTAGAAGAAAGGATAAACCATTCCGAAACATTTGTAAATGAAGCGCAAAATGCAAGAAAGGCACTTATATGAATACGCAGTCATCCGTTTTGTCCCCAGGGTTGAACGTGAGGAATTTATTAATGTAGGTATTGTACTGTTTTCCAAACGGTGCAAGTATCTTAAATCCCTTTATACAATAAATGAAAATAAATTGAAACTGTTTTCTTCCGAATTGGACGTTAGTTGTTTGAAAGAGGGATTACAGGTCTTTGATAAGATATGTCTGGGGAATAAGGAAGGGGGAGCGATAGCGAATATGGATATTCCCGACAGATTCCGCTGGCTGACTGCGGTGAAAAGTTCCTGCATACAGGTATCCCGTCCGCATCCGGGATTTTCCGCTGACTTGGACAGGACTTTGGAAAGACTGTTCGAAGAGCTCGTATTATAATAATAGGAGGCTGTTTAACAAGTTATATAATGCCTACCACCTCCCCCTACGGGTACTCCTCCTTCCAGAAGGAGGAGACTTTTAAATACTATCGACTTGTTAGACAGCCTTTGAACATACATAAACCTATCATATTAGTATATCAGGTTTCCAGCCTATAAATTAATTTCATCCCCGTAATCCCTCTTATGTTTCTTTGCAGACAAATGTAAACAAAAAGAAGATACATCTTTATCCACCACAAGATTGTTCTATTAATTAATAAGCCTTGTTTCCGTAGAAGCCGTTATTTATTCATAAGGCTTCTTTTACTTGATTTAACTCCATATACCACGAATCCGGAGAACAAAATACGCTGAAAATAAGTATATATATGGAAGGCCGAAGCGAAGACAGAGTTATCCGTAAAAATGGTAGCAAAACCCGTAATCTATATAAATACAGATTACTTTTTACTGAATAACTTTGCATACAGAAAAAAGGTAGTAATAATATTAGAATATGCTTTTAATTTAAGATAGCTTGATTATGGAAAAGGTAAAATTGAACAATGGCATTGAAATGCCTATTTTGGGTTATGGTGTTTATCAGGTTACTCCTGAAGAGTGTGAACGTTGCGTGTCGGATGCAATTAGTGTAGGATATCGCTCTATTGATACGGCACAAGCCTATCATAATGAGGAAGGTGTAGGAAATGCAATCAGTAAATGCGGTGTGCCGCGTGACGAACTGTTCATCACTACAAAAGTATGGATTTCAAATGCCGGTTATGATAAGGCTAAAGCTTCTATTGATGAGTCGCTGCGCAAGTTAAAGAGCGATTATATTGACTTATTGCTCATTCATCAACCATTCGGTGATTATTACGGAACGTACCGGGCTATGGAAGAAGCATACAAGGCCGGAAAAGTTCGTGCTATCGGCGTCAGCAACTTCTATCCCGACCGTTTTGTAGACTTGGCGGAATTCTGTGAAATCACTCCTGCCGTCAACCAAGTGGAGACGCACGTTTTCAATCAACAGATAAAGTTACAGGAAGTAATGAAGGAATATGGCACTAAGATTATGTCATGGGGGCCGTTTGCCGAAGGAAGGAACGACTTCTTTACCAATACAACCCTTCAGGAAATCGGGAAAGAATATGGTAAGTCTGTGGCACAGGTTGCACTGCGTTATCTGATTCAACGCGATATTATAGTAATTCCCAAATCTACCCACAAAGAACGTATGATTGAGAATTTCAATGTATTCGACTTTGCGTTAACACCGGACGATATGGCTGCTATTGCCGAGCTTGATACAGCCAAGACTCTCTTCTTCTCCCACTATGACCCGGAAATGGTGAAGTGGCTGATTAATTATAGTAAATAACAGTTCACTATAATTTTCTTTTTAAGGCACAGATTACGCAGATTACACTGTTGCTTTATGTTATCATAATTCATAAAACCGTGGAATCCATGTAATCCGTGCCTTAAAGGGATAATTATTAACTTGCTTATTTAAGCGGAGTAAAATGCAACGCAGCTCCGCCACTCGCCTTCAACTTCAAGACAAGTTTGTCGCCTGCCTTTATTTTCTTATGAGTACTGCGTACTTTCGTCCGTGTATTCAGCTTGTCGTCATCTTCATACAGATGAAGCATATACTTCTTTCCCGGTTCCAAGAAATCCGTAGTCAATGTGACAGTGCGGGCTTCCGTGTTTGTCATTGCTCCAACAAACCAGTCACTTCCCGAACGACGTGCCTGAACGATATACTCACCAATTTCTCCGTCAAGCGCACGGCTATCGTCCCATACACTTGGAATGACTTTCCAAAATTCGAGTTCTTCTTCTCCTTTATAAAATTCCGGTCGGTCATACCAGAACATAAATTGCAAAGGGCTGTAATACACTGCTGCCATTGCTAACTGATGCGCTTTCGTATTCTTCACTCTGCCATTAAAATAACACAGTGTATAATCCGCAGCGCCTGCTAGGAAACGTGTATACGGAAGAATCGTGTTATGTAAAGCATCCGGCATCTCTTCATTGCCACCGATGCCTTCCTGTGTCATCAAGTTAGGATAAGTACGGCTGAAACCTGTCGGACGATATTCATCATGAATATCCACCATCAGACCGTATTCTCCACATTTACGGACTGCATCATGTAGCCAGGTACTCCAACGCTGATTACCAATCTGTACAAAACCGAACTTGATACCTTTCAATCCCCACTTCTTATATAAAGGTAATAAAGTATCCAATTGCTGCACCAATGCACGCTGATTGACGTATACCATAAGTCCGATTCCCTTCGATTCGGCATACTGGCACAAAGCAGGTATATCAAGGTCTTTATCCGGAGAAACAGTAGTAGCGTCCGAACTCATCTTCATTTCCGGTCCATACCAACCTGCATCCATATGCACATACTGAATACCGCGCTCTGCCGCAAAGTCAATAGCCGCTTTCACCCTTTCTTGCTTCAAGTCGCCCGAACGGAATACTTTTCCCGGTTTAATCCAAGAAGTATCAGCCAGTTTGCAAGCCGGATTCAGATTCAAGACAATATCATTGTTGTTAATCAAATCGACCGGACGTTCGCCAACCATGATTACACGCCACGGAGTACTATAAGGAGAAATTATATCGACACTGCTATACAGGCTTGTCTCCAAAGTGGAAGGTTTGTCTGCCGACAAACGGAATTTGCCACGGGCATAATCCACCATTTCCGCTTCCAACAGGGCAACTGATAACCCGTCGGGCAGTTTCAACGTCAAAGGACGTTCACTTTCTTCTTTTCCCCAACCTTCCAGCGGACGAAGTGCATAAGGCCCTTGTGCCCAACGCTCATAATAAGCCATTGTTCCTTGAGGCATTGTGAAACTGGTTTGCTCGCCTATGATATGCAGGAAAAGCCCATTTGTTGTTTCCGGGAAATGATAGCGGAAAGCGACTCCTTCATTATAGGCACGCACTATGATATTCATAAAGTAATTCTTACGTTTATCATAGCCACCTTCCTGTGCTCCGTCTCCTTCGCCTTTCTTGAATTTCAGGGTCATCTCATTATAACAGTCACGAATCTCGGCACGTTCTCCATATACAGGTTTCCATGTTTCATCCGCTTTCCGTCGCTCTGTTCCCGTCAACTTCAGATTCTCACACCAGAAATGACAAGTGTCATTCGGAACACCCAGTGCCGACTCGAACAACTGATTTTCAATCAGGACACCCAATTTACTTTCTTCAATTACCGGACGGTTCTTGTAAGTCAAGGTATAATACATTTGTGCATTATCCTCTCCCACCGCACGCTGATAGAAGGTAAAACGATATGCTCCGTCGGGAGATGTCAGTTCCTGGCGGGTTTCTGTCATTACATCCTGCGCTTTCAACAATGCCGGTACCACCAGCAATAAAAGCAAAATTCTTTTCTTCATTCTATTTACGTTCATGTTTATTCTTCTTTCCTATTAGATACGAACGAGAAGGAAATTATACTCAACACCAAATATACGATAAAAAATAAAATATAATTTTTAGTTCCACTGTTTAATAGTATCTTTACTATCTTCGAAAATGAGAATCCGGGGTTACCCATGCGTGTAGACCACGGACGTATGCTGGCTCTAGCACAGGTGGAAGGAATGATGGCTGTAATAGATGATGAGAACGCACGTCAGATGAAGTTTTAGCCAGTAATAGCAGGTACAACGCAGCCGATAAGCACTAGCATATCTTATGAAAAGCCATAAGTCCTATAACAACAACCATATAGATTACTTATGTTTATCTCCTTTGTTCTTTAATAGCTAACTATTGCCAGCCTGTCCGTTAACCCGTGTTAGCTGATAAGCTTACCAAGGTTAACAGACAAGCTAACAAAGGTAAGCCTACATATTTCCTTATTGCTTTATGCATTAATCCCGTATGCTTTTAGTAACAAATGTATAGGAATAACACAATGGATGACAGTGAAGGAGCGAGGGTAAAAACGTCATAAACTTTTTTTCGTATCACTTTATATGCATCTTATCCACAAACTCTCTCTTGTTTATATTCAGCTCATCCGGTGAAGTCACCCGCTTGCCATTCAATACGATATTTTCAAACAAGATATCCTCCACTTTTCTATCTTTATCGTAGCCTTCAAACAAAGAAGGATTAACAAACTTTCCCGTGCAGGAAATATTACGAAAGACGATGTTCCTGACACCTCTGCCGGGTCCCGTGTTATATTTTCGGTTATACATCACCCGAAGATGAAATAGCTGCCCTTCCTGAATATGTTCCACACGAATATCCTCAAAAGTTATATTCTGCGCAAGATTATGGTCGCCCACATTGATAGCCATACAACCTTGATAATCACGGTCATCTTCATCATGTTCCAAAATATCTATGTTCTTAAATAGCATATCTTCCAAAACTTCATCTCCCGTTTCGGTGTTCCCGTGCGTACCTATATTGATAGGATGCGCAATATCCGCCCATAGAGTAGAATTCAGAACACGAACATTACGACAATCTCCATAAAAATTCCAACGATGCGTATAAAGAGCTATACAATCATCCGAATTACGGAGAAATACATCATCAATCGTCACATCCGAGCAAGACATAAAATCCAGTCCGTCACTCCACCCCTGATAGCTAAATGATTTCAAGTTCTTTATGGTGATTCCGGTAGACTGTCCGCCGGAGACTGTATAATGTCGTGAATTAATGACCGTAATCCCCTCAATCAGTACATTTTTGGAATAAGCGATTGATATTCCCTGTTGAGGTTCAAGCAACATCCCATGCCCCAGAATTTTCACATTCTCTACACTGTCGCAATTCAAACGCCCTTTCAGCACTGCGCCACCTTCGAGATAAACCGTTGTATTGGAAGGGATACGGAAACACTTACCGGTCGTATCGGTAGGCTCATGTATTCCTGATTCGAAGTACATCACATTCGGATCGTTCTTATCCGGTACATTCTCAATGATAGGATTGGCAAACACGTGCAGGTTACTCAAACGGTCACCATTAAACTCGACTGACAGTTTCTGCGGTTTGTCTATCGTAAATAAAAGAAAGTTCCCGTCTATCTCCGGTTGAATGCCTTTAGCCAAAGGACGCACTACTGCCGAACGGATCTCGCCATTGTTCTTTTGCACAAGAACTTCCACCTTTCCGGAGAAATCGAATTGAACCATTGTGGCATCGGACTTCGTATCCATATCCACCTTTACATTATATTCATACAGGTCTACCCACTCCTTTTTTCCCACCTGTCGCACTTTTACAGTATAATCATCGTTGTGACGGGCATAGTAGATGCCTGTCGGAACAGGATAAGTAATGATTTTCGCTTGTACGCCCAAACCTGTCAAAGCAAGCAAAAATGTGATTGTTATTCTTCCCAATTTATTCATTTCCAATTTTTATTAGATACTAATGTGGATTCCGATACCGTTCCGTTTTTTATCTTTTTTCCTTCAATAACAACCGTACAGGGAGCGGAAGAAAGAATATACCATTTCCCCTGTTTCTTTTCAAGCAATACATTAGCAACAGTATCGGCCTGAATCCTTATTCCTGGTGCAACCAACAAGGTGCCGTTTCCCAGGAATAAAGTCCGGTTTCCATCATATTCATTGCTGATAACCGCATAATCCGCTTTTACTTTCATCCCCTGATAAGTAGCGGTCTGCGCTGCATCAGAAAGAGAGAATATGTGGTCGATGCGTCCGTTCTTACTTTTTACACAAATTCCTGCAAAGTCATTCAAAGCAGTTTCCTCCACATCGAAGTAAGAAACCGACTCAATGGCCGACGGTTCTTTCTTCGTACTCGGCTCATAGACAGACACAAAAGGACGATTCCAAGCCTCTCCATGCTGACGAGCCACAAAAGTCAATGTCGGTTGTTCCTTTATATTATATGGCATACCGGGTGTACGGCTTAGCCCTTCGGTCATAGGAGCAAGCGCAGTAAAGACCTCGCGTTCCGGTTCTCCCTTCATCCAGAGATTCATGTATATATCATCACCGCCTTTATCTTTCATATCAATTGTAAAGGTAGCTTTCACATCTTTATTGGTTGCAGCCATTTTCTTATCATACAAATAAGAGTAAGCATAAAGATGCGCTCCCGCAAAAGCCAGTTCTTCCGTTGGTTGCAAATTCAAATCCGTGCCGTCGGCTGCGGTTAATGTCATTGACTGTCCGAGGTTATGATAGAAGTAATCATGCATTTTATCCCCTCCCCGTTCTTTCCGGCTGCGGAAGACATCGACATAATATCCTGTACCAGGACCTGTTGTTACAATACTCATCATACGAGTCTGGTCCGCCCGACTTTCCGGTTCACGGAAATAAACATTGCTATACGTAACAGAAGTAAACTCCTTGCCCGGTTCCGCTGAAGCCGGAAAACAGGAACGCAAATCAAAGGAATGATTGCTTTTCATCACCGGATAGCTTGATATCCCGTCTACACAAACCGTATTATGGCTGGGGAATTGAGAATAATATTCGGCATAATCCAGTCCGCTATACAAAAAAAGACCGATACCGGCATCGGGACCGAGCACATACCCTTTTCCGTAAAGCTCCATTGAGATGCCATTAGCATGCATGTGGTTTCCTTCACTTGCATTCAGAGAAATCATCAGGCTGTTACGCGGGTTCATACCATTCCGTTGCACCAGCCATGACACATTGGGAGCATAAAACAAAGGAGAGACATAATCCTCTATTTTTCCCGGTTTCACATTGGAGTCGAGTTTCAAAGGCTTGTCCTCAAAGAAAGAGTTGACAGATACACGAACGTTCTTCTTTTCCCCTTTATCCGCATCCGTTTCCGGATTCAGGCATTTCAGCAAAGCTGTGAAATAATCTTCCTGCTCCTTCTTTCCGTTTGCCTGTGCATTCTGTATCATACGGATAAAGAAATTCGTATTCAAATACCCCGGATGTGTATCACCAAAACCACAAATCATCCGATTAGGAAACAGATATTGAGGAGTAGCCGCCACAGCTTTCGACAGTACAGGCATTGCTTTTACTAAATCATAATGCAAGTTGTTGTCAAACTGATTGGCAAAATTTGCATAATCATTGATTACCACACTGCTATATCCCGGACATTCCGCCCATATTCCCGTTTCAGCATCAAAGCCATAGTCTGCAAGACGGGTTAAACTCCACTGACGGATTCCGGAACGGTTTAATACATAATCAATATAGTATTCACGTCCTTTACCGTCTGCGTATTCCTTATTATCTTCGAGCACCAATCCCACATTCATAATATATCGTGCCTGCAACAAATCCCAGTTGTTATGAGGGACACCGTTGGCTATGATATTATCCGCCCATTTCTTGAACGCCCCGGCATAGATTGTCATCTTGTCGGGATAATTGGTTTTCAGATAGTTGTATAGAAAATCATATAAAGGGACAGCGATATGCAATGCATCTTCGTGAATTACCTCAAAAGAAGTCAGTCCCACCAAAGTCTGTTGATGACCGTGATTCAGGTCAACAGGAACATTCCTGTAATAAATTCCGGTCATGTACGTATCAAAGACACCGGCAGCCAGCTTTGCAAACTTCCCGTCCCCCGTCATCCAATAGAGGAAAGCGGCGTCACGGGCTATTCCAAGGATTTCACAGTTCAGACTTTCTATATTCCGACCGGTTTTCGACGGATGCACACTCTCCAATGGTCGGTCGGGTAGTGCATTATTACAGAATGTCACGTTCCCATTCTCATCATCATCATAAGGCACTACATCCGCCAACTTAGGACGCCCGTGAGTGGCAGTTGTTCCTCGCGTACCGGTATAACGCACCGTAGGATAAGGAGCCTTCTTCCCTCCCGCATGATCAAAAGTCTCTCCTTTCACATATACTTCGGTCGCATGAGACTTCCAATACATAGCCAGACGGGATAACAACCACGTCGGCTGAACGTCCGTCAACCGGGTATATGCTTCCGTCCGCTCTTTCAGTTTATTGAATACATCTTCCGCCCACGCTTCGGTTTTAATCAGATTCCATGTTTCCCGCTTTCCCTCCGGCGTAGTCAGCACACGCGGATGTTCTTGCGGCATATTCTCCGGCAACGGGATTTCCTGTCCCGACGCAACATTCAGAAAGCATAAAAAATAGAGTCCCAGTAAAAATTGTCTCATACTTTAAATATCTTTTTTAGGTTTACTACCTATTAAATACGAAGATAGAGATTTATTTACCTAACCACATCGGAAAAGTCCACTTTTTATTTGCCTCAATCCACGCCTTTATTCCAAACAAAGATTTATATTTGCAAAAAACCGACTAACAATTCTAATACTTATGAAAATTCTATCTATCCATGATTTGGCTACAATCAGGAAGAAAGCGGAACACAACTTATTATTGCGCGAAGAAAGCAATGAGAAAGTTTCCGAAAAATGCTACGGACTATCCTCCGGTGCACAGCATCTTCAGATACTTATCTGCGGAGGTACAGGTTGTAAAGCATCTTCCAGTCAAGGTATTACGGACAATCTTCTGAAAGCTATCGAAAAGAACGGAATAACCGGTAAAGTGGAGGTCATCACCGTAGGTTGTTTCGGCTTTTGCGAGAAAGGTCCTATCGTGAAAATCATTCCCGACAATACTTTTTACACCCAAGTCACTCCCGAAGATGCGGAAGAAATCATCAACGAGCATATCATCGGAGGACGGAGAATCAAAAGACTGCTCTATGTAGACCCTAAAACGGAACATACCGTCAGCGACTCCAAACACATGGACTTCTACCGGAAGCAACTCCGTATCGCCTTGCGCAACTGCGGTTTTATCGATCCCGAAAATATCGAAGAATACATCGCCCGCAAAGGTTATTTCGCATTAGCCGATTGTCTTCTCAACAAACAACCACTAGATGTAATCGACATCATCAAACGTTCCGGACTCCGCGGACGAGGCGGAGGAGGTTTCCCGACAGGACTGAAATGGGAGTTTGCCCACAAACAGAAATCGGACATTAAATACGTTGTCTGTAATGCCGATGAAGGAGACCCCGGCGCATTCATGGACCGTTCTATTATGGAAGGAGACCCGCACTCTATCGTAGAAGCGATGTGCGTCTGCGGTTACTCTATCGGTTCTTCCAAAGGCTTAGTTTACATCCGCGCCGAATACCCGTTGGCTATCAACCGGCTGAGAATAGCTATCAACCAGGCACGCCAGTACGGTTTGTTGGGAGATCATATTTTAGGAACAGAATTCAGCTTCGATATAGAAATACGTTATGGGGCAGGCGCATTTGTCTGCGGTGAAGAAACCGCCCTGATTCACTCTATGGAAGGGAAGCGAGGCGAACCGACTTTAAAACCGCCCTTCCCCGCCGAATCCGGTTATCTGGGTAAACCCACCAACGTAAATAATGTAGAAACGCTTGCCAACATTCCCATTATTCTGACCAAAGGTGCCGAGTGGTTTGCCACAATCGGAACAGAACGTTCCAAAGGAACCAAAGTGTTCGCCCTCGCAGGAAAGATTAACAATGTCGGCCTGATCGAAGTACCTATGGGAACTACACTCCGAGAAGTAATCTATGAAATCGGCGGAGGTATCAAAGGGGGAAAGAAATTCAAAGCTGTACAGACGGGAGGTCCATCGGGTGGCTGCCTGACGGAAAAACATCTGGATACCCCGATTGATTTCGATAACCTGCTGGCCGCCGGTTCCATGATGGGTTCCGGAGGAATGATTGTCATGGACGAAGACGACTGCATGGTGTCCGTCTCCCGCTTCTATCTGGACTTCACTGTAGAAGAATCCTGCGGTAAATGTACCCCCTGCCGTATCGGCAACAAACGATTACTGGAACTGCTAAACAAGATAACAGAAGGACGAGGTACGGAAAAAGATCTGGATACCCTTGCCACACTGGGACAGGTGATAAAAGATACTGCCCTCTGCGGGTTAGGACAAACCTCCCCCAACCCGGTTTTGTCGACACTGGACAACTTCTATGATGAATATCTGGAACACGTCAGAGACAAGACCTGCCGTGCCAAACAATGCAAGTCTCTACTGACCTACACGATCAATCCGGAACATTGCATCGGCTGCCACTTATGTGCCAAGAACTGTCCGGCGGATGCAATCAGTGGTTTAGTACGCAAACCGCACGTCATCAACCCGGACAAATGTATCAAATGTGGTATGTGCATGGCACGCTGCAAATTCAAAGCTATTCTAGTTTGCTAAAATCTATTGCTATGGAAGATAAACAAATAACCCTCCAGATAGACGGACATTTTATCACCGTCCCCGAAGGAAGTACCATTCTTGAAGCCGCTACTAAAATCGGTATCAACATACCTACGCTGTGTCACATCGACCTGAAAGGAACCTGTATAAAAAATAATCCCGCTTCCTGCCGCATCTGTGTGGTCGAAGTCATAGGCCGCCGTAATCTGGCTCCCGCTTGTGCCACCCGCTGCACGGAAGGCATGGTAGTGAAAACCAGCACACTGCGTGTGATGAACGCCCGCAAAGTGGTAGCCGAGCTTATTCTCTCCGACCATCCCAACGATTGTCTCACTTGTCCCAAATGCGGCAACTGCGAGCTTCAGACACTGGCGTTACGCTTCAACATCCGTGAAATGCCTTTCAATGGCGGTGAACTTTCTCCTCGCAAACGGGAAATCACCGCTTCTATTGTCCGCAATATGGATAAATGTATTTTCTGCCGTCGTTGCGAAAGTGTCTGTAACGACGTACAGACGGTCGGTGCACTCAGCGCTATTCGCCGCGGATTTAACACGACAATAGCCCCCGCTTTCGACAGAATGATGACGGAAAGCGAATGTACCTATTGCGGACAATGTGTCGCCGTCTGCCCGGTAGGCGCATTGACCGAACGCGATTATACCAACCGCCTTCTTGACGATCTGGCCAATCCGGACAAAGTGGTGATTGTACAAACGGCTCCCGCCGTGCGTGCTGCTCTGGGAGAAGAATTCGGTTTCCCTCCCGGCACAGTGGTCACCGGGAAAATGGTCTATGCCCTGCGCGAATTGGGATTCGACTATGTGTTCGATACTGATTTCGCTGCCGACCTCACCATTATGGAAGAAGGCTCCGAAATTCTGAACCGACTGACGTGCTATCTCAACGGAGACAAATCCGTCCGGCTACCCATTCTGACTTCCTGTTGTCCGGCATGGGTAAACTTCTTCGAACATCACTTTCCAGATTTGTTGGACATCCCATCTACGGCCCGTTCCCCGCAGCAGATGTTCGGTTCTATCGCCAAATCATACTGGGCAAAGAAAATGGGAATCCCCAAAGAAAAGCTGGTAGTGGTTTCTATCATGCCCTGCCTGGCAAAGAAATATGAATGTGCCCGCGACGAGTTTAAGGTAAACGGAATCCCCGATGTGGACTACTCTATCTCCACCCGCGAGCTCGCCCGACTTATCAAACGGGCTAATATAGGTTTTCCGCTGGTGTTGGATAGCCCGTTCGACAACCCCATGGGAGAATCCACTGGTGCCGGCGTTATCTTCGGCACTACGGGCGGTGTTATGGAAGCTGCCCTCCGCTCCGTTTACGAAATATATACCGGAGAATCTCTGAAAAACGTAAATTTCGAGCAAGTACGCGGATTGAGTGGAGTACGTCGTGCTACTATCAATCTCAACGGATTTGAACTTAAAATAGGCATCGCACACGGACTAGGCAACGCCCGTCATCTACTGGAGGACATACGAAACGGGCATAATGAATATCATGTAATCGAAATTATGGCTTGCCCCGGAGGTTGCATCGGAGGCGGCGGACAGCCATTACATCACGGCAATTCGGAAGTATTGTATGCACGCGCCAACGCACTCTACCGCGAAGACGCCAACAAGCCACTGCGTAAATCGCACGAGAACCCATACATCAAGACCTTGTATGAAGAGTATCTCGGCAAACCGCTGGGTGAGAAATCAGAAACATTATTGCATACCCATTATTTCAACAAATCGATTGATTAACTGTAAACGAAAAGTATTATGTCAGATATAAAACTAGCCTGTGACGTAGCTGAACAAATCAAAACGATTTGCGACAAGCACGGAAATAATCCGGGCGAACTAATCAACATTCTGCATGAAGCACAACATCTCCAAGGTTACCTGCCGGAAGAAATACAACGTATCATCGCTTCCAAACTAGAAATCCCCGTATCGAAAGTGTATGGAGTAGTGACATTCTACACTTTCTTTACCATGACTCCCAAAGGAAAGCATCCTATCTCCGTCTGCATGGGGACAGCCTGCTATGTACGCGGTTCCGAAAAGTTGCTGGAAGAATTCAAACGAGTGCTGGGTATCGAAGTCGGTGAAACAACTCCGGACGGAAAATTCTCATTGGACTGCCTGCGCTGTGTGGGTGCCTGCGGACTGGCGCCGGTAGTGATGATCGGTGAAAAAGTGTATGGACGCCTACAACCTGTGGACGTGAAGAAGATTATTGAAGACTTGGAATAACAGCCCGGAAACGATACTAAAAAACGGCTACTTTGTTTAACCAAAGTAGTCGTTTCTACAAAAAACTAAACATTTTTACAAACAATGTGCGGAGAGAACGAGATTCGAACTCGTGATACCCTTTAGGAGTATACACGCTTTCCAGGCGTGCCTCTTCAACCACTCGAGCACCTCTCCTTCTTTCGGAGCGCAAAAGTAGAGGAAGTTTTTGAAACTAACAAATATTTAGAGCGAATAATGTTCCAAAATTATTTGTTAAAGAACACTGATTTCCACAAAACGTCCATTTCAAGGACACATGTATAAACCAAAAACATCCAATTTTACATTTCTAAATGTAAAACCGGATGTTTTTGGTTACTTACAAATATTTTGCGGAGAGATAGGGTTAAGAACCTTTTCTCCACAAGTTCCTTATTTACAAGGTTATAATAATGTCAATTTTACTCTTAGTAATGTTTTAGTAACTGAAGTTTGTCTGATTCAGTCTCACATCGTCTTCATGATGTCCGTTCATCTCAACATTACTATACAAAGATAGAAATAATTATAACAATAGCAAAGTCTACCAGTTTTTTTTATAACTAGTATACTTAAAAAATTAAAGTTCAACTCTTCTTATCACAAAATAATTTTGCCACACATTTGCTAATTCTAGGCTAATTGTTAAATACAAAAACTCACTATTCTCTGCATTTTGCTTTATTTAACAATTCTACTACAAAATATTTTTTCTAAATTTCCAAAGATGTTCTTGCAAATACATATCCTCAATATATCATTTGTATTTTTCTATCATAAACAAATTATTTGTACAAATAAACCATATGCATTTCTTTTGAACTGTTGCAATACGGTGATGAAGAATACATTTGTCATACAATAAATCTGTCCTTTTTTCTACCTTTCTTTTTCAAAAAAAAGTTTATAATAATTCATTCCAGCATTCTCGTCATAACCTCTCTCTATTTGGTATTCACCACCATGAATACTAATATCAAAGTTTTCATCTAATTTAATAGTTTCTACTTTCGTTTTTGCTTTCTTAATAGCTTTACGTTCTATTGTTACATTACCTGAATTTTGGATATGATTCTCAAAACCATTTTTTAAAATGTAGTCATTAAATTTTCCAATAAGCTTTGTGTCTTGAAAGACTTCTTCTGTATATTGTTCGAGTGTCAATATTTCATTTTCCAGAAGTGCCTTCTTTGCCCTGACTGCAATCATAGCCTTCTCCACTTTTGTCAGACCCTTGTTACCCGAAACCTCTGTATTAATAAAGTCTTTACACACATCTACTAAGCTTTTCGTTTGATGATAAGCACCATTATAAGACTTTACGTGCAAAAATGAATCTTTCCAATACTTAGTATCTCCCATTCTTGAGGTCTTATCAATAACAGTAACTTGATAACCCTCACTTTCATTTATATTGAAAATAATACAACCCTTATCTATCTTAGAAAGACTAATCCCTTCTGTTTTCTTAGCTGTAAAACCATCGGAACACCTTTCTATTTGCAAAATTTCTTGTTTGGTTTCAGACTTCAAAATTCCAATTGCATCGCATGTATTATCCCCTACAGTGCACCCCTTTAAGTATAATATACTGACATCTCCTGATTTAATTTTAGGATGATTCGAACTTTCATAAAGAATCTTCGCAATATGTTTACTCTGCGCAATAAAACTATCATTATCGTTAAATATAGTTTTACAAAAAGAATAAATAGGATTAAGATCAATAGTAGACTCAAAATAAAAACGAAATAAGTCATCCATCTCAAAAGATTTTCTAAGGAGTTTCTTAATATCTTGTTCTATACCTTCTAAATTTACATTTTTTTCTGAAAAGCCGACACCTTCTCCATTAGATTTATTGCCGACATGATGAACTATCATTTTTTCTATACTATCTATTGTTATTTTCATATTTCTTTTTTTTAATTACATGAAAAGGAACTAAAGCATTGTCACCATCAAAATTTGCTTTAGTAGTAAAGTACTCAAGTTTATTGTCTCCAGTCCAAAATGACTCATCTGCATGTTCAATAAGAAGAATTTGAAAATCCTGATTCCAATCCTCTACCATTTCTTTCATAAAACTATTGATAACACTAAAAGCATCTTGGAGCTTTGACTTATCATTTGATTTATCAGAATCCTTATTCTCATAATATGGAACACTTGGTTGGTCTATAAAAAGGAACTGTGCCACATTATTGCAAGGATTATCATGCAGAAACCTGTGCAAGCCCAGAAAAAAGCAAATATGTAAAAACATATAGTTCGACTGGCTTCCTATATTTGTATAATTCAATATAGACTTGCCATCACTCAATTCAAGGCGCTCATGGTCTCTATTGTATCTTGTAACACAACTGCGGAAATTATCCATCTGAGTCAACTTATCGTACACTTCTTGTATATATTTATCCAGTTCAAAACTAACAACCGTTGACCTTCGGAGATGTATATCGTTTAGGATTTGGTTAGCTTTGTCTCTTAATACCTTATCATGTACATAATCATAATCTTGAGGCTTTTCTACTGGTACTTTAGAATATGCATCTTGAAGAATTGGTAAAAGAGTCTTAAGCTGCCCAACAGCATAGTACACCATGGACTGCTCTTGTGGTTTTAGTTTGATTTTAGATAACTTTTCTAACTGATACTCTAGTTTTGCGATTTCTTCTTTAAGATTATTTATATTCGTCTCACTGATTAATGCTGTCGTAGGTATTAATCTATTTTCCTCCTTGAGTTTCGACAATGAATGAGACAATTCTGTCAGTATATGATTTGTCCAGATAGTTCTACCCATTTTTGGAAGATGCTCCTTCAAATATTCAACAGGTTTAAGTTCCTCACTGATTGTCTCTAAATTAGTTAAATACTCAGCATACTCTTTTTGCGCATTCCGAATATTCAACAATTGCATTTTTTTCTTATACAAATCTTTTCTTAGTTGTCCCTTTTGATTTTCAGCTTCAATTATTTTAGATTCAGACCGAGGTTCATACTCTACAATCAAGGACTTCATATATTCAAATTTATCTTTGTCAGACATTTCTGAAATATAATTTGCATCATTAGGCTTTATAGCCAAACACAAAACTTCCGCTTTATGTAGATAATCGGCATAAGAAGCTGCACTCTTCTTATATTTAGTATGCATTCTAATAGAAGAATTGTGTGCAGAGGCCAAGTTCTGAAGAAGTTCTTTTTGTTTTTTTTCCAGAACAGAATCAATACCCAACAGAACATCCATCAAATAATCTCTCTTTTCTTTAGCGTCTACATAGATATCCTCAAAAAACTTATAGTTTAAGAACTCATATTGAGATGAGATAATATTCTCTGTCAAAGCATTGAACATAAGGAAAGATCTAAACGACACAGTCAGCAAAGGGACACCATTAACCTTTCCCCAAGGATAAATGTAATCTTCTTTCTTCAGATCAAAAGCTCGATCCAATTCTCTACGAGCATCTGCAATCTGTTTATTAGCATTATTAGGGTAATACTCTTTAGCAAATGGCTCATTAATCATGTAAACCTTATCCGCACCAGTACCAGACTCAGGTTTCTTTCGACTAATTGCATAATATTGATTATTAATTACAAACTCAATACCATAATATTCTGTGCACTCATTTATGATTGGTTCAACAATATTAGGTTTGTCTGACATCAAACAATAATCTATAATTGCAAAAAGATTACTTTTACCACGAGATGAATTACCACGAATAACATTAACCTTATTCTTCTCAAAGGTTAAACAAGTCTTATCTTCTTGTGAAAACCAAAGATATATCTTTTCTATATGAAAATTCATAGTTCAATCCTCATTTGTTTATAAAGTCGTGATATATTCTTTCCTTCGATAAGCTTCAGCAAAACTTTTGTGGCATTGTCCATAAATGATAATTTCTTGCTACCTGAAACATTAATCATAGAGTCAATTAAATCAATTTCTCTTTTGACAATGCTCCCATTACTCATGGTTATGGCATTAACATCTAATAGCATTGAAACAGCTCCATAGAGTAATGGAAGAACTGAGAGATAGCGACTGTTGTAATTCGCTAAAGAAATCTTATTGGCATTAATCACCCCATCAAATGTATGCTGAATATTCTGATTATTAACATATTTGACAATATGCTCATCAAATATCAAAGGGAACACAACAGCAATCCGCGCCATGTCAATCTCTTTATAGATATTGAGAGATGCCCTTATTACACCAACAGCAAGGGCTACATTATTTCTAAGATAATAGTCTGTTATCATTTTTTTATATGTTTTCTAAACCAATCAATGTGCCATACAACTTTGGGTGGCCACATATTTGACAATCTAAAATACCAACCATTAGAGAAATCCCGATCAGCTTTCTTTTTGGAAGCTTCAAGTGTATCATCAAGTGTTGCATACAAGGTGTTTCTACCCGCTTGTTCTTTATCCTCGTCACTTGCCTTTACACCCATTCTTTGAACATCACCTTGGTGCCTTAAAAACACTCTATTCCAATTGGAAATAGCAACCCTATCTAAAGTATCTTCAAGCACTTGTGGCACGACATGAGTTTTTTGCAAATCTGCTAAGATATTCTTAAAACTAAAAAACTTTGCAAGATAATAGCTCAAAGTATAGTCAGAGGTATCAGCATCTTTAGCTACCTCATTAATACACTTAAGTTGCTCAATCATAACAGCAGCTTCATTTAAGTCAATAGTTTTTGGATCGACATCTTCCGCTTGCTCCATAGTGAGTTCATCGGCTAGTGAAATCTTTTCGGTAATGCCCTTGTAAGTACGAGTAAAGCTTTCCCCTGTATATTGAAACTTTCCTCCACAATTCAATTTATAAGTCCAAAGTTCTCCAACGAGTTCCTTCGTTATTAAATCCGCATTACTTGGATTCATATATATTCTTAAAAACTTCTCATACACAGCGGCTAGAAAATCGGGCATATCTATTACTTGCACATGGTGCAAGAACTGGTTTAATAAATCACAGCCTAATATATTTAGTTTCTCCAGAGTATCTACATAAGACGGTTTTTTCTTTATGCAATCGTTTATCGAATTTTGAATATCCTTTATTTGAATCAAACCTTTTTGCAAATTCTCAATATGCGTATAAAAAAAAACATCCACTTTTTTATTAGTGATAATGATAAATTTTGCATTCACAAAAAAGTTTTTCTGTACTACTTTATCAGAGAGATTATATAATTCAACCCAATTATCAATTGTCTTCCAGAAATCACTATCAGCGTCTGTCATTCGTTCGCCAGAATTCTTTGTATGCTTAACCTGATAATACTCCTTAATGGTTGTATCATCGTTCCCATTCCTATAGATTACGAAATCATCATCTGTTTCATATTCAAGTCGGTCGGTCATACTAAGATCAAGCAGATAATAAATACAACCTGCAAACTGCATATCGAAACCTAATTGTTGAAAATAGGCACTATGACGAACTATGAAATCGTCTTTTGAAATTGGTTTACCCATACTACAATAAGATAAATCTATGAGAATAATCAAACTCAATATTTAATTATTGCTGTCCGCTAAAACTTTTTGAGCCTAAAAATTAGGGCTGGATTCCTC